>Ga0209266_1001306_pt1 | contig 16710 bp, 17 predicted proteins | sample GraSoiAngelo_132_FD_185889 | JGI IMG/M metagenome (GOLD analysis project Ga0209266, IMG submission 185889) | Grasslands soil microbial communities from the Angelo Coastal Reserve, California, USA - 14_0929_02_40cm (SPAdes) (version 2) | ecosystem: Environmental > Terrestrial > Soil > Grasslands ...
CAGAGGGCCTGCCCGCCGGATACGCGGTCGAGGACTCTGTCGGGATCGTCTTCCAGGAGACCGGCTTTGTCGAAGCGGTGACCGAGGTCGAGGGGCGTCGCGCCTATCGCGTGGAGATGGTCGACGGCCAGGTCAGCGAGACGGTCGTGCCGACGCGGTCGCTGGTCAGCGCCCCTGCGCCCGCAAGTCCCGCAGCACCAGCACCGCCGCCAGCACAATCACCACGAGTGCGGCGGTAACCGCCGCCACCAGAAAAACCGTCGGGGCGTCGCCTGTGCGCCCGCTCGTGGCCGGCTGTGGGCTGGCCTGAGGGCTGGGCGACGGCTCGACCGGCGTCGCGCCGGTGAAGATGAGATGGCCCTCACCGTGCGCGCGCGTGGCGGTCGTGATCAGAGGCTGCACGGTGCAGGTGGTCGTGCAGCGAACGTCGATGAGCGTGGCGCCGCCTTCGGTGGCGGATAGCAGGTCGCCTTCCTGTACGCCGAGGCCGATGAGTGAGTCGGCCGTGAGCGCGAGAAGGTTGTCGGTGCCGGGGTGCGGGTTGCCCTTGGTGATGCGGTCGGCGTAGTAGACGCTGCCGTGCCAGCCGTGCGGCACGAATCCGACCGCCTCCACCCCGATGTCGGCGCCCTTCGGCAGCCCTGAGGCGGCGACAGTGCGCGAAGAGCCGTCAGCTCCGATGGCGTAGATGTTTCCCGAGAGCTCGTCGGGTGCGATCAGCATCCCGCCGAACGCACCGAAGCGCGGAGGCGCGATCTCCAGGCCTCCTTCGACGGTGGGCGCCGAGCGCGTGATGACCGAGACGGTCCCGGCGCAGTCGATGGCGGCGACCTCGGACTTGCCTGCGCCGGCTGTGCCCGTGACCAGGATGCGGTAGCCGAAAGCTCCGCCGGTGTCGAACGTGATGCCGCTGAGAGCGGTGACGTTCGGGATGTTCGCGAAGGAGCTCTTCTGGCCCTGGGCGTCGACACGGTTCAGCCCAAGCGGAGAGTGCAGGCGCAGCACGTAGACATCGCCCCTCTGGAACGAACAGCCCGCGGTCGACGTGCTCGCGGCGGGCGGCAGCTGCGGCACGACCGTCAGGTACGTCTCGGCGGTTCTGTCGTCGGTGTATGCGACGCCTGGGTAGGGCGTCGCCGCCCCCAGCGGGTCTACGAGCCACAGCTTGCCCGTCCCCATCACGACAAGCCAGCCGTCTGCCCTGGGGCCGCCCACGTCGACCACGCCCGCGATCTTGGTGACCGGCTGCCAGGCCGGAGGGGTCGCCGCCGACACCGCGACGGCATGTGCGAGCCCCAGGCAGACGAGCGCGGCTGAAGCACCAAGGCGTCGCAAGGCGCGCCAATGGTATTTCAACGGCAGGGTTGAAAAACTCGTAGGATGAATTTCGTGGACTCCCGCCGCGAGATCATCCTCGCTTTCCTAAAAACCCGGGGCCACGCCTCCCTGGGCGAGGTGGCGGCCCACCTCGAGGTTTCCAAGCAGGCGGCCCTGAAGCACCTGGAGGCACTCGAAAGCGACGGTCTTACGACTGTGGCGCACGCTCAGTCGCACGGCCGAGGCAGGCCGGAGAACGTTTACTCGCTGACGCCCGCGGCGGCGGAGCACTTCCCGCATGCACACCGGGAGCTTGCCGCCGACCTGGTGGAATTTCTCAACGAGGAGCAGCTGCAGCGGTTCTTCGAGCGCCGCGCCGCCCGGCTCGAGGCCGAATACGCACCGCGCCTCGCCGGACTTGATTTCGAGGCGCGCGTGCGCGAGCTTGCAAGGCTCGCCACCGAGCACGGCCACATGGCGGAGGTCGTCGAGCTGCCGGGAGGCGGACTCGCGATCAGGCACTGCAACTGTCCGATCCAGGACGTCGCGGTGCGCACGCCGCTGCCGTGCAAGAACGAACAGGAGATGTACGAGCGTCTGCTGGGCGCTCCGGTGGAGCGCTCGACGTGGGTGCGAGAGGCCGCGTCGGACTGCACATATCAAGTGAAGGAAGGGAGCAAGCAAGTTGGCTGATTTCGAGATTCGGGACTTGCGCGCAAGCGTCGAAGGCAAGGAGATCCTCAAAGGCGTGACGCTCGCCATCAACAAGGGCGAGGTGCACGCGGTGATGGGCCCGAACGGCTCGGGCAAGTCGACGCTGTCGTACGCGCTGATGGGTCACCCGGGTTACACGATCGACGGCGGCCAGGTCCTGTTCAAGGGACAGGACATCCTTTCCCTGGAGCCTGACCAGCGCGCGCGGCTCGGGATCTTCCTCGCCTTCCAGTACCCGGTGGTGGTGCCCGGAATCTCGATGACCAACTTCCTGCGCACGGCCATCAACGCGAAGCGCGGCTACGACGGCAAGGACAAGTCGAAGCAGATCTCGCCGAAGGAGTTCCGCTCGCTGCTCAAGGGCGAGCTCGAAGTCCTGCACATGGACGACTCGTTCCTGCCGCGCTACATCAACGACGGATTTTCCGGCGGCGAGAAGAAGCGCGCCGAGATCCTGCAGATGGCGATGCTCAAGCCGGAGATCGCGATCCTCGACGAGACCGACTCGGGCCTGGACATCGACTCGATCAAGTTCGTTGCCGCGGCCGTGAACCGCATGCGCGGTCCGGAGCTCGGCGCGCTGATCATCACGCACTACACGCGCATCCTCGAGTTCATCAAACCCGACTTCGTGCACGTGCTGGTGGACGGTCGGTTCGTGCTGTCGGGGGGACCCGAGGTGGCGGACCGCCTCGAGAAAACTGGGTATTCGGAATGGATGGAAGCGGATGAACCAGCTGTGCTGGCAAAGGAGGAGGTGAGCTAGTTGGCCACTCAGCCGAAGCCCGTCGACGTTGGCTCCGACTACAAGGAGAAGTACGGCTTCTTCGTCCCCGAGGACTATGTCTTCAAGGCCAAGCGCGGCTTGAACCCGGACATTGTCAAAGAGATCTCGTTCATGAAGGGCGAGCCGGAGTGGATGACGAAGTTCCGCCTTCGCTCCCTGGAGATCTTTCGCAAGAAGCCGATGCCCACGTGGGGAGCCGACCTGTCGGTGATCGACTTCGAGAACATCTTCTATTACCTCAAAGCCTCAGACAAGCAGTCGAAGAGCTGGGAGGAGCTGCCGGCCGACATCAAGGCGACCTACGACCGACTCGGTGTGCCTGAGGCGGAGCGCAAGTTCCTGGCCGGCGTGTCGGCGCAGTACGAGTCAGAGGTCGTTTATCACTCATTGCAGAAGGAGCTGTCGGCGAAGGGCGTGATCTTCCTCGACACGGACTCGGCTCTGCGCGAGCACCCGGACCTGTTCAAGGAGTACTTCGGTACGGTCATCCCGCCGGCCGACAACAAGTTCTCAGCCCTGAACAGCGCGGTGTGGTCGGGCGGGTCGTTCATCTACGTGCCGAAGGGCGTGCGTGTGGATATTCCGCTGCAGGCGTACTTCCGCATCAACGCGGAGAACATGGGCCAATTTGAGCGGACGCTGATCATCTGCGATGAAGGCTCGTTCGTGCACTACATCGAGGGGTGCACGGCGCCGATCTACACCACTGACTCGCTGCACTCGGCGGTGGTCGAGATCATCGTCAAGAAGAACGCCCGCTGCCGCTACACAACGATCCAGAACTGGTCGACCAACGTCTTCAACCTGGTGACCAAGCGAGCGATGGCGTACGCGGACGCGACCATGGAATGGGTCGACGGGAATTTGGGCTCACAAATCACCATGAAATATCCCTCCGTCTACCTGATGGAGCCGGGCGCGAAGGGGGACGTGCTTTCGATCGCGTTCGCAGGCAAGGGGCAGCACCAGGACGCGGGCGGCAAGATGATCCACGTCGCGCCCAACACGACCTCGACCATCACGTCGAAGTCGATCTCCAAGGCCGGCGGACGCACCTCATACCGGGGCCACATCAAGGTCTATCCGGGAGCCAACAACTCCAAGTCGTTCGTCAAGTGCGACGCGCTGCTGCTGGACGAGAACTCGCGGTCCGACACCTACCCGTACAACGACGTCGACGCCGACAACGTGACCCTCGGGCACGAGGCGACCGTCAGCAAGGTCTCGGACGAGCAGCTCTTCTACCTGATGAGCCGTGGCATCACGCGCTCCGAGGCGGAAACGATGATCGTCAACGGCTTCATCGAGCCGTTCACCAAGGAGCTTCCGCTCGAGTACGCGGTGGAGCTGAACCGCCTCATCCAGCTCGAGATGGAGGGCTCGGTCGGCTGAGATGACCTTCACCGCCGAAACCCTGGAGCGGACGGAGCTCCGGGGCGAACCCGACTGGCTGCGCCAGCGTAGGCGCTCGGCGCTGGAGGCCTATGAGCGGCTGCCCATCCCAAGCCGGACCGACGAGGAGTGGCGCCGCACCGACATCGCGGGCCTCGACCCGTCGCAGTTTGCGAAGTTCGAGCATGCCAACGGCGCGGTGGCCGACGAGCGCGAGCTGCCGAAGGGCGTGATCGTCGAGCCACTGTCGGCGGCGGTCATGAATCACTCGGCGCTTATCGAGCCGCTGCTTTTCTCGATGGTCCGACCCGACCGGGACCGCTTCGCCGCGCTGCACGCCGCGTTCTTCACGGGAGGCAACTTCGTCTACGTGCCCGATGGCGTGAACATCGACGAGCCCATCCTCGGCCAGCACTTCTCGCATGAGAGCGGCACGAGCGTGCTGCCGCACACGCTGATCGTCGCGGGCAAGGGCGCGCGCTTCAACTACCTCGACGAGTACATCGCCGACGGCGATGACGAGGCTGCGTATCGCAGCGGCTCGGCAGAGATCATCGTGGGCGAGGGCGCCGAGGTCGGCTACGTCGCGATCCAGACGTGGCACTTCGCCGACCAGCGGGCCAGGCTCGCGAAAGACGCGACGCTGAAGCTGTTCAACATCACGCTCGGCGCGCGATTCTCGAAGACCCGCGTCGAGGCCTCGCTCATGGGACCTGGCGCGACCGCAGAGCTGAAGGGCATCTACTTCGCCTCGGGCGACCAGTTCTTCGACTTTCACACGCTGCAGGACCACCAGGTAGGAAACACAACGTCCGATCTCCTGTTCAAGGGCGCGCTGCAGGACGTGGCGCGCACGGTGTACGCCGGCCTCATCCGCATCGAGAAGGGCGCGGCGCGATCGGACGCTTACCAGGCGAACCGCAACCTGGTTCTTTCGGCCAAGGCGAAGGCCACGTCCATCCCGATGCTGGAGATCGACAACAACGACGTGCGCTGCACTCACGGCGCGACGGTCGGTCCTGTCGACCCGAACCACCTTTTCTATCTGCGCTCGCGCGGCATCCCGGAGATGACCGCCAAGCGGATGATCGTGCAGGGCTTTTTCGGCCAGGTGCTCGACCGGATCCCGTTCGAGCAGGCGCGCACGATGATCGAGAACGAGCTGGAGTCGCGCCTTGGCTAGGGTCCGCGTGGCCGCGGCCGCCGAGCTGCCCGTGGGCGGCCTCAAGGGCGTGGTCGCGGATCACACCGAGATCTGCCTGGCCCACGCTGAGGACGGCAACTTCTACGCGATCAACGACGTGTGCACGCACGAGAACTTCCTGCTCAGCGGCGGTGAGCTGTTCGACCTGCAGGTCGAGTGCCCGCAGCACGGCTCGCGATTCCACCTGCAGACCGGCGCGGTGACCGGGATGCCCGCGGTGATCCCGACCAGCGTCTATCCAGTCGAAGTCAAGGACGGCGAGGTGTACGTCGATGTATGACGTGGCGGCCGTCCGCAAAGACTTCCCCATCTTCGAGACGGGGATCGCCTACCTCGACTCGGCCAATACCTCGCAGCGGCCACGCCAGGTGACGGGCGCGGTCCTGGACTACTGGGAGCGATACAACTCCAACATCCACCGCGCCGCCTACAAGATCGCCGAGGAGGCGACCGACCGCTACGAGGCGACGCGCGAGAAGGTGCGTGCCTTCATCAACGCCGCGTCGACCAAGGAGATCATCAACACGCGCGGCACGACCGAGGCAATCAACCTCGTGGCGTACGCGTGGGGCCGCGCCAACGTGAGGGCGGGCGACCTCATCGTGCTGACGATCCTCGACCATCACTCGAACATCGTCCCGTGGCAGATCCTGGCCGAGGCCAACGGCGCGCGCATCGAGTTCGTGGACATCGACGAGCGCGGCGAGCTGCGCCAGGACCAGTTCCGCGAGCTGCTGGAGAAGCGGCCGAGGCTCGTCGCGTTCAGCCAGGTGAGCAACGCCCTCGGCACCATCAACCCGGTCGACGACATGGTCAAGCGGGCCAAGGCCGCCGGCGCGACCGTGCTGGTCGATGGGGCGCAGGGCGCGCCGCACCAGGGCGTCGACGTACGTGCGCTCGGGTGCGACTTCTATGCGTTCAGCGGGCACAAGATGCTCGGGCCAACCGGCGCCGGCATCCTCTACGGCCGGCGGGAGCTGCTCGAGCAGATGGACCCGTTCATGGGCGGCGGCGACATGATCAAGACGGTCCGCGTCGAGGGCACGACCTACCACGACCTGCCGTGGAAGTTCGAAGCCGGAACGCAGGCGATCGGCGAGGTCATCGGCCTCGGCGCGGCGGTCGACTACATCGACGAGCTCGGCATGGAGAACATCCGCGAGCACGAGACCGAGATCACCGAGTACGCCTACGAAGCGCTGAGCGAGATCGAGGGCCTGACCGTCTACGGTCCGCCGCCATCGCGCCGCGCCGGCGTCATCTCCTTCGCGCTCGACGGCATCCACCCGCACGACCTGGCCACCATTGCCGACCGCGACCAGGTGTGTTTGCGCGCGGGCCACCACTGCGCGATGCCTTTGATGACGCGGCTCGGCGTCCCCGCTACGGCCCGCGCCTCCTTCTACGTCTACACCCAGAAGGACGAAGTCGACCGCCTGGTCGGTTCCATCAGAGAGGCGCAGAGGATTTTCAAGTGAGCAGCAAACCGGTTTCCGCGGACGACCAGTTCTACCGCGAGTACATCCTCGACCACTACAAGAACCCGCGGAACTACGGCCGCCTCGAGCACCCCGACATCACGCACGAGGAGGACAACCCTTTGTGCGGCGACGTGGTCGGCATGGACTTCCGCGTCAAGGACGGGGTCATCGACGACATCCGGTTCCACGGCCGCGGCTGCGCGATCTCGCAGGCGTCGGCGTCGCTGCTGACCGAGCGCCTTAAAGGCATGCCGCTCGACGACGCCAAGAAGATCAACAAGGACGACGTGCTCGGCGAGCTAGGCATCGAGATCTCACCTGCGCGTATCAAATGCGCGCTGCTGTCGCTGAAAGTTTTGAAGGTTGGCGCCTACGGCTTGGCGGGGGACGACGAGGAGTAATCGATGAACAAGACACATGAGGAAGCACCATTTCGCGACCTGAAGGTCGACGACGTCCGCAAGCTGATCGATGAGGGCGGTCGCGAGATCGTCGACGTGCGCGAGGACTGGGAGTGGAACAAGGGCCACCTGCCCGGTGCACGCCACGTCGTCCTGAGCTCGATACTGTCCAACCCATCGGGCCAGACCTTCAAGGACGGCACCATCTTCGTCTGCCAGGTGGGCGAGCGCTCGGCCGTCGCCTCCGAGATGGCGGTCGCGTTGGGGGTCAAGGATGTGGTCAATTTTCGCGGCGGCACCAAGGCGTGGAAAGACGCGGGTCTGCCGCTGGAGACTCCGTGAGCGATCAAATGCCAACGACGCAGGTGGCCGAAGGCTCCACGGTCAAGCCGGAGGAAGTCATCGAGGTGCTGAGGCAGTGCTTCGATCCGGAGATCCCGGTCAACATCGTCGACCTAGGGCTCATCTACGAACTAGCGATCAAGCCCGACCGCGTTGACGTGAAGATGACCCTGACGGCGCTCGGCTGCCCGATGGCCGCCGACGTGATGGCGGACGTCCGCGATCACCTGCTCACGCTGCCCGGCGTCCAGGACGCCGGTGTGGACATCGTCTACGACCCGGTGTGGACCCCCGAGCGGATGTCAGAGGAAGCCCGCTGGGAACTGGGGATGGTCTAGGGCGGCTCTCCGTCAGGCCGCGTGCGGCCAGACGTCGGCCACCGTCGTGATCACGGACTGGGTTTCCGTTCCGTCCTGCAGGTCATAGATGTAGCTGGTGCCGCTAAGGGGATGAAACGGTGGGTGTGGGCCGCATTCCTCCGCCGGCACGCAATCCCGCTCACCCGCGTACCAGATGTACCGGGAGGTCAAGAACACCGGATTGCTCCGGCGGGCCTTGAGCTCTCGAACGACTCCGGTGGTGGTATCGACCACAAATGTATGGGCCCATCCGTCTGCGTCCCGCGACACATAGACGATCTTGCCCCCGGCAGGGGATGCGTTCGGCCGGATCCACACCGCGCCCGGGAGGAATATCGAGGTGTTCCCCGCACGCCACACTTCCACCCCTCCAGCGTCGCGAAAGTACAGGCTGCTGCCTGACCAGGCGGACATCGTGATGTCTTGGGAGTCGCCGCTCTCGAGCGGCTTCCCATCGGAGGACCAGATGCGGAAGACGCTCTTGCCGAAGCCGCTGGTAACTAGCGAGATGAACGCCCCATTGGGCGAATAGAACAGCCGATAGTCGATCGAGTTTGCAATGGCGCAGCCCGCGATCGACTCGCATCCGCCGGCACCGGATTCGGGAATGGGCCCCAGCGATCGATCGACGCCACCGCGCAGCAGGCGCAGCTCAGACCCGGAATCTGTCTGGTTCAGATATGCAAGGGCCGTCCCGTCGGGGCTCCAGTCAAACAAGGAGGCGCACCTGGCAACGGTGAGTTTCCGTGAGCTGGCGTAGGTGAGCCGGACGACGTTCCCGTCGCTGTCCACGTACGAAACGTCGGAGGCACCGACGAATCTCGGAGGCGATGCGGCGTCGAAAGTGCTCACGGTGCTCGGATGGTTGATGTCGGTGACATCCCGGACGACGAACTTGGAGCTGCCCGCGAGCTCGGCGATCACAAGGTTGCGGCTCGAGGAAACCGCGGGAGCTAGCGTCGGCGCCGGCACGACGGGCTGGCATTGGTTCCCCTGCCGCGCACCTGACGCAACCGTCGTGCCTGGTTGAGTGTATGGAATCGTTACGAACGGCGAAGCCGACGGGCGCTCAGCCGTCGCGCTTCGAGCCGAACTGTTTGTCGAACCACAAGCGCTGCAAAGCAGCGCCACCGAGCCCAGCACGACCAGCCATTGCGTCGTCTTCATGTTCCTGTGCATGAAACGCCAGGCAGGCCAGATCGTTACCGGCTCTAATGGACGGTCAGCACACCGTTGGTGCAGTCATAGGCTGCACCGCCAAAAAGGCCGGCTGAGCTACCACCTGACTGGCCCGTGGGCTGGCAGACGATGTGCGACCAGGCGATCTGAAAGCCGCCCAGGAGAATCGCGAGCGAGGCGATCGCCGCCACAGCGAGCGACACCAATGTGCGCCGGCCGGGGCTTGCGACGACCGCCAGAACGGTCGCGGCGATGGCCAGGGCGGCCACGATGATGTCGCCCAGACCGATCGAAAACGCTGCCAGCACTCCGAGCACGAAAAGGCCGGCGGAGGCCGCGCCGCGCAGCCCAGGCCGGATGGCCGGCGGCACGAGCAGCGATGCAGCCAGCAGGAGCGCCATGAGGACCTCGTAGCCGGCTACGAATGGGACCACCCACGGCGTGTCATCCGGTGGGCCGCCCTGGCTCCGGATGATCGAGAGATACAGGACCACGATCGCGGCAATGGCGACGACCGCCACCGCGACCAGGACGCGCGCCGCCATCCCTTCCGATCGGGGCTGTGCCGCGACCACGGCCGCAGTCTACGTCTAGCGAGAATGTGCGGCGTGGCTGTCCACCACCACCACGACGAGGGCTCCTACGCAGATGCCGCCGCACGGCGCGCGGTCATCGTCAGCGCCCTGGTCCTCGGCATAGCCTCGGCCGCCGAGTTCGGCGCCTCCGTGCGAGGACACTCGGCAGGCGTGCTCGCCGACGCCCTGCACAACGCGGGCGATGCGGTTACGACGCTGGTCCTGCTGGTCGCGTTCGCCATCGCCCGGCGCCCGGCGACACGCCGATTCCCCTCTGGCTACGGTCGGGTCGAGGACGTTGCAACGCTGGTCATCGTCGTCGTCATCCTCATCACCGCCGCCGCGGCGGCGTTCGAGTCGGTGGGGCGGCTGCTCTCCAGCGAGGGCTATACGAACCCGTACGCCGGGCTCGCGGCCGCGGCCATCGCGGCCATCGCGAACTTCGGCGTGTCCGAGTACAAGATCCGGGTCGGCCGCCGCATACGTTCGCTCGCGCTCGAGGCCGACGGGCTGCACTCGCGGCTGGACGGCGTGGTCTCGGCAGGAGCTTTCGCAGGACTCGCCCTCGCGTGGGCGGGCTTTGCCATCGCGGACTCGATGGCGGGCATCCTGATCGCGTTTGCGATCATCTACATCCTCGCCGGCACGGTTGGCCGTCTCGTGCTGCGGATGATGGACGCCGTCGACCCGCAGCTGATCGAGCAGATCACCGGCGCGGCCGCGAGCGTCACAGGAGTGCTCGGCGTGCACGACGTTCGTGCTCGCTGGGTGGGACGCGAGCTCGTCGCCGTGCTGCACATCGACTGTCCGCCGAACTCAAACCTGGCCCAGGCGCACGACATCGCGCAGGCCGTGGAGAAAGAGGTTCAGCAGCGGGTGCCCGCAGTTCATCTCGATGTGCACATGGATCCGGGGACCGGGAAGCATTCCCACTCTCCCTAAGATTTAGTAGACGTGACTGAGTACAGCCCCGGGCTGGAAGGAGTCGTCGCCGCTCAGACCGCGATCAGCGAGGTCGATGGCGCCAACGGTCGCCTCATCTATCGCGGCGGATACCTGATCGAGGACCTCGCACCAGCCGTCTCCTTCGAGGAGACCGCTTACCTGTTGTGGAACGGCGAGCTGCCGAACAAGTCTCAGCTGGACGCCCTCCGCCAGGAGATGGCCGCCGCGCGCAAGCTCAAGGACTCCACGCGCAGCGTCATCATCTCGCTCGAGTACGACACGGACCCGATGGACGTGCTGCGCACCGCCGTCTCGGCGCAGGGTGCGGCCAAGGCATTGCAGAAGCCAACGGTCGTCGAGGCGATCTCGCTCACGGCCGTGGTGCCAACGATCGTCGCCGCGGCGCACCGGCGCCGCCACAAACGGGACCTCGTCGAGCCGCGTGCCGAGCTCAGCCACGCCGCGAATCTCCTCTGGATGATGGACGGCCAGGAGCCCGCCAGGGAGCGCGTCCACTGGCTCGACCAGTACCTCGTGCTGCTGGCCGACCACGGCCTAAACGCTTCGACGTTCACCGCGCGCGTCGTCGCTTCGACCGGGAGCGACCTCACGTCGTGCGTGGTCGGCGCGATCGCGGCGCTCAAGGGTCCCGCGCACGGCGGCGCGACCTACGCGGCGCGAACCATGCTCGACTCGATCGGGTCTGTCGAAAACGTCGATAGGTGGCTCGCCGACGCGCATGCCAAGCACGCGCGCTTCCCCGGCTTCGGCCACCGCGTATACAGGACTTACGACCCGCGCGCCAAGATCCTTCGCGAGATGGCGAAAACCGCGGACCCAAAGCTGCACCAGCTGGCCGCGCACACAGAAGAGGTCGCGCTCAAGATCCTCCATGACGCGCACCCCGAACGCCCCAATGCGACCAACGTCGACTTCTGGGCGTCGGTCGTGCTGACCGGTGCCGGCATCCCGAAGGAGCTCTTCACGTGCGTGTTCGCCATGGCGCGCATCGCGGGCTGGACCGCTCACGTGCTCGAGTCGCTGGCGGATCTGCGCATCATCCGGCCTGCTTCGCAGTGGGTCGGTCCGGAACCGGGCAAGAAGCCGATCCCGGTGGAAAAGCGCTGATGCCCGCCGAGTACGTCCCCGGCCTCGAAGGCATAGTCGCGGCCCAGACCGAGATCTCCCTCGTGGACGGCGCGAACGGCCAGCTCGTTTATCGCGGTTATGTGATCGCCGACCTCGCCGAGGAGATTTCTTTCGAAGAGGTAGCGCATCTCTTCTGGTACGGCAGCCTTCCGTCCAGAGCTCAGCTCGATGGTCTGGCGGCTCAGCTGTCATCGGTCCGCACGCTCACGCCGGCGGCGATGACCGCGCTCGACGCGCTGCCCACGGACTCAGACCCGATGGACGTCCTGCGCAGCGTGCTGTCGGTGCAGGGCGTGCTGCCTCACCTGCAGAAGCCGACCATCGAGCATGCGATTCACTCGACCGCCGCGCTGCCCACGATCCTCGCCGCGTTCCACCGGCGCCGGAAAGATCTCGCGTTCGTGAAGCCGCGGCCGGACCTCGGCCACGCGGCCAACTACCTCTACATGCTCAACGGCGAGGAGGCCAAGCCCGAGCTGGTGCGTGCGCTCAACACGTACCTGGTCCTGCTCGCGGATCACGGCATGAACGCCTCCACCTTCACCGCGCGCGTCATCGCTTCAACCGATTCGGACATGGCCTCGTGCCTTGTGGGCGCCATCGGCGCGCTGAAAGGTCCGGCGCACGGAGGCGCGCCCTCGGCGGTGATGGACCAGCTGGAGCAGATCGGCACCGCCGAGAACGCCGAGCACTGGATGCGCGAGGCGCGCAGGCGCAAGGAACGGTTCATGGGCTTCGGGCACCGCGTCTACCGCACCTATGACCCTCGCGCGCGGATTCTCAAGGCGATGTGCCAGCGCCTGAACCCGAAGTTCTACGAGCTCGCGTCGAAGGTCGAGGAGACCGCTCTCGCGATCCTCCATGAGGAGCACCCGGAGCGGCCGCAGGCCACGAACGTCGAGTTCTACTCCGCCGGGGTGCTGCAGGCGATCGGCCTCCCGAAGGACTTCTTCCCGCCCACCTTCGCGGTGTCGCGCGTCGCCGGATGGTCTGCGCACGTGCTCGAGCAGGCATCGCACAACCGGCTCATCCGGCCGCAGTCGGAGTACGTCGGACCCCAACCCAGAAAACCGGTCCCGCTCGCCGAAAGAGGCTGACGCCTCTGCCGCGCAACCTGGCGCTGGCAGGGCTTGCGTGGTTCCTAGTTTTGGTCGCGGCCGTCACCGGCTACTGGGTTCTGCAGCCGGTCCTGCGCGATCCGCTTGCCAGTGACTTCACGCTCGTCTTCATCGCGGTCCGCATCGGCACCGAGCACGGCTGGAGCCACATCTACTCGCTGCAGCTCCAGCATCAGCACTTCAGCGAGCTGAGGCCCGGGGTCTTCTTCAACGACGGGCAGCGATTCATCGCCCCGCCGCCGCTGGCCTGGGTCACGCTGCCGCTAACCGGGCTTGGAGCGGCCGGCGCCTTCTACGCGTGGACGGCCGTGTCGATAGGCGCGCTCGTGGCTGCCTGGTGGTTCGGCGCTCCCGGCGGTGGGCTCGAGAAGGCGGTTTGGCTTATCGGCGCGATCGCGTGGTACCCGGTCCTGTACGCCCTGCAGTACGGACAGCCCGCGCTGGTGGTGCTGCTCGCCGTCATCGCTTGCTGGCGCCTTGCCGAGGACGAGAGGCCATACCTCGCCGGGCTCGCGCTTGCCCTGGGGACCAGCCTCAAGCCGCAGCTCGTGCTGGCTGTGCCCCTGGTGCTGCTGCTCGGCGGAAGATGGCGAATCGCCGCGGCGTGGTTCGTGGCCGCCGGCGCGCTCGCAGCCCTGTCGTTGCTGACACTCGGCTCGACCGGCCTCGATGACTACCGCAGCCTGCTGGCCGAAGCGCAGACGCTGCCCAACAACCGCTACTTCACCTGGGCTTACGTCCTTGGCCCTGGCGCGCTCAGCTACCTGGCCCAGGCGGCGATCTTGCTGGCCGCCGCGGCGGGGGCATATCTGAACCGCCGCGCCTCGACCGGACGGCTCCTGGCGCTCGGCATTCTGGCCGGGGCGGTGGGCGCGACGTACTGGCACCTGCAAGATTTCACGATCCTGGTGGGTGCGGCATGGCTCTTCTGGCGCGACAATCCGCCGGCATGGCAGCGCATATGGATGGCGGTGACGGCGGTGACGATCGAGCTCGCCTGGCCGCTGACTCCTCTGCCCCTCCTGATCGCGACCGCGGTCTGGCTCGGGTTCCTGGTCTACCCGGCAAAGCGGGCGGTGCCGGCGCCGGCGTGAAGGTCGGGGCGGTGAGGATCCGTCACGCGCGAATCATCGTCGCCGCCGGTGCGGCGATCGCGGCGCTGGCGATCCTGCTTCTCTCGCGCAACTTCAACTTCTACTTCGACGAGTGGGACTTCATCCTTGCGGCGCCCGACTGGACGTGGCTGAGCGTCCTCCAGCCGCACAACGAGCACCCGGTCGTCATTCCGAAGCTCGTTTACGCGGCGCTTTTGAAAACGGTCGGCCTGCGCGCGTACTGGCCCTACATGGCGGTGCTGCTGGCGCTGCATGCGACCAACGCCTTCCTGCTTTTCGAGCTGGTGCGGCGGCGCAGCGGCGACCTCATCGGCATGGCCGCGGCCGCGGTCGTCCTGGTCCTCGGCGCGGGCTGGGAGAACCTCTTGTGGGCCTTCCAGATGGCCTTCGTCGGCTCCGTCGCATGCGGGCTGGGTGCGCTGCTGGCGCTGCAGCGTCTGTCCGGACCGCGAGGCATAGCGCCGGCGGTGGCGCTTACGAGCGCCTCGATTCTTTTTTCAGGAATCGGCCTTTTCTTCGCGCTGGCGGTGGCAGTGCAGATGGCCATCGAGAAGGACCGCCGTCGCGACCTGCTGTGGCTCGCTCCCATCGCCGTCGCGCTGGCGATCTGGTACGTCACGCTCGGCCGAACCGGCACCCCGACCAACCCGCCGCCCTCCGTCGTGAACCTCACCATCGCGCCGGTCTACGTGCTCTGGGGAGTCGGAGCCGCTGCCGCGGCGCTCATCGGCGAAAGCGGCTGGTGGGGAGCGGTGATCCTGGTCTTGGCTCTCGCGGCCGTCGGATGGAGCTGGCGCCGGCGCACGCCCGACGCGTTCGCGATGGCGATCGCGGCCGCGATGCTCGGCCTGTACGGGGTGACCGCGCTGACGCGCGGCCAGTTCGGCTACGACCAGGCTGCATCGGGCCGCTACGTGTACGAAGGCGCGATCTTCTGGCTGCTGCTCCTTTCAGACGCAGCCGCAGCGCTCCCGTGGCGCGGAACGTGGCGGCCCGTGCTCGCGGCGTGCGTGTTTCTCGCCTGCTTCAACAGCGCGGCGCTGCTGTTCGAGTACGGCACCGCCAAGACGCTGCAGATGCAGCGCGAGGACGCGGACCTCCAGGCGCTGAACAGCCTCCGCGGCGATCCGTGCCTGAAACCGAGCGGCTACGCCGACGCGCTCGTGATGCCCCAGGTGAATTCGCCCGACCTGTACTACCGCGCGATCGACCTGTACGGCGATCCCGCACCGAAGGGCCCTGTGGCAGACCGCACCGACTACGACCGCGCGCGTCAGAACCTGCTGTTCACGTCCTGCCGTTGATCACTCGGAGGCAGTTCGCCATCGCCTACGCGATGGCGCTGGTGCCGTCGCTGGCCCTCGCGATCGGACAGCCTGTGTGGTCGCGCGTCGACGAGGCCGCTCATTACGACGTGATCGCTCAGTACGCCGCGGGCGTCTATCCACGCGACGCGACGACCACCATTCGGCCCGAGACGCTCGAGATCATGCAGCGATCGGGCGTGTACGGATTCGTCGTCGACAACGAGTACGTGAAGCCCGACCCTGGAGTGCAGCCGATGCCCTCCGGGCTGACGTCAGACGCGCAGGTGCTCTGGATCCGCCGTCACGGGTGGGAGTTCTCGTACGAAGCGTTCCAGCCGCCCCTTTACTACGTGCTCGCGCTGCCGGCGTGGTTCGCCGGCCACGCGATCGGCGGCGCGCTCGGCTCGCTTTACGCGGTCCGCATCTTCGACGCGCTGCTGGCCGCTTTGCTCGCGCCGCTGGCGATGATGATCCTGCTCGGGCTGTGGCCGGGCCACCAAGGCGCGGCGTGGGCGGCAGCTGCGCTCACCGCCGCGCTCCCCGGCGTGGCGCTCAACCTGACCAGCGTCACCAACGACGTCCTGGTCAGCGTTCTGGGAGCGCTGTGCATCCTGGTCGCGGTCACAGGCAAGTGGTCGTGGCGTCGAGCCGTGCTCCTGGGTGCGTTGTTCGGAGCCGCGCTGCTCACCAAGACGTCGGCAATCGGGATCGCGCCGGCGTTGGGCGTCGCACTTCTGCAGACGCGACGCGACGGCGGCGTGCGGCCGCTGCTCATCGCCGGCGCCGTGACCGCCGCCTGCGTGATCCCATGGCTGGCCTCCAACGTCGCGATCTACGGGGAGCTCATCACCACGCGCGAGCAGGTCGTCATGGCGGCATTCCCTGCTCGCACCATCGACCCTGGCTTCTGGAGCGTGTCGACCCTCCACGCCTTCGTCACCTTCTGGACCGGCGACCCATTCCTGTCCCTGCCGGGCGCGGTAGCGCTGGCCATCGTCGCGGGCTTCATCAGCGCGCTGGCCGCCGCCGGCCTATGGCGCGCCTGGCGGCACCACCGGCGAGGGATGTCGCTCCGGGTGCTGGGCATCCTCGCCGCTGCGGGAGCCGGCGCCGCCCTGGCGAGCGTCACCTCGCCGGTCCTGGCGGCGTTCAACGCTCCCGGCCGCCTGGCCTATGCCGGCCTGGCGGCCGCGATGTCGCTGGTCGCGGCGGGCCTCTGGGTCGAGCTGCCCTCGCCCCGGCTGCGCTGGGGAACCATCGGCACGTTCGCCGGGCTCTCGCTCGGCGGTCTCGCGCTCACCGTCTACGGCGGGGCGCTCGCTCCT
>Ga0209266_1001309_pt1 | contig 16693 bp, 18 predicted proteins | sample GraSoiAngelo_132_FD_185889 | JGI IMG/M metagenome (GOLD analysis project Ga0209266, IMG submission 185889) | Grasslands soil microbial communities from the Angelo Coastal Reserve, California, USA - 14_0929_02_40cm (SPAdes) (version 2) | ecosystem: Environmental > Terrestrial > Soil > Grasslands ...
CATCGCGAATCCTCCATCCTCTCGAGCGAAGCGTTCAATCCACAGGCCGCACGCTTTCTCGATCCGCGGGTCCTCTCTCGTCAAGCCGAGGTCGGCGAGGATGAGAAGCATCCAGTTCGCAGAGAGGTATTTCGGCCGGTAAAGGCTCTCGCCACTCACCCACCATCCGGCGTGATCTTGCTTCGCACGAATCTGTTCGCCCCACCCGGTCCTCGTGATCATGTCTCTCGCGGCCGCGACCTCCGGATCATCGACGGGTTTCTCGAGCAATTGGGTCAACGCGATGTATCGGATGGACGGTTGATCTTCCCCGAGCAGCCAGTCCACCGCGCTCTTCGGCTTCATCTCGCTCGGACACCTCTCGAGCCAGATCGATCTGAATCGGTAGCGCATTGAACGTTCCGGAAGCAATAGGTGAGATGGTCGTTCACCATTCCGACCGCTTGCATGTACGCATAGCAGATCGTTGACCCGACAAACCTGAAGCCTCGACTCTTCAGGTCCTCGCTCATCCCGTCCGACTCCTCGGTTCGCGCCGGGATTTGTTTCAAGGATCGCCACCGGCTCCGTTTCGGTCCCGGACTCGCGAACCGCCAGATGTACGCGTCAAAGCTCCCGAGCTCCTTTTGAACGGTCAGGAAGGCCTTGGCATTTTCGACGGTGGCGGCGATCTTCGCTCGGTTGCGGATGATGCCGGGATTGGCCAGGAGGGCCCGGACCTTCCTCGAATCGTATCGGGCGATTCGCGACGGATCGAATCCATCGAGGGCCTTTCTGAAGTTTTCGCGTTTCTTCAGGACCGTCAGCCAGGAGAGCCCCGCCTGTGCCCCTTCGAGGACGAGAAATTCAAAGAGCTTGCGATCGTCGTGTTCCGGGACGCCCCATTCGGTGTCGTGATAGGCGAGGAGGGCCGGGTCGCTCAGTGCCCATTCGCACCGTTTGACCGAATCGTTCCCCGTTCCCGTGCCTTCGTTCACCACCCACTCTCCAGGGAAACCAAACACCGCGCGATGCCGTCGGTCAAGTCCTCACCGTTTCGCACCGAGGAACTCCGAGATGAGCTGCGCCGTCTCCCGGGGTCTCTCGACCATGGGGAAGTGGCCGGCATCCTCGATTGCCGCGAACCGCGATTCGGGGATCCGGCGCGAGGCCGCTTCCGCCGCTTGCCACGGAAACTGGACGTCGTGTCGACCGGAGAGGACGAGCGTGGGTGCGCGGACTCGAGCCAAGTCCGCGGAGACGGAAGCGTCCCGACGGCGCAATGCCAAGCCCGTGGCGATGAACGCTTTGCGGCGGTCCCACGGTCTCCACGCCGCGACGATTGCGTTCACCCAGGGGTCATCCGCGAAGCTCGGGTCGTGAAAGACCGCCTTGGTCAGGAGCTTCCGGACGCGCTTCGGACCCGGCGCGCGGACGAAGGACGGGAGGAGGAACGGCAAGTACATCCGGGCGGTCCGGCCCGGGAGTTTCGGCGTCAGCCCAGCGGCGTCGAGGACGACGACCTTGGCCACGCGCGCCGGTCGGTCGAGCGCCACCATGATGGCCAGCGTCCCGCCCATCGAATTGCCCACGATGGCGAATCGGGGAAGATCGAGGGCGTCGACGAAAGACGCGATCGCATTGCGGTAGGCCGTCAACGTGCGCGCGTTCCCCGGGAGCGGAGAACTGTGGCCCTGGCACGGCAGATCGGGTGCGATCCACGGATGGCGGGCGCCGAGCACCCACGCGACAGGGAGCCAGACCTCCGCCCAGGTGGGCCATCCGTGGAGCAGGACGACCGGGAGTCCGCTGATCGTGCCTCCTTGAAGGTACCGGAACCTCACGCCCCCGGCTTCGACGAATCGCTCGGTGACCGAGGAAGGGAGGGGCGGTCCGGGGACGGTGACATCCGGAGACGCGGCCCGTGGCCCATCGGTCATGGTCGCCCGCGGCGAATGGCGTTCCGCAGAAGAGCTTTCCTGTTCGAGGTCACACCCACCGATCCGGGGTCGCGCACCACCGTTTCCACGAAATCTCAGCGGCGCCGCCAGATTCCGTTCGAAAATTTCGCGGCAAAATCCGGTCGTGCCATTGCGAGTCGCGGGGCGCCAGGTCGATTCCCGACCGAGCCCTCGCAAGACAAAAGACTCGGAAAGCCCTCCCGGCGAGGGAGGGGCAGGCGTGAAAATCCTTTCCACGGATCCACTCAACGGGGAGACATCGCTCGAGAATCTGTCGGACTCCATCACGCCGGAATCCCAGTTCTTCGTCAGGAGCCACTTCGCTCGGCCAGATCTCGCGCGGGGCAAGCATACGCTGCAGATCAGCGGCGCGGTCGAACGGTCGCTCACGCTCAGGATCGAAGACCTCGAGGCGATGGACACCCGGACCTTGCCGGTGACGCTCGAGTGCGCAGGCAACGGTCGCGCAGGACTCCGACCGCTTCCGGCTGGAGAGGCGTGGGGGCTCGGCGCGGTCGGCACGGTCCGATGGACCGGCGTCCCCTTGCGGGCCGTCCTCGAATCGGCACGGCTGCGGTCCGATGTGATCGAGATCCTCGCAATCGGCGCGGACCGGGGAAGGCCGCCGGAGATCGCGGACGTGATTCCGTTCGCGCGGTCCCTCCCGGTCTCCAAGGCGATCGACCCGGACACGTTGCTCGCCCTTCGGATGAACGACGAGCCGATCCCGCCGGAACACGGCGCGCCGGTGCGCCTCATTGTCCCGGGTTGGTATGGCATGGCGAGCGTGAAGTGGCTGGAACGGATTGAAGCACTCGCCGAGCCGTTCGGCGGTTACTACCAGATCCGGAGGTACATGTTCGATCACGCAGACGACAAGTCACCCACCCCGGTTCGCACCATGCGCGTCCGGTCTCTCATCGTGTCTCCATCGGATGGGGAGGCCGTCCGAAAAGGCCACGTGGCGGTTCGTGGAAAGGCTTGGTCCGGCGATGCCGAGGTCGTGAGCGTCCAAGTCGAAGTGGACGGACTTTCGCGGGAAGCGAGTCTGTTGCCTCCTGTGTCGCCTCATGCCTGGCGGACCTGGGAATTCGCATGGGACGCGATAGCTCCGGGCCGACACGTCTTGCGATCCCGCGCAACGGACGCGAAGGGCGCGGCGCAGCCTGACGTGGGCCGATGGAATCGGCACGGATACGGGAACAATTCCGCGCAGGCCATTACCGTCATCGTTCAGTGATGCCGGGGTCCCTTCACCGTTGCGATCCTGCGCGAAGCGATTGCTACCCGTCACACACGAGATGCGCTCCGACGCGAAAGGGTGCGCTCGGACGGCTATCACGGCCGATAATTACCGGCAACGGGTTTATCGAACCTGGTGTGGCTTGGTTCGTCCAGATCTATGGGTGGCGTGCTGTTCCCAGCGTCAGCGGTGCTCCTGGCCCTCGTGTCGAAGGCGCCCGAGGAAGGCGGGAAGTCGCCGGCTTCTTCGAAGGCCACCGGCCGGGCCAAAGGAAGCGAGGTCACGGAACCGACCGAACTCGAGAAATTCCTCCAGTTGAACCCGCTGGAGAAGTTCGATCTCGAGGCCATCAATTCGGTGGACGCACAGGTGCTCGTCGGGGAGGCCCGAGAGAACAAGAGGGTCTTGCGGGAAGTCCTGCGAACGGCGGAGGCGCTCTTGCCGCGCGTCCGTGCCGAAACGGAAGACCCGATCCTCGTCAGTGCCATCTTGCGCAGCAAGACGCTCGACTGGTATCGTCGTAGCTCGTCCGATCCAGGTTGGACAGACACGATGCCGCTTCGCTGGGGCGGGATCTTCTACGAATCGCGGGTCCCCGGAGGCCGCCTGAGCCGGAAACTGTCCACCCGCCTTTCGAACCTCATCTCGCAGTGCGTCGAGGCGAGCGGGACCGTCGCGTTCCTGCGAGCGGGAGTCACGGGCCTCTTTCGCGGCTCGGCGATGATGGCCAAGATGGTGCAGTTCGGACTCAGTTCCAAGCGACCCCGTTATGTGCAACAGGTCGCGCAGGCGTATCTCGACGACCTCGCGGGAACCCGGTGTGTCGGCAAGCAACCTCTTCCCTTGGAACGTCTGAGCGACGTCGCCCGACGGAACGGATCGGCGGAGGTGAACATCACCCTCGTCGACCTATTTTCACAGGAGGGCACCGGGACTATGATGGTCTTGGACTCGCGGTTCCACCCAGGGATGGAACCCGTGGCGATTCGCGTCGTGTCTCCGAAGAACCAAGACGACGCGGCGACTTACGACTTGGTCCACGGCGGAACCCGCGCCGTGCGCGAATCCGGGGCGCCGGACGAAGCGACGACCGAGTCGACGCCCGCCTCGCCTTGGGAACGGTCGGACATGACGAAGAAGGAATGGCTCGCCCTGTTCAAGTCGCTCGAGAAACGGAAGGAACGGCTCGGGGCGCCTCCGCGGGAGAATTCCCGCGACCGCGAGTCCTATATCGGACTCCGAGACCTCCTCCTGGCCGATGCCTCCGTGCGTCGCGCCTTTCTGGTGGTCCACTGGAAGGGGCGACCGAGCGGATTGGCCCTTCTGTGTCAGCTCGTAGCCGAGGGCAAACTGGTTCCGGAGTTCGACACGGACGCCGACTACCTCGAAGCGGAGCTGGAGCATCTCGGGCAAGGCCACCCGGACCATCGGTCCAAGGAAGGCCAATGGAAACTCGCGCACGGATGGACGGTCGTCCGGGAAGTCGCTGAGGGCAATGTGCGCGCTTACCGCGCCAACGGCAAGTCGGCGGACTGACGGACCGTGGCGGTCAGGACCTGGTACACCTCGTCCCGATCGAGGACACGCGGCAACACGGACTCGCTGAGGGCGCTCTCGAGGATGGCCCAGGTCGAGTCGGCCCGGACGCCTCTCGGCGCGACGACGAAGTTGAAGAAGTTGAGTGCGGACGAACGAGGGGCTTCACTGATCGCCGTCATGAGCGGGAGTCCACACCCCCAGGCCAGGAGTTCGTAAATCAGGTTCAGCGTGGCTTTTCGGGCTTCGGCCGTCGTGTTCCGGCAGAGGAGCAACGTGCGACTGCTCGGATCCGTCATGATACGGGTCGCAAGGCTTTCGATGGCCGGAAATGTGAGATGCTTGTGGATTCCGTTTCCAAACCGCGTTCGCCCTTCCGCCTCGGGACGGGCGGGGACCTTGAGCAGAGGCATCTCCGGACCGACGTCGGCGGCCCCCCGGTCGAACTCCTTGACCGATCGATACACTGCCTCGAGCGTGATCTGGCCGGAACGGAGGACATCCGTCCGTGCGATCACGGTATGGTTCGTGAAGGTCGGTCGCCCCGCCTCATCGGGGATCCCGCGACTGATCCGGGACAGGAGGAGTTCTCGGGCGGTGCGGAGAGGGTGAATCATGTGTAGATCGACTTCGTCCTCCGCCGTTTGCGCGGCCGCCGCGCGGATCGGGGTGTAATGTCCACGGAGGTAGGGATCGTATAGGCCCGCGTCGAGCCCATGGGACACGGCCTTCGTCGTGTAGCCGACGCCAGGGACCACACCGTAGATCCAGTGGTCGAATTCGACGATGTCTCCGTCCGTTGCCCCTCGATCGGATTCTGCGGGCGCCATGGTTCAGCCTACTAGGCCGACCGAGCCATGACCTGAGCCTGGAATCGCTCCGCCTCGAGGATCTCGTCGGGAATCTTGTGCGCGATGTCTCGGAAGTGCTCGATGAAATTGACATATTCATCGTACGAGAAATCAGGTTCGCCGCCGCCCTCGGGAGCGAAACCGGTCCGCACGATCTTGGCTTGCCCGACCGGGTCCATGCCCTCATGCGTCTCGGTCCGGACCCAGCTGAGGAAGTACGCGGACTTATCCATGCTGACCCCGGCGACTTTGCCACCGCGGATCTGGGAGAGGGTTTGCGGCACGAAGACCCGGAGCAGCGCTTCTGCGTATTCCTTCCGCGCGCGGTTGTTATCCGGGAAGCCGCGGTGCAGGCCGAGCCGCGCGAGGACGTCATCCCGAAGGGTGTCGAATTTCGACAGGACGAAGACGGGGTAGATTTTCGGAGCGTCGGCCCGGACACCCGAGTCCTTCAGCCGGTCGTATTCCTGCTTCTTGTACGTCTGGAACGAGACGAGCAGCTTCGCGACCGTGCTGTCGTATCGCAGCATCTTCTTGTACGCAGGCGTGTCGATCTCCGTCGTCATCTTGCTGCAGTCGACCAAGACGCAGACGACGACGCTCTTCAGGAGCTGTTGGATGAGCGGCCGCGAGGCGATCCCGGTCTCGATGAACTCCTCGATATCTTCGCCGGACACGTCGTAGGCGGAGAACCGAAGGGTCGAGAACGGGTGCATCCAATTCTGTTGACGGATGTAGTACGGCAGCTTGCCGACGACCTTGCGGAGGTAACCGAAGACGAATCCGAGTTCCGTGATCTCTTCCTTCAGCGTGGCGCTCGGGAATCGGCCGTCTTTCATTCCTTCGTAGACCGCCGACATGATGTTCAGCGATTGGATCGGCGCGTGGAAACGGAAGTCATCCTGGACCCCCGTCCCGTATTTGACTTGGGCGCTGTAGAGGAGCCCCAAGAATGTCGTTTTCCCGGAGGCTCGATCTCCCAGGAGTGCACAGGGCATATCTGAGTGCAGCCCCGCTATCCATACTTAATCCTAACCTCAACGTTATCATGGATGCGACGACCCACGCCTGATGCACCACGAAATTCAGGGCCGGGTGTCGGCGGCGATCCCCGCAAGGCACTCCAAGAACGAGAGGTACTCGTCGCTCGGATAGTCCGGCTCCCAGCCAATCGCTCCGCTGTGTCGGAGCCGAATCTTTTCGGCACGCCCGGGCAGCGGCTCCTCCGTGCGCACCCAGCTGAAAAAATACCAAGGGGTTCCGAACCGCAGTCCTCTACGTCCTCCGGATTGGATTGCGGACATGGTCTTGGGCATGCTGCGGTCCACTAGCCGCTTGGCATAGTCCGCATGCGACCCTTTCTTGCTGACCTCCGGAGGATCCCCGTCGAGCTTCGCGCGACGAAGTACCTTCGGGTCGACGCGGTCAAACTTGGTGAACACGAAGATCGGGTAGAGCAACTTGCCTTCGGCTTGATCCCGCGACCGCTTGATTGCCAGCAAGAGCGCCTCGACGGCCTCATCGTATTTCCCCAAGGTGGCAAGCTCGCCCTCTTCGTCGGCCACGGCGAGCGACGTCGCGTCCACCATGATCACGATCGCATCGCTTGTGAGCGCGCCGCTCAAAGTTCCGTGGGCGACGGACCCCCCGCTGCGCCATCGAGCCACTTCGTCCTCGAAGGATCTCAACAGGATCAACTGGAACGATGCAGAGGGATCCGGAGACGCGCCCCGCGATCGACGGCGCGATAAGACGCCCAGCCTTGTCTTCGGATAGCTGAGGCGGAACGCGATCTCGCGGATCCCCTCCTTCGTCGCGGCATCCGGAAAGCTCCCCGACATCAGCCTCTGGAAAACGCCGCTGATTTCGTCGAGGGATTCGAACGCGGCGTGAAACCGGAAGCCATCCGCCTTGTCCGAGCCGAATTTCACTTGGGCTGCGTAGAGGAGGCCGAGGAACGTCGTCTTGCCGGAATTGCGATCTCCGACGATTACGACCCGCGGCATCCGTCACCCGCCATCCGGACTCCGAACACCCTCACGACGCGACATCGGAAAGTCCTATCCGTGGCGAACTAGCTGGCCCGGGAGGGAAAGAGGCATTGTGCGAGTATTTCGGCGATTGGTGGAGCGGACCGAGCGGGTTCGGACCTCAATCGCCTGCGCTCTCCCCAGACAATTGGGTTGTCAGGAATCGAATTGTTCGTTCCCACGCGAGCCTGGCTGCGGGAGCATCATACGCGTCCGGCCGGTCTTTCTCGAAAAACCAGTGCGTCGTCCCCGGATATGTGTAGAACGTGACGTCCTTTCCGGTTGTGCGGAGGACCTTCTCGAGATCTCGCACGGCGACGGGGGATTCAAATTCGTCCGTTTCGGCGAAGTGACCGAGGAACGCCGCTTGTATCCGGGAATAGTTGCCGTCCCCGGTCCCGTAGAAGAGGACGACCGTCGCAACGTCGGCGGGGAGCGTTTGCGCCAGCCAAAGACTCCAGAATGCTCCCATCGAAAAGCCCATCACTCCGAGGTGTTTTCCCTTCACCCTCGGATGGCTTTGTAGGCCTCGCAGGCCGCTTACAATATCTCGGCCGGCAGCTGTCTGATCAACTTTTGCCATCAGGTTCTCGGCCCCGTCCCTAGTCGATGCGGTCGCTCCGCGGTAGAGGTCGGGAGCGAACGCGACGAATCCGTCTGTCGCGAGCCGATCACAGAGGCCCTTGAAGAAATCGTTTAGCCCCCACCATGCGTGGAGGACCAGGACACCGGGCCCTTTGCCGTTTTTCGGGACTGCCAAGTACCCCGAGACCGTCCCTTCGGGGCTTTTGAGGTCAACCATTGCCATGCTTGCTCCCCTTGTTGGCAGGCGGCATTTCCGAATCGACTCTTGAAGTTAAGCGTCACGAAACGGCTGCTCGAGGTTCCACGCAAGGACGTGGAGTGGACCGAGTGGGATTTGAACAGGCGACCTACACCACTGCGCGATTCGTCGCCGCTCTGAGCAGTTCCTGACGGCCCTTTCACACCAGTTCGGGAACTCGCACGGACAGTCCGAGTTGCTTAATGCGGCCCACTCCATTCGGCCGGGTTGCTGTCCACGATGGCCATCCCTTCGATCACTCGGGAGAACGTGCTTGCGTTTCGGCAACGTGCTACGCACCTACACAGGCGCCTTCCGCCGGGGCGACTCGTCGAGGCCGCGTTCGCAGGACTTCAGGACAGCAGCCCGCGATCCGCCGTCTTGGCCCTTCACGCGCGCGTAAGAGATGTATCGCCGTCCGCTTGGAAGGATCCCCGGTTCGTCCAAATATGGGGTCCTCGGGGCGCGGTGTACGTCGTCCCAGGTCATGACGTGGCCATCTTCACGCTCGGTCGGTTCCCGCGCAATCCCTTGTTGGCATCGGCCGTGAGAGCCGCCGCCGAAAAAGCAAAGCGCGCATTCCGCGCTCGGCAGGCTCAGCCGGGACGTGACCTCTCGGATCGAGCCGTCGGGGTGAATTTCCGCGAGCTAAGAATCGCATCGATGACCGGCGCCGTCAGGATCGAGTGGGATGGAGCGACGACATCCTGGCGGCTTGTAGAGCCTCCTCCGGAAGCGCCTGAACCCGCTCGCCTCGAGCTTGCGCGTCGGTTCCTGCGGTCGGTCGGGCCTTCGACGCCGAAGGAATTCGCCTGGTGGTCGGGCGGGTGGGCCGGATCCTTCGGCGCATCCACACGCGGAGAGCTTTCCGACGCAGAGCAAACGTTTCGTTCGCTCGAAAAGGAACTCACCGAGGTTGAATTCGAAGGTCAGAAAAAGTGGGTCCTTCGGACGGACCGCTCCCGGTTGGAACACGCGTTATCCGTCGAAACGGTTCGCCTGCTGCCGGCCGGAGATCCGTATCTGGCATCCGCGGACCGGGGATTGCTCGTCCCGCAGCCACGATTTCGATCCGAATTATGGCCCAAGTCTGTGTGGCCGGGTGCGCTCCTGGTGAACGGGGAGCTCGCGGGTGCCTGGCGTCGGCAAGCGGGCCGCGCGACAGTGCGAGCGTGGCGACCGTTGGAACCCGAAGTCAAAGAAGCAGTCGAGGAGGAGGTCTCCCGGATGCCGATCGAATCGGCCACGAAGGCGGTCCGTTGGTTGACGGGCGATGTGCCCCTTTGAGTTGCGCCGTGACCGCTCGTTCACTCGAGAACGATGCCATCGCACCTTGTGTTTGTCGCTAGTGGTGCTCCGGATGACCCTTCATCCACCGCTTCTCCTCCCCGGTAGGAGAGAGTGGATATCCGACCGACCAGAGGAACACCCTGGCGGTTGCGGGGCCCATGTGCTTGAACTTGTATTGGAGATCCTCCAGCAGCTTCCCTTCGCGCTTCCCGAAGCCGTCGATGTATCCTTTAACTGAACCGTGTTCCTTCGCCAAGTCCAAAATCGTCTTGGCGTTCTCGACCGTTGCGCGGATTTTCCTTTCGTTCCGGACGATTCCCGGATTCTGCATCAACGCCCGGATGTCGCGCTCCGATAGCCGTGCGACTCTCTCCGGTGAGAAATCACGAAACGCCTTTCGAAAGTGGGGCCACTTTTTCTCAACCATGCGCCAATTCAAGCCCGCGCTGAAGATCGCCCGGGACATCAGGTCGAGGTACCCGTGGTCATCCTTCGGGGGAACGGCTTTCCATCCCGGCATGGGGACGGCGACCTTGTTCGCTCTATTTATGCCTACCTTCGCGGCAGTCCTCGCCCGCTTTGAGTGGGTCGTCATTGGCGCCACCGTCCGCCGCCTGGTCGGGATGGCCGCGACTGTGCCTTTCACCGAAAAGTGGACCGGGTGGGATTTGAGCCCAAAGCGTCTCCGCGACGGGTCGGCGTGTCTATTGCTTATCAGAAAGGAGGTCCAAGACTCTCCTGGTCCGCCAGACGGGGATTGTGCCCACCCGTTCCAGGTCCAAGAGATCTTTGTCGCCGGTGACAAGGCCGTCGACCCGCGCAACGAGGGCCGCAGCAGCCAGTGGTGCGTCCTTCGGATCTCGGATTCGGTGCCTCCAGGCGTCGATCTCTGAGCGGTATTCCCGTCTGGCGAGCAACTCGCCCGCTCCGAAGACCGCCTCAAGGAACTCGAGCGCACTCAACAGCTCCCGATGGTTTCGGAATGTTTCCTGGATAACCGCATAGACCTCGTCCACGACGTCCTCGGCGAACACGAGAACAATCTTCCCCACGAGAGATTGCAGGAGAAGCTGCCGCTCGTTCCCGCGGAAGAAGAGCCCTGAGAGAACCGTGTTCGCGTCAACGGCGATTCGCGTAGTGCTCCCTCCAGAGGCGGTCTTTCGCCTCCTTCGCGAGAGCACTCAAGCGTCGAGGTGTGAGATTGATTTCTGTGGCCCTCCTCTCGAAGACAGCAAACCGCTTCTCCAAGTCCTCTCCGGCCAGAAGTCGGACTCCCTCCCCCTCCTCCAGGAAGATTAGCTTGCTCCCCTTCCGGAGGCCGAGCTTCTTCCGGATCGAGGCCGGCAGCGTTACCTGTCCCTTGGATGTAACTGTCGCAACCTCAACCATGATCGAATAGTAAGGGATTCCTTACCAATATAGGTTTCCCTCAAGTTGCCGCGCGGACGGCAGATGGGACCAGCGGCCAAGGCGGCTTGCCATGGCCTAGGTTAAGGCTTGGACCCCAGAACAGCAACCGTGTCCAGTCTCAATCGTGGCTGTGTGGTTCGCATCCGAGAACGGATACCCGGGTGTCGGCGATCGACCACTCCATGGAAAGTGGACCGGGTGGGATTTGAACCCGTGACCATCTCAGGCGGCCACTCATCGGTCGTAGATTGACTTCCTGTGCCCGACTTTCAAAATCAAAATCCGCAGGACCTCCCTCTGGATGTCGAGGATGACTCGGTAGTCACCGACCCTTAGCCTGTGGTACGGAGAGTTGACGAGCTTCTGGACGATTCGATGGGGGTTTTCTGAGAGCTCGCCCACCTTGTCGAAGATGCGGCGCGCCACGGAGCGATCCAACTTCCTCAATTGACGGATGGCCGGCTCGGACCAGATGATCTCGAAGGCCATCAGAAGCCCAGTTCATCCTTGAGTTGCTGATGCGTCCGATACCGTCCGGCCTTGATGTCGCGGATGGCCTGTTCGATCTCCTTCTTCGTCTGCTCATTCAGCTCTTGAAGATCCTCGAGGAGTCTTTCGAGGACTTCCTCGTAGCTCTCGCGAGGGTGGAGCTTCATTCCCTCAAGCGCTTTCTTCGTCTCCTGGCTGAGCTGGATGGTCGTTGTAGCCACGCTTACGAGGATGCAGCCGGAGCCTAATATAGCTTACTACAGCGTGTAATAGTCTGGTATAGTGACGGGTGCTCCGGTTGGGATCCGGGACCCGAGCGCCTACCCGTGTCTGCCACAATGACGGCCGTCTGGCAGGCATCCGAGGACCGGTCCTCAGGGCCGGAAGCCGTGCCACCCCATGGAAAAGTGGACCGGGTGGGATTTGAACCCACGGCCTCTACCATGCCAAGATAGCGATCTTCCAGCTGATCTACCGGCCCGCGATGCGCTGTATCCTGGACCGTCTATTAAGGTTTCTTTGCGGGTCGCGGCCGGACCGTTTTCCTCATGAGAACGCCGCTCGTCCCTAGCCGCACAACGGTTTCGAAGCCTTCCCTTCGGAACATGCTCGGCGTGCCGAACCACCGCCACTCCGGCACGGCCGCCATCCCCGCGGAGACGACCGGGTACGCTTCGACGACGCCTCCCCCTTGATCCCGGATGGATCGGAGCGCCGCGTTGAGCGCGAGCTTTGCAACGCCGTGTCCCCGATGCTTCGGATCCACGAAGAAGCAGGTGATCCTCCACAGCTTGCTCGCGGAGACCGGCGGGGCCACTTTCCGGTACGTCCGTCGCGCATCGATTCGGGGGAGTTCCTCTCGAGGACCGTACTGACACCAACCGATCGGTGTCTTGCCTTCGTACACGAGGATCGCGTGCGAGCGACCTTGGCGGACCAACGCTCGCTTGTCCGCCCGGTTCCTCTTCTTCCACTCCTGACTCGTCGTCCCGCGGCGAAGGGGATTCGCTCGTTGATAGAAGATGCACCAACACCCGCCCTGTTTGGCCGCAAGGGTCTCAAAGTCCGAGAGGGTGCGGATGCCGAGTTCGCGAGTCGTGTACACCTCACGGTCCATGACGAATCGTTCGTATGAGGTGAGCCGAGATGAACGTTTCCAGGGTCTGGCCCCGTTCCAGGCGGACCTGAAGGGTGCGGCATCGTGCGGCGGCTAGGCGCTGTCCGCGTCACGGACCCCGCGAAGCGTCGGACCGAGACGGTAGCTGAGTACCATGAAACATGTGTTCGGTTCGGGGCGAAATCCTCTTCCGGTTGCTCGCGATGCGACGAGCACGACACACAAGCCGCCCGAGGTTCGCCCCGCGGTGAACGGGAGAGGCCTCGAACTCTTCACGGGGGAAGCGCTCGAGTTCATCGCGGACCTCCACCGACGGTTCAATCCCACCCGCCTGGACCTGCTGCGTCGGCGAGGAAAGCGCCAGGCGCGGGTGGATCAGGGAAAGCCTCTCGACTTCTCGAAGGCCACCCGGCGGATGCGGGACGACTCTTGGAGGATCGCTCCCGTCCCGGACGACTTGATGGACCGGCGGGTAGAGATCACGGGTCCAACGGACCGGAAGATGATGATCAATGCCCTGAACTCGGGCGCCCAGACGTTCATGGCCGATTTCGAAGATGCGAACACGCCAGCGTGGAGGAACGTGGTCGAAGGCCAGGTAAACCTCCGCGATGCCGCCCGGCGGACCATCCAGTACGCGAGCTCGGACGGCAAAGAGTACCGGTTGAACCGCGAGGTCGCGACGCTCTTGGTTCGTCCACGCGGATGGCATCTCCCGGAACGGCATGTCCGGGTCGACCGCGAGGACGCGTCCGCGAGCCTCGTCGATTTCGGCCTGTTCTTCTTTCATAATGCGAAGGATCTCGTCGCTCGGGGGACCGGCCCATACTTCTATCTCCCGAAGATGGAAAGCCACCTCGAGGCACGACTGTGGAACGACGTCTTCGCCTTCGCAGAGGACGCGCTGGGCGTCCGGCGCGGGACCACCAAAGGGACGGCGTTGATCGAGACCTTTCCGGCCGCGTTCGAGATGGAGGAGATCCTCTTCGAGCTACGGGACCACGCCGCGGGCCTCAACGCAGGGAGATGGGACTATCTCTTCAGCATCATCAAGACGCTGCGAGGGCGGACGGATTTCGTATTGCCGGATCGAGCGCAGCTCACAATGACCGTCCCGTTCATGCGGGCCTATACGGAGCTCCTCGTGAAGACGTGCCACCGCCGCGGGGCCCATGCGATTGGCGGCATGGCCGCGTTCGTCCCGAGTCGCAAAGATCCGACGGCGAACGAGATCGCGTTCACGAAGGTCCGCGAAGACAAGGCGCGCGAGGTGAACGATGGTTTCGATGGCACCTGGGTCGCCCATCCGGATCTGGTCCCGGTGGCCGGGCAAGTCTTCGACGACGCGCTCCAGGGGAGGCCGAATCAACTCCGCCGGGCGAGGGACGATGTGGACGTGACGGCGCGCGACCTCCTCGATGTCCGAGTTCCCGGCGGCAAGACGACCGAGGCGGGCTTGCGGAGCAACGTACGGGTCGCGATCCAGTACTTGGAAGCGTGGCTCCGGGGAACCGGGGCGGTGACGATTTCGAACCTCATGGAGGATACCGCCACCGCGGAGATCGCCCGGTCGCAGGTTTGGCAGTGGGTCCATCACGGGGCTCGCCTCGATGACGAGATCACGGTGAACGAGGGACTCGTGCGGCAGGTCGGGGACGAGGAGGTCGACCGGCTCCGGATGCAGGCGGAGCCGTCGGCCCAAGCGAGCGGGCGATTCCGAGAAGCACGGGCGTTGTTCGACGACATTGCGCTGAAGGAGCCGTTGGTGGACTTCCTGACAATCCAGGCGTATCCACTCATCGAATGATCAAGTCGGTTTTCGACCGTGCGACCTTGTACGTCTTCGGTTCGTGACGGGACTAGGTTGCGGCTTTCGCGCCGCGCTTCGTAGACGGCTTTTTCGACGTCAAATCGGAGAAGAGCTCGAGGGGTCGTTCCTTGCGCATCTTCTCGCCGGGGATCGGCACCGGGTACTCCCCCGTGAGACAACCGAGACAGATGTCTTCCCGGGAGTGCTTCAGCGCCGTGATGAGCCCCTTCATGGAGAGGTATCCGAGAGAATCCGCGTTGATGAAGTCCGCGATCTCCGGCACCGTCTTCTCGTTCGCGATGAACTGGTCTCGCGTCTTCATGTCGATTCCGAGATAGCACGGGAACCGAATGGGCAGGCAGCCGATGCGAACGTGGACTTCCTTGGCGCCGGCCTGTCGGAGGATCTGCACGATTTTTCGGATCGTCGTCCCGCGGACGATCGAGTCGTCAATCAACACGATCCGCTTGTTCTTCACCGCCGACCGAATCGGATTCAACTTGAGCATGACGCCGATCTCGCGCTCCTGTTGGTCGGGCATGATGAAGGTCCGCTCGATGTAGCGGTTCTTGATGAGCCCCTCGACGACCGGGAGGCCTGCGAGTTGCGCGTACCCCTGGGCCTGCGCCCGTCCGGATTCCGGAACCGGCACGATAATGTCCGCGTCGACCGGATACTCCTTCGCGAGTTGCTCCCCGATTTTCACGCGGGCGTCGTACACGAGACGCTCGTCGAGCACGCTGTCCGGCCGCGCGAAATACACCCACTCGAACATGCAGTGCGCGGTGTGGTTCGGATGGGGAAGGCGCATCGAGTCGAAGCCGTTCGGTCGGAGCTCGACGATCTCCCCGGGCTTCAGGTCCCGGATGAACTTGAACCCGAGCGCATCGAAGACGACGCTCTCCGACGCGATCATGAACCGTCCGTTCCCCTCGCCGATGCACAGCGGACGGACCGCCAAGGGGTCGCGGACCGCATAGACCGTGTCGTTGATCATGAGCGCGAGGCTATACGCCCCGACGAGCCGCGAGGTGAATTCCTTCAGGGCCCGCTTGACGTCTCCGCCGAAGTTCACGATCTCGTTCGCGAGCAGTCGAACGATGACCTCGCTATCGGACGTCGTCATGAAGGCCCAGCCCTTCTTGCTCAGCTCCTCCCGGATCTCGTCCGAGTTCGCGATATCGCCGTTGTGCGCGAGGGCGATGTCTCCGTACGAGGTCTTGACGACGATCGGTTGCGCGTTCTCGAGGACGCTCGATCCGGTCGTGGAATAGCGAACGTGGCCGATCCCGTTGTTCCCGCGGAGGTCCATCAGGTCCTCCTTCGAGAAGACCTCGTGCACCAGGCCCATGCCGCGCTTCGACTTCATCTCGCCGTTGTACACCGCGAGGCCGGCGGACTCCTGGCCGCGGTGCTGGAGGATCCGCAGGCCGTAGTAGAGGTCGGACGTCACCGGGGTCGTGCCCGAGCAGCCGATGATTCCACATTTCTCGCGTGGGCGATGGTCGGAGCGCTCCGACGTTGCCTGGTCGGCGGCCATCGTCAATGCCTCTTCGCCCAGGAGTAACTCCGCAGTTTCTTCATCCGTCCGAAGCCGCAGGCGGCGCAATATTTCTTCTGTTTGTGATACGCGCGCTGACCGCAACGCCGGCATCGGATGTGGACGCTCCTCCGTCCCATCTTCCCGAGCGACGCGGTCCCCTTCGTCATCTAGGCCACCTACGTCATGGAGAAATGTAGATGACGTTATCTCCGCGGACAATCGCAAGGTCCATCTTCCGCTGGGACTGATTGTCCTGCATCTCCTCCGCATTGCGGAGGACGAGGTTCATGTGCGGGTCGAATCCGTCGAGGATCCCGCGGTACCCTCGCCCGCCTTTCAACTCAACCATCACGTTCGAACTGATCCGTTGGTTGAGGAGAGAAAGCGGCTTAATCATCGGACCACGACGCAGCCATGGAGGCGGCGTACTTAAAGGTTTACGGGAGGCGTGACGCACTGCGCAGATTTCGTGAAACGCTACGGACTCGGATGAGCCCTTTTCCCGTCGTTCTCGCGTCCGTTGCCTTTCGACGGATCCACCAGAAAACCGGAATCACGGAGGATGTCCATGCCCACGATCATGTGATATCGCATGTCCTTTCGATCCGTAA
>Ga0209266_1001314_pt1 | contig 16644 bp, 18 predicted proteins | sample GraSoiAngelo_132_FD_185889 | JGI IMG/M metagenome (GOLD analysis project Ga0209266, IMG submission 185889) | Grasslands soil microbial communities from the Angelo Coastal Reserve, California, USA - 14_0929_02_40cm (SPAdes) (version 2) | ecosystem: Environmental > Terrestrial > Soil > Grasslands ...
GTGTACTGGGACGGCACGAAGCGAATTGACGCGCACGACCGCACGTTCAGTGGCCCTGGCCGCGTGGGCGTCTGGACCAAGGCTGACTCGTACACCTTGTTCGACGACCTCACCGCGAGGCCGCTGGGGTCCTGACTACGCTGCAGACCGGTTCGACCACCTGATGCACGTACAGGGGGTCGGTCACCGCCGCGGGGGAGGAGCTACTCGACGGGGAGCAGCTGCACGTCCGCGGCTCCGGTGGCGTCGTACCACAGCCGCACCCGCCACGGGCGGCAGCACACCTGGCAATCCTCGATGTATTCCTGCGCCCGCCCGCCTCCCGGATCGAGCGTGATGGTCATCGTCTCGCCGCAGTGTGGGCAGGTCACGTCGGCCTCGGTCTCGAGGGCCGCCGCGTCCTCCGCCTCGCCCTCCTCAAGGGAGTCGGCGTCGTCGTCCCGCACGGGATCGTGATCAGGAGGAGGCATGGCGCATGGCAATCTAGCGGCCGTGCGTGGGGCGGCGGGTGCTTGCAAGGAGGCCGAACGATGGGCGGCGGCGCGACGAAGAAAAAGCCCCACATCCGAAGTCGATGTGAGGCTTGATCTTCAACCAGTCGGGACGGCGGGATTTGACGCGTCCGGCGGCGTCAGCCGCCGGTGCCGGGCTGAGCCCGGCAAGCGGAGCGTAGGCGCCGCAGGCGCCGAAGCTCAACCCGCGACCCCCTGAACCCCATGCGACTCGTTCGGGAACCGAGTTACGACACCGAGTAGCAATCACGCGAGGTCCTGGGCCTCGGTGTCGTAACAGCGAACCCGAAGATCAACCGAGTGTCGTGAGAAACTCACAGCAAGACTCACAGCGCGCGACCCCCTGAAGGAATCGGGGGTCGTCGTTTTTCGTCGCCGACACACTCACGACAACTCACAGCAACTCACAGCACGCGACCCTGTGAAAGCAGTCAGGTGGTCGTGATGACCTCCAAAGCGGAGCATGGGGTTTGGGTTCCTACGGGGCGGATGTGGCGAGAATGAATCGCTGCCCGTAAAATGGATAGGTCAGTCCCATTCACCGTTAGGTGTCACTCATGCCACACGTCCCATTGACGCCAGCCGAGCAGTTGAACCAAGATCGGCAAGATCGGAAGGACGACGCCCGCCTTCTGGTGATTTTCGGGGTTGTGACAGTGATCGGCATGTTCTCCGGTCCTCTTCGATGTCAACTCGCTGCTTTGACGGCGATCCTAGCAGTGGACGGTTACCTGTCAATCGTACTTGTGTTGGCCGCCTTGCGCACAGATCACGCACCGACTTTCAGGGACGATCACCCATGGATCGCTCGGTGGTTTCCGCGCCGAACGGCGGGTTTCCTCCTGATCGTCTTTCTCCTGGCGTCAGTCGTTTTCGGTTTCGCCGGTTTCTACATTGGCTCCGACGTCTTCCGCCAAGACAAGAGCTGGCTTGATGCGATATACATCAGCTTTCAAACACTCGGCTTCTCTGACTTTCATCCGAAGGCCGGCCATGGGCAGCGTGTGGTAATCGCCGAGCTTGCGAGCGGAGTACTCCTGCTGATTGGAGCCTTCCCGCTACTCATGTCTCGAATGTCAACCTTCGAGTCGACGTGACACCTGGCGAGCATTGCCGCTGGCGGCGCACGCTGTGGTGTGCGGCTGGCTCACTCCATTCTCTCGCCGCATTGCTCTGATCGCGCCGCAGCAGAATTGCGAGCGCTAGCCCTCACCCCAACTCACAACACGCGACCCCCTGAACTCAGCGCGGGGGATCGTGATGATTTCCAAGCGGAGTATGGGATTAGGGCTCTACGAGGCGGATGTGGCGAGGATGAATTGCTGCCCGTAGAATGGATAGGTCAGTCCAATTCACCGTTAGCAGGCGGTTAACATCATGTCAACACCATGAATCTCTCCAAAGCCTACATCGAGCATCTATACTGCTTCGCGTTTCTCGCCTTAGGTCTTTCCTTCGGGGTGAGAGTCGTTTTGGCAATCCTTAAATGTTACGAACTTGCCGTCGTGAGCTCTTCAGCGGGGTTTTGGACTTGCTTCATCAGGGTGATTGCCGGTCTGCCGGCAAAGAGCGGCGCGAGTGGGGCGGAGGAGAAGGGCGAGTATTTGTCCTCATTCCTTTTGGGCTTCCTTGAGTTTCTCATTTATCCTGTTCTCATGGCTGCCGGGCTCTGGACTTACATCGGCGCTTGGGTCGCCTTCAAGACGGCCGCGCAGTACAGGCATTGGGGTGAGAGCAGGTCGATGTTCAATCGCTTCCTTGCCGGCAATGCCCTGGTACTCATCTTGTCATTCCTTATCCTCGCGCCGCGGATCAAGTTTCATCCATAATGAAATGCTTCACAAAACTACGCGGGCCGCCAGCTTCAGGCGCTTTGTTAGGCGGCGGCTCCAATGGAATGGATTCTTTTTCAGCGCGCCGCAGCTTAGGCGCACCCCGTTAGACTTGCCCCAAAAGGCAGTTTGTGGCCACAGTCATAGGTGAGAGCGGCGCATGGCAGATAATAGTCGCTGATCTTGCCCTGCACGGACATCCGATCTCTAAGCCTCGAGATCTGCCTCTTCTACTCGCTAGGCTTGAGGAGACTCGGCCACAGATGATCGATGCGCATCGCGCGCAAACGATGCGCTCTGTTCAGGAACGAGAAACACGCATTACCACATTGGTGGGGGAGCGCGGCTTCTTCAAACGGATCTTCAATTGGTTCAGGATTCGCGCTCTCAAAGCTGAGATTGCGACTCTGTACAAGGCAGACTCGCACTATTCGTCCGCTCTCGATCAGACAATCGCACGCGTTCGATCACTTCTCCATTCGACGGAGCTTGCCGGAGCAGAAGCGGAACTCGCTGTGATCGATCGTCTTCGCATGCTTCCCTCCTCTACGGTTGTTTTCAACGATGTACAGCTTCAGGCAACGCGCTATATCCACTTTGATGGGACGGCGCTCATGAGCGCGCAAATTGACCATGTTGTGTTAACTCCCGCCGGCGTATTTGTTATCGAGACAAAGCGCTGGAGCCATCGCTTTGTGGAGTCCGGCGATTTCCATAGTCCGTTTGATCAAGTCAGTCGCGCCAGCTATCTCTGTTACGACCTGCTTCGTGAGAGTTTCGGTAACACGCGAGTGCGGAGCATAATTGCCTGTGCCGGTAGGTTGCCTGAAGCGCCGCGCGATTCGTACGTCAAGGTTGTTAGACCCGAAAGCTTGAACGGCTACATCTCAGGGTTTCGCAATGCTGAACTGGCGCCTAAACGTTTCGACGAACTGCGCAACTTCTTCGGGCATCGAGTTAACAGTCGGTCGGAAATCTAACATCCAGTTCAACCAGACAAACTTTTTGTACACGATCCTGGGCATCGATGTCGTAACAGCGGACCCGAAGATCAACCGAGTGTCGTGAGAAACTCACAGCAGAACTCGCAGCGCTTTCATTGCCGCAGCGCTCACGTCCCATCCTGGAGTTCGCGCGCATGCCAAGGGAGGGTCTCCCAGCGAGAGCACACTAGCAGCTGCTCGGCGACTCTGGCCGCGTCCTCGTCCGAACGGGACACTGCTGCAGTACCAGCGCGATGCGTCCATTCGGCCGGATGGCCGATTTCCGCGTAAACCTCGTCAGCCGTGAACCGTTTCCCACGCGTGAACTCCTCGAAGTCGGGCTGTGTTTGGCTGTAGAGGTAAGTGAAATCCATCAAGTATGGTTTTGAAGCCGTCGGAGCAGCTTCCCGATCAAGGAAGAACTCCTCACGTACGGCATGGTCGGTGTGGAGTACGCCCTCGTAACGCGTCCAGTCCTTGCCCGCAAGCGTGGCTGGCACACGCGCAAGCGGGCACGCAATCTCACTGACCAGCGGCCGGCCCTCCCGATCCAGGGGCCTGAGCCACGTAACACGCCCTTGCTCCATCGGATCGCCACCTTCAGTCGGACGCGTCGGCGCGGCGTTCCGGATCGTTAACATCGCTTGTATGAGTGCCCAAGACTCGTTTTGATCCTTGCTTTGGTACCACTCACGAAACCGTACCATGTGACCGGTGCTGTTCGCGGTGAATGCAATACCTCCGGGGAAACGATGGTCGTGCCACCAACGCCCATCGCCGGCACACGCAAAGAAGTCGGCATTGAACCGAAAGCCGTACAGTCCACCGTCATGCGGATTCCTCAGATAGAGGAAGTCACTGGTCAATGTGTTCTTTCGACGAACACCGCGTCGATTAGTCTCCCATCCGGCCAGTTCGAGAATTCGGTCGCTGAAGGCCCGGAGGTGCTGATCCGGTGCGGCGAAGGCTACCCGTGGCGAGGCAACGACGATGACTAAGCTGTGGGCTGCCCGACTGGGATCGAAAGCGGCGCGCTGCTTCCAGAGCCGCTTTTCCTCGCCGATCTTCTCGGCGATTTCATCATCGCCCCAATTCGATACGGCCTCGTCTCTCAGAATGCAGAAGTGAATTCGCCCGTGCTTGGCGGAAACTCCACCAAATTGGCAGGGCTGCCGATGTTGGCACCAACGTGCCAGGCCTTCGGCTATTTCCTCTTCTGTTGCCGCTGAATTGTGAAGCAAAGCGTTGGCCTGCAGGATGTCGTCATTAAAAGGATGACCGACTCTCCAAGAGTCCCCCTGCAAACGAGCAAACAACTCTGCGGCTGTGCTCATCACTCTCCCGTTGGGACGAACGGATTCACATCCGGGTCGCAGCCTTCGCACATGTGCAGCACCGCAGGAGTCGTTGCCTGAGAACTCTCACTCGCGAGCGCGACAGAACGAGCGATGGAGAGTCCATCACCCAGGCCGCGATAGAGAGCCTCGGTGAATGCGATCGCCACGCCGTCAGAAACCTTGTCAGGCCACCCGATGGCGGCGTCAACGACTTTTGCCCTCACCAGATGACTCGCTACGGGGTCCGACCCACATGCATTCAGGACACACAAGCGAATGCGTTCCGGAAAGTTTCCCAGGATCCTGCCCAACTGATCCGCCATGATAGGCGCCTGGCTCACAAGCAGTCCCTGATCAACGATGAAGGACAGACTTCGGTCGTCACCGTGTCCCGCAAAGTGCATGATGTTCGGCCCATCGCGATACGCTGCGGTGATCTTCTGGTGAGTAACAGCGTGTATAGCCGTAGGTGCTGCGAAACGGTCTCGGTGCTTGGCACCGCGCAGCTCGCGCTGAATAGAATCAAACTCCCGATGAGTCTGGATCTGGTTGGTCCGCGTCCCCCCCCGGTCTCCCGCGACAAACAACACCCTTACCTTGTCGTGTCCATCAGGCGCGGCTGATTCGATTGCCTTTTCGGCCTTCCTGGTTCGGTCCCGGCGCACGGGATCCCCCGAGACTCTGAAGTCGCATTGACACATGCGCGAGTAATCAGGTATCTCCTGCATTAATTGAATCCAGGTGCTCTTGGTCAGCGTCAGCGCGTATAGAGGGCACCGGTCAACTCGGCTGTCCTTCGTAGCTAGCAACTGAAATCCGAACCTCCTCAACATCCGCTCGGATTTCTGATTGACCGCGACTGCATACAGGCGTCGCTCCTTTCGTTTACCATACACTTGCTTCATGTAGTGGAGCATGCTCCACAGCATAACGCTTGCTCTCTTGTGGCCTATGGGCTTTTCGGCGTCTCGCACTACCACCCCGCTTATGTACAAGTTCTCGGCTCGCCGCGACTTCTCGGGGGTGAGCACGTCTTCCGATGAAAGCTGAGTATCGGCGACCTTCCCGGCCATGAATTGCTCCGTGAAGCCCTTCGTTAGACCCAAGATGCCGAATGACGCACACAGCTCTCCAGCCGAATTGACAATCTGAACGAATCCAGTCGGGTTCTTCATCCTCCATTGTAGGGCGACGTCAGGCGCGACATACTCATGTTCGTAATAGGGCTTGGTGAGTTCGACCGCCTCGCGCAGTCGCTCCTCGGTGCAGAATCCACACTTGTAGATGCCATCTGCTCCTACATCATCGATCAGCGAGTCGGGGAGTTGACTCAATCGACCCCGTAGGTAAGCCGCTGCCACTCCCACTGCTATAGAGCCAGCTATCGCTCCTGCGAAAATCGGTCCCCCAACAACGGCCCAGCTCGCAGTAACTCCATGGATCGCTAGCGCAGCGATTATAGCTGTGGCGATCGTGGTACCAACGCCAGTCACGGCGCCGTATTTCATGCGCTGCCACGCCGTAGGAGCTACGCGCCTCAGTGCCACGTCAGGGACTTCTTCTGAGTCATCTCCACACGCCCCACCATTGCTCAAACGACTCCGCAGGCCGCGCCAGTCGAAGGCCATTCTCCTCGTCGTACCAGACGACGTTCGCCAGACCATGGCTGAACCGGCTCTCCCACGGCAGATGGTACGCACCCGCATCCGTCCACACGAGGCGGTCCCCGACCTCGATGTCCTCGGGAAGTTCCGTTCTCGCCAGCCGGTCGTAGGCCATGCAGTTCGGTCCGCAGACGGTCGTAAGGCAGATTGGACCGGTTCGCTGAGGAACAGTGAAGATCCGATGCGTCTCCCAGTCGGATACGAACGCGTGATTGGTCCGCCCTCCATCACAGATGAGATAACGGCAATCGGGGCGGTCCTTGATATCGATGACTGTCATAACGAAAACGCCGGCTCGGCTAGTCATGAACCGACCGTTTTCAAGCCAAAGCTCGTTCAGACCGGAATAGAGCTCGAGCGAAGCTGCCAAGGTGCGCCTAAAGCCGGACACGAACTCTCGATCCCGCGCTCGGCCGTCGGGCTCGGCATAATGGATAGGCAGGCCACCACCGCAATCCACGTACTTGGGCTCGAATCCCACTTGCCGGCAAACACGAGCTGTTTCACTCAACGCCCGTCGATAGCACTCGACGCCTTCCACGTTGGTCCGGAGGTGGAATTGAACCGATTCTGCGACAAGGCCCTCAGTACGCAGGATGTCCAGAGCTACGGCAGCCTCTTGCGCATTCAATCCGAACTGACCGCCGAACCGTGGCTCATCCGGATCGAACTCCTCAGCCACGTGAAGCCGAATGCCAGTTCGCCACTCCAGTTTTCTGGCCTGCTTGGCGAGTTCGCGAACCTCATGAAGCGAATCGAAATGGACGATCAAGCCTGGAACGGACGACCTGGACAGCCACGAGTGCTTGCCCACCCCATTCACAACTATCCTCGACGCCCCAAATCCCTCCGCCAGAGCGGCGGAGAGCTCGAAGTCGGTAACGACCTCTACGCCTCGTCCTTCTTCACGCCATCTGCGCAACAAGGGCCTGACCGGCTGAGTCTTCATCGACAACCAGTGCCTGACCGGTCTCCCGCCGACAGAGTCCCCGATTATCCGTAACGACTCAGCTACCGGCGGCCAAGCCACCACGTACAACGGAGTGGCCCACAACCGAAGGGCATCCTGAACGACGTCAGACCATTCCATTTGCCGTCAGCCGCTCTTGGAGGAGATCGCGCGCTCGCACTCTATCGATTTTCCCTGCAGGCAACTTCGGGATGGACGGAACAACCAGGATGGCGTCGAGGTGCTCGGCTTGAGTAACCTGCTGATTCACCTGCCGTACCGCCTCATCGATAGACCTCAACTTTCCAATACTAGTCGTTAGGCAGTATAGCCGAGGCTTTGCTTCATCACCGACTGCACAGGCGCAGCAGTCGCTCGTGCCAAGGATCGCCCTGAGCTTCCCTTCCAGTTCGGGAATGAAAACCGTTGTGCCGTCGCGCAGGACAGCCTCCTGCACTCGTCCGCGAACGAAGAAGTAGCCAGCCTCGTCCACGTAGCCGAAGTCCTCGGAAATGATCAGGTTTTCCTGTTTCGCTTTCTGTGTGGCTTCCGGACGGCCGGAATACTGGAAAAAGCCGGCCTCTTGACCACCGGCGATTCGCCCAATCTCCCGAGCACGGACCGGCTGACAATCGTCCCCAACGACGCACATCTCGTCGGAAAGGAATGGTCTGCCGATGGAATTCGGACGCACGTCCAGGTCCTCAGGATCCGTAATTGTTCCCAGGGATTCGGAGTTACCCCACGATTCAACGATCTCAGATGCGAGAGCCTGTCGAGCAGCCGTCTTCTCTTCACCCGTTATCGGGGCCCCCATTGTCAGGACGATCTGAGCATGAAGTGGCGGGTGAGAGGCTCTTGCTGCTAGGCGACAGAATGCTCGGATCTGATCTGGGACGAAGAATGCGTAGCTTATCGGGCCTCGCGCCAAAGTTGCTTGATAGTCGCGCCAGACTTCCTCGGGGTCGTTCCCATCTTGATAGTCATTGAGCCAAACCCCTCCACACGCGAGCTGAGTCGCCAACGTCAGTACGAGACCCCCCGTGTAGTAGACCGGCCGGCCAACGTAGAAAGTCGTATGGCGAGTGAGCCCTAACTCCAAACACCAACCGAGCAGCTCGGTGATCATTGAGTTGTGGTCCCGCTCGATTCCTTTTGGCGTACCCGTTGTCCCGGAGGAGTACAGGACTCCCCACTCGTCATCGGGCTTCCTGGTCGAGCCGGGGCCGACGTCAAGAGAAGCCGCGGCGTCGGGGAACCGGATGACTCGAGTGGTACGCCCGGCAGGTGCTAGATCCACCACGCGCTCGTTCGCTTCATCCACCAAGATCTGCGCTACTTCGGCGTCGCTCAGCGTTTGCCGCAGGCCCGCGTCATCTAGGCCTGGGTTGACGAGAACGACGGACTTTCCTTCCCGGAGGATTGCAGTGATTCCGACGATCAGATCAACCCGAGAACGAAGCGCCACCCCAATTCGTGGGCCCGGTAACCTTGCTGCGCGCAAGGTGTTGCTGACTCGATTGACCGCGGAGTTCAGAGCGCCATAGGAGAGACTTCGGCGGAGCGTTTGCAGCGCCACCTGGTTCGGCCTGAAGCGACCCCAGTGCTGGATGCACTCCCACACGCCAAACTGCATGTCGGCTAGCGCTTCCCTTTCAGCGTACCGAGATACTCCTGAGTGGCGCTCACACGCGCATAGCCGGCGCTGAGGCATTCGGCCACGAATCTTCGTAGCCTTCCTTGATCGAGCTTCTCTGTGCCTGGCGTTCCAGTCGCGTCGACGATGAAGTCCACAAAATAGTCGCGGTCATGGGCCGTTCTGGCCGTTGAATCGCAGCAGAAGTTCGTCATGAACCCGCAGATTACGACGGTATCTGCCCTGAGGCGCCGGAGCTTGTCATCCAGATCGGTGCCCTCGAACGCACCGTATCGAGTCTTCGTTACCTCGAGAACAGATTTCGGGCGAATCAGCCGCTCGTCGTATTCCACTTCGGGGGTGCCAGCTTTGAAGTTGAAGTCTTCCTCCGCCTCGCCAGTGTAGTCGAACATCCTGCCCAGATCTGAGCCGTCGGCTCTGTGGACATGTCGCACCAAGATGATTGGCCATCCGCGATCATCAAAGGCCTCGATGAGCTTGTTGATCTTCCGTATCGTTGTTCCGGTGTCTTCACACCAGAGCTCCGACGGCTTTCGCGTGTAGACGTTCTGCGCATCAATTACGAGCAAGGCTGTTGTCATGTCACCCCCTGGGCGTTTTCAAATGGTCACGCGGTCCAATCAACGACAGCGGCGTGTTCCTGAGCCCTCTACTCCCTCCACAGGCCATCGTACTTGCCTCTCCGCGCAATGACATCTCCTGAGACACCAAACTTTTTCCCGACCCAATCAGCGACGTAGTCGCGATCGGCCGGCTCCTCCAAGTTCACCTCGTAGTTACCCCGTTTCGCTTTCAGGACGGCCTCCTGCACCGCGTTGGCGAGAGGAGCCTTGGGTGCCAGCAACAGGCCACCGAAGCAATAGGCCTGAAACTCGTACCGACTGTAGTCCTGCTCAGGAAGCGACGATTGGAACTCAAGCCACTCGGCCGGAGTCTTGAAGTCTGCGGCTCTGTACAACGCCTCGTGCAACACTAAGTGCCCAATCTCATGAGCGAGAGTGAAGCGATATCGCGACGGGACTGCATTGGAGACCCGCTCGTCGACATAGATCGCGTTTCGATCTCGCGAGAGAAACCCCTCGACACCGATTTGATCCTTCAGTCCGGGAACCGGAATGATGTCGATCTGAAAACCGGCATCGACAATTCGCTCGACGTTGATCGGTATCGTTCCTTCGGGCCAAGTCTTCTGCAGGATCTCATCGGCCTTTAAGCGTATCGCTTCGTACTCCAGTCTCAGTGGCGACGGCAGTGTTGGTTTCATCGAATGCTGCCTTAGCTAGGACCTCTTGATGATGTCCAGGAGCTTCTTCAGTTGATCCTCAGGGACTTGCTCGCCGCGCAGAGTCCGGAAGAGAACGGGCAGGTGATCCATCACCTCTGCATCCTCCAGGACGTCTCGCGGGATCTCGCCGCGGCTTGCCGCAGCCCTATCGAAGAACTCAAACCATTCAGAAGACCCCTTCTCCACCTTCAGCGCCCGAGCATACTCTTCGAGCTTGTCCTGCGATCGGGGCGGAGCAAGTTTGCCTCGTTCAAGCTTGCTCATGTTCCCCGCGTCGAACCCGTGCGTCTCGGAGAACTCTCTTAGACTCAGGCCCGTGTGCTCCCTTCTCAGTTTCGCGAAGTACTCTCCAAAGCTTGGCGTCATCGGTGCCTCCTCCTTGCATGGGATGTCCGCGCCTTGGTGCAACACCCGGCACCCATGGGTGTTGTAGCCATATTACAACGCCATAATGGTGTTGTCAACCGTTTACAACACCAACTGAATTTGAATAACCAGAACGGTGGCCAATCATACCTAAATGCTTGTGAATGATATTGTTACTGCGACTCTGCCCTAGCGCACCCACAGGCGGGAGCGAATGAGCAGAACTTCGACATCCAGGCGGGACAGGGAGGCAACTCTCTCGTAGGTGCTCCCGCTTCCAGCAGTGCCAAACGACGCTCCGCCTCTACGACAATCTCTTTTAGGCGTGTGAACCCTACGTCGTAGACCATGACCTTTTCGTCGGGCATCGATTGATAGTAGACCACAACTCGCCCCAACTCGTGTCCCGTGAGAGCACATTCTATCGCGAGACGGTCGACGTAGTGGCCGAAGACGTCTGGCACTCTTCTCCGGTCCACCAAGTCAGCCAGTCTCGTCGAGCGAACGATCGTCGGGACCCCACGGTAGGTGCTGACCCATCCCCTGACGGTCCGGAGTTCAACGACGGTGCGCGCAAAAGCACCGGGGACTGCAAATCGAAGAGCCTCGTTCAGCGCGCCGTAGAAGCCCTGTTTGTCGAGATCGGCGAGCCGTGCCTCAACGTCCGTTTCCGAACTCTCATCGTCTTCGTCGATCACCTTGCGTTCCAAGGCCGCCTTCCTAGGAAAGACAAGGTCATTCAGCCGAAACTGGTCTGAGGGCGGGGGCCCTCCTCTAAGTTGGGAAGCAATGGAGTCAACGAGGGCGCGATTCTCAGACACCGTGACCGCCTGTGCCGGTACAACTCGACCGGAGTCCAAAGCCTCGGCACATCCGCACATTTTCTCGTAGTCACACCCGGACTCGAACCACTCGCAGACGGGCAGCCCAGAAGGATTGCCGCTCACCAGCGCCTCGCTAAGGAGATCTCGACGCTTGCACATTTCGTTGATGATCGCGTTCAAGTCGGCGTATGCGACGTCATAAGCCATCAAAGCCGCGGGCTGAGCCCGACCGGGCCGCTTGTAGATGATTAGGCGACCTATGGAATTTCTCGTCATCGCGCAATACATCCCGAGCTGATCGATGTAGCCGGGACGGGACGCTCCAATATCGTCGGGGAGAAAACCGGTGGTCTTCAGCTCCGTGGGCACGTCTTTGTAGATGTCAATCTTGCCGACGATACCCTCCACCTCTACGAACTGTTCTGTGAATTCTTCAGTTGAGACGGTCTTCCCAAACAGGTCGTGGAACCCGGTTCCCGAGAGCATGGCCTGAAAGCGCTCAGGAGTCGGTTGAATGTCAGGGCGCGTTCGACGAAAGAAGGCCTGCCTGAGATTCACGAGGTCCGTGACTGAGATTCGTCGTCTGCCTCGTTGTTTGCCGATGGCCGCCGCGAGCTCGTCCTTGACTGTTCGATTGGCATCGATGCTCGTGACGAACTGCTTGGCAAAGCCCATGTCGACCTACCTCCCGTTGTCTCTTCGCCAACTCCACTGGCGGTCGCTGGGCAGGGCGGTTTTGCGGCAGGAAGGGGCGTTTTTGGGGCAAACACGAAAAAGCCCCACCGGCGAACCGCCGGTGAGGCGTCGTTTCGTACCAGGCGGGACGGCGGGATTCGAACCCGCGACCCCCTGAAGCCCCGATTGTAAGGGGCCACCCCGAGACTCCGTGGCGGGCTCGGCCAGCACGGGCCGCAGAGGATAACCCCGCCCGAGGGCTCGTGCCATGTCGGACGGGGGGCAAGTGACGACAGGACACTGGGTACGCTGGCCCGGTCTCGTCAACAGGCGCCTGGGAAAGCAAGCGGGCGCCCCAATTCGCCGAGAGCTGCACCGCGATTCCCTGCTTAACGGTTGTGCAAGCTAGTGGACAGATATCGGTGCACGCGCTGGTGCGCGCGCACAGCGATATCTCTCCAAGCCCCCATTCGCGCCCTGGCGGGCGCTCAAGGGGGGAAAAGGCTGAGAACGGTCCGCTGCGAGCGGAGGTACTTGTAAGTAGGGAAGACTCGGCTTTACCCAGATGCCCGAGCGCCGCACGACCACCGAGCTGATTCGCTTGCACCCCAACGAGCCCGCGGACCTCCAAGGCGACCTCCCGCCCTGGCTCGTTGCCTTCGTTCGCGAAGCGCAGCGCGAGACTGATACGCTTGAGGAGAATGGCGCGGAGCAAGCGGCTGCTGCCCGCACCGTCTTGCTCAAGAAGCTCCTCGGCGCCGTCGAGGCATGGCTCGACGCCGAACTCGACCCTCACGAGGCCGCCCAGGAGAGCGCCTGCTGCGAAGAGACGATCCGCCGTGCCGTCCGAACGGGCGCGATCCCGGACCGCCGGGCCAATCCGCGCGGGCGCCACAAGATCCGCCGTCGCGACCTGCACAAGCTTGCCGCCACCTCCGGCCGCCCGTATGATCCCGATGCCGATGCCCAGGACATCGCCAGACTCCGGAGGAAGGTATGAAACACCGGAAATGCTGGTCGAAGTCTATCGGCGAACGCGGGGCGAGAGTGCGGTTGTACGAAGACCGCCCGGGCGGCCCGCTCAATCGGTCGGTCTACATCAAAGGAAAGGAGAAACGGAAGTCGCTGGGGCACCGCGACAAAGAGGTGGCGATCCGGCAAGCCTACGAGCTGCTCCAGTCCCTGCTCTCGAACCAGCAGGCGTTGGACCGGGAGACGCTCACCGTCGGCATGACGTCGCAGCTCTACCAGGAAAGCCCTCAGCACCTGAGCAAGAAGCCGCTAACGCAACGCTGCGATCGGCGCAATCTGGAGCGAGTGGTCGCGTTTCTTGGCGCGAGTCGGGATGTGGCAACGCTGTCCGAATCGGACGTGCGGCGCTTCACGATGGCGCGACGCCAGGGCGACCCGAGTCTCAAGTACGTGGTACCGGGCAAACCAGTCCGGGACCGGACGATCGAGCTGGACCTCGTGATGCTGATGACGGCGCTCAATTGGACCGCTCGCGAGCGAACCAGCACGGGTCGGCGCCTGCTCAAGGAGAACCCGCTCACGGGCATTCGACTCCCCAAGGAGAAGAACCCGGAGCGGCCGGTGATGTCGCACGACGTGTATCTCAAGTTGCTCGAGGTCGCGCCGCGCGTGCACTCAATGCTCCCGCTGGCGCTCATCGTGGCCGAAGGAACCGGCCGGCGCATCTCGGCGTGGCGCAACCTGGTCTGGGACGATGTCGACTTCGAGGCCGGGACGATCCACTGGCGCGCCGAGCACGACAAGAAGGGTTACGAGCAAGTCGTGGTGATGAGCGAGTCGGTGCGGGATGTGCTTGCGGCGCAGCAGAAGGCGCAGGCGGCGATTGGGAAGACGGCCGTATTTCCGTCGCCCAAGGACCCGACGAAGCTGTGCAATCGTCATCTGTTCGATGACTGGCTGCGGCGGGCGTACAAGTTGGCGAAGATCGTCCCGCAGCGTCGCGGGATGTGGCACTCGATCAGACGCAAATGGGCCACCGAACGCAAAGGTTATCCCGTGAAGGACGTCGCCGCGGCGGGCGGTTGGAAGACCGAGGAAGTGCTGACGACCTCGTACCAGCAGGCCGACGCCGAGACGATCAAGAACGTGGTGCTGCATCCGACGCACCGGGTCGTGAGCCGGTAGAAACTCACAGCATTACTCACAGCACGGGGCGTAGCAAAGAAAAAGCCCCACACCAGAAGTTGATGTGAGGCTTGATCTTCAACCAGTCGGGACGGCGGGATTTGAACCCGCGACCCCCTGAACCCCATTCAGGTGCGCTACCGGGCTGCGCTACGTCCCGAAAACCGGTACTGCCTTCTCCAATCTCGACTTCCGCCTGCCGTGCGTCGTGCGGGTCCTGGAGTTTGGAGTAACACTTGGAGTAACTGCTCTCAGCCCGTCAGTAAACAGCTTCGGGGCGTCGAGCACCACCCCCTGCAGCGTGGCGTTGTCGGCCAACTGATAGCACTCCAGCAACGTCCGCGCCTCCTTCCATCCGCCAGCCACTGCTACATCCCGCAGCGGGAAGTGCTTCCGCTCCGTGGCGAATTTCCTCCGGAACGGATGCCACAAACCACCGCTCAACGGCTTGAGCCCCGCCCTCTCATACGCGGCACGCAGCCGTCTGCTCATGAACCAGCGATCCACCGGCTGCGTCGGTTCCTTGTCTGCGGGAAACAAAAACGACGCTGCTTCACCGCGCAAGCACCGCAAGTGCCTTCGAATCAACCGTGCGGTGTTCCTGGTCAGGGGCACCCAGTGGTCGCACCCGTTCTTCTGATGCTCCGCGCGGAACTGTACCCATCCATACGGCAGCCGCTCAAGTGCGAGATCCTCGCGCCCCAGATGGAGAACTGCGCTGATTCGCTGGCCCGTCGATTCGGCCAAGGCAAGCACCAACGGCAAGCGCCAATCGACTTCGCCAGCGATCCGCATCAGTTTGAGGTACCGGTCGTACGTCTCAATCGGTCGCCGCGGGTTTTTCTCCACAGGACGTCGGATGCCGCGCATTGGGTTGTGCGCCAACAACGGTGACCCGTCACTCTTGCGTTCACGGGTTGCCCAGTTGAGCATGATGTTCAGGGCCACAAGGTCTGCGGCCGCCGCCCGTGCTCGCACCGGCTTCCCGTTCGAGCTGCACTGGCCTGACATCCTGGCTTCGACGTATCGCTGCACGTCCGAAGGAGCGATCGTCGTCACATCCCGATCGCGGCCGATGAACCCCATCACCCGTTCGAGTTTCCGGCGATCCTCCGCCTGGGTCCTCGTCTTCTTCGCACGGAATGCTGGTGATCCGTCGTATTTGTCAAAGAGCGTCGCGAGGGTGACGTGGCCGCTGGTTAGTGATTCACGTCGAGCTTTCAGCGACGCCAAGAGCGTAAACGCTTCAGCCTTCGCTTGTTCTCGGTCGCGGTGACCCATACTTCGCTGCGCCGCGATCCGCTCGCCATTGACCCACACCTCGCGATAGATCGGGCCGCCCGGTGTTCTCTCGAACAGCATCACCCGGCACCCGCGCTCGCCCAAGGATTCCCGCCACAGCTTAGGCATTGCTGCCTCCTAGCCGTTTGGCGATGTCTCGGGCGTCCTCGTCCGGATTGTAGACCGAGACGGCCGCGGGAGTGCGTCTCGCAGCTCGCTCAGTCTTGGCGGGGAGAGACTCGCGTCGTACGCGCAGGTGACTCTTGGCTCCCGGACCCCGCTCGCTCAGGATTCTACCACCCCTCGCTAGTCGACGTAAGTGCTCGGCAGAGTATCCGCTCTCGGCGGCCGCGTCCCGGACCGGCAGGGTCTCATTGTCCCACGCACGGAGCTCCGCTTCCACCTCGCTCGCCAGGAGGCGATAGGCTGTTGCTACCGCGTCGCAATGGTGGTCGGCGAAGGGCTCCGCTCGCAGACGCCAGGACCTGACGAGCGCACGCACGCGCTGCTCGAGTCTTCGGGTCTGCGCGAGGGTCTTCATCGTTCTTCCCGGGTCCTTGGCTTTCCTGCGGGTTCGTGTGTCACCGGGCCGCCGCGGGTTTGACGGCATCGAAGTTGATCGCGAACTGGTCGCCGAGGGGCTCAACCCGCCCGTGTTCCAGCGTGCCTTGGGGTGTGCGCCGGCGCGATGCTACCTTGGCGGGGGGCGCGGTGGTGATTGCCGCCGGATCGTGAGGAGCGCTGAGGGCCAGCACCTCCGCCGCGAGCGCGCGGTGGTCGTCCAGGAGGAGTGCGACCTGTTCGGCGTGCTCGGTGTCCCCACGCGCCCGGGCGTCCCGCATGGCTCGTTCGAGCTTCCCGCCGAGCTGCGCCAGCGCGCGCAGCAGCCGGTCGGTATCCAGGTGGCGCCGGGCTCTCGGCGTGGCCCCGAGCGCGGTCTCGCGGATGAAGCGCGCCGGCCTTAAGCCGCAGGCCTCGGCGCGCGCCGCGATGCGGGCGAGTTCCTCGGGGTGGAGCCGGAGGAGCTTCGTGGTGGTTCGGCGGCGAGTGGCGGGCATCGACGCTCCGAAGTCGCGCGACGGTGGATCGTAGGCCCCTCTATAAGGGAATAGCCTCGGATGA
>Ga0209266_1001315_pt1 | contig 16642 bp, 18 predicted proteins | sample GraSoiAngelo_132_FD_185889 | JGI IMG/M metagenome (GOLD analysis project Ga0209266, IMG submission 185889) | Grasslands soil microbial communities from the Angelo Coastal Reserve, California, USA - 14_0929_02_40cm (SPAdes) (version 2) | ecosystem: Environmental > Terrestrial > Soil > Grasslands ...
CATTGATGAGGCATTTTGACCCGCCATAGGCGGCCGTCTACCGACGGGTCGGCAACGACCTCATCGCCGCCGTATTCACGCCTTCTTGCGGACCTTGCGCGGCTTGACCCGAGCCCGAATCTCCTGGATCAGCTCGGTCGACTCGGGGAATCGCATCGCCTTGTCGAGCGAAAACACGATCGTGCCGTCGACCGCGACGTCGTACACACCGTGGTCGCCAGGGATCAGTCGGAGGGCCGAGAGCGTCTCCCCGAATTCCTTCAAAATAGCGTCTGCGTCCTGGATTGCCTTGGGGAGATAACGACACGGAGAGCAATATCGAATGGTGACTTCCGCCACGTGTCGAGGACGGCGCCGTGCGATAAAAAGGTGCGCCGCCTCACGGGCATCGGCTGTCGTCGTGACCGTGCACGTCGAAGGCGGCAAAGCCTCGGAAGGAGTTCAGGAAGTACCGCAGACGCATCCCGAGGGAGCGCGTCGGGCGCTTCTTCGGCGCAGGCCGCGAGGCCTCCGCCGACGCGAGGATCCACCCGACGTCCGGGCGTCCGTACTCGAGGCGGCTGTACTCCCGGAGAGTGAAGTTGCGGTTGCTGTCCGTCCAAATCCGTGTGCTGTCTGGTGCAATCAGATACATGCGTCGTACCTCGAACGGGAGAAACACGCCCGCGACGAACCTTTTTGACCCGCCTTTGGCGGCCGTCGAATGACGGCACCACCTATATCCCCCACGACCGTTATGCGTCGTCCATGAGCCTCTGGGAGATCTCGTTTCGGACCCAGTACGACTACCCGTTCATGAAAATCTCCGGGCACCATCCCGGCCTTCCCATCTCGATGTGGTGCATCTGGAATCGAGAGATGATCCAGGTGCCGACCCGCGACGAGAACGTGCTCGATCAAATCGCAAAAGAGATTCGGAAGGCGGGCAAGTGCATCGACCAATGGGCCGAGGCGGGGGACTCCCGCATCTTCATGCTCAAGTGCACCTGTGCGAGCTGGGACAGCCCATGGAACGTGTGGGAACCCCATGAGGCGGTGGACGCCCCTCCGGCGATTTTCCAGGACGGCTGGGGGTATTTCCGATTGATTGCCTTCGACGAGGTCCGCACGCGGGACCTGTTCAAGGACTTCAACAAGCGCGGGCCGACCGAGTTGATCCGGAAACGGGAACTTCCGCTCAGCGTCTTGCCGTCGAGCATCTGGGTCAACAGCCTCTTCGGCGACCTGACCTCCAAACAGTCGGACGCGCTCCTGAAGGCGCACCGCTACGGATACTACAGCTCCCCGCGCGACGTGACGACGGAGAGCATCGCCCGGAGTCTCGGTGTGAGCCGATCCACGTACGAGGAGCACCTGCGGAAGGCGGAGAACCGGATCATGGGCAATCTGATCCCCTACCTTCAGCTCTTCTCGTCCGGTGAGAAGAAGCCGGACAAGATGCCGCTCAAGCAGACACCGATCGAGCCGAAAGTCGAGGCCTGAAGCTCAAGGCCCCGGCGCGGCCGGAGGTTTCGGCGGCGATGAGGGCGGAACGGGACTCGTCGCGGCGGGCGTCGCGGCGGGGGCCGGCGTCACCGGCTTCTCGGGTGGCGGGAGCGGCGCACTGTGGGTCGGCCCAATCACCTTCCCTCTCACGACGGCTCCTTTGTCGACGTACAGGCGGCCGCCTTCGTTGACGACATCTCCCTGGACCATCCCATAGACCTCGAGGTCCCCGCCCGCGGCTTTCGCGGCCTTCGTCACGAGGCCCCGAAGGACGGCCTTGCCGGTCCGCTCCGCCAGAAGGTTCCCGGATACCATCCCGGTCACGTCGCATACGCTGCTGTCGCGGACGAAGAGATCACCTCGGACGAGACCGGTCATCGTCGTCGGTCGCGGCCCGATCACGACGACAGAGCCTTCGAAGCGTTCGTCGAGCACGCCGCCGCGGAAGATGCGTACCATGCGCGGGTCCCTTCGTGCCTAACGGGCGAATCGACTTCAAGATTTCGTTGCGGTCAGGCGGGGGCGTGCTGCAGCCATCGTTCCGCATCAAGCGCCGCCATGCAACCATAACCCGCCGCGGTCACGGCCTGTCGGTAGCGGAAGTCGTGAACGTCTCCCGCGGCGAAGACGCCGTCGACGGATGTCGCGGTGGACAAGCCGTCATGCGGTCGGAGGACGACATATCCCTTCTCGAGGTGCAACTGGTCCCGCAAGATGTCCGTCGCGGGCTCGTGACCGATTGCGAGGAAGAGTCCTTGGACCTTGAGATCAGAGGTCTGCCGCGTCTTTACGTTCTTAATCCGAACGCCCTCGACCTTCGCGTCTCCGAGGACGTCGATGACCTCGGTGTCCCAGAGGACTTTGACATTGGCCGTCTTGAACAGACGGTCCTGCATGATCTTGCTCGCGCGGAATTCGTGCCGGCGATGGACGACGGTCACGGTCTTGCAGAGCTTCGAGAGATAGAGGCTGTCCTCCATCGCGGTGTCGCCGCCGCCGACGACCACAACATCGAGTCCTTTGAAAAAGAAGCCGTCGCAGGTGGCACACGCACTCACCCCGCGGCCCTTGAGACGCTCCTCGTTCGGAAGGCCGAGGTACTTCGCGTTCGCGCCGGTCGCGATGATCACGGAACGGCCCTCGTGCATTCCCTCGGAAGTCCAGACTTTGAGCGGGCGCTTCGAGAAGTCCACCTTCGAAACGTTGTCGTCGATGAAGTCCGCCTTGAACCGCTGCGCTTGCTGGCGCCAGAGCTCCATCAGCTCGGGACCTTGGACGCCCTTCGGGAAGCCGGGATAGTTCTCGACGTCGGTCGTGATCATGAGCTGTCCGCCCGCGACCGCGCCCGCGATCACGAGCGTCTTCAGGTTCGCCCGCGTCGTATAAATCGCGGCGGTCAGGCCCGCGGGGCCCGAGCCGATGACGATGACATCGTAGAGAGGCATGACCCCTGTTGAAGGTCCCGGTTCCCCATAAGAGTTACCCTGTCGCTCGGACCCGCAACCTAAAAGGGTCCGCGACCTTTCCTTCGGCGCTTGGCAGCGAAAGACCTCGAACGACTGTTCGCATTCCTCCCGACGTTCGAGCACCAAAAGGGGATTCGGCTCTTCGACGATCTGGCAAAAGATCCGGCGAATGCGGCGCCGATTCTCCAAGAACTCTTGCTCGTCGTTTCAAATCACGACGATCCTCAATTGCACACGCCACACGGCCTGTTGACTCTCGAAGCCGGACGGGATCTCCTGCGGCTCACGCGTCCTCCGGGAGGGCTAGGCCTGCTGCGGTTCCTCGTCTTGTACAATTTCAGCTTGCAGAAACGCGCCCTGACGCCGGCGGCGGTCGATGCGGCGGCAAGGGCGATTCCTGCCGCATCGTCGGCGGACATGGAGCGCGCCTACCGCAAAGTCGTCCACGATCACATGGGGTCGAAGGCGGGCGCGCTCCTCGCCCGGATTGGCCTCGAGGACGGAATCGAAGCCGCGGCGCACTTGGCGATTCGCGGGTCTCTCGATGAGTTGGGGCGTCTGGGCCACAATCTCGCGATGGCCGTCGCGTATTCCGAGGTCGCGTCGACCCTCGGCCTTCCCCGAGGTCTTGTCCCGCTCGCGAACCTGGGGTATGTCCAAGCCGTTAGCCTGCAAGGCGTCCGCCCCATCGACATCCCAATCCTCCCGGGCGCCGGTGCCGGCAAGCCGGACATCGAACTTCTGGGTCGTCTCCTCGAGGACTGGGAATTCGATCGAGTCGAGGAAATCCTCCAGGCACTCGCGTTCGAGGGGCAAGCCGAGACGGCGTACCGTCCGCTCCTCATCGCCGCCAGCGCGGAGCCCGGCTTCCTCGGTCACACGTTGAGCGAGGTCCACGCTGCGCGACTCGCGAGTCGCTACCTCACGCCATCGGAGAACGCGTGGCTCCTGTGGAAAATGTATCGCACCCTGACGACGAAATTCGGCTATCCGGATTTCCTGCGGCTCGGGCGGCCGGAGTTGAACGACCGTGCTTCCCCCCTCGCCGCGCTCGAGTCGAGCCTGCGATACAAGTCGCCGCCCGCCGAGGAGACGGTGCGTCACGCCTTGGAGGCGGAGGTCCCGCTCGACGACATCCTGGCGGCGATCGTGGACTTCTACGGTCAGTGGACCGTCGGGGAGAAGGAACACACGATCAGCTATCTGAACGCGGTCCTGCAGACGGCGAAGTTCCTCGGGAAGGAGGAAGCGCTCCTCCCGCTCGCGATCGGCCTGAGCAAGCTGCCCTTCTGACCGCCGGGACGTTCAGCCAGTCTCGGAGGCGTTCAGTCGAGGCGCTGACGATGGGATCGGTTCGGCCTTCGCCCCGACTTCTTGGAACTGCTCCTTCTCCGTGGAACCCGCCATGGCCAGGGTCGACGCGTCTCCCCCCGTGACCACCTGGGCGATTTCGTCGAAGTACGCGGTCCCGACGAACGTCTGGTGCTCGAACGCGCGGTAACCATCCGCCTTCGCCCCGGACTCCGCGTCCTGGAGTTCCGCGTACGCCGTCAGGCCCTTTCCCCGATAGCCTCGGGCCAGCTGGAACATGGAGAGGTTCAACGCGTGGAAGCCCGCCAGGGTGATGAACTGGAACCGGTACCCCATGTCCGCGAGCTCTCCCTGGAACTGGGCGATCGTCTCGCGCTCGAGTTTTTTCCGCCAGTTGAACGAGGAGGAGCAGTTGTACGCGAGCATTTTCCCCGGGAATCGTGCGTGCACAGCGTCCGCGAATGTCCGGGCCTCGTCGAGGTCCGGACCCGATGTCTCGCACCATAGGAGATCGGCGTAGGGCGCGTATGCGATGCCGCGGGCGATCGATGCGTCGATGCCGCCGCGAAACCGATGGAAGCCTTCGGTCGTGCGCTCGGCGCCGACGATGAACGGTTGGTCGCGCGGGTCGACGTCGGTCGTGATGAGCTTCGCGGAGTTCGCATCCGTGCGGGCGATCAGGATGGTCGAAACATCGCACAGGTCTGCCGCGAGCCGCGCGGCGACGAGTTTCTGGAGGAAGACACCCGTCGAAACGAGTACCTTGCCGCCGAGGTGGCCGCACTTCTTCGCGCTCGCGAGCTGATCCTCGAAGTGCACCGCGGCGGCGCCGGCCTCGATCAAGGCTTTCGTCAGCTCGAACAAGGCTTTCGTCAGCTCGAAAGCGTTCAGAGGACCGCCGAATCCGGCTTCCCCGTCCGCGACGATCGGGGCGAGCCCGTTCATGTGCGGTTCCCCGGCGGCCGTGTGCTTCTCGTCCTCCCGAACAAAGGCGTTGTTCACGCGGCGCACGACATTCGGGACGCTGTCCGCGGGGTAGAGGCTCTGGTCGGGATACATCTGGCCCGCGTCGTTCGCGTCCGCGGCGACCTGCCAGCCGCTCAGATAGATCGCCGTGAGGCCCGCGTGGACCTGTTGGATCGCTTGGTTACCCGTCAACGCGCCGAGTGCGGTCACCGGAGCATCCGAGCGAAGGAGGGACCACAGGCGCTCGGCGCCGATTCGCGCGAGCGTACGTTCGATCCCAATGGAGCCCCGAAGCCGGACGATGTCCTCGGGCCGGTAGGGTCGAACGATTCCCGCCCACCGCTCGTCCTCCCTCCAGCTCGCGTCGAGTTCCTCGGCGCTCCTCATCGCAGTTCCCCTCCTCCAATACCTCGATGATTCGGAATCGGCCGTGCACGCCGCAATCGGGCGCCCGACCCTCACCGCCGACCCATCCTGGACGTTGATTTCGACCTACTTAATGCTTCTTGCAAACCCCAGAGGAAAGCCCTCGTTTGGGTCGGGCCGGCGCGGCCGAGTGATCATCGCGCATCCGTAGGCCCCGCTGCCTTGGGTCCTGTGATCCTCGGTCGGCGGAGTTCGAAGACGTCCTGCGTTCGGCAGTACTGCGTCCCTCCGAGGCGGCCGATCGGTTTCGCTTTGTGGACGTCGACGAGTCCTTGGGTCATCACCGCGTCGTCCACGTGCAATCGAACGGCCTCGCCGAACAAGACCGTATTGTCCGCGACGGTCACGGCCCGAATGAGGCGACACTCGAAGTTCACCGGGGACTCGGCAACGCGCGAGGGGAGGACCGCGTCCGAGGGGATGGGCGTCAAGCCCGCCTCCTCAAACTCGCTCACGCGGGCTGCGTAATCGCCGGAGGCCACATTCATCTTGTCCGCAATCGCCTCCGTCACCAGGTTCACGACGAACTCCCGCGTGTCGAGGATGTTTCGGGCCGTGTCCTTGCGTCGACCGTCTCGCTCGCCGACGGAGATGGCGAGGACCATCGGACGGCTCGAGACGCCCATGCTGTATGAGAATGGGGCGCAGTTGTCGGTGCCAGCGAGGCTCCGCGTCGAGACGAACGCGATCGGCCTCGGGACAAATGCGGAGATCATCAGGCGGTACGAGTCCCTTTCCGGAAGCGACGCCGGGTCGACCATCATGGGCGGTCCCGTCCGCGGGAACGTCAGTCCGAGGATAACGATTCTCGATGCAACCCGTTCCTTTAAGCCCAGCTCCGCCTAGTTTTCTTGGAGAGCATGGCGATGCCGTCGTACGTCCTCCTGTACGATCGCGACTGCGGCATCTGCAGCGCGTTCTCCCGGTGGATTCACATCGTCGACGTCCGTGGACGCATCCGGTTTCAGTCGATCCAGTCTGGCCGCGCCCTCCTGAAAGGCGTCCCCGAGGAACGGATGCTCGATGCATGGCACATCGTCGCCCCCGATGGTCGGGTCACGACGGGCGGCGACGCGGTGCCGACATTGGTCGGCGCTTTCCCAATCGGGGCCGGCTTGGGACATCTCCTTCGCGAGTCGTCCGTCCTGATGCGCCACGTCCACCGACTCTACGCGTTCCTCACGCGGTTCCGCGACCGGCTCGTTTGCCGCTTGGACGCGGTCCCGCCGTCGGCGGGTTCGTCCCGGTTCCGCGACCAGCTCGTTTGCCGCTTGGACGCGGTCCCGCCGTCGGCGGGTTCGTCCCGGTGACGAGAGACCGGAGCGCCTTCAGGTTCCTTCGGTATCCCGCATCGGCACCGGGGAACTCGAGGCAGCCTGGCAGTTCTCGGAACCGCTCCTCGTTCACGAGGAATCGGAACGCCTCTTTCCCGAGCTTCCCCTTCCCGATATCCTCGTGGCGGTCGAGATTCGATCCGAGGTCCCCCACCGAATCGTTCAAGTGAAACGCGCGGATTCGCCCGAGGCCCACCGTCTGGTCGATGGTCCGGAGGAGCGCCTCGTAGCCGTCCCGGGTTCGGAAGTCGTAGCCCGCCGCGAACGTATGGCAGGTGTCGATGCAGATCCCGAGGCGGTCCGGATGGGCGGAACCTTTCACCATGTCGGCGAGCTGCTCGAACCGGTATCCGACGACGGTCCCCGCACCCGCCGTGTTCTCCAGGACCGCAAATACGTCCGGGGCGTTCGCATGCTCGAAACACCAATCCAGACTCCCCGAGATCGTCTGGACCGCGTACGCCTCGCCCTTCCCCATGTGGGATCCCGGATGGAATATCACGTCCCGGACCCCGAGGAGCTGAGCCCGGTCGAGCTCCTCCACGAACGCCTCGCGACTGTACTTGAGGGTGTTCTCGTCCGGCCCGGCGAGGTTGATCAGATAGTTCGCATGGATGATCGCACGCGTAATCCCGTTGGCGGGCATCGCCTCTTGGAACGCCTTCGCCTCCTCAGGGGGAATCGGCTTCGTCCTGCGGAGCATGCGCGGACTCCGGGAGAAAATCTGGATCGCGTCGGCCCCGACCGCCTTCCCGCGCTCCGGCGCGAGCGCGATGCTCTCCGCGATCGACACGTGGGCGCCGAGGTACATCGCTCCCCCGGCGCGGCAATCGCCTTCCCACGGATGAGCTTGCCGATGGCGGCGTCGCGGGACGAGCGTAGCGATCCGCGCGTGCCCTCCGTCATCTATTCCGCTTCGTAGGCCGCGGCGAGCTTTCGCGCCTTCACGATCAGGTACGAAAGGGTGAGATGCTTCTCGCCGCGTGCAAACGAATCCGAGAGCTCCTCCCAGCGGCCGTCCTCGACCCATCTTCGCACGACGGAGTCGCGGAGGAACAACTCCGCCTCCCGCAAATCGTCGAACAGGGCGAGCGTCGTGTCGACGCCCATGAAGGTGACTTCAAAGCGGTTCTCTTCGAGCAGGTCCGTCATCACGTCTTCGTAAAATGCCCATTGGGAGCCCCGTCGGGTTTCTTTCCAGTGGTCCCCATGGTGGCAGCAGAAGACGAACGCGCCTCCCGGGCGGAGAGCCCGCGACGAATGCCATACGATCTCGGCGGACATGCATAGGTTGCTGATGACGGCGTCGATCGGATCCCGAGCGAATTCATGGTACGGGGTCTTGTCGACATCCCCGAGGACGAACTCGACGTTCCGAAAATCTCGGATGCCCGCGTATGCCCGCGCGTGCATGAGCTTCGTGCGATCGAGGTCCACTCCGACGACATGGGCGCCGGCGGACGCGGCGATGAACGCGAGGCGTCCCTCTCCCGTCCCGAGGTCCAGGACGCGTCTCCCGCGAAAGTCTTCGTGCCGGAATTGATCGAGGAGCATCGGGCGGAGGGCGTCGGACTCCTTCGCCGCCTCCCGCCACGGCAGCGTGCGGCTCACGCGCACGACGTCCGGCACGATGTCCCCGCGGTGTCGCAAGGGACGCGCGGGATAAGAGGCCACCGGTGTCGAACGGGGAAAGCCACACGCTTATAGTCCTCGGCCCGATGGTAGGCGCGGAGCGATGATGGAAGTCCGCGAGCATGGCCTCTACATCGCCGGCAAGTCGGTGCCTGGAGCATCGAAGGAGACCGCCGAGGTACTCGATCCTGCGACGAATCGACCGATGGCCCGCGTGGCGGAGGGGCCTCTACATCGCCGGCAAGTCGGTGCCTGCAGCATCGAAGGAGACCGCCGAGGTACTCGATCCTGCGACGAATCGACCGATGGCCCGCGTGGCGGAGGGGACGAGGGATGATGTCAATGCCGCGGTCGAAGCGGCCCGTGTCGCGTACGAGTCCCCGGAGTGGCGGGAGCTGGATCCGAGCAAGAGGGGGCGATTGCTGTGGCTTCTGGGCCAGCAGGTGCGGGACCACTTTGACGATCTCTCGCGCCTCGAGTCCCAGAACGTCGGGAAGCCGCTGCGCGAGGCGAAGGGCGACATCGCGTACGTCTACAAGCTGTTCGAATATTATGCCGGGTTAGCAGATAAAATTCAGGGCGACACGATCCCAGTCCCGGGTTCGCGGTTCGATTACACCCTGCGGGAGCCGCTCGGCGTGACGGCCCACATCGCCCCCTGGAACTATCCGCTCCTCCTCGCTTCCCGAGGCGTTGCACCGGCGCTCGCCGCCGGCAACGCCGTCGTCCTGAAGCCGGCCACATTGACCCCGCTCACGGCGCTCAAGTTGGGAGAGCTTGCGGGCGCCGCCGGCTTTCCGTCCGGAATCGTGAATGTCGTCACGGGCCCTGGTCGTGACGTCGGCGGCGCCCTGGCGGCGCATCCGGACGTCGACTCGGTGACCTTCACGGGTTCCACGGACACCGGGAAACAACTCCTCCACGCGGTCGCGGACCGGGTCGTGCCCACGACACTCGAGCTCGGCGGCAAGAATCCCCAGATCGTCCTCCCGGACGCGAGGCTCGACCGGGCCGTCAAGGGAGCCCTCTGGGGGGCCTTCCAGAACGCGGGCCAGATGTGCTGGGCCGGATCGAAGCTCCTCGTCCACGAGTCGATTGCCCCTTCGTTCCTCGCGAAGCTCAAAGAGCAGACGGAGAGACTGCGGCTCGGGCCCCCCCTGAAGGACGACGTGCAGATCGGCCCTCTCGTCTCCCGGGACCATGCCGCGAACGTGATCCGGGCGATCGAGGACGGAATCGAGAAAGGCTCGAAGCTGCTCGCGGGGGGCGGTCGGATCGATTCCGCAGATCTGAAGGATGGGAACTTCGTGAGGCCGACTCTCTTCGAGGACCCTCCCGCGGGCGCTCGCGTGGCACGCGAGGAGGTCTTTGGCCCAGTCGTGGCGGCTTGGCACTTCGACGATTTGGACGATGCGATCGCGAGGGCGAACGATACGCCATACGGTCTCGCGGCGGGCGTGTGGACCCAAGATGTCGCGAAGGCCCACGCGATTGCGCGGCGACTGCAGGCGGGCATGGTCTCGATCAATGAGTTTCCGGTCACCTTCCCGCAGACGCCGTTCCTGGGATGGAAACAATCCGGGCTCGGCCAGGAGCAAGGCGTCGACGCGGTCTTGTTCTATACGCACGTCAAGAATGTCCTCGTGAACCTCGAGTGACACGATGATCTACGTCGCCCCGAGCGCGGTCCTCGTCGGAGACGTGACCATCGATGAGGGCGCGAGCGTCTGGCATGGTGCCGTGCTCCGTGGGGACTTCGATTCGATTGTCGTGGGGAGGGACTCGAACGTCCAGGACAACGGGGTCGTGCACGTCGATCGCGGCATGCCGGCAGTGATCGGCCGGCGGGTAACTGTCGGCCACGCGGCGGTGGTCCATGGTTGCTCCATTGGAGACGATTGCCTGGTCGGCATGAACTCGACGATCAACAGCGGCGCCCTGATCGGCTCGGGGTCGGTGGTGGCGAGCGGGGCGGTCGTCCGAGAGAACGCCGAGTTTCCTGCAGGCACCCTGATCGCGGGAGTGCCCGCGAAGACGATTCGAACGGTCGACGAGACCCTCCGGCGGCGGATCGATCTCTCCTGGCCCATCTACCGCGACCTCGCGAAAGCGAGCTTGCCGGCTCGGAACGCGATCAAGGGGGATCGTTCGAAGCAGGTCTCGCTCGAACGTTCCGAGGAATTCACGCGCCTCGTCCGCGAGTGACGAAGGGCCCACCCAAACGTTTTTCGTCGGCATCCGTCATCGGTCGCCGGATGACGCGCTTCACGACGGACATCCAGATGCGGTTCCGCGACATCGATGGCATGGGTCATGTCAACAACGCCGTCTATCTCTCCTTCATCGAGCTCGCGAGGACGCAGTTCTACATGCACCGCGCAAACAAGCGGACCCTGGGTGAGATCGACTTCATCCTGGCCCATGTGGACATCGACTTCGAGTCCCAGGCGACGTGGGGCGATCAGGTTCAGGTGGCGGTCTGGCCTTCAAAGATAGGCAACTCCTCGTTCACGCTCAGCTACGAGATCACGGAGAAGCGAAGCGGGCGGACCTTGGCCCGCGCGAAGACCGTCCTCGTCTCGTATGACTACGAGAAACGGAAATCGAAGCCGATCCCCGACGAATTCCGCTCGCTCTTGCAAGGGGCCCTCGAGGCCTAGGCCCGCGGCTTCATAAATCCCCGCCCAAAGGCTCAATGACGGGACGGACGTTCCCCGCGGGGATGGCGAAGAAGGGAGCGAAGCCTCCCGTCGGGACGAAAGGCGCCGCGGACTGGTATTGGAAGCGGTACACGGAACTCTACCCGAAATACTTCTGGGCCGACGACACGAAACTCGCGGACATCGTGGTCGCGTCCGCGAAGGGTTCCCTCCTGCACGACGTCGAGGGCAGGGAGTACATCGACCTCACGAGTCAGTGGGCGACGAACAACCTCGGGAACGTCCATCCGGAGATCCTGAAGGCCACCGTCGATGCGCTGGAGCGGTACGGCTTCCTGATCCTCTTCATGAATCCACATCTCCCCATGATCGATGTCGCCGAGAGGCTGCTCTCCATTCGCCCGTCGAAGAACCTCACGCGCGTCTTCCTCGAGCTCTCCGGCACCGGGGCCGCGGAAGGGGCCGTCAAACACGCGATCGAGGCGAGCGGTCGGCCCCTGATCCTGAGTTTCATGGGACAGTATCATGGCCTCAGCATCGGCGCGACCGCGTTCGGCAGCTTGGCGTCCCGGATGCGCCGGAACTGGGAGGCGTTCTCCGGCGGGGCCGTGCACGCCCCGTATCCGATGACCTACCGGAAGCCGCCGGGGATGACGGACCCGGAGTACGGCGACTGGTGTCTGGGATTCATCGAGGACCAGATCCTGCGCCACGTGGCGTTTCCGGACCGCATCGCGGGGGTCATCTTCGAACCCGTGGCCCTCGAAGCGGGCGTCTGGATTCCTCCCGCAAATTTCGTGCGCGGACTCCGGAAGCTCGCAGATACCCATGGGTGGTTCTTCATCGCGGACGAAGTCGAGACGGGCCTCGGTCGAACCGGGAAGATGTGGGGGATCGAGCACTTCGGGGTCGCGCCGGACCTCGTCTCGATCGGGAAGGCGTTGGGAGGCGGCCTGATGCCCCTCGGGGCCGTCCTCGGAGATGAGCGATCGATGGGCACCCACGACGTGATCGCAGGCACGACGTTCGGCGGACATCCGGCGGCCTGCGTCGCGGCGACGGTCACCATCGACATCATGCAGCGGGACCGGATCCCGGAACGCTCCGCGCGCCTGGGCGGCAAGGCCTTGCAGCGGGTGAAGGAGTGGGAGGATCTCTCGATCGTCGGAGAGACGCGCGGCCTCGGTCTCGCGATCGGCGTCGAGATCGTGAGCGACAAACGGACGAAGGCCCGCGACAACGACGTGGCTCGCGAGGTCTTCTTCGATTGCGTCCGCGGGGGAGTCATTCCCCTGTATGATTACGAAATGAACGTGCTCCGGATCCAGCCGCCGCTGACGATCGAGGAACCGCTGCTCGACAAGGCCCTCGACGGGATGGAGACCGCGTTGCGCAAGCACTCGCGCTAAGCGAGGGACCGCTCCGAGCGCACCCGCTCTTTCACATCGATTCCAAACTTCCGGAGGAGCGGGAAGAACGGTTTCGGGTCGAGGTTCTCCGGAGAGAGCTTCCCCTTCTCACGGATGGACCCGCTCACGAGGAGGATTGCGCCGGCCGCCGCGCCCGAACCGGTCAGGTAGGCGGTCGCCGTGGCTCCGAATCGCTGCGACGCTTCGCGGTGCCCGAGGATGGCGTAGATCGTGTGGAGGACGTCGTGTCCGCCTTTCTCACCCGCGACTTCGACCAGGATCGCCGCATAGCCGTCGACGCGGCCCGCAAGGTCCGCGGGTTTCGGCAGCGCGCTGAACAATGCCCTCCGTGGATTCGGGCCTCCCGGCGGGCCCGGCTCGAGGAGGTGCAGGTCGCGGAAGAGCTTCAGGGTCTGGACGGTCGGCGGGTCGAGGGCGAGCTTGAAGTCCACATACCGGACGCCTTTCCCGATGAACCGAGGAAGCGTGTCGACCTCCTCGTGGTCCACGGAGTACACGGGGAGGGATCCGATCGGCGCCGGGAATTCGAATGTCTCGAGCTCGCCGAAGGGCGGCACGGAATCGTATTTGCCGTCGCGCCAGATCCGCGACGGGGCGAGGGTCTCCTCGACGAACGTCTCCGGGCTGAAGAGGGCGATGAACGGATAATCCGGACTCGAGGCGGTGTCCCCGTCCCGGACCTTGATCGAGTCGACCCGCTCCATCCCGTCCGCCGCGTGCCTCGCGAAGACGTTGCTCAGGCCGGGGTCCTCTCCCATCGCGCAAATCGCTGTCAGACCCGCGGCTTTCCAGGTGTCCGAATCGACGAACGGGTCCCTCGAGTCGTTCGCCGGGTCGAGATAGTTCAGCCCCTCCGTGAGCGCCGCGGCCTGGACGGCTCGATTGAATTGCGGAAGGGCGGCGTTGATCACGAGGCCGCATCCGCGCATGGTGCGCCGCAGCGTCTCGCCGTCGCTCGCGTCCAGTTGGGTGCCGTGGGCTTTCGGACTTTTCAGGCGGGAGGCGGTGCGCTTCGCGAGGTCCCCGTCGACATCGGCGAGGATGACGTCGGCCACGGCGTCGCTCGCGCAAAGATGTTGAGCCGCCACGGAACCGACCGCTCCGCACCCGATCAGGAGAACATTCGGCGGGTCGGAGTTGAGCCGCCACGGAACCGACCGCTCCGCACCCGATCAGGAGAACATTCGGCGGGTCGGAGGGTATGCTGTCGAACCTCGGTCCCCATAGACACGACCGCGGCGGATTAGCCTTGCGGGGGTGGGGAAATAAGCGTGACGGATGGGTTCAAAGGCCATGATACGGCGTGGCACTCGATGCCACACGCGTTAACCTTATTCAAGGTTGCATGCGACTCGGTTCACAACCTCGTCCCGCCGGTCTCCAGCAGTGTCCGCAATCGTGTCGGATCCGACGTCGGCGGAGAGCAGACCTGCCCTTGGCATACGAACGCGACGGGGCCCGCCTTCGCCTCCTTGTTCTTGAGCATGGGCTCGACGGGCGGCGGAACGTATGCGTCGTCGCGGTCCACCACGAGCACGGTCTTCCCGGCGGTGTACGTTCCGCTCGCGGTCTCGTGTAATTTCCGAATCCGCGGATCATCGCGAGGTCCGAGCAGGACGATCTCTGCGGGCGGGTGAATCCACAGTTCGGCCGCCAGATGGTACGTGCCGGCGAAGACGGGGCCGTATCGACTCGCCTCTCCCGCGAACGCGGTCATCAGCTCATCGTGGTGCAGTCGGTAGTCGTCGTTCCCGGTGAGGGCATGGAGCCTCGCCAAGCACAGCGCCGCCACCGCGTTCGCTCCGGCGTACGGGGAATCCTCGATAGGGCGCCGACGGACCTCGCGGAGCGTTAGACCGACGGAGTCGTGCAGGTCTGAAGCGATGTCGACGAAACCCCCGGCTTTGTCCCAGAAGTGATTCAGCGTGAAGACCATGATGTCTTCGGCCGTTCGGAGGTATCCCGGCTCGGCGGTCGCGGTGTATGCGGCGAGAAGGGCGTCGACCACGTACACGTGGTCCTCCAACAGGCCGCGGACCTTTGGGTCGCCGTCGGCGAAGGCGTGCCACATCCCGCGATCTTTCGACCACATCTCCGAGAGGACCCGCTGAAGCGATTTCAGTGCGAACGCGCGGACATCCTCTCGACCAAATGCCATCGCAGCCTCCAGAGTGGCGGCGATCATCATCCCGTTCCAAGAGGCGAAGATGGTCCGATCAACTGCCGGCATTGGACGTTTGTCGCGCGCAGCCTTCAGCTTCTCCATGCCAGACGCGATCAGGGCCCGCACGCGATCGACCGACATGTTGAGCGCTTTTGCAATGGCCTCAGGCTCTTGGTCCACGAACAGCACGTTCTTCTTCGGGTTGTGGTGCATCTCGCCCCGTTCCCCGACTTCGAAGTACAGCGCGAGGACTCGAGCCTCGTCCGCGTTCACCGCGGCCTTCACCTCGTCCAAGGTCCAGGTGAAGTAGTCGCCATCGTCGTCGAGGCCGACGTCCGCGTCTTGACTCGCGAAGAATCCGCCGAGGCGCCGGTCCGAGAGGACCGCTTCGGCCCAAGCGAGGATCCCTTCGGCGGTCTCGCGATAGAGAGGGTCGCGGGTGAGTTGCCATGCGTGAACGTAGTTTGCCAGGAGGCCCGCGTTGTCGTACAGCATCTTCTCGAAGTGCGGCACGATCCACCGCGGGTCCGTCGAGTACCGATGGAAGCCCCCGCCGATCTGGTCGTATACCCCGCCTTTCGCCATCGCCGACAGCGTGCGGGTGAAGATTTTCTGCAGGCTCTCTTCCCGCGTTCGATGGTGACGGGCCATCACCCACTCCAGGGTCCCCGGATGCGGGAACTTCTGCTGACCGGAGATGCCGCCGTTCACGGGATCGAACTGCCCGCGAAGCGAGTCGAGGCTCTCCTTCAACATCGCCTCGTTCACGACGCCTTCTTCGACGAGAGACACGCGGCCCTCGGCGAGGGCCTGATGGAGCGCCTCCGCTTCCCGCAACGTGTCCGCCTTGTTCGTGCGATAGGCGTCGGCCATCGCGAGGAGGACGCGTCGGAAGCTCGGCCGTCCATGCGAGTCCTTCGGGGGAAAATACGTGCCTCCGTAGAACACCTTCCCGTCCGGGGTGAGGAACGCGGTGAGCGGCCAACCGCCTTGGCCCGCGATCGCGCCGACGGCCTGCTGGTACCGCGCGTCGATGTCCGGTCGCTCGTCCCGGTCCACCTTGATTGCGACGAAGCGGTCGTTGATGACCGCGGCGAGGTCCGGATCCTCGTACGATTCGCGGTCGATCACGTGACACCAGTGGCACCACGTGGCCCCGATGTCCAGGAGGATCGGTCGGTCGAGTTCTTTCGCCCGCCGGAACGCGTCTTCGCCCCACGGGTACCATTGGACGGGCTGGTGGGCGGCCCCTTTCAGGTAGGTCGAAGACTCCTTCGAGAGCCGATTCTCCGCCATGGAGGGGACCCAGGCGAGGCCGTGTTAAGTCCCTTTGGGTGCGACCACCGAGGCCTTGAGCCGCGCCGCGAACTGTTCGCGGAACTTCGAGACCTTCGGGGCGATGATGGCGCGGCAGTAACCCGCCGTGGGGTTCTTGCGGAAGTAGTCCTGATGGTACTCCTCGGCTCGGTAGAAGCGTTGCAACGGCGTGACTTCGGTCACGATCGGCCGGCCCCAAATTCCGGCCTGGTGGATCTCGGCCATGACTTGCCTCGTCGTCTTCTCTTGCTCCGGTGAGTCGTAGAAGACCGCGGATCGATACTGGGTGCCGACGTCGCCACCTTGTCGATTCAACGTGGTCGGGTCGTGGACGGAGAAGAAGATCCGCAGGATGTCCGCGAGCGGGATGACGCTTGGGTCGAACGTAACCTGCACGGCCTCGGCGTGGCCCGTCGTGTCCGTGCAGACGGCCTCGTAGGAGGGGTTCGCG
>Ga0209266_1001318_pt1 | contig 16596 bp, 19 predicted proteins | sample GraSoiAngelo_132_FD_185889 | JGI IMG/M metagenome (GOLD analysis project Ga0209266, IMG submission 185889) | Grasslands soil microbial communities from the Angelo Coastal Reserve, California, USA - 14_0929_02_40cm (SPAdes) (version 2) | ecosystem: Environmental > Terrestrial > Soil > Grasslands ...
TCGCGCAGCCCTGACCGCCGGGTCGCTGTTGTCCACCGCTGCCCTGCTTCCGCCGGCCATCGGATTCGCCGACCGGCGACTCAGCCTGCACATGCTGTTGCAGATGCTGCTACTGGCTCTCGTCATCCCCCTGCTGGCGTATGGCGTGCACCCCTTGATCGGCGGGCGCCTGGCGCGGCTACACCCAATCGCCGGCATCATGGCACTCAACGTGGTGCTGTTCGGCTCACAGCTGCCGGTCGTCCTCGACCTCACGACCAAAGACCTGCGGCTGGCCGAGGCGGCCCAGGCCGCGTTCATGGCCGGCGCGTTTCTGTTCTGGTGGCCGATTGTGCGCCCGGGAGGGCTGACGCCGATCGCCAAGATCGGCTACCTGATGGTGGCCGGTGTGCCGCCAACCATCCCGGGGATCACGCTGGCGCTCTCGCACCATCTCTTCTATCAGGCGTATCGCTCCATCGAGGACCAGCAGATCGCGGGCCTGCTGTTGTTCGGAACGGCGAAATTCGCGCTGGTCGCCGGAACGTTCGTCATCCTCTGGCGGATGCTGGCTCCCCAGCCCGATCCACCGGATTGGGAGGATCACGAGCTGGAGGTCCCGGACCTCCCGCCCAGCGCGCCGGCCTGGTTGCGCCGGCTCGACGACGAACTGCCGGAGGAAGCCGCCCGTCCACGCGTACCGATCCCGGCCGGCCGCTAGCCCAAATCGTCTAGACCAGCGGCCAGGGGTAGGCCCAGCGCGAGGTCGGTTCGGGGTATCGCCCCACGTCGGCCAGGCGGCGGGCCCGCTGGCTGAGCGCCCTGAGCTCGGTGGTTGAGATCAGGGCGCGAAGCTCATCGACCCAGCCTTCGCCGCTTAAGAGCTCGCCGGCCAAGCGGCGGGCGTCTTCGCGCAGGTTCGCCGCCACGTCTTCGCCCGCGAACTCCCAGATGACAGTTCGAAGCTTGGGTAAGGCATGAAACGTCAGGCCGTTGTCGACGCCCCAGATGCGACCCTGGCGATCGACGAGACAGTGACCGCTCTTCCTGTCGGCGTTGTTCACGATGACGTCGAAGGCAGCCATGGTGCGAAAGTCCCCGGCGCGACCCGGCATCAGCGAAAAATAATGCTCGCGCAGGTCGGCGACGATGAATTGCTGGAGCGATCCTGGCCCAAGTGGTCCGTCGCTCCGGTAGACGGTGAAGGGCACGACCTGCCATCGGAGCGCGTCGCTGACCAGGTAGGCAGCAACCTCGCGCTTCCCCAAGGTGCCGTCGGGAAAGTCGTCGAGCGGTGTTTCGCCAGGGCTCGGCTTGTAGACGGCGAGGGTCTCCGCGCCATCGGGGCCGCGGACCTGCGCCAGGTAGGTGTAGTTGGAGCAATCCGGCATCAGGCCGCGCGGCTTGATCCGCCCTTCGCGCAGCAGTTGGCGCTGCGCCTCGCCGTCCTCGGATGGGGCCGATCGTGCCATCGACCTCAGTGATGCCCGTTGAGCCGCGGACAGACGCCGCCATCGTGGTCGATGGGTCCGCCGCACATCGGGCAGGGTGGGCGGCCGGCACTGATGATCCCCGCGGCGTGGGTGGCAAGCGCTTGCATCTGGGCGAGGCTGGCCTGAAAGTGGCCCGTGGCCGGCTGATCACCCTCGGCGACCAGCTCCACCAAAGAAACCTCGAAACTCTTTTCGTCCTGGCTGTACGTCAGCGTGATGAATCCTACGCGCCAGAGCGGGGTGACGGGTTCTTCGAGCGCCATGTTCGGCATGGTCCCCGCGGGCGCAGCGGCGACCCGGGAGAAGACGTCCTGCAACCGCTCCGTCATGGCCCGCAGCTGATCCTTTTCCAGCGCCAGGCTGACGAGCTGGGCGCCGGCCCGCAGCTGGAAGTAGAAGGCGCGTTTTCCCGGTTCTCCGATCGCGCCGGCGGTCACGCGGGTGACCTCCTTGAAGTCGAAGCTGTCGGACGCCATCGCTGCTATTCTCCCGCACGGTTTCCACCCGCTGAAAAGAAAGCGGGCCGTTGGGGAAACGGCCCGCAATAGAGGGGGAGGGTAGGTCGACCCGGTCCTATCTCTACCCAGTTTGCGGGCGCCTCACCACGGTCGGGCATCCGGCGCGCACCTGATTGCGCCCCGGCCTGAACTGATTCGGCGGCCCGAGCTCGAAGTTGCTCTCCAGGACGTGCCTAGAATGAATCGTGAGGATCTCGTTGGACCCTCGGTGGTGGCATCGCAACCTCACCACATTCCAGAAGGTGGTGGTGGCGAACAGCGCCATCATCGCCGCGGGCGCCGTCAGCGGACCGCTGATCACTCTGAATTTCTCCGGCCGCACCCGGCTGCCGTTCCTGCTGGGCCTTCTCGCCATCGGGCTGGTCGCCATCCTGGTCGCCAACTTCGTAATCCTGCGGCTGGCTTTCAAACCGATGCGCGAGCTCGAGTCGACCATGAGCGCGGTGCAGCCGGGCCTCGAGGAACCCCGTGTCCACACGAACTTCTCGGACCCCGATCTGCGGCGGATCGCGACCGTCTTCAATACGATGCTCGACCGGCTAGAGCACGAACGCCACGTGAGCGCGCAACGCGTCCTGCAGGCACAGGAGCGCGAGCGGCAGCGGGTGGCGCGCGAGCTCCACGATCAGACCGGCCAGGCCCTGACTCACGAGATCATCAGCCTGGATCTGTTGCTGGAACGCACTGGCGATGCCAAGGCCCGTCAGCAGCTCGAGGCGGTAAAGCGGACGCTGGAGGAAACGCTCGAGGAGGTGCACCGCATGTCCCAGGACCTGCGACCTTCGGTGCTCGACGATCTCGGCCTGGTCCCGGCCCTCCGGACGCTGGCCAAGCAGCCCTCCGGAGCCCAGGTCGCGCTCCAGGTCGATGGGCTGCGCGACCGCCTGCCGGCGCCGATCGAGACGGCGCTCTACCGGATCGCGCAGGAAGCGCTGACCAACGCGAACAAATACGCGAAGGCCTCCCGCGTCAACATCGACCTGCGCTGCCTCGACGGCCACGTACGGCTCCGGGTTCGCGACGACGGCATCGGATTCGATCCGGGCAGCATCCCTGAGCGGGAAGAGCCGGGACGTGCGGGCCTGGGGATCTTTGGGATGCGGGAGCGCGCCACGCTGCTCCGCGGAACACTCGAAATCCGTTCGGCGCCACTGAAAGGCACTGAGGTCGTTGCCCAACTGCCACTGGAGGACAACCATGTCGGCGGTTGAGCGCCGGTCGATCAAGGTGATGCTGGTCGAGGACCACAACCTGGTGCGCGCTGGGATCCGCGCCGTGATCGACGGACAGAGTGACATCCAGGTGATCGCGGAAGCCACTGAGGGCCGAGAGGCCATCCGGCTGGCGCGCGCCAACTGTCCTGACGTCGCGGTCGTCGACGTGGCCATGCCCAACATGTCGGGCATCGAGGTGACGCGGGAGATCCGCCGCCTCTGTCCACAGACGCATGTGTTGATCCTGACCGCCCACGACAACGAGGAGTATTTCTTTCAGACCCTCAAAGCCGGGGCGGTCGGCTATGTCCTCAAGAAGGCGGCGGCCTCGGACCTGATCGCCGCCATCGAGGCCGCCAGCAAGGGCGAGCCCTATCTCTATCCGTCGGTGGCGCGGCTGCTGGTCTCCGACTACCTGCAGCGGGCGCCCGAGCGTGAGACCTTCGAACCGCTCAGCGACCGGGAGCGCGAGGTGCTGCGCCTGGTGGCCGAAGGCAAGACGAACCGGCAGATTGCCGACACCCTGTTCCTGAGCATCAAGACTGTGCAGACGCACCGCGACCACATCATGAAGAAGCTGCGGATGCACGACCGCACCGAGCTGGTGAAGTATGCGATTCGCAAGGGTTTGATCGAAGCCGACAGTTAGATCCACGCAGGCTCTTGTCTGAGTCTTACTTAACCTTTACACTGTCGGACAGCGCATCGCGCGCACCCACCAGGGAGGAGGAAGACTCGTGCTAGGTCCACTGCTGCGTCGCCTGTCGTTCGCGCTGTTACCGGTCGCCGGCGGACTGGCCCTCGTGCAACCGGTTGCCGGAAGCGCCATCGCCCCATCCCGCGGGCCAGCGGTGTCGGCGAACTCGCTGGTCGATCTCGACCATGGCAGCCTGTTCCCGCAGAACAAGCAGAACGAACCCGCGATCACCCGTGACCCGCTGACCGGAGTGCTGGTAGCGGGAGCCAACGACGAGCTGGACAACCCGCTCTGTCACGACCCGACCGCCCCATTGACCAGCCCTTGCCCGTTTGCAACCGGCGAGCAGATATCGGCGTTCTATGTGTCTGGCGATAACGGTGCAAGCTGGACCGGTGGCTACCTACCCGGGTACGACAACGCCGGAATTCGCCGCGCCTCGGGTGGCGATCCGAGCCTCGATTCCGGGCCGAGCGTGTGCCCCGATCACCGGACGTTCGCCTACCGCTGTGGCGTCACGATCTACTACGCAACCCTCGCCGATCCGATCAACCCGGATCAGCATTTCAGCGAGGCGATGGCCGTCTCGCGGACGCACGATGACGGCAGCACCTGGCTCGCGCCATCTCTCGTCAACGCCCTCGACAAAACCTCGGACTTTGACGACCACGAGTGGATCGCCGTCGACAAGGTTGCCGGCAGTCCCTATTTCGGGCGCGTTTATCTCTTCGTCGCGATCTTCTGTGGCGAGTGCTCCGGCAATGGCAACGTCAAGCTGATGGTGGTGCATTCGGACAACGAGGGCGCCAGCTGGTCGCCGCCCGTCAAGGTCAGTGCCGCCAGCAATAACGCAGCTCAGGGTTTCAGGGAGACCGGGCAGATGGCGGTGGCCGCGGATGGCACCGTGGAGGTCTTCTGGACGGAAAACGCGGACTCGCCCAAGCTTCCCTCATTGCAGGTGGTGGCGACCTCAAAGGACGGCGGCACCACCTTCACGGACCCGATCACAATCGCGCGGGTGACCGACTACCCGCTGACCGGAACGCCCTTCGATGCGGTCGACCTCTTCAATCGCGTTCCCGGGATGAGCGCCCGGGTCGACTGTTATCCACACCCGGCGGCCGATCCATCGAGCAGTCGCGTCTACGTCGTCTGGTGCGACTTCAGCAGTGGCCACGGGGTGGTCAAAGGGGCGGTCTCCAGCGATGGATTGAGCTGGTCGCTGCTGGGGACCATCGCTGACGTCGCAAACCGCAACGCCTTCTTCCCGGCGGCCAGTGTCGATCCCTCCGGCGTCGTCAATCTGACCTTCGACGCCCTGACCGCGCCGCCGGCAGGCAACCCCTGGCAGACCGGCGTCCAGGTCTATGACAACTACTTCGCGCAGTCGACCAATGGCTCGACCTTCGGACCAGCCCTGCGCGTCAGTTCAGCTTCGTCAAACCCCGACGGATCGAGCTACAACAACCTGATGGAGCAGTTCATCGGTGACTACGTCGGCATCGTGTCGGGGCCGCACGCGGCTTACCTGGTCTGGACCGATTCACGAAATGCGACGGCCTGCGCCGCGGTCAATGACTATCGCCGAGCGATCTACGCGGGATCCAGGACGGCCGTCGCACCCAATCCCGACACGGCGTGCGCAACGAGTTTCGGTAATACCGACACGTACGAAGCAACCGTTCGCTACTGACATCTTGACGATCGGGGAGCCGGCCAGGCAGCCGGTTCTCCGATTTTGATCTGAAGCGGAAGGGCCAGGAAGCGGCCGAGGTCACCCGCCTCGGCCTCGATTCCGGCGTGGACGGCCCCGCTCAGCTTCTCGAATGGCTCGAGAAGGACTTCCGGCTTGCGGCCGGCGCCGGCCAGGCGCCAGGCGGCGATCGCGCGTCCATCCACGATCACGGCCGGGTGCAGCCATCCGCCGCCGCGCTGCAGCCGACGTCGAAGTGACGTTTGCGGAACCATCAGCTCGCGGTTGCGATAGCCGAGGAGGTACGTGTCGAAGGCAGGCAGCAACCGAACGTCGGGGTTCGCCCGCGCCGGCGGCCGCGATCGCGGTGGCCGCCCTTTCGACAGAAAGCCTGGCTGTCCGCGAATCGTCACCTCGGCGAGCCCCGGCCTCGCCAGTGCCACCGCGGATCGCGTTTGCGATAGCGGCAGGCCCGACCAGCTGGCCAGATCCTCAACGGTCGCGGGGCCGTAGGCAGCGAAGTAGCGCCGAGCCAGCTCGCCAAGCGCGGACGCACGGGATGATGAGGGCTGGCGGGCCCAATCGTCGATCAGCACGTAGGTGGGCTCCCCATTCTCCTGATCAGGCCCAAAACATAGGACGCCCTGAAGCGCGGCCAGCCGGATGAGGTGGATCGGCGCCTGCGATTTTGGATCGAGCCGGATCCCCCGCCGTCGCAAGCGATCGACCAGGTCGTATCGCGTGAGCGGTCCGGCGTCGGCGAGGATCCGGCGGATGGTGTCGACACCTCGGAGCTTCAGGTCGCGATCGAGCCCAAGTTGCGCATGACGTGTCTTACTTCCCGCTGCGAACTGGGGACCGAGTAGGCTGAGCAACCAGCCGAGGTCTTCGGCGGCGACAACGTGCAACGTGCCGCGCATCAACCACGTCCGGACGATCGAGCGTTCCTGGTTGAGGGCACGCGTGACGGAACCAGCACTCAGACCCGCGCTCCGGACCCGTAGGCCAAGACGAGCTGCGCTCATGAGCTGGGCTTGCAGGCCACAGATGTCGCGCAGGATCGCCGCCGGCGTCGACATCCGGCGGGTGGACTCAGTCAATCGCTGCGCCTGGGCGCGAAGGCGCAGGACGAGCGCATCGGACAGCGACAGGTTAGCCGCCGGCGGGTCCCACCTCCACACCGGGCTCGGTCATCCGCGCGGGATCCAGCAAACGGTCGAGCTCCGCAGCCGAGAGCCTGGTGCGCTCCCGGGCCACGTCGCGAATCGTCTTGCCGGTGGTCAGCGCCTCCTTTGCGATGGCTGCCGCGGCGTCGTACCCGACGGCCGGCGCCAGCGCCGTGGCGAGCATCAGCCCCTGCTCGACCATCTGCGGCCCCTGTTCGGTGGCCCTGATACCGGTGATGCAGCGCTGGGCCAGGTTCTGGGTCGAGGCGGATATGATCGCGATCGTTTCGAGCAGGCAGTAGGCTGCCACCGGCATCATCAGGTTGAGCTCGAAGATGCTTCCCGACTGGGCCGCGACCGTGATCGTCTGGTCATTGCCCAGCACCTTCGCGACCACCATCGTCATCGACTCGATGATCACGGGATTGACCTTCCCCGGCATGATCGAGCTCCCCGGCTGCACCTCGGGCAGCGTGATCTCGCCGAGGCCCGCCCGCGGCCCGGAGGCGAACCAGCGCAGGTCATTGCCGATCTTCCAGAGGCTGACCGCGACAGTGCGCAGCGCACCGGCGGTCGACAGCACGGCATCGAGGGTGGCCTGGGCCTGGAAATGGTTGTCCGTCTCGCGCACCGGCACCCCGGCTCGGCGGCTCAGGTGCGCGCACACACGCTGGGCGAATTCCGAATGCGCGTTCACCCCAGTCCCCACGGCGGTGCCGCCCAGGGGTAGCACGGCCAGTTCTTCGGCCGCCCGCCGGATGCGATCGATCGACCGTTCGGCCTGGCCCGCGTAACCGAGAAACTCCTGGCCCAGGCGAATCGGCGTCGCATCCTGGAGGTGAGTCCGTCCGGTCTTGACCACGGGCATGAATTCTTTCGCTTTGCGCTCGAGCGCCTCCTGGAGGAAGCTGAGCGCCGGCACCAGCTCCTCATGGATGGCGACCAGCGCCGACAGCTGCATCGCGGACGGAATCACGTCGTTGCTCGACTGGCATCGATTGACGTGGTCGTTCGGATGCACCGGTTGCTGGGAGCCGAGGGGCTGGCCCAGAATCTCGTTGGCGCGGTTGGCGATCACCTCATTCGCGTTGGTGTTCGTCGACGTCCCTGAGCCGGTCTGGAAAACATCGACGACGAAATCTCTGTCAAATTTTCCTTCCTCGACTTCTTCGGCGGCCTGCTGGATCGCGCTGGCCAGGCGTGCGTCCAGTAATCCGAGCTCGGTGTTCACCAGCGCGGCGGTCCCCTTGATCTGAGCCAGGGCGCGGATAAAGCGACGCGGCATCCGCAGATTGCTGATCGGGAAATTCTGCCGGGCTCGCTCGGTGCTGGCGCCGTAGTAGGCGGTCTGTGGGACCCGCACCTCTCCCATGGAGTCTCGCTCCACTCGCGCGCCCTCCAGCTCTGTCCGGGCCACCGGCAACCCATGCAGCTTGTTCCGACCGCGACCCTGATCACCGGCGTCGGGATCGAGGGTGACAAGCACGCCGTGGCCGCCTCAGATAGGCAGGTGCTGCTGGCCGACCAGGAAGCGCTCGACGAAGTCGGCGTCGAACCTGGCACCATCAAGGAGAACCTCACAGTTGAAGGCCTCCATGCGATGGGCTTGCCGGCCGGCACCCGCGTCAGGTTAGGCGACAGTGCGGTGCTCGAGATCATGAAAATCTGCGAACCATGCTTTCGCATGGATGAAATCCGCATGGGACTGAAGGACGAACTCGTTGGCCGGCGTGGCATGGTCGCTCGCGTGGTAAACGGCGGATCGATCGCCGTGGGCGATCGCATCACGCTCGAAGAAGCAGAGCCACTGGCCTCGTAAAACTTGATCCGCGCGGTCGACCTGCACGTTCCGCTCAAGGAGTGGCTGGAGGGGAGCATGGGCCCGTACCGGGAGGGGGCCGCCCGCTATTTCCGCGGTGATGTGCACGAGCGCACGGTCGACGAGCTCGCTGTCGAGTTCGCCCAGGAACAGGTCTTCGGCATCCTGCTCGCCTGGGATGCCGAGACGGCGACCCACCGGCCGCCGGTGTCCAACGACTTCGTGGCCGGCATCGTCAAGCGGCACCCGAAGCGGTTCGCCTTCTTCGCTTCAGTCGATCCATGGAAACCGACGGCGATCCAGGAGCTCGAGCGAGCCGTCACCGAACTCGGTGCCCGGGGAGCCAAATTCCACCCCTCGATGCAGGACTTCTATCCCAGCGACGATCGACATTTCAGGCTCTGGGAAAAAGCCGCGGAGCTCAAGATCCCCTGTCTTTTCCACACCGGCACCAGCGGGATCGGCGCCGGGCAACCGGGTGGCCAGGGGATCAAGCTCGACCCAGCTCGGCCAATCCATCTCGACACCGTCGCCGCGCGCTTCCCCGAGCTGCCGATCATCGCCGCCCACTTCGGCTGGCCGTGGCATACCGAGCTGATCGCCATGGCGCTGCACAAGACCAACATCTACATCGAGCTCTCCGGCTGGTCGCCACGCTATTACCCGGAAGAGCTGGTTCGCGAGATCGGCGGCCGGCTGCAGGATCGAACGCTATTCGGCAGCGATTATCCGTTCATCAAGCCGGCACGTGTGCTCGAAGAGCTTGACGCACTGTCACTCAAGCCGGAGGCCAAGGCGAAAATTCTTCGCGAGAACGCGGCGAAGTTGCTCAAGCTCGAGCTGGCCTAACCCCACGGGTAGATCGGAAGCCTCGCGCGACTGTGTGTTGTGTCGGCGCCGCGACCCATCGCCCCTCCTTCTCACGCCGCAATTTCCACCCCTCTTCGTGGACTTTCCTGTGGTGCGTTCGACACAACAGGCCCAGGTTGTCAAGCTTCGTCGGTCCGCCGTCCGCCCAGTGAACGAGGTGATGGCCGTCGCACCATGACGCCGGCAACCCGGGAACACGCAGTGATGATCACGAGCAACCATTGCTCGGCGCGTGGCCGGCGGAATGCTGCGGCCGGCATGGGTGATCTCCCGCTCGAGCTCGCCCAATCCGGTGATCCGGGTTACGGCGGAGTCGCACGCAAGCCGCCGAACGGTTTCGGCGGGGAGCGTTCCGCCCCATTCGAGCTCACCGGCCGGCGCGCCATCGATACCGGCCAGGGTATCGAGGCTGGCCTTGATGATCAACTGCGGGCGCGGGCCGACGCCGTCCGGATGCCCAGCGCCAGTACCGGCGCGGCAGCGTCCGACCAGCGCGTCGGCCAGCCGCTGGTCCGCAGTCCTCATATCGCCTTTGGCCGGCTTGGCTAACGGCTCGAGCGCGGTGCGGACGATCGCCCCGCCCTCGGCGTCCAGCAGACCCTCGATCCGGACCAGGCCGTCCAACGGCTGCCCGATACGGAGATACCGACGCTCGTGGGCGCGATTCGCCTCGGTAAGGGCGGCCTGGGCGTCGACCTGATGCTCGAAGTTCCTGGCGACGCCTACGAACTGACCAGGGTCCATCGTTTCGGCGGCCTTCAGGAGGGTGGCCTCGGCCTTGCGGACCTGGGTGGCGCCCAGGTGCTCAGCGGTTCGGGCCATGGTCACGGCGTGCTGGTAGCCGATCTCGCCGCGAGCAAGGGCTTCTTCCGTCCGAGGCAGCTCCTTGAGCTGGTGGGCCACCTCGACCCGCTCGGCGGCGGCTCCGCCTGAGAGTTTCCCCTTCACCCGCAACCAGGGGACCATGCCGAGGAACCCGTCCGCCTGGTACCCACGGGCCTTCTCGAAACGGCGGGTGGCCTCCGCGGCCATCGCCTCCGTACGGTCGATGATTTCGCGGCCTTTGATGATGATGTCGCCGAGCTGGTCGGCGGGTTGTTCGGCCAGCCAGCCGGGCAAATCCTGCAGCCCTGACATGACCCGGTCGAGTGGTGTCTCGCTGGACCTGCACATGCTGCCATCCTGAGCCATGGTTGCGACAGCTGTCTGTCGGACCGAACGCGCTCCCTAAAACTTACTTCGCTTGACCTTCCCAGCAGACCACGCCGTCGGGCCCGACGATGGCTCCGTGGGGCGTTCCGGCCGGAAGGTCCATCCGGTCTCCGGCCCGCAGCTCGATTGGCGGTCGCCCTGCGGGCGTGAAGGTGATCGAGCCCTGGTCGACGTACAGAATCTTTCGATACGGGTGGTCGTGTACGGCGTAGATGGCGCCCGGCCCGTTGCTCCACGGGTGGCAGTGGTCGGCCTCTGCTCGTAGCCTCTGCTCCACACCGTCAGCCATCAATTCATAATGCTCCTCGATGCCACGCGGCTACGCCCGCTACGTCCTCGCCGTCATGGTCGGCATCAACTTCCTCAATTACCTCGACCGCTACATCCTGCCGGCGGTCGCCACCAAGATCCAGGGTGAATTCCATCTCACCGACAGCCAGGTCGGGCTGCTGGGCAGCGCCTTTCTGCTGGTCTACGCGGTGGCGACAATCCCATTCGGGATCTGGGCCGACCGGGGCGTGCGCAAGACCGTGGTCGCCGTCGGCGTCACCATCTGGAGCCTGGCCACGCTCTTCACCGGGCTGGCGCGCAACTATGTCCAGCTCTTCGCGGCTCGAGCCGTCCTGGGAATCGGCGAGGCCAGCTATTACCCGGCCGGCACCGCCCTGCTGGGCGACTACTTCAGAAAAGAGGGGCGGGCGCGGGCGATGTCGATCTGGGCGGCAGGCACCGCGGTGGGTATCGCGGTGGGCTTTGCCGGGGGCGGCATCGTTGCCAGCCGCCTTGGCTGGCGGACCGCCTTCTACATGACCGCCGTGCCCGGGCTCGTGTTCGCCGTGCTGGCGTTCGGCCTGCGTGAGCCGCTCCGGGGCGCGGCCGAGGCGCGCGGTCCGCAAACGAGCGCGACCGCGCCGATTACCTGGCGGACGTTTGCCCGACTGCTCGAGATCCCTACCCTGCGGGCCACCATCGCCGCCGAGACGGCGCTCTTCTTCGTGCTGGGCGGGGCGGCGTTCTGGCTCCCCACCTACCTGAGCCGCCGCTTCGGCCTGGGCACCGGCGCGGCGGGCACGCTGGCGGGCGGGGTGCTCGTCGTGGGACTTCTCGCCGGCTCGCTCCTGGGTGGAACGATCGCCGATCGGCTCACGCGCCGGCGGGGCGCGGCCAGCAATCTCCCCGTGGGGATTGCCGGGTTCCTCGCCGGGGCGGTGTTCGTGGCCCTGGCGCTGGTGATGCCCAGCCTGGGGCTATTTCTTCCCATGTTCCTGCTCGGCGCCGCGTCGCTCTATCTCTACAACGGTCCCTACACCGCGATCAAACAAAATGTCGTGCTGCCCACCGTACGGGCGACCGCGGTGACCATCGCCCTCCTGATCGAGCACCTCCTGGGCGACTCGTACGCGCCGTGGGCCATCGGCAGGGTCTCGGACGCCCTGCAGAGCTTGCAGCTCGCTCTGCTGATCCTGCTGCCCCCACTCCTGGTGCTGGCCGCTGTTCTTGCTTCCTTCGGGCTCAGGCACGAGGACCGCGACGGGAGGGCGATGGAGGCGCGCTGGGCCGGCTCCACAGCGATCCCCTAAAGATCGACGCCGGCAAAGAGATCGTCCTCGGTCAGACCGGGCGCCGCGCCAACAAGGGAGAAGACTTCGACGTTGCCCTGCGCCTCGACGAATTTGCGGAGCGGCTCCCATTCCTGGGTTTGCGTTAAGTGGTGACTGAAGGCGCGCAACTTGGCTTGCTGAAATCCGCCGGCCGAGATCCGAGTCGTGATCGGGGGTTGCGCCGGTAGCTGCAACGATTCGACGGTCGCGACCGTCGCCGTCTGGAAATACAGCTTGCTCGGCGACCAGGGGAGGAGGCCGAGGGCCAGCGCCTCGAGCTCGAACGTCGCCGGATCCCCGCTCAGCGCGCAGGCCTGAACCGTCAGGCGGCTGACGACCTTGTGATCGGGATGTCCATAGGCGCCCTCTGGCCCGAAGCTGACGACCACCTGCGGACGGTGGAGGCGGAGGCAGCGCACGATGTCGCCGAGGAAGCGCTCTCGAACTGCATCGACCTCCTCGACCTTCTCCAGCGCGCCGTCCGGGTAGTCGAGCACCTCCAGGAAGCGAACGCCGAGGTCGGCGGCGGCGTCGCGCAGCTCGAGCTCCCGAACATCACTCAGTCGACGTAGGTCGCCCGCGGCGCGCCCATTCCACAGCCCGGCGCCGCCTCGGGTCATGGTGACCAGCGAGACACTCGCGCCTTCGGCGGCATACCGGGCGATCGTCGATGCGCAGCCGAAGCATTCGTCGTCCGGATGAGGCATCACCACCATCAGGCGCTGGCCGTCGCGCGTCATCGCGAGCAAGTCTAGGTGCCGGGGCGATAATGAGCGGGTGCCTCGTCCACGCCAGCCGGCCCGGGGCCGGCGAGAGGTGTCCGCGGGTGGCGTGGTCTTCCGCCGGACACCGGACGGGCCGGAGGTCGCGCTCATCAAGGCGAATGGTCGCTGGAGCTTTCCCAAGGGAAACATCGAGAGGGATGAAACCCCCGAAGCGACCGCGCTGCGGGAGATCGCCGAAGAGACGGGCCTGCCGCTGAGCCGCCTGCGCATTGTGACCCCGCTGCCGCCCGTCAAATATGCCTTTCGATGGGAGGCGGGCTCGTCTTCAAGACGGTGCACAACTATCTAGTTCAGTTCACCGGCGACAACGGGTTGACGCCACAACTCTCGGAGATCGAGGAAGCGAGGTGGTTTACACCTGCCGGGGCGCGACGCGCGATTAGTTTCAAGAACCTGAAGGACACGCTCGACGCCGCCATCTCTGGCGTCGAACGATTACCGGAAGCCCCGTGAGCGCGCTTCTCTTCCTTCATAACGGCTTATTCCGCGCGGGGCTCCTCATCACGGTGATCATCGCCATCTGGGGGCTCCTCCTCTATTTCCGCAAGGCGCTGCCGAGCGGTGGATTCCGGTCGACGCTGGTGCTGACCGAGGGTCTGTTTATCATCCAGGGCCTGGTCGGGATCGCGATGTTCCTCGGAGGAAGCCGCCCGCACGACGGACTTCACTGGCTCTATGGGATATTGCTGGTGATCGTGCTGCCGATCGCCGCCACCTACACCTCGGGACGGGACCCGCGTCGCGAGCCTCTCGTCTACGGCATAGCCGGCTTGTTCATGGCCGGCCTGACGATCCGGGCGTTTACCACCGGCGCCTGAAAATGAAAAGGGGCCCTTGCGGGCCCCTTTCGTTACCGCTCTTTAGCGGCTCTTCCGAGTCGACTTCTTGGCCTTCTTCGTGGCCTTCTTCCTGGTCGCCATGCGTCACCTCCTTATCGCGTGAGCGGCGAACCGCGGCGCACGAATCGCATGCGCTTATCCGAGATAACGGTCAGTCCAAAACGAACTTGCAGAATTGCGATGCCGCGCGTATCAAAACAGTCGCAGCTGGTCGACGTCAGTCAGCGCTTTTGCTCGCCGGCCCCGCCGTCGCAGATGCATCGCCAGCTCCTCGTCGAAGCCGAGCACCGTGTAGGTCATGGCGGCACCGACCTCCTCGGCGTAACAACACAGCTCCTCGAAGTCCGCGTGGTCAGACAGGGGAAAGACCGCGTCGACCTCCAGGCGATCCTTGAGGCTGCGGTCCATGGCCCAGCCGGTCAGCGCGGCCGTTTTGAATTCGCCGAGCAGGTCTTTCAGCCCATTGCGGCGAGCGGAAGGCGGGGTGATGACCACGGTTGGCTTTGCGCCGGGCTCCGCGAGCGATTGGTAGGCAGGGAACGCGCAGCCAAGCTCTCGATACACTTCCGTGACGCCAAATAACGACGGATGAAGGGCAATCCGCAGCCCTTCGGCGGCAAGGGCGGAGAGAATCTCCTGGCCTTTGCCCAGGGAGTAACCGAGCAGCACCGGGGTAGCGCGGCAGTCCAGCACGCTCCTGCACCAGGAAACCACCTCCGCAATCACCTCGCCGGCGTCGGGAAAGCGATAGTGTGGCTTGCCGAAGGTGCTCTCCAGCACCAGAACGTCGGCGGGAACTGCCTTGGCCGGCGAGCTGGTGAACCCACTGCGGGTTTTGAGATCTCCGGTATAGAGGACACGACCGAAATCGGTCTCAATCAGCGTTTGCGCCGACCCGAGAACGTGGCCGGCCGGAAAGAAGGTCAGGCGGCATCGCTCTAGCGCGATCGGTTCACCATACGGAACGCCCTTGACGGAGCCCAGGGATGGCCGCCGATGGGAAACCAATCGTTGGGTGGCGGGCGTGGCGTACGCCAGTGGATGCGCGGCTACGTGGTCGCTATGGGCGTGGCTGATGACTGCGCGGGGTCGTGGTTGCCGGGGATCGAGCCAGAGTTCTTGGTCCGGCAGATAGACGCCGCTATCCCAGAGAATGGGGTAGATCGTCACGTTGGGTCTTACTCGGTGGCGGCCGCGCTACGCTCGAACAGCTCGTCGCGTAGTGCGCAATAGGTGCAGAACCGCTGCCCGGGTGGCCCGGCAAAAACGCTGGTGCGGCCACAGGTTGGGCAGGTCTCCTTCGCGTCGGCTTCCGCCGACGCGGTCGGCACCTCCACCAGGGCCAGCACCTCGACCGGCTCCACAGTGGCCGCCGCTTCGCTTTCAGTCGGCTCGACCACGGCAGGGGGTGGTGTCGCTAGTGGTGGTGCTGCTGCGGGGGCGATCGTAGCCTCATCGCGCTGCCGGAACAGCCGGCTCAGCCAGCGAAGCACTCGCGGCTACGGTAGAACACTGGGGCGGCGAAGTCAAATGAATACAGGAGCGCGATCGGCGGGCGAACTCGGCGCGGCAGGTTAGACGGCCAACCCGAGCTGGACCGGCTCTTGCGGTGGCTCTGCCCGCCAGGTCCGCCGGTCGCCAACGCCGTAGCGCCGCTTGAACTGGCCGACCGCCTCCACCACGGGCGTCTTCACGGCAGCCGGCGCATAGGCTCCGGGAAACAGGCCCCGGTACTTCGGCAGTAGTTGGGGGTAGTCGCGGGCGAGGAATTCCATGAAATGCTCTTTGGTTCCGGGCTTCAGATAGACGATATTGGCCCACAGGAAGCAGGCTCCCGCCTCCGCGGCGGCTGCCACCGTCGCCTCGAGCTGGCGCGGCGAGTCCGAAAGCCCGGGCAGGACGGGCGCCATGCCGACACCCGCCTCGATGCCGGCATCGACGAGCGCCTTGAGCACCCGAAGTCGCTTTCGCGGCGGCGGCGTGCCCGGCTCGGTGCGAGCCCAGACCTCATCGTCGATGGTCGGAATGCTGAACGAGACGGTGGTCTTCGCTCGGCGTGATAGCTCGACGAGGACATCGATGTCGCGGATGACCATCGTCCCCTTGGTGATCAAGCCGATGGGCGTCCGGTAATCGCAGAACGCCGTAAGACATCGACGCGTGAGTTTGTAGCTGCCTTCGATGGGCTGGTAGGGGTCGGTCGCCGTGCCGAACGCCACCATCTCGCGCTTCCAGCCTGGCCGCGAAAGCTCCAACCGCAGCAAGTCGGGCACGTTGACCTTGACGCCGACCCGCGCCGAGAAGCCCGCACCCGGATCGCCGTCGGCTAGTTTGGCGTGGGCGCGGGCGAAGCAATAGACGCAGCTGTGAAAGCAGCCCTGGTACGGGTTGAGCGACCAGTTGAATCCCATGTGCTGGACGCGGTTCAGCGCGGACTTCGCCACGATCTCGACGTACTCGGTGCGGGGCATGGGTTTTCCATGATAGAACATCCGTTCGATGGGGGCGGATTTCCTCATAATGGGGAGAGCCAGCCATGAATGTGCTTGTCTGCGTCAAGCAGATCCCCGATCCCAATGCGCCGGGCAAGCTCGATCCCCAAACGAAGCGGCTTGTTCGCGAAGGCGTGGACTTGGTGCTGGACCCTGGAGACGAACATGGGGTCGAGGCCGGCTTGCAACTGGTCGAGAAGGATGGCGGAGAGGTCACC
>Ga0209266_1001319_pt1 | contig 16595 bp, 11 predicted proteins | sample GraSoiAngelo_132_FD_185889 | JGI IMG/M metagenome (GOLD analysis project Ga0209266, IMG submission 185889) | Grasslands soil microbial communities from the Angelo Coastal Reserve, California, USA - 14_0929_02_40cm (SPAdes) (version 2) | ecosystem: Environmental > Terrestrial > Soil > Grasslands ...
GCCCTCGGACTCCGTGTCGAGCGCGGAGGTCGCCTCGTCGAGGATCAGGATGGGCGCGTTCTTGAGCAGCGCGCGCGCGATCGCGAGCCGCTGCCGCTGACCGCCCGAGAGCCGCACGCCGAGGTCGCCGATCCCGGTCTCGTAGCCGCGCGACATCTCGACGATGAAGTCGTGCGCGTTCGCGGCGCGCGCCGCGGCGACGATCTCGTCCATGGAGCGGTTGGAATCGCCGTAGGCGATGTTGTTGCGCACGCTGTCGTTGAAGAGGAACGTGAACTGGGTCACCACCGCGATGTGCGTGCGCAGGCTCGCGAGGGTCAGGTCGCGGATGTCGGTGCCGTCGATCGTGATGCGGCCCGCGGTCACGTCGTAGAAGCGCGGGATCAGATCGGCGAGCGTGCTCTTCCCGCCCCCGCTCATGCCGACCAGCGCCACCACCTGCCCGACCGGGATGCGGAGGTTGATGTCGCGCAGCACGGGCTCGCCGGGATCGTAGGCGAAGCTGACGGCGTGGAACTCGATCGCCGCGCGCACGCCGCGGAGGGCGACCGCGCCCGGCCGGTCGACGACCTGCGGCGCCGTGTCGAGCAGCTCGAAGACGCGTTCGGCACCGGCCAGGCCCTGCTGGATGGTGTTGTTGGTGCGCACCAGCTTCTTGAACGGCTCGTAGAGGAGGAAGAGCGCGATGATGAAGGCCATGAAGGAGCCCTGCGTGCGCGCGCCGGAGATGACGCTGCTGCCCCCGTACCAGATGATGCCGGCGACCGCGATGCCGGCCAGCATCTCGGTGATCGGCAGCGCGCGCAGCACGCTGGTTCGCATGTAGATGCGGAGGAGCCGCTCGTTGTGCTCGTCGAAGCGCCGCTGCTCGTAGCCTTCCTGACCGAAGGCCTTGACGACCCGGTTGCCCTGCACGTTCTCGTGCAGCAGCGCATTCAGCCGGCCGATGCCGTCCTGCATGCGGCGAGTCGTCTGGCGGAGCTGGAGGGAGAGGTAGCGGATCGGGAGCGCCGCCGCCGGGAAGAGGCAGATGGCGAGCAGGGCGAGCACCCAGTCGAGGTAGAAGGCGGTGACCGTGAGCCCGAGTAGGGTGGGGAATTCCTGGAAGATCGAGGTGACGGCGTCGGTCACCGCGCCGCGCACGATTCCCACGTCGGAGATCACCCGCGAGACGATCTGCCCCGCCCGGCGGCGGTTGAAGAAGGCCAGGTCGAGGCGCTGGATGTGCGCGGTGAGCTCGTTGCGCAGGTCGGTCACCACGCGCTGCCCGACCCAGTCGTTCAGATAGCCGCCGACGAAGTCGAGCCCGCCGCGCAGGAAGGCCGCCCCGAGCACCAGGAGCACCACCAGCGGCAGCGCCTCGGGGTGCTGCTGGTGGAAGACCTGATCGAAGGTGAACCTGGCGAGGAACGGGACGCTGGTCTCCACGGCGCTGCGGGAGAGCATGCAGGCCACGGCCAGCACGAAGCGCGGCCAGAGGTAGGGCCGGAGGTAGGAGAGCAGGCGCCGGTACTGCCTCATCCCCGGCAGCCCTCCAGCATCTCGCGCGCGATCGCGGCCGCGCGTCCCGCCGCGCCGCCGCGGCCGAGCCGCCGCCGCACCTCGCGCAGCTCCTCGATCATCGCCGCGTGGCGCGCCGGATCGTCGAGCAGGGCGCGCGCCGCCGCGGCGATGCGCGGGCCCGTCGCCTGCCGCTGCAGCAGCTCCGGCACGACCTCGCGCCCGGCCACGATGTTCGGCATGCCGATGTACCTGACGCCACGCACGAGGAGGCGGCCGAGAACGTAGCTGAGCGGCCCGAGCCGGTACACGATCACCATCGGGCGCTCGAGCAGCGCGCACTCGAGCGTCGCCGTGCCCGAGCTGACGAGCGCCAGGTCCGAGGCCCCGATGAGGTTGTAGGTGTCGTCCTCGATCACCTTGACGTCCAGGCCGGCGGCGCGGACCCGGCGGCGGACCTCGTCCGCGGGCAGCGTGTGGGCGAGGGCGAGCGGGAACTGGAGCCGACCGTCCCGACCCAGAGTGCGCACGGCGTCCAGCAGCGGCGGCAGGAGATAGTCGATCTCGGAGAGCCGGCTGCCGGGCAGGAGGAGCACGGTCGGCCGCGCGGGGTCGAGCCCGTGCGCGCCGAGCGTCTCCGCGCGCCCGCGCGTCACCCGCACGCGGTCGAGGAGCGGATGGCCGACGAACTCGACCCCCGGCAGCCGCGGGGCGTAGAGCGCCGGCTCGAAGGGGAAAACGACCGCCAGCCGGTCCACGCGGCGCGCGATCTTGCGCACGCGGCCGCGGCGCCAGGCCCACACCTGCGGCCCGATGTAGTAGAGGACGGGCACCCCCGCGCGCTTGGCGACGTGCGCCAGGCGGAGGTTGAACTCGGGGAAGTCGATCAGCACGCACAGGTCCGGCGGGTCCGCGCGCAGGCGGCGCGCGAGCGTGCGGTAAGCATGCCAGAGAGCGCGCAGCCGTCCGGTCGCCTCGAGCCCCATGGTCGCCACCTGCCCCACGTCGGCGACCGTCACCATGCCCGCCTCGCGCAGCCGCTCCCCGCCCACGCCGAACACCTCGAGGGCGGGAACCGAGGCGCGCAGCGCGCGCACCAGGTCCGCGCCGTGGAGGTCGCCCGAGGCCTCGCCAGCCACCAGGAGGAGCCGGCGCGGACGCGCGGGAGCGCGCCAGGCGCGGGAGGCGCCGCCGTCCGACATGGCTAGGAGGCCGACGCCGCCTGCACTGCGCGCACCTCGGTCTCGAGGCTCTCGCGGATCACGTGCGCGACCTCGAGCGCGCGCAGCCCGTCCCAGCCGCTCACCGCCGGCGCCTCGCGCGCGCGCACGGCGCGCAGGAAGGCGTCGACCTCGGCCTCGAGCGCGTCGCCCTCCGGCACCTCGCGCTCCTCGAGGGTGAGCGCCGCCTGGCCGTCGGCGTCCGGCTCGCGCCGGCAGATGCGCACCCGCCGCTCGCCGTAGTCGACCGCCAGGTAGGCGTCGGCCTGGAAGATGCGGATCTTTCGCTCCCGCTTCATGGAGACGCGGCTCGCGGTTACGTTGGCGATGCAGCCGTTGGCGAAGCGGAGCCGCGCGTTGGCGATGTCGACGCAGTTGGTGAGTACCGGGACGCCCACCGCCTCGACCGAGCGGAGCGCCGACGGCACCATGGAGAGGATCACGTCGAGGTCGTGGATCATCAGGTCGAGCACGACGTCGACGTCCGTGCCGCGCTCGGTGAAGGGCGCGAGGCGGTGGCACTCGATGAAGCGCGGCTGGGTCACCAGCCCCTCGAGCGCGAGCACCGCGGGGTTGAAGCGCTCGAGGTGGCCCACCTGGAAGACGCGCGCGCCGCGCACGGCGAGCTCGACCAGCGCCTTCGCCTCCTCGACCGTGGTGGTGACCGGCTTCTCGACCAGCACGTCGATGCCCGCCTCGAGGAGATCGCGCGCCACCTCGAAGTGCTGCTGGGTGGGGACCGCGACGCTCGCGCAGTCGACCCGTCCCGCGAGCGCGCGGTGATCGGTGAGCGCCTCCGCGCCGAGCGCGGCCGCGACCTCGCGTGCGCGCCCGGGATCCACGTCGACCACGCCGACCAGCTCGGCCCCCGGGTGCGCGGCGTACTTCTCGGCGTGGAAGCGGCCCAGGTACCCCACGCCCACCACCGCGGTGCGGAGCCTCATCGATCGACCTCCCTCCCGTCGACCGCGACCACGGCGATGTCGACCCGATCGGCGAGCGTGACCAGCTCGGCGCGGTCGAGCGTGACCGTCCTGCCCGCCTCGATGGCGAGCACCCGCCCCTTTGCCTGCGCGAGCGCCGCCACCGTGCCGGGCCCCACCGCCGGGAGATCGAAGCGGGTGTCCTGCGTCGGCTTGCACACCTTGACGAGGACGATGTCGCCGCCCGCGAGCTGGCCGGCGCGGCGGATAGTCGCATCCGTGCCCTCGATGCCCTCGACGGCGATCACGGCGCCCCCGCGCACCACGACGCTCTGCCCGATGTCGAACTGCCCGATCACCTTGGCCGCGCGGAAGCCGAAGCGGATGTCGCTCCACTCTTCCGGGCTCGGCCGCCGGGCGCTGAGCACGCCCGCGCTCGGCACGATCTCCTGCAGATACAACGTCGACTCGACCACCGCGATCCCCTCCGACTCGAGCTCGCTCGCCACCGCGCGCAGCACCAGGTCGTCGCGCAGCTTGCCGACGCGCGCAATGACCGCCAGGGCACGGGCGTCGGGCCGGAACTCGCGGAAGAGCCGGGGCTTGGCGATGCCGCCGACCATGACCGCGCGCCGCACCCCGGCGCGCTTGAGCGCGTCGATCATGGCCGCGAGCTCGCCGGGGTAGAGCCAGCTGATGCCGGCCACGACCCGGTCGAGCTCGGGGTCGGTCTCGCCCCGGTGCGCGACCGCGAACACCTCGACGCCGCGGCGGCGCGCCGTCTCCGCGAACAGGACCGGGAAGCGACCGCTCCCGGCGATGAGGCCGATGCGCTCCCCGCTCACCGGCACACACCCCGCCGCGAGGCGGCGACGAAGTCGACGAGCCGCGCCACCTCGGGCACCTGACCGAACGCCGCGCGCGCGCGCGCGAGCGCCTCGCGCCGGCCGCCGCCCTGGAAGAGGACCCGGTAGGCGCGCTTGAGCGCCGTGATCGCCCCGGCGGCAAAGCCGCGCCGACGGAGCCCCACCAGGTTGAGACCGCGCAGCCGGGCCCGGTCGCCCGCCACCATGCAGAAGGGCGGCACGTCCATCGACACCATCGCCCCGGCGGCGCACAGGGCCGACTCGCCGATGCGCACGTGCTGGTGCACGCCCGCGAGGCCGCCCACGATCGCGTAGTCCTGGGCCTCGACGTGCCCGCCGAGGGCCGCGCCGTTGGCCAGGATCACCCCGTCGCCGACCCGGCAGTCGTGGGCCACGTGCGCGGAGACCATGAGGAGGCAGCGGTTCCCGATCCGGGTCCGCATGCCGCCGCCCGCGGTGCCGGGGTTGATGGACGCGAACTCGCGCACGATGTTCCCGTCCCCCATCTCGAGCGTGCTCGGCTCGCCGTGGTACTTGAGATCCTGCGGGGGCGCCCCCACGCTCGCGAACTGGAAGATGCGGCAGCCGGTGCCGATCGTGGTGCGCCCGCTCACCACCGCGTGCGGCCCGACCCACGAGTCGCGCCCCACGCGCACGTGCGGCCCGACCACGGCGTAGGCCTCCACCGTGACCCCCGTGTCCAGCTCGGCGCCGCGCGCCACCACGGCCGTCGGATGGACGCGCGCGCCCGCCGGGGGCGCCGCCGCGAACTCGACCTCCGCCACCAGCGCCGGCCCCGCCGTCGCGACCCCGCGCAGCCGCCAGGGCGGCCCGGGGGCGGCGCAGGTCACCTCGAGCCGGAGCGTGTCGCCGGGCAGCACCGGGCGGCGAAAGCGCGCCTTGTCGACCGCGACCAGACGCAGGTCCTCGTCCTCGGCGAGCCGGGAGCCGAGCTGGACCAGGGCCTCGCACAGCATGACCCCGGGCAGGAGGGGTGCACCGGGAAAATGCCCCGCGAAGTACGGCTCGTTGGCGCTCACGCGCTTCATGCCGACCGCGCGCCTCCCCGGCTCGACCTCGAGCACCCGGTCGACCAGGACGTAGGGGAACGCCCGCGGCCCGCTCGCGCCTCGCTCGGGCTCGTCAGTGTCAGTGATGGAACGCTACTCCTTGTCCAGGCTCCGCTTCGACGCCTCCTTGTGGGCCGAGGCGTTGTGGAGCTTCACGATCTCGTCGGTCACATCCACCGTCTTGTCGTTGTAGAGGAGCGCGCCGCTGGAGGCCTCGAGCACGAGCGTGTAGCCGTGCTTCTCGCCGTAGTCACGCACCAGCCCGTAGAGCTCCTCGACGATGCTCTTGGTGAGCTCGGCATCGGTCTCCTTGAGTTCGCGCTGGAAGTCCTCGTACTTGCGCTTGAACTCGAGGCCGCGGCTCTCGAGGTCCTTCTCCAGGTTGCGCCGCTCCTCCTCCTTGAGCACGGTCGCCTTGCGCTCGTAGTCCCCCTTCAGGCGGTCCAGGTCGTCGCGCTGCTTCTTGAGCTGGTTCTGCGAGCGCTCGAACTTCGCCTTCACCTGCTCCTTCGCCCGCTTGCCGGCATCGCACTCGTTGAGCGCCCGCTGCATGTCGATCACGGCGATCTTCTGCTCCGCGGCCGCCGGCCGCGCCGCCCCGAGCCCGACCACGATCGCCGCGAGCCCGAGCGCCACGCGGGCCCTCCGGCCGCTCTTGCCTCCGGTGACCCGATCTCGCATGTGCTTCCGTCTCCCCCCGTCGGTTCAGTACTGGAACGGCGCCCCGAACGAGAACAGCACGAGGCTCTTCTGATCGTGGGGCTTGGTGTGGAACGGCTTGCCGAGCTCGATGCGCAGCGGGCCGATGGGCGACAGCCAGCGCACCCCGGCCCCGGCCGAGAAGCGGGTCTCGTCGAGGGTGAAGCCCTCCTCCGCGCTGTAGGCGTTGCCGGCGTCGACGAACAGCACGCCCTTCAACCCGATGCCCTGCACGATCGGGAAGATGACCTCGTTGTTGACGATCCCCTCCTCGCTGCCGCCGACCGGCGTGGTCGAGATGACGCGCCCGAAGATGTCCTTGCGCGCCTCGCGCGGCCCGAGGGTGCGCGTCTTGAAGCCGCGGATCGTATCGATCCCCCCCGGGAAGTAGCGCTCGAAGAGCGGCAGCTCGCCGCCGTTGACGCCGCCCTCGCCCATGAAGCCGTAGCCCAGCCTGCCGCCGAAGGAGTACGTGAAGTCGCCGAGCGCCTTCGAGCGCCAGAAGGTGTGGTACCAGCGCTCGCGCGCCTCGGCCTTCATGAAGCGCTCGCCGCCGAGACCGGCGACCTCCATGGAGACGTCCTGCAGGGAGCCCGCGGTTGGGTCGAAGGCGTGGTTCAGCGTGTTGCGCGACACGCGGGGCGTCACGCTGCTGATCAGGCTCGTGCCCTCCTCGACCCGGATCGAGCGCGTGGCGTCGAGGCCGAGGCCGCTGATCTTGGCCGACTCGATGCGGTAGTCGCTGCCGACGCGCACCTCCTCGAGGGGCAGGCCCCAGAGCGAGGTGTAGCCCCAGGCCGTGACCGGGTAGGTGAGCTGGGTGCCGAAGCCGGTGCCGCTGCGGTCGAAGTCGTCGAAGCGAAGCTTCCAGCTGAAGGCGCTCGCCCCCACGGTGAGCGGCGTGTCGCGGAAGTAGGGCTCGGTGAAGGAGAGGACGACGTTGCGCCGGATCGAGCCGATGTCGCCGGAGAGCTCGAGCCGCTGGCCCCGCCCGAAGAGGTTGTTCTCGACGATGCGCGCGTTGAAGAGGAGCTGGTCGGCCGAGCTGAAGCCGGCGCCGGCGCTGAAGGCGCCGGTCTGGGCCTCCTTCACGTCCACCACCACCTGCATGCGGTCTTCCTCGGCGGCGCGCCGGGTCGTGATGTTGACGCTCTGGAAGAAGCCGAGGCGCTGCAGCGCCTCGCGGCTCTTGCGCAGCTTGCTCGCCGAGAACAGCTCCTGCTCCTGGAGGCGCATCTCGCGGCGGATCACCTTGTCGCGCGTCTTGGTGTTGCCGGTCACCTCGATGCGGTCCACCACCACCGGCTTGCCGCGCTCGACCTTGTAGGTGATGTCGACCCGCTTCTCCTCGGGGCGCATCTCGGTCTCGGGCTCGACGCTGGCGAAGGCGTAGCCGTCCTCGGAGAGCCGCTCGGTCAGCTTCTGCGTGTCCTCGCGCAGCGCGCTCGCCTTGAAGACCTCGCCGGGGGTGATCTGCAGCCCCTGGAGGAGCAGCTTCGTGTCGGTGGGCGTGTTCTCACCCGCCACCGCCACCTCGCCGACCTGGTACTGGTCGCCCTCGTCGATCTTGACGGTGATGTGGAGGCCGTCGTCGCGGCGCTCGACGCGCGGCTCGTCGACGCGCACCGTGACGTAGCCGTGGTCGTAGTACCAGGCCGTCAGCCGCTCGACGTCGGTGCGCAGCACCTCCTTGTTGAGCACGCCGGCGCCCGTGATGAAGCCGAGGAGCCACTTCTCCCGCGTCTGCATGACGCCCCGGAGCTTGCGGGGCGAGAAGGCCTTGTTGCCCTCGAAGGCGACCTCGACGACCTTGACCGGCTCGTGCTCCTCGACCTTGTAGAGGACGTCGACCTCGTTCTCGCCGACCGGCTCGGTCGAGTAGGTGAGCGTGGCGTCGAGATAGCCCTTCTCGACGTAGAGCTTCTTCCCGGCCTCGAGGCCCTGGCGCGCCTTCTCGGGGTCGAGGATGGTATGGGCACGGATCTTGAGCGCGGCCTCGAGCTCCTCGCGCTTCACCTTCTTGTTGCCCTCGATCCGGACGCTGCGTACGAGGGGCCGCTCCTTCACCCGGAAGACGACCTCGACCCGGTTCTCGCCCACCCGCGTGACGTCCGCATCCACCTGGTCGAAGAAGCCCATCTCGTAGACGGAGCGGATGTCCCGATCGATGGTGTCCTGGTCGAAGGGCTGGCCCGGCTGCGAGCGCAGATGGACCCGGATGGCGTCCTCCTCGACGCGCAGGTTGCCGGCGACCCCGACGCGCGCGATCGAGGGCTCGCCCTGCGCGCCGACCGGTACCTCCCCGGCGACCAGCGCCAGCGCCGCCCCGAGCGCGACCCACCGCCTGCGACCGTGCCTCGCCATCCGGGGCCTTCTCACGACGTCATGCCGTGGGCCCGCCCGCGCGGCCCCGAGCCCACCTCGTGGAGCGCACCACCCGCCAGGCGGAGCGTCCGCCCCATCGCCGCCGCCAGGCGGTCGTTGTGGGTGGCAACCACGAGCGCCGCGCCGTGCTCCTGGTTGAGCTCGAGCATGAGCTGCTGGACGTCCTCGCCGGTGGCCGGGTCCAGGTTGCCGGTCGGCTCGTCGGCGAGGACGAGCCGCGGGCGCAGGACGAGGGCGCGCGCCACCGCCACGCGCTGCTGCTCGCCCCCGGAGAGCTGCCCGGGCCGGTGCGCGAGCCGCTCCCGGAGCCCGACCCGCTCGAGCAGCTCGGTCGCGCGCGCCCGGGTGGCCGCGTACGGCCGGCGGGCGATCAGGCTCGGCAGCATGACATTCTCGAGCGCCGTGAAGTCGCCCAGCAGGTGGTGGAACTGGAAGACGAAGCCGATCTCGCGGTTGCGGAAGACGGCCAGCTCGGCCTCCGAGCGCGCGAACACGTCCACGCCGTCGAAGAGGATGCGGCCCCCGGTCGGCTGATCGAGCGCCCCGAGGAGGTGGAGGAGCGTCGACTTGCCCACCCCGGACTCGCCGACGATGGCGATCCGCTCGCCGGCCTCGACCTCCACGTCGAGCCCGGTGAGAACCTGCACGATCGACGGGCCGTCCACGTAGCGCTTGTCGAGCTGAACCGCCTGCACGAGCGGGGGGAGCTGGCCGGGCATCGGGCGCTACTCATACCGGATCACCTCGACCGGGACCAGGCTCGCCGCCCGCCGGGCCGGGGAGAGGGCCGCGACGACGCAGATCGCGATCGAGACCGCCGCCACGACCGCGAAGTTGAGCGGGTCCACCCGCACCGGCAGCGTGGTCACCAGGAAGACGTCCTTCGGCAGCTCGATGAACTGGTAGCGCGCCAGGAGCCAGCAGCCGACCAGGCCGAGCAGGTTGCCGAGGACGGTGCCCGCGACCCCGATCACCGCCCCGTTCAGGATGAAGATGCGGCCGATCGACGCGCTCGAGCCGCCCATCGACTTGAGCACGGCGATGTCGCGCCGCTTCTCCTTCACCACCATGGTGAGCGTCGCCAGAATATTGAAGGCCGCGACCACCACGATCAGGCAGAGGACGATCCCGTAGACGACCTTCTCGAGCTCGAGCGCGGAGAAGAGGTTGCGGTTCACCTCCATCCAGTCGCGCGCCCGGTACGGGAAGCCGCCGAGCGCCGCCTCGATCGCGCGCGCGACGGCGCGGGCCCCGTAGACGTCCCGCACCCGGACCTCGATGCCGGTGACCGCGCCCTTCATGTCGAAGAAGCGCTGCGCGTCGGGGAGCGCCATGTAGGCGAGCGTGGTGTCGTAGTCGAACATGCCCGAGTCGAAGAGGCCGGCCACCACGAAGCGCTTGATGCGGGGCACGGGCCCCGCCGGCCCCGGCGTGCCGAGCGGCGAGATCAGGTTGACGACGTCGCCCGTGCCCACCCCGAGCTGGTGGCCGAGCTCCGCCCCGATGAGCAGCCCCGGCAGCTCGACCCTCGTCCCACCCTCCTCCGGCGGCAGCGTGATCGGGCGCGGGCTCGCGAGCGCGGCGAGCGTGCCGCTCCGGAGATGCCGCTCGAGGTCCACCACCGCCCCCGCGGCCCCGGGGTCGATGCCGCGCACCACCACCCCCGCCGCGCTCCGCCCGACCGCGAGCATCGCCTGCCCGTAGACGAAGGGCTCGGCGGCGGCCACCCCCGCCACCGCGCGCGTGCGCTCGACCAGCGACGGGTCACCCTCGAGCGGGCCGCCGTAGCTCACGACCACGATGTGCGGGTTCATGCCGAGGATCTTGTCGCGCAGGTCCTGCTCGAAGCCGGTCATCACCGCGAGCACGATGTCGAGCGTGGCCACGCCGATGGTCACGCCGAGGAGGGAGATGAGCGAGATGAGGGAGAGGAAAGTGCGCCGGCGGGCGCGCAGGTAGCGCAGCCCGACGAACAGCTCCCAGCTCACGGCGCCCCCTCCGGCCTGAGATGCGGGAAGAGGATGACCTCGCGGATCGAGGTCGCGCCGGTGAGCAGCATGACCAGGCGGTCGAGGCCGATGCCCTCCCCGGCCGTCGGCGGCATCCCGTACTCGAGCGCACGCACGTAGTCCGCGTCCATGACGTGCGCCTCGGCCCAGCCGGCAGCGCGCGCGCGGAGCTGCTGCTCGAAGCGCTCGCGCTGATCCTCGGGGTCGTTCAGCTCGGAGAAGGCGTTGGCGATCTCGTGGCGCGCCACGAAGAGCTCGAAGCGGTCGACGAAGCGCGGGTCGCGGTCGTTGCGGCGCGCGAGCGGCGAGAGCTCGACCGGGAACTGGGTGACGAAGATCGGCTGCACGAGGAGCGGCTCGACCACCGCCTCGAAGACCGCCGCGAGGAGATGGCCGGCCGTCGGCTCCGGCGGCATCGCGATGCCGCGGCTCGCCGCGCAGCGCGCCAGGAGCTCGCGGTCGTGCACGCGCTCGGCCGGCAGCGCGGCGTGCTCGCTCACCAGCTCCGCCATGGTCCGGCGCGGCCAGGGAGGTACCAGGTCGATCGTCTCGCCGCCGTAGTGGAGGGTCGTCCCGCCCGTCACCTGCTCCGCGAGCCCCACCAGCATCTCCTGGGTGAGCGCCATCAGGTCCTCGTAGGTCGCGTGGGCCTGGTAGAACTCGAGCATGGTGAACTCGGGGTTGTGGCGCGTGGACACCCCCTCGTTGCGGAAGACGCGCGAGAGCTCGAAGACACGCTCGTAGCCGCCCACGACCAGGCGCTTCAGGTACAGCTCGGGGGCGATGCGGAGGTAGAGGTCCAGGTCGAGCGCGTTGTGGTGGGTGACGAACGGGCGCGCCGCGGCCCCGCCGGCGATCGCCTGCATCATCGGGGTCTCGACCTCGAGGTAGCCGCGCGCGACGAGGAAGTCGCGCAGGTAGCGGACGGCGCGCGCGCGCACCTCGAAGATGCGGCGCGCGTCCGGGTTGACGATCAGGTCGAGGTAGCGCTGCCGGTAGCGCGTCTCCACGTCCTGGAGGCCGTGCCACTTCTCGGGCAGCGGGCGGAGCGCCTTGGCGAGCAGGCGGAGCTCCGTCGCCTCGAGCGTGAGCTCGCCGGTCCGGGTGCGGAACGGCTGTCCGGCGACGCCGATCACGTCACCCAGGTCGAGCAGGCGGTAGGTCTCGAAGCCCTCGTCCCCGAGGCGGTCGCGGCGTGCGTGCACCTGGAGCCGCCCCGCCCGGTCCTGCACCTGGAGGAAGCCCGCTCTGCCGAAGTCGCGCAGCGCCATGACGCGTCCCGCGATCGACAGCGTCCCCGTGCGGGCGAGCTCGGCCTCGCCCAGCGCGGAGAGACGCGCATGCACCTCGGCCGTCGTATGGTCAGGCCGGAAATCGTTCGGGTACGGGTCGACGCCCCGCTCCCGAAGCGCCTGGAGCTTTTTCCGCCTGACCACGATCTGCTCGTGGTCTTCGGGCATGCTGCGGACGTCTCGGACTCGAGTGTGTTTACTGGCTGAGCCGGGGGTCGGTCAAACTACTCCGGGCGCCCGTCCAGTGCTCGGACGCTGCACCTCGGCCTCAAAACAGCAGGGGGCCCGAGTGCCTTCCTTCTCTCGTCGCGACGCGGTAGGAATGGGCCGCTGGCGCCCGGGCGCCGCTGCGGGCCGAGTATGTGCGCCGGCCGAAGGAGAAGGCAACCGTGGAAGACACGCCACGTTCCATTCCCATCCCTCCGGCCGGCCGGCTCGAGGCCGTTGGCGAGACCTCGGAGACCGTCTTCACCTGGGACTACGAGGTGCGCCGGGAAGCGCTGCTCAACCTCTACGAGAAAGGCAAGCGCCTGCAGTGGAACGCCTCGACCGATATCGACTGGTCGATCGACGTCGATCCCGAGCGTTTCCCGGACTTCCTGTCGGCCGACGTCGTCAACACGCTCCTCAGCCCACCGCGGAAGCTGGAGGAGAAGGAGTTCGTCCGCCTGCGCGTGCACCAGCTCGGGTGGATGCTCTCCCAGTTCCTGCACGGCGAGCAGGGGGCGCTGCTCGCGACCGCTCAGATCGTCAACACGGTGCCGTGGCTCGAGGCCAAGTTTTACGCGGCCAGCCAGGTGATCGACGAGGCGCGTCACGTCGAGGTGTACCGCCGCTATCTGACCGAGAAACTCCCCTTCGCCTTCCCGGTCAACCCGCATCTCCACACGCTGCTCACGCAGATCATCCGCGACCCGCGTTGGGACGTGACCTACCTCGGCATGCAGATCATGGTGGAGGGGCTCGCGCTCGCGGCCTTCGGCATGATGCACTTCATGAACCCGCACGAGCATCTGTTGCAGCAGATCACGAGCGCCGTCATGCGTGACGAGGCGCGCCACGTCGCCTTCGGCGTGCTCTCGCTCGAGGATGTGTACCGCCAGATGACGGCGTCCGAGCTGCGCGAGCGCGAGGACTTCGTCATCGAGGCGGCGCACCTCATGCGGGATCGGCTCCTCATGCAGGAGGTCTGGGAGCGGCTCGGCTACGACCTCGACGTGTGGACCCGGTGGTCGATCGAGACGCCCTTCATGCAGGCCTTCCGCCAGCTGCTGTTCTCCAAGATCGTCCCGAACCTCAAGCGGCTCGGCCTCCTCACCCCGCACGTCCGGGAGGCGTTCGCCAAGATCGGGGTACTGCAGTTCGAGGACCTGCCCGACTCGACGCAGGACGAGAAGGTGACGGTGCCGCCCGCGCTCGCCGCGCTCTTCCCCCAGCTCGCCGGCCAGGCCGGGCCATGATCGCGAGCCGGTCCGGCTGCTGTCCCTACGGGCCGAAGTGCCGGATCAGCTCCGGCAGGCGGTCGAACGCCGGCCCGCGGTCGACCCAGCGCTCGCGGCCGCCCCGGCCGCGGCGCACCATGGTCACGTGTCCCAGCTCGGCCAGCCGCGAGAGGGCGTTCCCGAAGGTGATCATCGAGTTGCCCTCGGGCTTGTGCACCTCGCCGAGGAGGAGGCTGGTCTGGAACTGGCGGCGCATGCGCTGCGCGAGCCCGCTGTCCAGGATCGGCCACTCCTCGAGCGCGGCCACGGTGCGCGCCGCGACCAGGTAGGCCTCGCGGAAGTTCTCGAGGATGCCGGCGGTGGCGCGGATGAGAGGGTGGTCGAGCGCGGCCCCGTCGCCCACCACCGCGCCCACCTCGCGGTAGTACGCAAGCCAGCGCCCGATCTCGGCCGCCACCGCGTCGCGCTCCGGGAGCGGGAACTCCCAGCGGTAGAGGTCGAGCCACCAGCCGATGTGCGCGCGCAGAGCGGTGAACGGCACCTCGGCCAGGAGCGCTCGCGTGAGCAGTGAGGGGACGAGGAAGAAGTGAATCGTGTTGTTCTTGTAGAAGTCGAGGTTGACCCGCTTCGAGGTCGGTACGTGGAGGACGACGCCGCCCGAGTCCACCAGCCGCTCAACCAGCCCGCCGCCCGCGAGCCAGTTGACGCTTTCACGGAAATCCGACCGCTCGTTGCGGTCGAGTGACTCGGTGATCCGCACCCCCTTCGTGCGCAGCAGGCCGGTGAGGGCATGGGCCGCGGCGAGGAAGTCGCTCATGCGGCAGGCCGCCCGCGGCGCGCCCAGGAGCGCCGTGGCGCTCACGGCCGTGGCGCCCGCCACCGCGGCCTCGTTCACGGCGCGCAGCAGCCGGAAGCCCAGGCGCTGGATGAAGCGGTGCTTCTCCTCCTCGACCTCCTGGGCGCCGAGCCCCGCCCGGAAGCGCTCGCGGGCGGCGCCGAGAGCGGCGTTCAGCGAGATCGGGTCTGCGTAGCTCACGTAGACCGTCCCATAGCGGCGCTTGAGCACGCTGCGCGCGCGCAGGAGCGCGCCGAGCGACTCGCGCTCCTTCTCCTCGCCGGCGACCTCGCGCCCGTAGGCCTCCTCCTCCGGGATGCGCCCGTAGTGGATCGAGATGGGGACGAAGTAGAGGTCCCGCCGCACACCCTGGACGAAGGCGTTGACGATCGCGGAGAGCATGCCGAGCCGCGGGGTGAGGATCTTCCCCGTCCGCGTCCGCCCGCCCTCGATGAAGAACTCCTGCGTGTAGCCCTCGCGCATGAGGAAGGTGAGGTACTTGCGGAAGACCATCTTGTAGAGCTCGTTGTCCTCGAAGGTGCGGCGGATGAAGAAGGCGCCGGCGCCGCGGAAGAGCGGCCCCAGGGGCCAGAAGCTCAGGTTGTTGCCGGCGGCGATGTGCGGCGGCGAGAGGTAGTTCAGGTGGAAGATGTAGGTGAGGATCAGGTAGTCGAAGTGGCTGCGGTGGCACGGCACGAGCACGACCGGGTGCTCCTTGACGCACTCGATCACGTTCTCGAGGCCGACGACCTCCATTCCCCTGAAGACGCGCGGCCAGATGCGGTTGAAGACCGCCTCGAGGAGGCCGAAGTAGAGGCCGTTGAAGTCGGCGGCCATCTCGTCGAAGTAGCGGCGCGCCTCCTTCCACACCCGCCGGCGCGGCACACCGCGCTCGGCCGCGATGCGCCGCACCAGGCGGGCCAGCTCGGGATCGTGCAGCACGTGCCGGCGCACCACCCGCCGCGGCAGGAGCGGCGGCCCCCACACCAGCCGCTCCTCGCGGTAGAGGAAGATCTGGAGCGCGCGCGCCAGCCGGCGTACGACGCGCTCGTCACTCTCGCCCCGGTAGTCCTGCACGAAGCGGTCGAGGACGATCTCGCGGCCGAGCGTGAGCTGCGTCTCCTCGGCGTTCCAGAGGTAGGTGAAGAGGCGCTTCGCCTCGCCCGGGGCCTCCTGCACGCTGTAGACGAGGGTCGCGAACCGCGACTCCTTGCGGCGAAAGCCCTTGCCGCGGAAGATCGCGACCGGGACCAGGAACACCGGGCGGTCGGCCGCCGGCGTGGCGCGCACCACGTCGCGCAGGTACTGTGGGCCGAGGCGGGCGGCGGCCAGCGCCCGCCGGCGCCGTCCGGCCACCGCCTGGCTACGCATGAAGAGGAGCACGCTCTCCCCGCGTGCCACGAGCGTCGAGCAGGCCACGTGGCCGCTGCCCGCGCGGCGCCGACGGCGGAAGAGCCAGCCGAGCACCTCAGCGAGCGGCCGGAACGCGACCGTGGAGACGCCGGGCGCGAAGCGCGCGAGCGGCAGCTTCTCGCGCAGCAGGACGGCGTTCACCAGGAGATAGTCGAGCACCGAGCGGTAGCGCATCACGTAGATGAGCGTCCCCTGGCGGGCGAGCTGGCGGAGGTGCTCGACGGCCTCGGGTCGCACGCGCACCCGGCGGAAGAGGACGCGCACGAGGAGCCGGGCGAGCGGGCCGAAGCGCTCGAGCATGGTCGAGCGCTGCGCGGCGAGCGGCTGGGGCGCCGGCGGGGCGAGCGGCGCCAGGCGCGCCGATCCGACCGTCTCCGCCATCAGAGGTAGCGCCTCAGCCCGCGGCGGCGGAGCTCGTCGACCACCAGACGCACGTCCTGCGCGCGGTCCTTGTGGCAGACGAGGACCGCGTCGGGTGTGTCGACCACGACCAGATCCTCCACCCCGAGCACGGCGACCAGCCGCACGGGGCTGTCGACCAGGCAGCCGCGGCTGTCGATCGAGACGGCGCGCCCGCGGAGCGCGTTGGGCCCGTTCCCGCCCGACCAGAGCGCCGCAACGGCCGCCCAGCTCCCCACGTCGCTCCAGCCGAAGCGCGCGCGCACGGTCGCCACGCGCTCGGCGCGCTCGAGGACGCCGCGGTCGATCGAGACCGCGGGCAGGCGGCGGTAGGCCGCCGCGAGCGCACGGGCGTTCGTTCCCGCCCGCTCGAGCGGTCCCACCACCTCGGGGAGGTGCACGCGGAGCGCGGCCAGGACGGCGCTCGCCCGCCACGCGAAGATGCCCGAGTTCCAGAGCACGTCGCCGCCCGCGATAAGCGCCTGGGCGCGCGCGCGCTCCGGCTTCTCGATGAACTCGGCGGCCCAGGCGCCGCGCCCGCG
>Ga0209266_1001322_pt1 | contig 16569 bp, 14 predicted proteins | sample GraSoiAngelo_132_FD_185889 | JGI IMG/M metagenome (GOLD analysis project Ga0209266, IMG submission 185889) | Grasslands soil microbial communities from the Angelo Coastal Reserve, California, USA - 14_0929_02_40cm (SPAdes) (version 2) | ecosystem: Environmental > Terrestrial > Soil > Grasslands ...
TGGAGGTCGATGCGGATCGAGCGGGCGCCCGGTGCGGCCACCAGGCTTCGCCAGCACGCCCGGAGCTCGTCCACCCAGGGCCCGGCGAGTCGTCCCTCGAGCGCGACCGTCGCCCCGTCGGGGCGTGTCGTCACGGTGATTCGCAGCATCGCCCTGCCTCCCACGTCACGCGGTGCGCTTCAGCTCCGTATCGTAGAGCCGCACCTGGTGGCGTGTCCCGTTCTGGTCGCGACGAAAGGGAAGCCTTCGATCGGCCTCGGCCTCGAGCCGCGCGCGCCAGCGCGGCAGGCCGGTGCGGACGTAGGCGGGGTCGAGATTGAGCGTGTGGCAGATGCTCACGAACGCGAAGGGCCAGTCCGTGGCGTCCGACGCGAACCAGGCGTCCACTTCCGCGACGAGACGCCGCGCGCGGGAGCCATCGTTGCCCACGCATCGGTGCAAGGTGAGGACGGCATCCTGGAGCACGGCGAGCTGCAGGCGCTTCTCGGGCTGGAGCCGGGCCGTGTCGAAGAGCGCGTCGCCGAGCTGGCAGGGGAGCACGGTCTCCGGCTCGAGCTCGCCATCCGGTCGATCGGCGGGGACCCGCATGGGACTCGGCATCGTCATGGGCCGATGGAGCTTTCGGGGTCCTGCCGCGGACCAGGCGCGCCGCGCGGCCTCCTCCCGACGCCGGCGTCGGGGGCGTTCGCCGGCCCGCTCTTGCACTCGAGCCGTTCGACGTTGCAGATGCCGACGTCGCGATACCCGAGCGCCCTCGCCTCCGTGCATTCCTCGTGAAACTTCCGGCAATCGTCCTCGCTCGCTCCCGCTGCGAGCGAGCCACGGCCGGCGGCGAGGACGGCGGCACACGCAACGACGCCGAGCAGCGCCGCCCGGATTCGAGCCCGGCCTGGCCGAGGCGGTGTCGTGGCGGTGATCGGCAGCATGCCTCTCCGTGAAGGCAACTTCCGTGCCCGTGCCGCGGGGGGCGTCAGGACCGCCGAAGTCTACCCGTCGGATCGCGGGTCGGGCGTCGAGCCCGTGGGGCAATGCCGAAACGCCGGTGCCGGCATCTCGGCACGCGCCGAGATGTCGGCGGCCAGCTCACGCGTCGGGGCGGCGGATGCCGATCCTGGTCATCCGTGACTGGAGGGTCGTTCGCTTGAGCCCCAGCCGGGCGGCGGCCCCGTGTGGACCGCCGAGCACCCAGTCGGTCTCGCGCAGCGCGCGGAGGATGGCCTCGCGCTCCGTCGCCTCGAGCGTCGCGTCGCCGCGCGAGGGCACGACCGCGCCGCGGCGGAACTCCGCTACGGGCACGCGCAGGACGGGCCCGCTGGTCAGGATGACGGCGCGCTCGATGGCGTTCTCGAGCTCGCGCACGTTCCCCGGCCACGCATAGCGGCAGAGCGCCGCCATCGCCTCCGCCGGGATGGTCTCGATCGGCTTCTTCATGCGGCGCGCGAACTTCTGCACGAAGTAGCGGACGAGGGACGGGATGTCCTCCGGGCGCTCGCGCAGCGGCGGGAGCACGATCGGGAAGACGTTCAGGCGATAGTACAGGTCGTTCCGGAACGTCCCGGCGGCGACCATCTCCTCCAGCTCCCGGTTCGTCGCCGCCACCACGCGCACGTCGACCCGCTTCGTGTGCGTGCCACCCAGACGCTCGAACTCCTGCTCCTGGAGCACGCGGAGCAGCTTCGGCTGCAGCTCGAGCGGGATGTCGCCGACCTCGTCGAGGAAGAGCGTCCCGCGGTCCGCCAGCTCGAAGCGGCCGATCCGCTGCGCGATGGCGCCGGTGAAGGCGCCGCGCTCGTGGCCGAACAGCTCGCTCTCGAGGAGGCCCGTCGGGATGGCGGCGCAGTTGATCTTGACGAACGTCCTCCCCCGGCGCGCGCTCAGGTCGTGGATGGCGCGGGCGATCAGCTCCTTGCCCGTGCCGGTCTCGCCGCCGATCAGCACCGCCGAGTCGGTCGGCGCGACCGTCTCCACCTGGCGCAGCAGCTGCTTGAGCGCCGGCGAGTCGCCGATGATCTCCTCGAAGTTGTAGTCGGTGCGGATCTCGTCCTCGAGGTAGACCTTCTCGGCCGCGAGCCTGTCCTTGAGCGCGGCGATCTCCTGGAACGCGCGCGCGTTCTCGACGGAGAAGGCGACCTGATTGGCGACCGCGGCGAGCACCTCCGCGTCCTCGGCGGTGAAGGGCTCGCTGCCGAGCCGGCCGATGTTGAGCGTCCCCAGCCGGCGGTCGTGGAGCGTCAGGGGCACGCAGCACATCGACTGGATGCCCTCGGCGAGCAGCAGGCCGGCGGCGTCGGCCGAGAGCTGCGCGAGGTCCGCTCGCTCGAGCCGCACGGGCGCGCCGGCCGTGAAGGCGGCGCCTGCAGGCGACCCCTCCACGGGGACGGACATGTGCTCTCGCACGAGGCCCCGGCCGGCGAACTCGATCGCCCACAGGTCGAACGCGTTCTGCGCGCCGTCGTAGACCGCGAGGCTCGTGTAGTCGTGCGCCACGACGCGCCGCAGGCACGCCGCGATGGCGCTGAACAGCGCCCGAGGTTCGAGGTTGGAGATGAGCGCGTTGTTCACGTCGAGCAGGAGCTGGAGCCGATCCCGTTCCCGGGCCAGCTCCTGCCGCGCCCGCTGTGCGGCTTCGTGATGAAGCGTGTTGTCGACGGCCAGCGCCACCTGGCTGGTGACCTGCTGCAGGATCTCGACGTCGGCCGCGGAGAAGGCATCTTCGTCCCGGCTCGAGAAGGTGAGCCCGCCGAGACGGCGGAGCGGCGTCGTGAGGGGAAGGACGCAGAGCGACCGCATTCCCTCGGCGCGCAGGATCCGTCTGACCTCGGCAAACCGCGTCTCGCGGTCGATGCTCGGCACGACGAGGGGCCGTTGCGTCTCCCACGCTATACCCGCGGGCGACTCCGGGACGGGCAGCTCGATTTCCGCGATGGCGGTGGGCGCGAGGGAGGCCAGGGTGTGAAGGCGCATGAGATCGCGCTCCGGATCGTGCAGCACGAGCCCGAGACGGTCGAAGCGGGCGACGCGGCCCAGGAGTCCCACCAGATCGCGGAGCAGGCTCGGCAGGTCCCGGTGCGAGGCGGTGGCGCGCGAGACATCGAGCAGGATCCGGTGGACATCGCCCGGGGCGCCTGCGCAGGCACGGTGAGGAGCGCGCGCTGCCCTCGCCGTCGCGTCTGCGATCGTCGGGAGTTCGTCCGCCATGCAGGTGTCGCCCCATGTAGCGTGGCCTTCACGCTGAATCCATGGCCCTCGGCGCCGTACGTGCGCTCGCCGGGCCGGCGCGGGACCACGTGCGTCGACGCTCGATGCCGTGTCGGCCCTGCTCACTGCACCGTGATCGTGCCCTTCGTGCCGAGGGCATCGTCCGCCCCGGGGAAGCCGACCTGCCTGACAACGAAAGTGTACTCCCCGGGGATGAGCGAGCAGACGCTCGCGAACCTTCCCGGTGGAATGGTCGCCGTCAGCTGGTTGTCCAGACCCCAGTCGTAGAGCGGCCAGCGCGCCTGGTCCGGGCCTGCGGGCCCGGGATCGGCCGGGTGGCAGCGGATCTTGTCGACCTGATCCCGCGGCTCGACGAAGGCGAGCGTCATCGCGTGGCCGGAGTTGTTCTCGAACTCCAGCACATCGTCCTTGCTCATCATCAGTGCCGCGGGGCGGATCAGCTCGCTGTCGACCACGATGATCTTGTGTGCGGTGCCAGTGCGGTTGCGCGTGTCCTCCGCTGCGGACGCGACCCCGGCCGCGAGCGCCAGGGCCAGTGCCAGGGTCACGATGCCGCTCCCTCTGATCATGGAGACCGCCCGCGCACGCATCTCGGTGCTGTCCTCACGACGTTCTTGTTCCATGTGCGACTCCCTCCTTGCGACCTTCACAATGGCCGTTGGCCGCCATTCGCAACTGCCGTGCCGCGCCCGCGCAGGGACGACGTCGCCCGCAAAACCAGGGAAACCCGCGGGCTCACGGCGTGCTCGACGATGTGGCTCCGCGAGCTGCTCGCCGACATTTCGGCACGGTGCCGACTGCTCGGCAGGATGAGCTGCGCTTGCGCTCTTCGACGAAGCCCTTCGTCGAGGCGGGAACGCGCGACGGACGATGGCGCAGATCATGCACCAGAGCGGCCACGAGGAGGTCACGCTCATGAGGCCATTCCTGCCCGGTTTGATCGCGTTCGGCCTGCTCTGCGCCGCGACCCGCGCGCCGGCGGCCTGTCGTTGGTTCGGGACCCAGCTCGAATGCGACCTCGGCGGCAACCAGCTGGTGATCGGCACGCAGACGGCGGCGGATCCCGGCTACGCCACGCCCGTGCGGCCCCAGCCCTTCGGCGGCGGCCTCTTCGACGGCCGCGCCGTCCCCGACCGGCCGCTCCGGCTCGAGCTCCAGAACGTCGGCACCGACCCCGGGCTCTGCCGGAAGTTCGGAAACGAGACCTACTGCTACTGACGTGGGGGCACGAGCCGCCGGCGTCCTCCGTGGGCGCCGGCCGCCCGGGCGCTCACGCCGTCGATCGCGTCGATCACCCGCGGCCACACGGCGCGCGGGAGGTCGTGCCCCATGCCCTCGATGACGAGGAGCTCCGCCCCGGGGACGAGCGCGGCGGTCTCGATGCCGTGCGCGACGGGAACGAGCGGATCCTCGGTGCCGTGGATCACGAGCGTCGGCACGCGCACGTGCCGGAGCGCCGGCGCGCGGCTCCCCGCGGCGAGAATGGCGAGCATCTGGCGCGCCACGCCGGCGGGGTGAAAGCAGCGGTCGTAGGAGCGTCCGGCGCGCTCGCGCACGCGCGCCTCGTCGAAGGGGAAGCCCGGGCTGCCGATGGTGCGGAAGACCTTGGCGGCGCGTGCCATCGCACCGTCGCGATCGCGCGGCGGGGGCTCGAGGAGCGCGGCCACCGCCTCGGGGCGCGCGCGCGGCAGCTCGCGGTCGCCGGTCGTCGACATGATCGAGGTGAGCGACAGCACGCGTGCCGGACGCTCGATCGCCAGCGTCTGCGCGATCATGCCGCCGAGCGAGGCGCCGACGACGTGTGCGGCCGCGATGCCGAGCGCGTCGAGCAGCCCCGCGGCGTCGGCCGCCATGTCGGAGAGGGTGTACGGCGCGGCCACCGGGCGGCCGAGCGCGGCCGCCGCCATCGCCGCGGCCAGGTCGAGCGCGCGCCAGCCGTCGATCTTCGTCGACAGCCCGACGTCGCGGTTGTCGAAGCGGATCACGCGGTGGCCGCGCGCGGCGAGGGCGGCGCAGAACTCCTCGTCCCAGAGGATCATCTGCGCGCCGAGCCCCATGATCAGGACGAGCGGCCGCCCGCCCTCGGAGCCGAAGAGCTCGTACTCGAGCTCGATGCCGTTGGCGCGGGCGCGGGGCACGGTCAGAGCCCGAGCGTGAGGCGCGCGATGCGGTCGCGCACGACGGTCGGCACGAGCTGATCGGCGAGCGCGAGGACCTGCGCGTCGTAGCCGACGAGGTAGCGGGCGCAGGGGAACCAGGCGCCGAGCGCCCGCCCGATCACCGCGGCGACGCTCGCCGGGTCGCCCATGAACGGCTGCCAGAGGCGTATGCCGGTGCGCGAGCGCCGGTAGGCGGTGGCGTAACGCGAGCCCTGCCGGCTCTCCGCCTCGCGCTCGGCCTCCTCCCAGATGCGGGTGCGGAAGCCCCCGGGCTCGACCAGGATGACCGCGATGCCGTCGCCGGCGACCTCCATGCGGAGCGCGTCGCTGAGCCCCTCGAGGGCGTGCTTGGCGCCCTGGTACCAGCCGGTGAGCGGCGTCGTCGTGCGGCCGTAGATCGAGGAGACGTTGACGATCCGCCCGCCGCCCACCGCGCGCATGTGGGGGAGCGCGAGGCGGGCGAGCCGCATCGGCGCCATGACCATCGTCTCGAGGAGCCGGCGCGCCTCCGCGTCCCCCACGTCCTCGACCGCGGCGTTGAGCGTGTAGCCGGCGTTGTTGACGAGCCCCCAGGGTCGGAGGTCGTCGATCATCCACTGGCAGCGCGCGGCGTCGGTGACATCGAGGAGCACCGTCTCCACCTCGAGGCCCGCGGCGGCCGCCGCCCGCTTGAGCGCGCGCGCCTTCGCCTCCGAGCGCACGCTGCCGACGGAGCGGAAGCCGCGCCGCGCGAGCTCGAGGGCGGTGGCGAGCCCGATGCCGGAGTTCGCGCCCGTGGTGAGGACGGTACGCGCCATGGGGGCGCGAGGGTAGCCGGCCCGGGCGGGTCGCGGCAACGGCGCCCGGGCGTCCGCTCAGTACGCTCCCGCGTGCTCGTGGCGGGCGGCGTCCGGAGCATGCGGGCCGTCAGTGGCTGAGCCCGCGACGGTGGGATTGCTTTCGTGATCGCGCTGGGAGACACGAGGTCGAGGGCGACGCCGGCCGGCTCGAGGTGATCACGACCTCGCAGAAGCTCGCACACCGGACGACTCTCAAGAAGACCTTCGGCGGCCGCGCCTCCTACGCCTGGTCGGATCGCGACGGGAGCCTCTTCGCCACCTGGGAGCGCGACGCCGACCAGGCGTGAGCGCAGGCGGCCCGGCGGGCTCGGCTTCGACGGTTGTGGCGCGTCGGCGTGCGATGCTTGCGTCCCCTGCCCCGCTCCGACATCACCGAGCTGTGACCCCCGACGAGCCGGACCCCGCTCTCGCCGACCGCGCGCCTGTAGCCACGCGCCACGACCTGCAGCTCGGACGGCGGCTCTTCCATGTCGTGAATGGGGTGTCGACTGCCACGGCCTACACCCTCTTCTTCACGCACGAGCAGGTGATCCACGTCTTCGGGACGATCGCGTGCGTCGTCTACGTCGTCGATCGCGTCCGGATCGCGTATCCGGAGGCCGTCGCGCGCCGCGCGCCGTGGGTGAACCGCCTGCTCGTGCGCGCCGAGGAGCGGGTGCGCGAATCGGCGATGATCCCCTATGCGATCGCCGTGCTGTTGACGATTCTCACCGTCCCCAAGCCGGCCGCGCTGGTCGCCATCTACACGCTCGCCGTCGCCGACCCGCTCGCCGCCGTCGTCGGCATCCGCCATGGCCGCCGACGCATCGCGCACAACCGGAGCCTCGAGGGCTCGCTCGCCTTCTTCGGGGCGACAGTCGTGATCGCGGCGCTCGTGCTCGGCCTGGGCGCCGACGCCTCGCCGCTCGCGATCGCCGGGGCATCGGGCACGATCGCGCTCACCGCCGCGGGATGCGAGCTGCTGCCGCTGCGCATCGACGACAACTTGACGATTCCGCTCTTCGTGGGCTTCACCACCTGGATCGTCGCCGCGCTGTTCGGGGTGCCGCTCGGTTGAGCGACCGCCGGGCGCCCAAGGCCGCCGGGCTCGCCACGGGCGTTGACGCTCTCACGTCCCCGCGCGCTACAATCGCGCGCGGAGGGACGAGCCATGGCGCGCATCGACGGCGGCGAGATGCTGGTCCGCGTCCTCGAAGCGCAGGGCATCCGCGAGGTGTTCACCCTGCACGGAGGCCATCTCGACGCGATCTACCAGGCGGCGCGAGGACGCGGCATCCGCTGGATCGACACCCGCCATGAGCAGGCCGCGGGCCACGCGGCCGACGGCTGGGCCCGCACCACCGGCCGCGTCGGCGTCGCGATGGTCACGGCCGGGCCGGGCGTGACCGACGTCGTCACGGCGGTCGCGAACGCGTACCTCGACTGCATCCCGACGCTGTTCATCGCCGGCGCCGCGCCGCTGCGCGACGCCGAGACGCTGCCGCTGCAGGGAGGCTTCGACCAGGTGGCGCTCCTGCGGCCGATCACCAAGTGGGCGCATCGCGTGACTCATACCCACCGCATCCCGGACCTGGTCGCTCAGGCCCTCCGCACGGCCACCACGGGCCGTCCCGGTCCCGTCTTCCTCGAGATCCCGATCGACGTGCTCTTTGGGCGCGCCGACGAGGCGAAGGCAGTCTTCCCGCAGCACGTCTGCCCCGAGGCCGCTCCCACGCCGGCGCCTGAGGCCGTGATCCGCGCGCTCGACTGGCTCGCGGCGGCCGAGCGGCCGGCGATCATGGCCGGCGGCGGGGTGTGGTTCTCCGGGGGCGGACCGGCGCTCCTCGCGTTCGCCGAGCGCGCCGGGGTGCCCGTGTTCGCGAACGGCAAGGCCCACGGCGTCGTGCCGGCGGACCATCGCCTGTGCGGCGGCGGGTTCGGGACGCTCGCGGTCCTCCTCCAGGGCGGGACGCCGCCCGACGTCGTGCTCCTCCTCGGCGCGCGGCCAGGGCGGGGGATTCCTCGCCCGGACGCCCCGCCTGATCCAGGTCGACATCGAGGGCGCGGAGATCGGGCGGAACCGTGACGTCGCGCTCGGTATCGTGGCCGACTGCCGCGAAGCGCTGCGGGCCCTCGAGGCCGCCGCCGGCGAACGCCGCTGGCCGGACCGGACCGCGTGGCAGCGCGCCGCGCGCGAGGCCCGGGAAGTCCCGCGCCGTCTCTTCGCGCCTGCGCTCGAGAGCGACGCGGCTCCCATCCACCCCTTCCGGCTCGCCCACGAGGTGGCGCGTGCCGCCGGGCCCGAGGCGATCCTGGTCGCCGACGGCGGCGAGACCGCGAGCTGGCTGGAGCTCGCCGCCGACGTGCGGGGCGGCGGCCGCTGGCTCTCGCACGGCTACCTCGGCTGCCTCGGGACGGGCATGCCCTTCGCCATCGCGGCCAAGGTCGCGTACCCGGCGCGGCCCGTCGTCTGCCTGGTCGGCGACGGCAGCGTGGGGCTCAACTTCGCCGAGTTCGACACCATGGTGCGCCACCGGCTCCCGATCGTGACCGTCGTGAACAACGACCGGCAGTGGGGCATGTCGGCCCACGGCCAGGATCTCATCTATGGCGAGGGGCGGCGCGTCGTGACCGAGCTCGCCCCCACCCGCTACGACCTCGCGGCGGCTGGCTTCGGCTGCCACGCGGAGCACGTGGAAGAGCCCGGCGCGCTCGCGCCGGCGCTGGCGCGGGCGCTCGCCGCCGGCCGCCCCGCCTGCGTGAACGTCCTCACCGACCCGAGCGTCATCTCCCCGATCACGATTGCGATGGTGGGCTCGCCTCGGCCGGCGCCGGCGCCGGCCTCCGTCGAGAAGGACCGTATCCAGGTGCCCTACTACCCGGACCTGGAGCAGGAGTAGGACGCCCGGCGGCGCCGCGGAGTCTCCCCCCCCGACGATCGACACAGCATGACGCCGGGGCTATCTCGGCGGCGCGATGGCGATGGCGGCAACGAGGCCGGTCCTCATCGAAGCCGGCTCACGCACGGCACCCGACCCCGCCTCGGGTCCGTCGACCTGCTCCGCGGCCTCGTCATGGTCATCATGGCCCTGGATCACGTGCGGGATTTCTTCGGGAACGCCCATTTTCCGCTATCCACCGCTACCGCCGCTGCTGCTGCGGCTGGGCTGGCGATCAGAGGCCGCCCGAGACGATCCGCTCGGGTGGCTCTTCGGACCGGCGAAGCGGCGCCGCGCCGAGACTCGCCAGTACGCCGCGAGGGCGATCGCGAGGGACAGCATCGTCCACAGCACCAGCTCGTTCGGGGGTAGCGCGAAGACGACGACGATGAAGACGACCCAGAGGATCGCGACCACGTTGAGCGCGACGCCCCAGCGCCCGAGACTCCAGGGAGCGTTCGCGGGCTCGGTGTACTCCCCCCGGCGCCGGTGGCGGTTCCGCCAGTTCAGGTAGATGGGGATCACGTACGCGAGGTACAGCGTGATCGTGCTGATCGACGTGACCACGGAGTACGCCGCGGCATAGGCTGTCATGAGGACGGCGAGGAGGCTGGTGGCCACGATCGCCGCCGCCGGCGTCCCGTGGCGCGGACTCACTCGCTTCAGGAGGCCCGCGCCCGGCATCCCGTCGTCGCGGGCGAACGCCCACCACATCCGCCCCATCGAGGTGATCGACGCCAGACCGCAGAGCCACATGGCCCCGCCGATGACGATCGCGATCACGTTCGCGAAGACGCGCGACAGGTTGCCGTAGACGATCTGCAGCACGGGATACGCGTCGTTCGCCGTCGCCGCGATGTCGCCGCCGGGGATGCTCCACGTGAGGATCATCAGGAGCACGTAGCCGACTACCGCCGACACGGCGACGGAGAGGAACACGCCCCAGGCGGAATTCAGGCGGGCCATGACGGTCTCCTCCGCCACGTGGGCGGAGGCGTCGTACCCGGTGTAGGTCCACTGCGCCTGGAGCAGGCCAAGGACGAACACGAGCGCGAAGGGCGCGGCGGCGTACGCCGACGCGAGCGCGGGGAGCAAGGCGAAGAGCGGCGACGGCAGCTTCAGGTCCGCGATGACTAGCCCGGGCCCGGTCCGTCCGCCGCCGAGATCGGCGGAGACCGCCTCCAGCGGGCTCACGATGGTCGCCCTGTGGAGGAGGAACCCGGCGCTGTTGTGATGGGTCCCGAAGAAGGTCAGGAGCGCGGTGATCAGCACGACGCCGCCGACGTGCCACCACACGCTCAGGGCGTTGAGTCGCGCCGTCAGCCGGATGCCCACGATGTTGATGATGACCTGGGGAATCATGATGAGGACCATCACCACGAGCTGGAAGTACCAGCTGGTCGCGCTGCCGAACACCGGGACGGCGACGCCGGCGGGCACGCCGGCGATGCGGGTCGCCGCGCCGATGATGTAGGTGGCGGCGGCGACGTTGATGCCGGCGGTGATCGTGACCTGCCCGATCATGTTGAGCCAGGCGGTGACCCACGCCCACGTGCGGCCGCCGAGACGGAAGGCCCAGAAGTAGAGGCCGCCGGCCGTGGGATAGGCCGAGGCCAGCTCGGCCATCGAGGCGGCGACGCAGAGGGTGAAGAGGCTGACGACCGGCCATCCGACCGAGTTGATGATCGGCCCGGCGAACTTGAGCCCGTACCCGAAGAGCAGGACGGCGCCGGTGAGGACCGAGATGATCGAGAACGAGATCGCGAAGTTGGAGAACCCGCCCATCTCGCGGAAGAGCTGCTGCGCGTAACCGAGCCGGGCGAGGTCGCGAACGTCCTCCTCGATGATCTCCTGACGCGTGCGTCCCGACACAGAGATCAGCCCCGCGCCAGAAGAGGACGGGCGACCGGGCACGAGAAGCTCACACGGGTCGCCCGGCGGACCGATCGGTGCTCAGGGCAGGAACCGGGCCTTCTCCTCCGCGGACGGCACGCGACAGCTGTCCCGGCGCCCGAACCAGCGGTACCGGTTGCGGGCGACGAGTCGGTATGCCGGGGTCCGAATGAAGCGCGGCACGAGGCGCAGCAGGCTGAGCAGCCACCACACCCCACCGAGGCGCCGATAGACCTCGAGCGAGGCGTCCGACTCCTCGTGGACGCCCCGCTCGTCCAGGTAGATCATCGACCATTGCCGCGGGTCGCCGGCGAGGGGCGGCAGCAGCTCGCGAGCGGTCTCTCCCTGCAAGGGGGCGAAGCGGAAGACCTCCCGCCGGTCTGCCCGCAGGATGAGATCGACGAACCGGTTGCACATGGCGCATGCCCCGTCGAAGAAGATGATGGGGTGCTCGAGCGCGCTCGACCGCGAGGCCCCGGCCGTCATCATGGTCGTTTGCTGCGCGCGACCCGTCACGACGTCTCACCATGCCAGATCTGCACGACGCGCGCGAGGAGCAGGAGACTCCTAGCCGACCACGTCGTAGGGTCGCATCATCTGGTTCTCTTCATGCTCCACGATGTGGCAGTGGAAGACGTACCTGAATCTGTCGCCGGGATGCACGGGAGTGCCCGACGGCAGGTCGAACTTCGCGATTATCCGCGTCACCTCTCCCGGGAACGACTGTACCGTGTCCTTGCATCAGGGACAGTTGACCGGGCACCCGCAAGCGTTGGGGATACCGTTTTCATCAACTCCACAGCTTCTCCCACCCGTGCAATCGGTGCCATCTGGACAGAAGCAGTTGCAGTTTCCACCTCCAGGTATCGTCGTAGTCGTAGTACCCGCGTTGCAGTCCCGACCACATACGCTGCCGGCGGTGCAACAGACGAGTGGGGCGCCACAGGCTACGGGTCTGTCGGCGGGACAGGGATCAGTGCACCCCCCCTGACCGCAGACACTTCCCGGTGTGCAGCAGTATCCGTCACAAGCCACCGGAAGCTGCGCAGAGCAGCACCCGGCAGTATTGCATGTGGCATCCGAAGGACAACAGAATCCCCCTTGTCGACATTCGAGGGGGAAGTCAGTCGGGCATCCAGCAGGTGGGAGTGTCGTCGTGGTTGTAGGAGGATTCGGCACGCACGTCGATGTCCCATGGTCGCAGTAGGGGCTCCCGCGTGGACAGAAGATGGTTCCACAAGCTTCCGTTGTTGGTGGCTTCGGCCGCTTTAGTGGAGGCAACGGGCACTTCACTCCCGGTGGCGGCTGTATGATGCACTGCCCTTGAGAGCACTGCTGACCACCTGGGCAGGGATTCAGTCGGCTACAAGGTCTGGCACATTGTGCGTCAGCCGGATTGCCGAGGCAGCTATACACCATTTCCTTCAGGCACCGCTTGAACAAGCACCCCTTTACGAAGACGTTGCGGCAACGGTCTCTATAGAAGGGGCACGAGGTGTAGCACATGACACGACGGACGTGGTTCTCATGGTGGACTGTCCGACGTAACGACGCGGGCGCAACGGTGGTGCTGAGGAGCAGAGCCAACGCGACGAGTACCTTCTTCATCATCCCCCTCGTGTCTTGTAGTCACCTTATCTGGGAGTCGTGGTGCTCACATCCGTGGACGGGGCCGGCGATCCTGCGCCGGCGGCGATGCCGGCGTGAACGGGCAAGGCGGCGGCAAGGGCGAGTCTCAGAACCATCGATCGCTTCGAGCGAAGACTGCGAGCTCCTCCCCCCGAGTGGTCCGAGCTACTCGCCCCGACGTGGGTCCGAAGCAGCCTGCCTACCCGATCATCTGCCCTCGGTGGCAAAACCCGTGCCGCGCGGCGCTAACGTGCTATCAGCCTAGAGGCGAGCGCGGAGGCCCCTGAGCCAGCGGCTGCTACGGCATCTTTGTGACGGGGCGGCAGCGGGTTACCGGGTGGTTCGCGCCCAGAGGCAAGACGCCTCTCCTCGTCGCCGGTATCGACCACCCCCCGATCTTGGAACCCGCAGTCCGTCGCCCGGCGAGGTCAGGGGTTTCGGGGAACACAGCTTGGTCACCGTGATCCGCGACATGGTTCGGGAACGGGTGCGGGAAGCGGTCGGCTCTCTCAGCTCGAGATCCCGGCGGGTCGAGCGGCCGCCGTCGGGAGCCCGCGCGTGCCATCGAGACCCGCAGAACGCGCGTCGCGTCGGTCGTGAGGTCGTCCCGCGAAGCGCCCTCCGCGAGGCCGACGGCCTCCTAGCTTCTCTCCTCCTCCGCCTTCGTCACGCTGGCGGCGGTCTGACCGAAGAGCATCTTGCGGGCCTCGTCGTCGAGGGGCGCGGTGCGCCGGAGCTCCTCGCCGGCGGCCCGGCCCTTCCGTACGGCCGGCCGCCCCGCGACACCGTCCCACCAGCGGGCGACGTGGGGGAAGTCGGCGAGAACCCGCTTGCCCTGGTACTCGGGAAAGACCCACGGCCAGGTCGCGATGTCCGCGATCGAGTACTCGCCCGCGAGGTAGGGCCGGTCCGCGAGGCGCCGTTCGAGGACCCCGAGCAGGCGGTTCATCTCGTTCGCGAAGCGCTCGATCGCATAGGGGATCTTCTCCGTCGCGTAGTTCGCGAAATGGTTGAGCTGCCCGGCCACGGGGCCGAGGTTCGCGACCTGCCAGGCGACCCACTGGAGCACCTCGTACCTGCCGCGGACGTCGCGCGGCATGAACCTGCCCGCCTTCTCGGCGAGGTATTGGAGAATCGCGGCGCTCTCGAAGATCGCCACCGGATCGCCGCCGCCCGGCGGATCGTGGTCGACGATCGCCGGCATGCGGTTGTTCGGAGAGAGCCTCAGGAAGGCCGGCGAGAACTGCTCGCCCCGGCCGATGTTCACCGGCTTCACGGTGTACGGGAGGCTGCACTCCTCGAGCATAATGCTGATCTTCCAGCCGTTCGGCGTGGGCCAGTAGTAGAGGTCGATCATGGGAGCGCACCTATCCCGGGCACACACCTCTGGCAAGGGTGCCAGCTCATCTGACCAGAGTCCGGCGACAAGGCGCACCGCGCAACGTCTGACAGGCGGGATTCGGTCGTCGGCCTCGCTGAGGCCGCCGCAGCGAGGACGCGGAGGGGGTTCACGCAGCGCCGACGATCGACACGAAGCTCACGCACCGCCCCGGGGCCCCGCCCAGGTTGTGGGTGAGACCGAGCTTCGGCTGCGCGATCTGACGCGGCCCGGCCTCGCCCCGGAGCTGGAGCCACATCTCGTACATCATGCGGAGCCCGCTCGCCCCGATCGGGTGGCCGAAGCTCTTGAGCCCGCCGTCCGGGTTCACCGGCTGCGGGCCCTCGCCGTCGAAGCGGCCGTCGAGGACGTCCCGCCACGCCTGGCCGCGCGGCGAGAAGCCCATGTCCTCCATGAGGACGAGCTCCGTCGGCGTGAAGCAGTCGTGCACCTCGGCCATGCTGATCTCGGCGCGCGGGTCCTTCACGCCCGCCTGCCGGTAGGCGTCCCGCGAGCTGGCGACCACCTCGGGGAAGGTCGTGAAGTCGTAGTCCTGGCTGTAGTAGCCCTCCGCCGGCCCCGCCGCGAAGGAGAGCGCCTTGATGAAGATCGGATGCTTCGAGTAGCGGTGCGCGTCCTCGGCCCGGCAGAGGATCGCCGCCGCCGAGCCGTCGCTCACGCCGGAGCAGTCGAAGATGCCGAGCATGCCGGCGACCGGGGGCGACTTGCAGATGGTCTCGATCGGCACCTCTTTGCGGAACTGGGCCTTCGGGTTCTTCGCCCCGTTCTTGTGGTTCTTCCACGCGATGCGGGCGAGGACCTGCTTGAGCGTGCCCTCCTCGACGCCGTACTTCTTGGCATACGCCGGGGCGAGCAGGGAGAAGGTCGCCGGCGCGGTCATGCTCGAGAGCGTGCCGTCGTTGGGCGGGTTCGCGCCGACCAGCCCCGAGTAGCCCGAGTCCTTGAGCTTCTCGACGCCGATCGCCATCACGAGGTCGTAGGCGCCACACGCGACCGCGTAGGCGGCGTTGCGGATCGCCTCGCTGCCGGTGGCGCACATGTTCTCGAGGCGCGTGACCGGCTTGTAGGGGATCTTGAGCGCCTCGGAGAGCATCAGGCCCGAGAAGCCGCTCGCCATCGTGCCGAGCCAGTAGGCGTCGACCTGCTCGGAGTCGATACCCGCCGAGCGGTAGGCCTCCGTGGCGGCATCGACGAGGAGGTCCTCGGGCCCCTTGTCCCAGTGCTCGCCGAACGGCGTGCAGCCCATGCCGACGATCGCGACGCGGTCCTTGATCCCGTTGCTTGCCATGATCCTCTCCTTCAGCGCCCTGGACGGGCCTTCCAGAAATAGTTGTGCACCCCCTGCGCGGTGTAGAGGCGCCGGAACGTCATCTCGAGATGCTTCCCGATCGCGACGTCCTTCGGATCGACGTCGGTCAGCTCGGAGGAGAAGCGGCCCCCGCCCTCGTAGTCGACGAACGCCGCCACCACCGGCGGCTGCAGCGAGTAGGCGAGGTGATCGAGGGTGTAGGTCGCGACGCGGCACGAGGTGTCGGCGAAGCGCTCGTCGCGCATCTGGTCGACCGCCCCGCACTTGACGCACACCCGCTGCGGCGGGAGGTGCCCGGTCTGGCACTTCGTGCAGCGCGACCCGACGAAGGCGAGCTTCCACCGTTCGTGCCGGCGCATCGGCGGCGCGGCGGGGCGCTCGGGATCGGGCCGGCGCGGCGGCTCGAAGGGCAGGATGCCGCGCCACTTGAGGTAGGTGTTGTAGGGCAGGTCGTTCCGCTTCGACGCGATCCAGCGGTCGACCTTGCGCACCGGGCGCACGTCCGTGATCGCATCGGTCACCTCGAGGACCAGCGCGTCGGCGCCGTCGGCCTCGCACACCACGAGGATGCGGTCGCCCCGCTTCGCCTGATCGAGCGCCCGCGCGAGGAGGAGCCCGGCGTGCGCGACGCCGGTCCGGCCGACGCTCGCCGCGAGCGGGTCGGCGACCTGCTCGGGCCGGAGGCCGAGCGCCTTCGGGAGCCCCGCCATGCTGCGCGGGTTGGTCCCGTCGAGGATGACCGTGGCGAGGGTCGACGGCTCGACGCCCGCGGCCTCGAGCGCCCGGCGGGCGGTGTCGGCGATCGCCGGGGCCATGGTGTCGGCGATGAAGCGCTCCTCCCACTGCCGCGGGAAGCGCTCCTCGGGGACCCGCCACACGTCGAGGATCTCGATCGTCGCCGAGGCGCGGCCGAGCACCCGGGCGATCGCGTCCCGGTCGCTCCCGGTGACGAACGCTGCCGCGCCGTCGCCGCCTTGGCTCTCACGCGCGCCGCCGGGCGCGCCCACGATCACGTCGCTCGCACACACGAGCGCACGCCGGCCCGCGGCGGCCAGATCGAGCCCGAGCAGCAGTGCGGCGAGGCCCATGCGCGACGAGCCGCCGAGCCCGACCGAGCCGACGCTCTCCGGCAGGTCGAGGGCCGCCTGGATGGTCGCGGCATCGAGCTTCTCGGCGTAGGCGGGGCTCGTGGTGGCGAACAGCA
>Ga0209266_1001327_pt1 | contig 16547 bp, 10 predicted proteins | sample GraSoiAngelo_132_FD_185889 | JGI IMG/M metagenome (GOLD analysis project Ga0209266, IMG submission 185889) | Grasslands soil microbial communities from the Angelo Coastal Reserve, California, USA - 14_0929_02_40cm (SPAdes) (version 2) | ecosystem: Environmental > Terrestrial > Soil > Grasslands ...
CGGCGAGGCCCCGGAGGCCGGACCGCACGCCGCGGAGCATGAGCCGCGCTTCCTCCTCCCCGCTCACCACCTCGACGCGCCGACCCGTCGCGCGCTCCACCGCGGCGACGAACACGCTCCCGTTCGTCGCCTCCCGCACGGCGCTCGTCGCGACCAGGCGCACCCGCGTGGCCGCCAGGCGCTCGGCGCGCGCCACGTAGTCGCTCAAGACCGCGAGCGTCCGCATCATGGGCGCCTCGCCGAGCGCGCCGGCGGCCGCGAGCCCCTCGCCCAGCCGCGTCACGGTCTGATGCGCGGCGACAATCTTCCACGTCTCGGGGCCGACCACGTCGGCGACGAGGAGGCGGACCGTGTTGGTGCCGACATCGATCGTCGAAACGCGCATGCCCGATACACGAACGCCCCGCCGGCGTCCGGCGGGGCGTCTCAGGCTCGAGGCCTCGCGGCCTACTTCTTCTTTTGGAGCGTGCGGAGGTAGTTCACCAGCTCCCAGCGCTCCTTCTCCGGGAGATGCTTCCAGGGCGGCATGGCGCCACGGCCGTTCGTGATCTTCCAGAAGATCTCGCCGTCGGTTTCCTTCGCGACCTTGTCGGACGTCCAGTCGGCCGGCTTCGGCGGCGGGAGCGCGGCGGCGGCGGGGCCGTCGCCCTTCCCGCCGGGGCCGTGGCACGTCACGCAGTTCGTCTCGACGATCGTCTTCGCGTTCCCGATGCCTTTCACGGGGTTCTTCAGGTTCTTCGCCTCGGGCGGCGCGACCCACGGCTCCTGCGCCGACGCCGCGCCCAGGCCGACTGCGACGACGAGGGCAACTCCCGCGACGACGGCGGTCACCGACTTCCCGAACACGCTCATAGCGCCTCCTTCTGGACACCTGATCGTCATGAAGTTCACGGCGCGACCGCGGCCATTTAACACTCGTGTGACGAACGCGGTCAAGCCGATATTCGCTCGTCCGCGCTCCCGCGGGCGCGCGTCGCGGCGAGCCAGCAGATCGCGGCGAGCACACCGTAAGCACCCGCGAGGCGTGCCGGCACGGCGGAGGGCGGTGCCCAGGGCCAGAAGAGGCTTCCGCTCGGCTCGGGCGAGTGGATCACGCCGAAGAGCGTCGCCACGCTCGCGAAGGCCAACACGAGACCGGTCGCGGCGAAGCGCCGCTCGATGATCGTCACGAGCGCCCAGCCCCACACGACGGCCGTCAGGATGAAGCCGTTGCCCAGGACCAGGAGCGTTTGGTGGGTCAGCGCGGCCTCGCCCGTCAGGCGCGCCGGCGAGGCGCCGAGAGCGGACAGAAGCGCGCTCGTTTGGATCAGCACGACCGCCGCGGCGACCGGCACGAACGCGAGCGCGACGGCGGCGCCGTGCCGGTGGGGCGACGCGAGGAACCCCTGGGCGGTGATCTCGAGACCGATGAAGACCAGGATCGGCGCGATCGCCGCCTCGGGGAGCACGGCGACGAGGAGCGACAGCACGCCCACCGCGGCACCGAGCCCGATCACGAGGCCCGTCGCGAGCGTGTATCCGGCGCGCGCGCCCATCGCCTTGTACGCGGGGTGGCCGATGTAGGGAGTGTTCTGCACGACGCCACCGCAGAGCGCCGCGAGCACCGTGGCGCCCGCCTCGGTCAGGAGGATATCGCGCGTTCGGTACTCATCGCCCGCCGCCGCGGCGCTCTCGGTGTTGTCGATCCCGCCGATGATCGTGACGAGCGCGAAGGGCAGCGCGAGCGAGAGGTACGGCAGCGTCGCCTCGAGCGCGTCGAGCCACGCGAGCGTCGGCCAGGGGATCGCGAGCGCGAGCGTCACCGCGACGGGCGGCCCCGCGTCGCCGCCGCGCCCGAGCCACGCGCGGAGCCAGAAGAGGGCCGTGCCGGCGAGGACCGCGGCGAACGCCCCCGGCACCCCGAGCGGCATCCGAACGCGGCCGAAGAGCCCGAGCAGCAGCACCAGGAGCGCGACGAGACCCACGAGCGGGTCGCGGAGGATCTTGAGCGTCGGCAGGAACGCGATCAGGAGGATCGCCACGCCGGCGATGGAGCCAAGCAGGGCGGCGCGCGGCACGACCCGACGCGCCCAGTCCCCGCCGAACGCGAGACCGACCTTGGCGAGGCCGATCGCGAGCGTCGCCGCCATGCCCACCTTCCATGCGAGCACAGGGTCGCCGGTCGCCGCCATCGCAGGCCCGAGCACGCCGAACACCATCGCGAACAGGGTCGGCGTGTCGATGCCGAACGGCATCGCGGTGACGTCGTCGCGGCCCGTCCGTTGTCGGAGCCTCACGGCGAGCCAGGTGTACGCGAGGTCACCGACGAGCACACCGAGCGCGGTGCCGGGCACCATCCGGCCGAGCACGAGGTCGGCCGGGAACTTGAAGACCCCGATCAGGAGGCTCGAGAGGATGACGAGCTGCGTGATGTTGTCGAGGGCGAGGCCGAGGAACCCGTTGAGGTCCCCGGGACTGCTCCAGCCGCGCCGGGGCTCAGCGCGCTCCCGCGTCGGCCGCCCTCTCCGCGCCGAGCCGGGCGCGCGCGAGCCCCTGCGTCCGCTCGGCGAGCGCCGAGCACCACGCGAGGCTCCCGCGGCTGTCCGCGACCTCGCGGTAGTCGAACTCCATGACAGGGCTCACCAGCCGCCCGAACCGGAGCCGCGCGCCATAGGACTTCCCCTGCCGCTCGTCGCCCGCCTCGAGCTCCACCTCGAGCCGCGGATCGACACGCTTCGCGTGAGAGGTGAGGAAATTCCAGAGCCAGCGCCCGACCTCGTGGTAGCTGCCGCCGGAAAACACGGCAGCATTTTACATCGGCTCGATGCTTGGCCCTCCGTGGGTTAGCACTCGTTGAAGCCGCACGACAGGCACTTCTTGCACCCCTCCTCGTAGATGAAGGTCGCCTGACCGCACTCCTTACACAGGTCGCCGATTTGCTTTCGCCCGTTACCATCCACTACGGGCTGGTCCGTGAGCGGCTTCACCTGGCCAATGTGCTCGGCGAGGGTGCGGGCGAGGGCGTCCGGGAGCGAGAGGATCTTGGCGGGGCCGAAGCCTGTCGGCTGGCCGCCGCCGATCCGCGAGAGCTGGCTGATCACTTCTTCGAGCCGCCGCTGAGCCGACAGAGGCGAAGGGAGCCTCAACACAAGCGAAATCAGCCGCCCGAGCGCCTCTGCGACGGCCATCGTGTCGGAGCCGCCCTTGCCGACCTGGACGAAGACCTCGAAGGGATCATCGTCTGGCGTCTCGTTGACCGTGATGAACGCGGTGCCGATCGGGGTATCGGTCCGGTAGGTCGAGCCCTTGAGGCTGTGCGGGCGCGGCCGGATGACCGAGGGCGCCGCGGTCGGCACCGGTACCTCCTTCTTGATGCCGACGTTCAGGACCTGCTCGCCCTTGCAGCCGTCGCGGAAGACCGTGATGCCAAGGCAGCCGAGCTCCCACGCGAGCAGGTACGCGCGCGCAACGTCCTCCTCGCTCGCGCCGTGCGGCAGGTTGATGGTCTTCGAGACGCCGTTGTCGGTGTAGCGCTGAAACGCCGCCTGATGGCGCACGTGCCACTCGTAGCCGATCTCGTGCGAGGTCCTGAAGATCCGCCGCGCGTCTTCGGGCACGCCCGGGATATCGTGGAGCGCGCCGCGCTTGGCGATCGCTCGCATGAGCGCGTCGGAGTAGAAGCCCTGCTCCTTGGCGATGCGCTCGAAGGTCTCGTTCACGAAGGTCAGCACCCGCTCGCCGTCGGGCTGCTTCACGCGATGCTCGAAGGCGAGCGCGAAGATCGGCTCGATCCCCGACGAGCAGCCGGCGATCATCGAGATCGTGCCCGTCGGGGCGATCGTCGTGACGGTCGAGTTCCGGTGCTGGCGGTCGTTCTTGTAAATCGACTGGCTCCAGTTTGGGAACGGGCCGCGCTCTTCCGCGAGCTTGGCGGACTGGTCGTGGGACTTCTCCTTCACGAACGCCATCAGCCGGTCGGCGAGGTCGATCGCCTCCTGGCTGTCGTACGGGATGCCCATAGTGAAGAGCAGGTCCGCCCAGCCCATGAGGCCGAGGCCGATGCGGCGGTTCGACTTCACCGTGGCGTCGATCTCCGGCAGCGGGTACGGGTTCATCTCGATCACGTCGTCGAGGAAGCGCACGGCGAGCCGCACCACCCGCTCCATCTCGTCCCAGTCGATCGACCACTCCCCGTCCTCGCCGCGGCGGGCGAACTTGGAGACGTTGAGCGAGCCCAAGTTGCAGGCTTCGTTCGGTAAGAGAGGTTGCTCCCCGCACCCTCTCGAAACATAGCCTTCCGTGATCCACGTATCTGTCTCAGGCTCGTAGAGGTCGTATGTTGTGGCCACGCCAGCAGCTTCGATGCTCAAAATTTTCGCCGAGCCGAACTGTTCGTGAAGAAGGGTCTGAACTTCATCGCCCGCATGGCATCGGTCGAGTCGAATCGCTACGAACGCCCCCCCGCCCCGCGCAACATAGAACTGGTGGCCCGCTGTGGCGTGAAGAACCCCGCCGTCAGAGAACTCGACACGAAAGACCGGAGTCGCGGGGTAGATCTCGACACGTTCAACAGGACGAGATCCCTTGACGGTCAAGATCAGATCGCCTGACTGAACGGTGTCTGCCCGACGCCACCCGTCTGGTGTGGCCACCATTGTGGCCCCCGTGACGCACGGGTTGGTCGCCTCGACCATGCCGATCTCCGGCGTCGGGTTGGCGGGGCTCGCGTTGATCCGGTCGATGAAGACCATCCCAGGATCGCCGGTGCGCCAGGCGGCGCGCACGATGCGGTCGAAGACCTCCTTCGCCGAGAGGCGCCCCGTCACCTGGCCCGTATGCGGGTTCACCAGGTCGTACTCGGCGCCCGCCACGAGCGCGTCCATGAACTTGTCGGTCGCGGCGACAGAAATGTTGAAGTTGGTGATCCCGCCGTCGAGCTTGCACTCGATGAACTCGAGGATGTCCGGGTGGTCGACGCGGAGGATCCCCATGTTAGCTCCGCGACGGGTTCCGCCTTGTTTCACAGCCTCGGTGGCACTGTTGAAGACCCGGAGGAACGAGATCGGTCCGGAGGCGCGCCCGCCGGTAGACGCGACGATGTCGTCCTTTGGGCGGAGACGTGAGAACGCGAACCCGGTTCCCCCACCGCTGTTTTTCGAGACGAACCCGTGCGCAAGATAGGCGTGCTTGTGAGGCACGGTGAGGTCAAAAACACGACGGACTCCTGCGTCGCGAACGCTGCTCACACGAACGAAGATGAATTCGTCAGCGAGTAGTTCGGCGAAAAACGGAGGACACGGCTCGCCACTGGCCATCGCCGCTGCGATGCGCTGCCGGGTCAGCTCTCGGGGATCCTTCACCCGGTTCAGCAAGTCGTCGAAGCGCTTCTTCGCCGCGCGACGGCCTCCGGCGGGCAACGCGTCGTACCAGGCGCGCAAGCGCGCCCGCTGGTTGGGAATTGTCTCCCCTCTCACGAAGATCTTGTCCTCGTCGACGGCGGCGAGGCGTTCAGCCTTGCGCCCGCCGATGAAGCCGATTTTCGTGCGGAAGGCCCGGAATCCAGCTTTGGTGCAAACGGAGAGTTGATAGCTCTCGTAGCCCGATGCCCAGACGTCCTTGCGCAGTTGGGTGGGGATGCCCAGGGCCAGCATCATGACCTGGACCTCTTCGGCCAGCCTCGGCGAAATCGTTGCCAGCGTCAGGTGGCCGGTTTGCCGGATGCAGCCGTCGGCGGTGAAGAGCCCGCGGACGAATGCGGCGGCGACCTCCTCAGTGCTTCCAAGGATGATCTCCGGAACGCGGGCCTCCCGGGCCGACGCCTTAGTGACGCCGAGAGACCTGAACCACTCCTTGATCTGCCGGCTCAGGAGGGCGACCTCCACTGCCCGCGCGTCACGGTAGGCGCTGATCGTGGGGGTCTTCCCGAACAGCCGATGGCTCACCGTCTTGATCCGTTCCACCACCTCCGGGCAGTCGCTACCGACCGTGAAGCGAATGCCATCACGATGGTTCGATCCGTCTCCGATGTAGAGCCCGATCAGCTCGGCGAGCTCCGGTGTGAGCTCTCGGGGTAGGCGGTATTTCTTGGCGACGAAGCTCGTACGGTTCCTTCCCGGCTTTGCGCTCAAGGTGAACTCGGGGAGCTTCGTGTCGCCGCCGAGCCAGAACCCGGGTTTCATCACGAGCCAATCACCTGCCCGGAGATCGCCGATCTTTCGCCAACAGTACGACCCATCCTTGGCCACGACGATGAGCCGGTGCTCGCGCGTTCCCACGATCTTGTGACCACGGTGCGTTTGGACCTCGACGACCCGCTGCTCGCCGTTGTCGTGCAACTCACTGACGTAGAACGGTCCTTCATCGGTCATTACTTGTGCGCCGGGCGCGATCTCGCTTAGCTGGCGGAGCCCGGCACTCATCACGAGCGTGTCTCCGACGAGGCATTTATGGATGATCGCCGCGGCCTTCACCGAGTCGAAGATCTCTTCCATCGAGTCGCCGACCGGCAGGACGTAACAGGCCGAGTACTGCAGGCCGTTACCCTTCCCGGCGTTCATCAGGGTCGGCGAGTTCGGCAGGAAGCCGCCGTCGACCATCACCTCGTAGAAGGCGGTCGCGATCTCCCGGACCGCCGCCTGGCTACGCCCGTACCGGGCCTCGCCCGCGGCAATGGACAGCGCGACCCGCCAGCACATCTCCTCCGGCGTCTCGACCACCTCGCCGCCGTCGCGCGCGAGGTAGCGCTCCCGGAGGACGCGCAGTGCGGGTTCGGTCCACTTGCCAACTTTCGCGGGGCGGGTTTCAGCCAGCATGCGGGTTCTCCTTCAGGTCAGCCACCTAGGGTCTAAATCGGGCTCGAAATCAAAGGGAGCCTGTCATGACCAAAGGCCTGCGACCTCCTATATATTGTGGTAACGGGCACTCTAACACACAGGATCTAGAGGGCGTCAAGAGAAAAGGTATCCACAGGTCACCCACTGCCTGTCCACAACCGTCGTGATATTCTCAGGAGCCGTATGAGGGTGCTCCGTCTTCTCATCGTCCCTCTCCCGCTTCTTCTTTTCCTTCCCTCGACCACCGAGCGCGCCCTTGCGCAGATAGCGCCCGTGCCAGCCACGGGGCGGGCCCCGATCGCCGGGCGCGTCCTGACGCTCGACGAGTGCGTCTCCGTCGCGCTCGAGGCCCAGCCGACTATCCAGGCGACTCTGTACGATTATGCTGCGGCGCGTTACCGCGTAACCCAGGCGCTCGCGCCGCTCCTGCCCCAGGTTTCGGGTTTGGTGACGGCGACGAAGAGCGAGAGTTCCGCTGTCTCCACGTTTGCGCCTACGGGCCGGCTCACCCAGAGCCAGACGTTCAAGGGATTTTCGGAAACCTTCATCGCGCAGGTGGTGCTCTCCCAGCTCCTCTTCGACTTCGGCAAGAACCTGGCGGCCACGGAGGCTGCGCGGAAGCTCGCCGAGGTCGCAGTGGAGGATGTCGAGCTCCAGCGGCAGCTCATCTCACTCGCCGTGAAGGAGGCGTACACGAACATCTTGTTCGCCCAGCGCCTGATCCGCGTGCAGGAGCAGGCGGTTCAGCGCGCGGAGCTGAACCTTCGGTCGGCGAAGGGCTTCTTCGACGTCGGCACTCGGCCCAAGTCCGACGTCGCGCGCGCCGAGGTTGACGTGGCGAACGCGCGCGTGGATCTGATCCGCGCGCGGAACGCGCTGCGGTCGGCGCGGGTCGCGCTCAACACCGCGATGGCCATCGACGTGGACACGCCCACGGCGGTCCAGGACAACCTGGTCTTCGAGCCCGTCAACCTCGATCGCGGCCGGCTTCGCACCGAGGCCATCAAGCAGCGGCCCGAGTACCGCCAGGTCAAGCTTCGTGTCGGCGCGGCCGAGGCCACCGAGCGCCAGACCTTCCGGAATTTCTTTCCCGACATCAGCGGCATCGGCTCGTACGGCGGCAGCCAGCTCGGCGGCAACCAGCCCCAGCTCAACGAGAACTGGACGCTTGGGCTGGCCCTCTCCTGGTCGCTCTTCGACGGCGGCAATCGGCTCGCGAGGTACCAGGAGGCCAAGGCCAGCCTCGAGGCGGCGAAGCAGCGGGTGAAGTCCACGGAGCTCGACATCATTCAGAATGTCGAGCAGGCCGAGATCGCGGTCGAGGAGACCCAGGAGCGGATCCAGGCCGCGCAGGCCCTCGTCGCCTCCGCACAGGAAAACTTCCGCCTCGCCCAGGGGCGGTTCGACGCCGGGGTTGGGACGATCCTCGAGCTCACCGACGCCCAGCTGGCGCTCACGCAAGCCCAGAACACCGAGACCCAAGCGCTCGCGGACTTCCGCATCGCGCTCTACCGCCTCGACCGCGCGGTCGGGCGGCGGTGAATCAGGGTTCAGTGAATCAGAGCGGCGCTGAATCAGAGTTCAGATTGCGTAACTAGCAACAGACTGCGCGTCATCCTCGGCTGACCTCGGGCCCCCATCTCGCCGCCAGTCCTCTGGCGGCCACGCCATGGTCCCGACACCGTAGCTCTAGCCGCCGCACCAGACTCTCGAAGCCCGATCCCTCCCTCGTCCAGGCGGGCCGTCGTGCACCTTGACCCACCGCGGTTTCACTTGCCCGCACGGCCACTTGGCTCAGCGTGCCGAAGGCTTCTCCGTTCGCAAATGTTAAGACCTTGGCCCCAACGTGCAGCCAGCCGCCTGCCCGGGCACGCGCCTTGCTGGGGATGACGCGGTGGCCCTCGGGCCGTTCCACTCGGGCCACGGGGTGCGTCATCGTTGATTCGTCACTGGATCGTCTGCTGGTATCCTGCAACCGCGCCGAACCTAGCGTTCCTCGGGCTCGGCCGGTCGAGGGTTTTCACAGGGCTGTCGTCCGTCCGCGAAGACGTGCCTTCGCCTGACAGGGAACTTCTGTTTGCCTATAATGATTCCTTCCGAGGAGGTGGCGATGCCTGACCTCCCCCGGACCTGTTGAAGCACGCCGCGTTGAACCCCTTAGTGTCGGGTTCGCTGCGTGCCTCCGCGCCGGTACGATTTGCCGGTCGCCCGCGGTCGCCACGCCCCCGGGGCCACTGAGCTTCGAGTGCCACGTCCTATGGATCTCTTTCCGTTCATAGGTCCTGAGCACCCGTTCTATTCCCACATCGAAAGGCTGAGGATGGAGGTTCGCACGCTGATGCGGGGCCCGCTTCGATTCGACGCGCGGTACGATCGTGCTGCCAGGCTTCCTTGAAGATAGCCTATTTGTGTCCTGACCTCGGCATTCCGATCCTTGGCCGCAAGGGCGCATCCGTGCACGTGCGTGGGCTCGTTGCCGCCTTTCGGCAAGCGGGACACTCCGTGGTCCTAGTGGCCCCAATTCTCAAAGGGTCTCCGTGGGAGGAACCGGCCACTGTCGACGCCCAACTCGTACACGTGCCTCTCGGCGAGGATGCCGATAACGCGTCTCTCGCACTGAAGGCACTCAATGTCACGCTGGGCCTGCAGACCTCCCTGCCGGGTGAGCTTCGCCGTATCCTCTACAACCAAGATCTAACAAAGCAGCTCATGCGCCGGTTCGAAAATTACCACCCAGATCTCATTTACGAGCGGGCGTCGCTCTACGCGACTGCTGGCGTCACGGTCGCCCGGGAATTGAACGTGCCCCTGCTCGTAGAGTTGAACGCGCCTCTCGCCCTGGAGCAGTCCACCTATCGGGGCACCGGGCTCGGTGAGCTCGCGGCGCAGGCGGAGCGCTGGATGCTCACCCGCGCCGACGCGGTGCTTACCGTCTCTTCCCCGCTACGGGATTACGCGGTGTCTCTTGGAGTCGAACCCGGTCGGGTGCACGTAGTACCCAATGGGGTGGACCCGACTCTATTCCGGCCTGGCCCGCCTAATCCGACAGTCCGAGCGCGCTGGGGTCTCGGCGACGGCCCGGTTGTGGGGTTCGTCGGCGGGCTCCGACCATGGCACGGGGTTGATGCACTGCCTGGCCTCCTTTCTCGACTGATCGAACGACACGCGACGCTGCATCTCCTGGTCGCGGGCGACGGTCCCCAGCGTGGCGAGCTCGAACGGGACCTGCGAGAACGAGGGATCGGGCGGCGCGCCGTGTTCACGGGGTCGGTGCCCCACGAGGACGTTGCGGAACTAATCCGCCAGTTAGACGTGGCGCTCGCCCCCTACCCACAACTCGAGCACGCATTCTATTTCTCGCCCCTGAAACTGTTCGAATACATGGCCTGCGGCGTCGCGGTCGTTGCGGCGGCGGCCGGCCAGATCGCCGAGGTGATCCGCGACGGCGAGACCGGCTTGCTTTATCCGGCCGGCGATGCCGAAGCCTTGGCGGCAGCCTGCGACCGGTTGCTGTCAGATCCGATGTTGCGGCGCCGCCTGGGTGATGCGGCTGCCAAAGAGATCCACGGCCGATATACCTGGGACCAGAACGCAGAACTGGTAATTGATCTGGCGCGCTCGCTTGCCCGGGCGCGACGAGCGAACGCATGACGCCTCTCCGGGTGGCCTACGTGCTTCGCGTCTTTCCAAAGATCTCGGAGACGTTCGTCGCGAGCGAGCTGGCCGAGGTGCGCCGGCGCGGCGTGGAGGTGCGCATACTGTCCCTGCGACGACCGGCCGAAGATGTGCGCCACGAAATCGTCGCTCGGGCCGGCCTGGACGACCTCACCGTATACGACCCGCGCGAGTTTCCGATCATCTTGCGGGAGTTCCAGCCTCAGTTGCTCCATGCGCACTTCGCCACCGCGGCCACCGCGAAGGCGCGGGACCTGGCGGCCGAGATCGGCATTCCCTTCACCTTCACGGCCCACCGGTACGACGTCTACGAGAAAGCACCAGCGGACTTCGCGGATCGCGCGGCCGCCGCCGGCGCGGTCGTCACCGTCTCCGAAGCGAATCTTCGGCACATCGTCAAGGCCTTCGGCGTGCCCGCGGCCCGCATTCACGTCATTCCATGCGGCGTGGATACGGAGCGCTTCCAGCCGGACGGACGCCGTGCGGGGCCGCCGCTGATCGTGTGTGTCGCCCGGCTCGTTCCCTTCAAACGGGTCGAGCTTCTCCTGGAGGCGTGCGCGATCCTCCGAAGACGCGGAGTAGAGTTCCAGTGCGCCATCGTCGGCGACGGACCGTGTCGCGACGAACTCGAGACTGCGCGGATCCGGCTCGATCTTGCCCGGACCGTGGAGCTGGCTGGGGCGGCAGAGCAGGCCCGGGTCCTCGGGTGGTGGCGCAGGGCCACAGCGGCGGTGCTTCCGAGCGACAGCGAAGGAATGCCGGTCAGCTTGATGGAAGCGGCCGCCTGCGGTGTGCCGGCGGTGGCCACGGCGGTGGGCGGCATCCCGGAGCTGATCGAGGACGGCGTCACCGGTTTCCTGACAACGCCGGGCGACGCCGAAGGGCTCGCTGGCGGGCTCGAGCGACTCCTTCGCGATCCCGACTTGGTGGCGCGGTTTGGCGCGGCGGCGCGTCTGAGGGCGGAAGAGCATTTCTCACTGCCGCGCCAGGTAGATCGTTTGCTTTCCGTGTGGAGAGGGCTCGTGGGCGAGGCCGAGCGATGAGCATCTTGGTCAGCGATCCGTTCGGCGTCGCTGGCGACCAGGCGATGCCCTCGCTCGAACTGGCGCTTGACCCCGAACTGGCCCAGCAGCACCTCCGGGATCGCCTGCCGCGGCTGGCGGGGAAGAATGGCTCCGTCCAGCTACGCACGATCCGCGTCACTCGGTACAAGCCCGGGCGCCGCTGCGTGATCGAATATGAGGTTGGCGTAGAGCGGCCGGACGGGTCGCCCGAGGCGGTCGTGCTGGTCGGCAAGGTGATGGCCCATCGATATGGCAAGAGTGGCTATCGGCTTCTCGACGCGTTCTGGAGGGCCGGGTTTCAATCCGGCAGTCCGGACGGGATCTCGGTCCCCGAGCCAGTCGGCCACGTCCCGAAATTTCAGATGTGGCTCCAGCGCAAAGTCTCGGGCCGTGCCGCGACGGCCCTCTTAGCGGCGCCGGGCGGTGTTGCGCTGGCCCGGAGGATCGCGGAGGCGGCTGACAAGCTCCACCGGGCGAAGGTGCCTACCGAGCGCCGCCACACGATGGCCGATGAGTTGCGCAGGCGGAGCCGCAGTGGGCCGGGCGCATCGAGCGGCTCCTGGAGGCGTGCGATCGCCTCGGCACGGCAACGCCGAAGCCGGCGACGTGCGGGATCCACCGGGACTTCTACGCCGACCAGGTCATCGTGGACGGCGAGCGGTTGTTCCTGCTCGACTTCGATCTCTACTGCGAGGGCGACCCGGCCCTCGACATCGGCAACATGCTGGGGCACATCACGGAGCAGGGTCTCCGGACCCTCGGCGACGCCGGAGCACTCGCGGACCGTGGGCAGGCGATGGAGGAGCGTTTCGTGGCACTGTCCGGCGCGGCGCCGGCCGCGGTGCGAGCGTACGCGACGCTCACCCTGGTCCGGCACGTCTACCTGAGCACGCTGTTCCCCGAACGCCGTCCGTTCATCCAGTCCTTGATCGAACTGTGCGAGGAGCGGCTTGGCGTCACGCGACACCGGCAATTCGATGAGTCGACGGCGCTAGATTTCAGGAAGGTCAGTCCAGCAACAGGCCGCCCTCTGTCGCTCCTCATATATTCCCACGACGGCGCCGGGTTAGGACACCTGAGGAGAAACACTCTGATCGCGACCCGTTTCCTCGAGGAGATGTCGGGCTCGAACGTGCTCATGCTCGTCGGGTGCCCCTTAGGAGCTTTTTTTGAGTTGCCGCCTGGCGTCGACTTCGTTAAGGTCCCGTCGATCAGAAAAGTTGATACGGGGGTGTGGGATTCATGGACGCCCGGCCTGAGCCTCGAGAAGACAAAGGCCATCCGCGCGGCCACGATACGCAACGCAGCCGAGCACTTTCGGCCCGACCTTTTCCTGGTGGACCACAGTCCGACCGGGGTCTGGGGGGAACTCGTTCCGACGTTACAGATGTTGAAGGGGCTGAAAGACCCGCCAAAGGTCATCCTCGGGTTACGGGATATCCTGGACGCCCCGGAGGTGACTCGCGAGCTGTGGCGGCGGGACGGTGCGTATGACGTTATCAGCCGATACTATGACAGCGTGTTCGTCTTCGGGAGCCCCGAGGTCTTCGACACGACCGCTCAATACGGACTCGACGGAGCCTTCGTCGGAGAGGTCACGTACTGCGGCTATCTCTGCTCCGAAGAGGCGCATACGGCCAACGCGCACATGCGGGCGGCGCCTCGGATAGCGAACAATAAGCTGGTCGTCGTCGCCGCGGGAGGGGGATACGATGCCTACCCGATGATGTCGGCCTGTCTGAAGGCCTTCCAGCTTTTCGGAAAAGATCTCCCCTTTGAAGCCGTCGTGATCACCGGGCCCCTCATGGAACACGAGCAGCGAGAGTCGCTTCGGAGACAGGCGCAAGGCCTGCCTGTTCGTGTGCTGAGGTACGTGAACGACTTGGGTTATATGAACGTTGCCGATCTGGTCGTCACCATGGCTGGCTACAACACCCTTCTGGAGGCGATCCGTTTGAGAAAGCGGATTCTGGCGATCCCGAGGGAAGGCCCGAGCGCCGAGCAGAGGATCCGGTGCGAGGTGTTCTCCCGCCTCGGCCTCGTCCAAGCGATCCGGCCCGAACAACTTTCCCCTTCCCGCCTGGTCCAGGCGATTCTCGAAAATCTGGATGCCGGCCCGATCACGCCGGTCCCTTTGAGGATGGATGCGCTAACGACAGTGGTTCGTCAGATGAGGCGACTCCTTCAATCGGATACGGCGCAACCGACAAGTGGAGCGCATGTCCCGTAGAGCCTCGCCGGAAACTTTTATCCGGGAAGGGAGATGACCACGCAGCGGCGAAGCCGATTCAAACAGGTCGTCTTGAATCATCTGCTTCAGGCGGAGGTGAAGCTTCTTCTCGCCGCCCTAAGAGGATTGTTTTCCTACGCTCAGCTCTTCATCATCTCGCGCGCCGGGTACCAGATGGTCTACGCCCTCCTAAGGGAGCTCTTTGGTCACCTCCAGCGGCTGTCCCTCTCCCTTCATAACCTGGACGTGAAGACGCCGGTCACGAAGGAGACATCGTCCATGGAGAAGGCGAGCACGGCGCGGCGGGGGACGGAAAGCAGGCATGTTGAGAGAAACCATAGAGGATACAGGTTAGGCCAGTCGGCGCGAGCGAGTGTGGTTCGGGAGCACACATGGGATGCGGTAGCCCGACGCATCCTCGGACTGGCCGGTTTGAAGCCCGAACCCAAGTCGCAGCCGCGAACGGTGGAGTCGATCATCTGATGAACGGGATGAAAGACGGACGCGCCAACACGGTCAACGCGTGGCGGACCCTGGCCCAATTGCGCAGATTCGTCCTCCCTCACTGGCCAGCCGTCGCGTGTGCCGTCGTGCTGATGATGGTCGAAGCGGCGATGGACTTGCTCAAACCCTTTCCCCTCAAGTGGACGTTGGACGTCATCCTGAAGCAGCGGGACCTCACCGGAGAAACGTTGTATCTGCTCCTTGGGCTCTCCATCTCGTTGGTCGTCATTGCTGTGGTTGATGGTCTGTCGCATTACCTGTCAACGTTCTACCTCAACCGGGCGGGTCGGACCGTCGTATTTGACCTCCGCACCGCCCTGTTTGACCACATCCAGCGGGTGTCGCTCCAGTTCCACAACCGCCGGTCCGCCGGCGACCTGATGACACGCGTCACCAGCGATGTCAAGGGCCTGAAGGACGCCATGACCGAGTCCGTCGCGGAGATTCTGCATAGCGTGATCTTCGTCATCGGCATGGGCGCCGTGCTCCTTTGGCTGGACTGGCGACTGACCTTGGTGTTCGTTGCCGCGGTTCCCATCCTGTTGGTCGCCCTGTCCGTGTACGGCTCCCGCGCCGAAGAGCGTTCGCGAGCGGAACGGAAGCGCGAGGGGGCCTTGGCTTCGGTGGTGCACGAGACCCTGGCGACCGTGCGCATGACCCGTGTCTTCAGCCAGGAGGAGCGAGCAAGAAAGCGATTCCACGCTGAGAGCGCGGCCAGTCTGGAAAGCGGGCTGGCCGCCACGATGACTGGAGAGCGGTTTTCTTGGTTCGTGGATGTCCTCGGGGCGATCGTCACCGCCATCGTGCTCGGGTTCGGCGTCCAACGGGTGATGGTGGGGGCCATGACCGCCGGCAGCCTGGTGGTCTTCATAAGCTATACCCGATCCTTCTATGGCTCGCTGCGGACAACCCTCAAACACATCATCAAGATCACCAAGGCCAGCGCCCAAGTGGAGCGGGTTGTGGAGCTGCTAGTGGTCAAGGAGGGGGTCACCGACCGTCCCGGCGCTAGCCCTGCGCCCCGGTTCCAAGGCCTGATTGAGTTCGCCAACGTGAGCTTTGAGTACGAGCCGGCGCAGCCAGTGCTCAAGGGCATCGATCTGGAGATCCCGGCCGAGCAGGTGACGGCCATCGTGGGGCCGACGGGCGGCGGAAAAACTACGCTGGTTTCTCTTATCCCACGCCTCTACGACCCGACAGCTGGCCACGTCCTGATCGACGGGCACGACATCCGAGACTGGACTCTTCCCTCGCTGCGTTCGGAAATCAGTGTGGTGCTCCAGGAGTCGGTTCTGCTCCAGGCCAGCATCGCCGAGAACATCGCCTATGGAAGGCCCGCCGCAAGATTGGAGGAAATCAAGACAGCGGCCCGGGCGGCCAACGCGCACGACTTCATCATGGAGCTACCTGAAGGCTACGACACGGTGGTCGGAGAGCGAGGGGAGACCCTCTCTGGCGGGCAGCGCCAGCGCATCGCCATCGCTCGAGCGATCGTGCGCAACGCCCCGATCGTTATCTTGGACGAGCCGCTCACCGGACTGGATGCCACGGCGGCGGCCGTCGTCATGGAAGCGCTCGAACACCTGATGAAGCGGAAGACGATCATCATCATCACCCATCACCTGTCCATCGTGCAGCGTGCCGCGCAGATTGTGGTCCTGGCGGACGGTCAGATCGTCCAGCGAGGGCGCCATCGAGAGTTGATGGAAGCGGACGGGATGTATCGGCAGCTCTTCGACGATAGTCGCTACAGCAGGCACGAGAAAGGATCGGTGCCGGAGCGCGGGTAGGCGGGATGGAACAGATACTTCAAGCGCTGCATCGCGCGGGTTACACGAGCGATGGGCCGGACTTCGCCATTGGGAGGCCCGATCGAGCAACCCTGCCTCTGGTCACGCGAACGGGAGCGCCGGTTGTGGCGAAGCTGTTTCCCGCTGGTGACGGTGAGAGTACGTTTGCCAACATGCACGAGTTATGGCGGTCGTCCTTCGGCGAACGACGACGCCCACCCGGTCTTCCGCGACCAATCGACTATCTGCCTGATATTCGGGTGGTCATCATGGAGCGCCTTCCAGGCCGTCCCTTGATTGAGCTAGGCGCGTTGGACGCGAGTGTCATCGCGGGTGCTGTGCCGCTGCTGGCATCGCTTCACGAGTGCGATGCCCAACCACGCAGGCGACGGAGCTCTCGAGGAATCGTCCGGTCGGCGAAGCGCAAGGCAGAACGTGTCGCCCAGCTCGCTCCTCATTTCGCGGGCGTGTT
>Ga0209266_1001328_pt1 | contig 16516 bp, 17 predicted proteins | sample GraSoiAngelo_132_FD_185889 | JGI IMG/M metagenome (GOLD analysis project Ga0209266, IMG submission 185889) | Grasslands soil microbial communities from the Angelo Coastal Reserve, California, USA - 14_0929_02_40cm (SPAdes) (version 2) | ecosystem: Environmental > Terrestrial > Soil > Grasslands ...
CTTGCCAGCACGCGGAGTTCGTCGGCACGGCGCAGGCGCCGCTGCTGCGCGTGCCACTCGCTGACGGCACCCTGGTGACTACCCCGGACGTTCCCTCGGGCGAGATGGTGCCGAGTCTGTTGGCGCTCTCCGATGTGATGGGCACTGGATGGTTTGCCGCGGATGCGGCGAACGTGAAGCCGGGCAAGACGGTCGCGGTTGTCGGTGACGGTGCGGTTGGCTTGCTGGGTGTGCTCTCTGCGAAGCAGATGGGCGCCGAGCGGATCATTGTGATGAGTCGTCACGAATCTCGGCAGAAGCTCGCGCGAGAATTCGGCGCGACCGATATCGTGACGGAGCGCGGTGATGAAGGTGTGGAGCGAATCAAGGAGTTGACCAATGGAATCGGTGCGGACTCGGTGCTGGAGTGTGTCGGTACGCAAGAGTCGGCCGCGCAGGTACTCTCCGCCATTTATGAGCAGGACTTTCTGTCGTGCTCGTTTGGTGGACGGCCTGGGCGGGGTGCCCATCACGGGCTGGCAACACTGCACGAAGTAATTGCCGGCCGGAAAGTGGAATGGGTGCTGGAAGCGGACTTGAAGACCTTTTTCGGGAGCTTGAGCCGCGAATGGATGCTCCGCTTTGTCGAACATCGAGTAGGAGACCCGCGTCTGATCAGCTTGATCCGGCGCTGGCTGAAAGCAAGCGTTCTGGAAGATGAGAAACTACATCCGAACGAGGAGGGCACTCCGCAAGGTGGTTCGATCAGCGTGTTGCTGAGCAATGCGTATCTGCACTACGTGCTCGATCTGTGGTTTGAGCGCGTGGTCAAGCCTCGGTTACGGGGCGAGGCCTATCGGGTGCGGTACATCGACGACTTTGTGCTGTGCTTCCAATATCGGGCGGATGCTTCCAATATCGGGCGGATGCTCTCCGTGTCCAGAAGGCACTGGGCCAGAGACTAGGGAAGTTTGGCTTGACCCTGGAATCGTCGAAGACCAAGCTCGTCGAATTCGGTCGCTTTGCGCAGCGACACGCGAGCAAGCGTGGCCGTAAACGCCCGGAGACGATTTACTTTCTGGGCTTCACGCTGTACTGCACTCGCAATCGGAAAGGCAACTTTCGGGTTGGGCTGCGTACGGAAAAGTCACGCCTGCGGCGCGCGTGGACGCGCTTGCAGGACCAGATGCGGTGAATGCGGCACTTGGCACTCCGGGACCAGGCCGACTACCTCAATCAAATGCTCCGCGGTCATTATGCGTACTACGGCATTGCTGGGAACATACGGGCACTGCAACGGGTCCATCGGGCCGTGGAACGTTACTGGCGCAAGATGCTGAGCAGCCGGAGTTGGCAAGGGCAGATCTGGTGGAAGCAATTCCAGCAGATCAAGGAGCGGTTTCCGTTGCTGCGACCAAAGCTGTATCTCCCTTACTCGGAGCTGCAAGCTATCGCTGCGCTGTGAAGCAAGTTCTGACGAGCGTAGTGCGGGAAATCTGCACGCTACGTTCTGTGGGAGCCGGGGCGCGGGCGACCGCCCCCGGCCACCCGGTGGGCGATCAGTGATGGTCGTCCCTGATCGCCTAACTTCTGGTAAACGGCAAACCGGACATGTTTGTACTAGCCTCGACATGTACGGTAATGCACTTATAGACCCCACGTTGAAATGGTCATTCCTGTTTAAGACTGGCTCGAGGTGAACTTAGGCGGCTTGGACTTTGGTACCGTAGGCAAGGCTGGCGTACCAACTGCCCCGGCCTTGCGGGGTGAGGTCCATGAAGTGCCAGATAGGAGTGAGCAGATCGATGCCACGCTCCTGAATGTCGGGCGCCATCCTAGGATGCGCTGTGTAAAAGTGCCGCAGGGTACCCTTGGCGTCGCGTGTGAAAACGGAAACGGTTGAGTCCTGACCGCCTTCGCGGTCTTCGCTGCCTAAGTCGTATTTGAAAGTGTTGTTGCCGGCGCTAAGGAGGCGCAGCTTGTCCCAGCCCCGCTCGCGAGCGTGGGCGCGCAGAGTCGGGAGATCGGCGGCAGCGACAACAGCGAAGTCAAGATTCTGAGCGAGATGATGGGCGACACCATTAGCACCGTCGAGCCAGGCGGTGCACATGGGGCAAGCCTTAGTCTGCCTTTTTCCGAACATGAAGTGATAGATGACGAGCGAGCGATTGGCCTTGGTGAAGAGTTCACTGAGGCGGACGGTGCGCACAGGCACATCACCAGCGTTGAGGTCACGTGGACCCTCTTCAAATTGATAGTCCTTAATAGGAGCACCTTCAGGAAGATTGCGGCGCAGCCCAGCGACGCGTTCGCGCTGACGCATGAGCTCGATTTCGGCAAGGCGAAGCTCCTCGCGCTTGGCCAGATACTCGGAAGATTCGTTGGTCAAATTGGTTTGCCGAAACGTTCCATCAACCACTGTGTGAACCATGATGGTTGCCTCCGCGTGTCATTCTCTCTCAAGGAGTAATGAGGTGCAATCGGTCGGTTATCCGGATTGGGCGCTCAAGCGCCTTGGCTGCACCGCTGCGCCAGTTATCAGCGATGGACGCTGACACTGGATCGGGGAAGATGTCCTCCTCTCCTTTCTCAACTCCGGCGACGATGGCTCGGGCGACGGACTCCGGAGAGGCCTTCGGTATGTCGAGGCCTCGGGTCATATCGGTGTCCACGGGACCGGCCAGAACGGCATGAACTCTCACGCCCCGTCCGGCCCAAAGAGCGCGGAGCGATTGCGTCAGCGAGAACGCGGCTGCCTTCGAGATCGAGTAGGCTGGTGTGAACGGCAAGCCTGCCAAAGCCGCCAACGACAGGACGTTGACGATGGCTCCCCGAGAACGAGCCAGCAACGGCAGGAAGGCCTTGGTCACGGCGTACGTACCGAAGAGGTTGACGGCGAGGTGCCGTTCGAGCCCGGCGTGATCGCTCAGGTCATCGTGAAGGTCCAAGCCGGCGTTGTTTATGAGGATATCGAGAGATTCGACCTTCTCGACAGCTCCCTGAATCTGCCCCGCGTTGGTCACGTCTAACGCCAATGGAGTCACGCGTGCGTCGGCGTTTTGCAGTGCGCTCCTGCGCGTCCCCGCATATACCCTCTTCGCGCCCCGCTGGAGCGCCTCATCGACGAGAGCCCGACCGATGCCTCGGTTCGCGCCGGTGATCAAGACTGTTTTGTTTTCGATGTTCATGTTCTTCTTCTTTCAACCGTTGTCCTCTCTATTAGCCATCACGCATCGTTTGCCGGCGAGGATACGTCGCACAAGAAAAATTTGTCGGATTCCAGAATTACGCAATGTGATCGCACATACGGACCGTAGCCTGAAATCTGGAAGACTGGAGTTTCACGTGTCCGCGCGAATTGGTTACGCGGTCTGGTTCTGAGTACACACTTCCGGAGAGAGCTCCTTCAGCGACTTCTCATCGAAGTGCGTCCCATAACCAAAATGACACTCGCCGGATACTACCGTCGCCATGCGATCGTCGCGATGAGTGTGCGGGATCCTCGTATGCACTCCTGCGAAGGCCACCGGCGCTCGCGCATGAAGTGTCAGCACAAGGGTAGCCACGGCCAATGCAAGAAAGACGACTGCCAATCCAAACGAATAGTCCCGCGCACGCAGGTGCGTAACGAAGGTGCCAACGAAGAAGCAAACCAGGCCCAGTGCAGCGGACGCCCCTACGAATGGCACGCCGATGCCGACCAGCAGTCCAACCGCAGCCGCCGCTTTGAGGATCCCCAGCAGGGGCATCCAGGATTCCGGCACGCCCACTCTGGCCATGTTGATGCTGATCTGTTTGTAGCGGATGAAGTCGAGTGTGGCCGAAAATACGTTAGCAGCAGCGGTCACGACAGTAACAATGAGATAAGCGATAAACATGAGTTACGCTCTTCCTTTTTCAAACTCGCCGATGGTGTCAATTGCTGATCCCTACGATCTTGTGCTTCGAGACGTGATCCTCCGCAGCATTGAGCATGAAATCGGCGACATCCGCCCGCGAGATTTTGAAACCAAAACGGGGCAGGTGGCCCTCTCGCACGCGGTACTTTCCGGTGTAAGGCTTGTCTGTAAGTTCCGGTGGTCGCACCATCGTCCAGTCGAGATCGCTTTCCTCGAAAATTCGTTCCATGGCGGATGCATCGGCGACAATGGCTGGAAAAAACAACCGCCCCAACAGATATGCCGGGGGCACGATGGAATCCTTGAACAGGAAAGCTACGGACTCGACCACGACGCGCTTGACTCCGGCCTGCAGCATGGCGTTTGTCAGCGCAGTGGCAAATCGTTGAAGAAGGTTCTGGTCGGTTTTCGACACAGGCGTCCGTGGACCGAATGCCGACACAACAGCATCGTGACCGCGAATAACCTGTTCAAGCGCATCTCTGTTTAGCAAGTCTCCTTGCTGAACGCTAACGCGACCATTAAACGCCCTGAGCGGATCGGGCGACCGAACAAAAACCGTTACAGCATGACCCCGTTCAATTGCCTGCCGCACGATCTCCACGCCCGTTCGCCCTGTCGCGCCCAGTACCACCAGCTTCATTCGCTCCCGTGCTCCCATAAAACTTCTCCCGAAGAAATTGTCCTAACCTCGCTGTCCTCGCGGTCTTGATCTACTGCATGTTGATGGAGGTCATCCGCCGCCCCGAAACAGTTTGACTGCTTGTGCGGTGCGACCCTGTGCGCAGACCGCACCGTCACCAGGACCCTGGCTATCTCTCGCGTGCTTTATTAGCCAACCTGTCGTCGATTGGAATGACCACCACTGTAAACGGCGTTCCAGCGTCGTCGCTCACTTGCGGGAGCACACTCCCGAACTCATTGGCTCCGACCATCGAGTTTTCGTAATAGGGGCAGAAGATCATCATGTGCGGGTGCCAATGACCAATTCCCGATCCGAGATTCTGGTCCGCAGACCACATGTAAGCAAAACTGATACTGTCTCTTCTCGGAAGGTCGCCTTTGACGTATGCCGCTTGGACACCTTCGGCAATTTGGTCCGGTCCCTTTCCCTCGATGGCAAGTTTCGTTCGCAGTTCGTAATAGGGCAGTACCATTCGCGCCGCTGGCGCGGTGAAGCAGATCGGTGCACGAATGGTTGGGTCGTAGACGATCTGGCGGAACTGCGCAGGGGTGTATGTAGGCGCCGAGAACCCGCGCATGACCATGCAGACGGAGCCGTTATCGCCCTGCTGCGCAACTTGGAATCCGGACTTCGTCAGCACCTTAATCGTGGCGTGGTCCGAAATCGAAGCAGGGGCAGCGCTCCGGGCAAGGACTATCTCCGCGTCCTGCGGCATCAGATACTCGCTGATGGGTGGATACTTGGCCTGCGCGCGAGCAGCAGACGCATTGAGGATCGCCGATATCAACAACAACAATGTGATTGTCAGTTTTTTCATGTTCGACCTCCTTCTCCTTTTCCGAATTCTTGTGTAGCGATGATTCGCGTTTATTCTTCCTGTCACGGAAGCGCGACTGATTGCCACCCGCCGCCCAGGGCCTTGTACAAAGCAATTAAATTGACCGCCTGCGCCGCGCGGCTCTGAGCGAGCAGGTCTTCATTGGCGTAGAGTTCGCGCTGCGCATCGAGCACGGAAAGAAAATCCGTAAGACCGGCTTTGTAGAGTTCCGAGGAAAGACGAACAGCTTCTTCGTTCGACTTCACTGCGTTCTCCAGGCGCTCACGCCGCGATTGCTCCTCGGAGTAGTTGACGAGCGCGTTTTCGGTTTCCTCTAAAGCGGAGAGCACGGTCGAGCGATATCCAATGACCACCTGCTGCAGGCGTGCATCCTGCACGCGAATGTTGGAGCGGATGCGCCCGCCGGTGAAGATGGGCAAACTGACCGCCGGTCCGGCGGAAAAGAAGTTGCCCATGCCCAGAGTGATCTCGTGCAATTGCGAAGCCTGGCGGCCTGCAGAACCAAAAAGCGTAAAGCGCGGGAACCATTCTGCTTTGGCTTCGCCTACTCGCGCTGTCGCTGCTGCGATTTGTGCTTCGGCCTGGCGAACGTCGGGTCGGCGCTCCAGCAATTCAGAACGCAGCCCCACCGGAACCTCAGGCGGGATCATCGGCACCGGCGCAGTTGGCGACACTTCCGCACGCAATGCGCTGGGCTCCTGCCCGAGCAGAACACTCAGGCGGTGAATCGAAATTTCGATTCCGCTCTGCAAACTCGGTACAACGGATCGCGTTGTCTCAAGTTGCGCCGCCGCACGAGCAACGTCGAGTTCGGTTGCCAGTCCGGCGGTTGCGCGCGATTTCGTTAGATCAAGCGTGTCCTGCTGAGTCGCAATGTTCTTCTGCGCGATGTCCAGCCGAAACTGGAATCCGCGCAGTTCAGCGTAGGTGCGGCCAACCTCGCCCAATACCGCAACCAGCACGTCGCGACGCGCCTCTCTGGCTGCGGCGACATCAGCGTTGGCTGCCTGCAATCCGCGACGTACGCGTCCGAACACATCCAATTCCCAGGAAGCATCAAAGCCGCCCTGGAAGTTGTTGAATTCGACCGGCACGATTGCCGCTGCTCCATTTGCTGGCGCGATCACCCTTTGCCGATTGCGAGTAGCGGACGCGGACGCCTCGACCGTGGGAAACAGCCCTGACTTCGCGATCCCGCGCACCGCTCGCGCCTCAGCAATGCGAGCTGTCGCGAGCTTGAGATCGAGGTTGGCTTTCACTGCGCGCTCGATCAAGCTGCGGAATTCGGGATCGTTGAATGAAAGCCACCATTGTTCGACTGGCTCGCCTGTGCTCGTGCCTCGCGCCTGCTCACCACTCCACTGCTGCGCGACGGGAGCTGCTGGTCGCTTGTACCTGGGGCCAACGGCGCAACCCGATAGGAACAGTAAAGCGGGACTCAACACCGCCAAGACTCGCCGCGTCATTGGGTCCCTCCCGAGGCCGAGCTGCCGGCGTTCCTGTGAGCAGTGCCCGAAGGAAGAGGCGTCTCTATGTAGACATCCATCTGCTGCCCCACGTACACAGGCGCGTTGGCATCACTGATTTGGTAAATGGCCTGCAGTACGCGAGTGTCCACGCGCTCGGTGCTGTCGCCGGTCAGCGACTTTTTCGGAACGACGTATGGCTCGAAATGGACAAACTCAAGAGGAAATTTCTGCTTCGTATCGCCGCGCACGTAGGCAACGGCAGGCGTATTCGGGCGCACACGCCAGGCGTCGTTCTCATCAACATCGGCGCGGATGTTGAGATGTGCGCCGCCGCCCATCATGATCAGCGGCTCACTGGTTGGTCCGCACTGCGCAAACTGACCGACGCGAACTTTCTTCTGCAGGATGACGCCGTCTATCGGCGCAGTCATGGTTAGCCGTTCGATGTTGATCTTGACTTGCTTCACCTGCGCCTCGGCCTGGTCGACCTCTGACCGCGCCACTGCAATATCGGGTCCCCATGCCCCTGCCTTCAACAGCGCAAGTTGAGCTTGGGCTTCATTCAAACGCGCCTGCGCAGCTTGATAAGCAATGCGGCGGCGCTGCACATCTTCTTCGCGCACTGCGCGGCGATCCGTAACGCTCTCGATTAGCTTCATCTGTACTTCGGCGTCGGCCAGAGCTGCTCGCGCCTCGCGCACTTTGGCTTCGGCGGGCGGAATGTCTTCGGTGCGTGGTTGCTCTTCCAACTTCTTGAGCTTCGCCTGGGCCGCTTCCAGTGCCGCCTGTTTCACCCGCAAGTCGGCCTGAAGATCGCGATCGTCGAGCGAAAACATTTTCTGACCAGCATGGACCCGATCACCTGCGTTTACATACACAGCGGTTACCAGCCCTGAAACTGAGCAACTGACCGCTATGTTTTCCGTTTCCGGCTCAACCAGACCAACAGCCGCTACCGCCTGCTGTGAAGAGGGAATCGGTGGAGCAGCCAGAGGTTCGGTTGCGGGGCGCTGCGGCCGAGCCGCGACAGTCCAGCTAACTGCAAACGTGATACTCAGCAACGCGAGGACAGGAAGTATCAATCTCTTCATGACGGATTCTCCTCTTACTGGATTGCGGGAGCCGCGGCTCCGAAATTTGCGGTCTGGCGCGCTCGCGCGGCCCCCGGTTCGATCTCTTGAATGCGGCCGTCGTCCATGTGCGCAATCGTGTCGGCAAACTCGAACACACGCGAGTCGTGCGTCACCACGATGACTGCGCGTCCCGGCCGCACAGCGACTTCGGAGAGCAATTCCATGACCGCGTGGCCGGTTTTTGCGTCAAGCGCAGATGTAGGCTCATCGCAGACGATCAGGCGCGGTTGATGAATCAGCGCGCGTCCCAGAGCAACCCGCTGCTGCTGACCACCGGAGAGTTCCGAGGGCAGCGCTGCGGCGCGGTTCTCCATACCCAATTCGGCGAGGAGCTTCGTGGCCTCTCTTACGGCGTCAATGCGATTGAAACCCGCAGCCAGCAGGGGCACGGCGACGTTCTCCGCCGCCGTCAATGCCGGCAGCAGATTGAACTGCTGAAAGACAAAACCGAGATTGCGACGGCGAAACTGAATGCGCTCTTGCTTCGTCATTCGCGCAGGCTTCTCGCCGAGCACTTCCAGTTCGCCGCCGTTACTGTCCAGCAGCCCCGCGATCACCGAAAGGAGAGTGGTTTTGCCACAGCCGCTCGGCCCCACAAGCATGCCGAGTTCGCCCATGCGGATTTCCAGATCCACACCTCGGAGCGCATCTACGCGGGAAGCGCCTTGGCCGAACCATTTGGTTACATCGCGGCAAACAACTGCGGTTTCATTCGCGTTATTCATGTTTAGCCTCTGAAAACAACTGCCGGTTCGAGCACCAGCACCTTGCGTATGCTCACTAGGCTGGCGACAATCACGATTAACAGCACGATGGCTGCATCTCCGACAATGACCTGCCAAAGCAGCACGATGCCGCGTGTGGCGATCTTGTGAACGAAGATTGAGAAGAAACCCGCCGCCATCCCCATTCCGAGCGAATAGCCGATTGCGCCCACCAGCAGCGCCTGCAGCACGATCATGGCGACAATGCGACGGTCGGAAACGCCGATCGCTTTCAACGCGCCGAATTGCTTAAGGTTCTCGATGGTGAAGATGTAGAAGGTCTGGCCGGCCACAACCGTGCCCACGATCAGCGCAATGGCGACGGTCAGGCCGAAGTTGATTGGAATGCCGGTGTGCTTCAGGTAATAGACAATCGTGGCCCTACCAAACTGGGTACTGCTCATCGCTCTCAGGCCAGTTGCACTTTGAATGCGCGTGCTGAGTTCGGCAATCGACACTCCTGCCTCGGGCTTGGCGAGAACGAACGAAAGCAGATTGCGTTCGCGCCCGACATAATTGAGCGCCTGGCTGTAGCGCGTGAAGACGACTGGAAAGTTGGTGAACGGCGCCGAAGCATCGCAGATACCGACCAGGCGCACACGATGATCATTCATCTCCAGCGTGTTGCCGAGCTGCAGTGGGCCATCAGGAAAAAAGAAGCGGTAACCTGCTTCGTCGATGATGGCGGCGTCGGGCTGGCGCAGGTCGGAAGCGGAGCCTAGAAGCATTTTGTGAGGCGTGCCTACCAGCGTGGCATCATCCAAGCCAAGCAAAATTACGACGCGAAACTTGCCGTCCGGGCTCTTAGCGCGCGGCTGCCCTTTGAACAATGGCACGGCCCACTTCACTCCAGTCACACCACGCACGCGGTAGAGGTCGTCGTCCGTGAGAGCGCTGACCTCGTCGAAGTACTCCGTGTTGCGGTCCATTACCCAGACATTCGCATCGGTGATGTCTACGATCTGGCTGCGCGTACGGTCCATGATGCCCGCGAAAATCGAAGCCTGGTGCGCCATCAGGAAGGAGGAGAACGCGATGGCAAAAATCAGGCCCAAATACTTGGCGCGATCGCCGGTAAGCATCTTGAGTGCGACAAAGTTCACAAAGCCTCCTTGATTCTCGACCGGGCGCTTAGGCAGCACCTATGTCGGCCATTAGCCTCGGCTCCTGCCCGGTGTTGCCAGTAAACGTCGCTGGCTGGAGATCTCGACCAGTTCCGCTGATGAGTTGCAGCGCTCGGATGCCAGCTTGCTCTACGTCACGCGCGCCGCAGTTCTGGAGTGTCGCGCATTCCGGAATGCTGTACAGCTCAAGCACTGCATGGCGAATACGAATCGCGTGAATGCGGGGAGCTGCATCAGGCGTCTACGCACTTCAGCGATTTCGTCTCCGACCGTGTCGTGCCAAGTCTCTACTGAGCTTTCTCCGCCGTTGGGCCTGGGGTTAACAACCTGGATCGCCTGCTTCACGATTGCTCGCCTGCTCCACGACCGTGCTCGATCGGGAAACACATCCGCTCCTTTCAGGCAATGATCAAGCGCAGCAAGAAAGCACTGCTGAGCCATTTCGTGATCGGCCGTCAGCAAGAGCGCCAGCGAGTAGAGCGCGCTCATGTCTTCGTTGAAGATCGCGCAGAAGTCCTGGGGAACTGCATGCATAAACCGAGAATTGCCGGCCGCTGCCATTTTGCTCATCATTGGTTGCCTACCTTTCTGCTGTGGGTTTCCCGTCTGCGTTCGACCTGCTGTAGAACGTGCTTCGTGAGAACGCCGCGGCAGCAATTGAATGTTGCGCCGTCGGCCATCATTTGGAAGAGAAGGTTCTCTCCACGCTGACTGATTGCGGTCACGTCCTTCAGATCAACGACGATGGTTCGCGTTCCGTCTGCGCGGTTGGCCTCTGCCCAACTCCGCTCCAATTCGGCAATCCACGGGTCGACCAATCTGCCTTCCAAGACCAGCGTCCGCCGGTGCTCGTTATCGATGGCTGTGATCTTCAACATTGCGTACCCGCCGGTAGAGAAGGCACGGGGAATGCCATTGTGGGCACACTGACGTGCAACGCAGAAGCAATGCAAAATCACGAGCTTGCGGATGCGTGGACAAGCAAGCGAGGGAGAAATGTCGAGCTAGATGTCGAGAAGCTTCGACGAATGACGATGTCAGTGGTGTCTTGATTTTCTGCAAAAGCTATTGGCGGATGCGGTCAACTGCGCACCACGATTGCATCCGCAGTAGTCGGTAGGACCGCCAGAACGGGCCGACAATGTATAGAGGGCTCGACGAAGGGGAGTGCCTGGGCGTTCGGCAAGAAGAGGTGGTAACTCAAACCGAAACAATCACAATGCTTTGGATCAGCAAAGAATTAGCCTGCCCGTCGCTTGGGTGCGATCTCTTCCAGGAAGCCATCGCGCCAACTGGACCAATGGGGATGCCAGCTAAGTTCGCGTTTCGCGTTTAGCTTTTGTGTTCGACGCGCCCCGTACTTCTGTCATGAGAACAATGCCGGGTTCACCTACAGCAAGCCGCGCGAGAAATCGTGGAACGTGCCATGGTGGTGGGGCGGCGAGCGCTTCGGCAAGATACGGCAGCCATTCGGATACGCGCGCCGGCTGGTCATCGGTGATGTTGTAGATGCCCGATAGGTCGCGCTCGACCGCCGCAAGTGTCGCTTGCGCTGCATCATCGATATGAACAAACGACCAAACTCCGCCTCCACCATCAACGACAGGGAAGCGGCGCCGGCGGATATCCTCAAAAACAGAGCCGCCCAGTCCGAATGAAGTTCCCGGCCCTAGAACGCTCCATACCGCAGAACAATGCCTTTCATGCCCTGCGCGCCGAGTACAGCCACTTCCAGGTGAACGATGGCTTCCAACGTCTTGCGCATCGCGGCGGGTGGATGCGGATCGAGAGGATCACTTTCCGACTTGATCGGTCCACCTACTCTTGTATAAGGCCATGCCGCGTAACTCTGCGCGACGAAGCGGCTTGTTCCTGCTGCCTGCGCGGCGACAATGAGATTGTCGGTCCCTTGTGTTCTCAAACGGTTAGTCAGCTCGAACTCCCGATCGAATTGGCGGACGTTGAGGCGCTCGGGGATAGCGGTGAGCTCGTGCACGACCACATCAGGGTTCGCTTTGCGAAGTGCAGCCATCACTGCGTTCGCATCGAGAACGTCGAGCACCTCGGCTTCCGCGCCCATCAACCGCAGCCCTTGCGACTTGGCGAGCGTTCGCGTTATTCCGATTACCTCATGGCCGGCCTGCACGAGAAGTGGAACAAGTCGCCGTCCGATAACTCCCGTTGCTCCTGCTACAAGAATCCTCATAACAACTCCTAATTGGCGGGTTCGCATAGCAACACGTCCTGATGACCCGTCTGAGGCACACGCTTTTTTTCCAGCCAAAAAGCGACTCCTGCGAGCGCGAAGTAAAGGACGAGGGCGGCTGGTCAGAATGAAAATTTGGAGGTAGTGTCGATTGACCGGTACGGTACGGTCGACAGGTGTCGAACGTTTACGACACCTGTCGAGCGCAGACGTTGATGCCCAGCTTCTTCATGCGCGAAATCAGCGTTGTGCGTTTTAGCCCAAGGCGGGTGGCCGCGCCGTCGGGACCGCCGACGCGCCCATTGGCCTCTCTCAGTATGCGCACGATTTCGTCACGTTCACTGGAGCTGCTCTTGATAACCAACAGTGGATGAGCAGCACCGTTCTTCAACTCTTCGATTGGGAACTGAAGAGTTGTGCCCCGCGTGAGAATCACTGCCCGTTCCACGAAGTTTTCAAGCTCACGGATGTTGCCCGGCCAGTGCCATTGCGTCAGTTTCGCCATGGCTGTTACTGGAACCCCGTCGATCTGCTTCTCCATCCGACGCGCGTGCTTTTGCGTGAAATAGTGGACGAGCAGCGGAATGTCTTCGGGGCGCTCACGTAAGGGTGGAATGCGGATCGGAAACACATTGAGGCGGTAGAAAAGATCGCTCCGAAACTGCTTTTCTTCCACCATCTTCTGCAAATCGCGGTTTGTGGCAGCGACAAGCCGAACATCGACACGTTTGGTGTGCGTGCTGCCCAGGCGCTCGAACTCGCGCTCCTGCAAGGCGCGCAACAGCTTCGGCTGAATCTCGGAAGGAATATCCCCCACCTCATCGAGGAACAGCGTGCCGCGGTCGGCAAGCTCCAGGCGTCCGATCTTCTGCGAGATGGCGCCAGTGAACGCTCCTCGTTCGTGACCAAAGAGCTCGCTTTCGAGAAGTCCCGTCGGAATCGCTGCGCAATTCATTTTCACAAGCGTGCGGTCTTTCCGCCGACTACGGTCGTGGATGGCGCGAGCAATCAACTCCTTCCCGGTTCCAGTCTCGCCCAACAGCAAAACCGTCGAGTCACTGCCTGCCACGGTTTCGACCATCTGTAAAACATGTCGGAGCGCGGAACTCTGGCCCACGATCCCTTCGAAATCCATCTCTCCGCGGATTTCGTCTTCGAGGTATAGCTTCTCCTGCGCGAGCTTCTCTTTCAGTTCTGCGATCTCTTTGTATGCGAGCGCGTTTTCAATAGCGATAGCGACCTGCCGCACGATCTGCTCGAGGAAATCAACATCGTCTTGGGAGAATGGCTCTTCTGCGAATCGCGACAGCGCCAATACTCCTAGCACCCGGTCTTTACTGATGAGAGGCAGGAAACAACCCGACCGCAAGCCCTCGCGCAAAGCCGAGGCGGAGCAAGCTTCGGGACAATCTGCCTGGATCTGCGATTTGCTTCGCAGTTCCACCTTCCCAGAACGAAATGCGGCGCCGAGCGGCGAGCCTTCCACCGGGATTCGGGTGTCCTCCGTCAGGAATCCCTTGCTGTCCGGGAAATCCAATGCATAGACGCCGAAGCAATCGCCATCCGGCTCAGGTAGCGCGACTGCTGCGGCATCGCATTTCATCACCCGGCGGACATTACCGGAGACTTCCCGGAGCAGTTCGCGAAGCTCCAGATTTGAGACCAGTCGGTTCGTCAGGTCGAGCACGAGCTCCAAGCGATCATTCTTATCTTTAAGCTCTGCCTCCGCCTGCCGTGAGGATTCGAGATTCAACGCGTTATCAAGTGCGAGAGCGAGATGATTGGCCACTGAAGAGAGAAACTCGACTTCCTCTGCCGAGTACGCGGCTGGACGCGACACTCCAATTGCGAACACTCCGAGGCGTCGGTGTACGGTCGTGAGAGGCAGGACGCACGACGAACGGATATCGTATTGCTTGAAGTACTCCCGCATCCGCGGGTACCGCGTCTCGCGATGCCAATCGTGGATGACAATCGGCACCTGGTTCGCATACACCCATCCAGTAGGTGTTTCGTGCGGCTGGAAGTCCGGAACGTGCACTTCCTCATTCCTGCCAGGCGCGTGGAACATGCGCCACTGTACCGCCTGCGTGGCCGGGTCCAGCAGGATCACAAGCACATAGTCGAAGGCAATGAAGCGCTGTAATTCCTCAGCAAACCGCTCGCGAAAAGTTTGAATGTCGCGATATCCGGCAATCGCCGTGGTGGCCCGAAGCAGATCCTCGTAACGGCGCACCGGTACGTCTGGGGACAGTTGGACTGCTTGCGCGTCGGTAACCATGGTCGGGACGCCCACCCCTCTTGGCAAACTTCTCCGTCGTCTGCGTTAGATTGAAAGGGGCCGACACAGGATTCGCATATTTTCTGCAGCGCATTTCACACTGCCAATCTTCGTCTCAGGCTGTCAATGGTTCGCCTGCCCTTTGGGGCATGAACTGTTCGAGCAAAGACTTGAAATGGGTGCTCAATTGCAGCGCTTCGCTCTCCTGCTCAAACAATGTGCGAGGGTCAGCAGAGCTCTTGAGCGCATAACGTAGATACGACAGCCGCATGAGCCAGAGCGCGTGCTTGAGGTCTTGATCGCTCTTAACGCGAAACGTCACCCAGCCTGAGCCGGGTACCCAGTGGTGCTTCTCGGCGAGACTCTCTGCCAGGAGCGCATCGTGGATCGATCGCGGAAACGGAATGTCCACGACACCGCCTGCGTGGACGTGCCCAACTTCTGCGCTGCCGAAGCGGAACTCTCGGCCTCCGAAACGATGCGGGTCAACGGATATCTGCGGCCATTCGGAGATTTCTTTTGTGAGCCTTTCCAGATCTTTCATTTCGATCACATCTCCTCTCCCTCACTTTGGATACCTTGATTTGACACTTCGATTCAATCTGCTCGCATCGCTGCACTTGGGTTCGCTACCAAAGTTCTGATTGGTAGCTCGTTCGCCTCGCCGAAATCGGCGTATATGATCGGGCGGATCTGATTGTCGATGGTGGAATGGAGACGTCTGAATTAGACGGCAATTACTTCATCTCGAGAATTCTGAGGTCGGCGATTCGAAACACACAATGGCGGTTCGGCAGAAGGGGGCGGTGGCCTAACTGGCAGCCAAGTAGGCGGATGATACTTCAACTAAATATTGAAGAGTCAAACTGGAGTGGCGGTCGGACGGCATTGATTCGAAAGGGGAGTTCCTCCGGACCTAACGAATTACGGAGCGGCCAAAGGTTCTAGGATGCCTTTTTCTCAGCGGCTTCGATAACGTACTTGCTTGCTTCCCGCCGCACATTTCTGATCCGCATCTCTTTTTCATGCAGCAGACGGTCGATTTCAGAGATTAATTCGAGCAAGCGTTTCGAGTCCTGCCCGTCAGCCGCTTCCACGCAGAGCCGCATCCAATGCTCTCGCTTTTCGCCTTCCATTTTGCCCTCCGCCGTTCGCTGGCAACAGCGCAGAGCAAACCGTTCGGACGCCCATTGTTAGCGGCTTTTGTTCCGATCCAGCATGGCAGCCCTCCCACCTCTGAAAAATGCACGAACGGCCTTGCAAGACGACAAAATGTTTACGCCACATCTCTCCCCGTCTGAATTTCGGAGACGTAAGAAGGCATTTTGGCCTCCCACTTCAAAGCTCGAATCTCATTGGCGATTTCAGGAGCGTGGCTTCGATCCGAAATCTGTGCTGCCGCTTCCAACGCCTCATTGATGGCCGTTAGAGCAAGGCAACTGCCGCCTGCTTTAAGGCTCGTCAGACCATACTTTGTGCGGATATCTTCTGCCATCTTTCAGCATTAATCCGGTTAGGCTGGGTCGCCATTTTCGGCATGGAAAAGGAGGGTTGCTGGTGCTCACGGCCCAGCCCCACCAGCGTGCCATATCATTCACGTTAGAACGGCAGAGTCAAACCGGGTGTTTACTGTAGATGGAGCGACCTTCGATATCGCCAGCATTGAAGGCCGCGAATTGAGGGTGGAACGACAGCAATGGCAGAATTCATTCACGAACACTCAACCCACGTGAGCGACGAGGACGGCACGGCCTACGTCGTGTGCATCTACGCACGGCAGAGAACTGATGGCACTTGGGAGGGCTGGCTCGAATTCCATCCGACCGATGAGCGCAAATCTGTGTTGCGCACTGAACAAGAGACATCACAGCCCAACCGCATCGCCGTCGTGTATTGGGCGTCTGGTCTAGAACCGATTTACCTCGAAGGAGCCTTCGCACGTGCGCAAGGACGGCTGCTGTGAGGCCACGCTTCTCGCGCACGATTTAGCAGTGTGACAGAAACCAGCAGGAAGAGAAACGCCGCACGATGATGTGCGGCCTTTTCTGTGAGGGGGAGAAAAGTCCTTAGAGCCCCTAACAAAACCTCCCTCATCGCGCGACCGTCCACAAAGAGCGTGACCTCAACGGACGTGGAGG
>Ga0209266_1001329_pt1 | contig 16514 bp, 17 predicted proteins | sample GraSoiAngelo_132_FD_185889 | JGI IMG/M metagenome (GOLD analysis project Ga0209266, IMG submission 185889) | Grasslands soil microbial communities from the Angelo Coastal Reserve, California, USA - 14_0929_02_40cm (SPAdes) (version 2) | ecosystem: Environmental > Terrestrial > Soil > Grasslands ...
CGCGAGAAGTAGTCGGCGCGCTTTTCCAGGTGGTGATAGGCGTTGCAGAGGAAGATGAGGTCCACGCTCTTAGGTGGGAGGAGCGGATCGTCCGGCTTGGCCACGACGAACTTCGCGTTGTACGGCGTGTGGAGATGCTCGATCATCTCCTCGTTGTACTTCAGCATGCCCAGCTCGATGTCCACGGCATAGACCATTCCTTTGTCCTGCACGGCCCAGACGAACTTCCGCGTGAAATAACCGGATCCGGCGCCGATGTCGGCGATCGTCATGTAGTCGGTGAGGTTCAGCGCCTTGATGACCTCGTCGGGCTTCTGCTCCTTGTCCCGCTCCGGCCGCTCGAGGATCTCGATGTACTCTTTGAGGTCCGCGGGGCCGCGGTGCTGCTCCTTGTGCTGCGCGAGGGCGGGGAAGACGACCAGGAGGGCGAACAGCAAAAAGGGGACAGGCAACTTTTTCCTGTAGTATGTTCCCCTGCTCTCTTTACTGGTTCCTGATGACATGAGAAAAAGTAGCCTGTCCCCTTTTTCTAGTGCCAGTCATCGGCGGGGTCGCGTGGGACGCTCGTGGCGAACATGATGGCCAGCGCCGACTTGTCGGTCTTGTTCGCGGCGGCATGGTAGGTTTCAGTTGGAACTAGGAGCATCTTGTTGCCGGGCCTCAGGACGACGATCTCGCGCTTGTGCGTTTTGACGTCCTCGAGCGTCAGCTCGAGCTCGCCTTCACGCATCCAGACCGCGACCTGGTGTACCTTGTGGTAGTGCATCCCGGCTGTTGCGCCGGGCTGGATCTGGTTTGAGTAGACGTGGGTGATGGGCGCGCCGAGCGCCGCTTCGATCACCTTCAGGTCAAAGACCTCCTGCCGGCGACCAGGCTTCTTGGGATCTACATCGATTTTATATTCCAACCAGCGGGCGATGCTCATGGGTCAGGACTTCTCCGAAGTAAAGGCCTTGCGGCTGTCACCTAGAACGTTGGAGAGGAGCGACGTCAACTCCAATGGGAGCACGAACTTCGTGGATGGGCTAGCGCCGAGCGTCTTGAGCGCGTCCAGGTATTGCAGGCTCATGGTCTTTGCATCCACGCCCTTGGCCGTCTCGAAGATCTTGGACAGCGCCAGGGCAAAGCCCTCCGCCCGGAGAATCGCGGCCTGCCGCTCGCCCTCCGCGTTCAGGATGCGGGCCTGGCGATCGCCCTCCGCTTTCAGGATGGCCGCCTGCTTCTCGCCGTCGGCGACCGTGATGGCTGCGGCCTTGGTCCCTTCCGCCTCCGTCACCGTCGCCCGGCGGCTCCGTTCGGCCGACATCTGGCGGCCCATCGCGTCGAGAATATCCTTGGGCGGCGTGATCTCGCGGATCTCCACGGTGGTGATCTTCACGCCCCAGCGCGTCGTCACCTGATCCATCTTGGTTTGGAGGACGTGGTTGATCTCCTCCCGCTTCGCCAGCACATCGTCCAACGCGATGTCCCCGACGACCGCGCGGAGGGTGGTGACCGCGATGCCTTCCGCCGCGGCGTCGAAATCCTGAACCTGGACGAAACTGGCGATCGGGTCCACGACCTTCGAATAGATCAGAAAGTCCACGGAGATGGACGCGTTGTCCTTCGTGATGCAGGTCTGGTGAGGGATCTCGGTGTACTTCTCCCGGAGGTCCACGCGCATGGCCTTGTCGACGAGCGGGATCAAAATCACAATGCCGGGCCCTTTTGGTCGTTCAAGCACCTTGCCCAACCGGAGGACCACGAGCCGTTGGTATTCGGGAACGACCTTGAGGGTCATGAAGACCAGGATGACTACGATAACCGCCGCGATCATGAATCCCGTTGGCATCGGCATGGGCGCCTCCTTATTTGATCTTCGAGCCCGGCGGGACGTCGTCCATTGTCGTGAGCAGAGCCGTCACCTCTTCCTCGCCGGCGGCCAGGACCATCCCCTGCGACTCGACGCCCATGAGCTTGGCCGGCTTCATGTTCGCCACGATCACGACGCGCTTGCCCACCAGGTCTTCCGGCATGTACTTCGTGCCGATGCCGGCTACGACCTGGCGCCGCTCCGTTCCGATATCTACTTGTAGTCTGAGGAGCTTGGTTGACTTCGGCACCCGCTCGGCGGCGATGACAAGGCCGACGCGCAACGAGACTTTTCTGAACTCGTCGATCGTGATCTGATCCGTTGGTGAAGGGGCCGGCTGCTGGTCTTGCGTCACGCGGGCATCTCCTTGAGTCTTGGTCGTCTCGATTCTCGGAAACAGCGGGCTTCCTTTGGCGATTTCTGTGCCGGGGAGCACGCCGCCCCAGGTAATCTCAGCAGACAGCAACGGTTTCGAAAAGTTCAACACCAGCCCGAGCTGCCGCTTCATCTCCTCGGCTGCCTGCGGCATGAAGGGATAGAGGGCGAGACAGAGGAATCGCAACGTCTCGGCCGCGTTGTAGAGGACGGTATTGAGCCGCGGCTTGTCTTCAGGCTTCTTGGCTAATGTCCAGGGCGCACTCTTGTCGATGTATTGATTGCCAAGCTGGACCAGGCTCCAGATGGCTTCCAGCGCCTTGTTGAACTCCAAACTGCTGAGATATTTTTCGACTGCAGGCAAGACCTCCATGGCTGTCCGTTGCAGTTGCCCGTCCAGCTCAGCCTTCACCGTCTTCTCCGGTTCAGGCACGACGCCCTTGGCGAACCGCTCGATCATGGTCAGGCTGCGGTTCAGGAGGTTGCCCAAATCGTTCGCCAGATCCGTGTTGATCCGGCCGATCAAGGCCTCTCGGGAAAAGTCGCCGTCTTGCCCAAAAGGCACCTCGCGCAGGAGGAAGTAGCGGAACGCATCCGCGCCGAAATCCTCCACGATGGCGTGTGGGTCCACCACGTTCCCCCGGCTCTTGGACATCTTCTCGCCGCTCACCGTCCACCAGCCGTGGGCGAAGATGGTCTTTGGCAGCGGAATCTTCAGGGCCATCAGGATCGTGGACCAGTACACGGCGTGCGTGGTCAGGATGTCCTTGCCGACGAGGTGGATGGTAGCCGGCCAGTACCGGTCGAACGACGGCGAAGGGCGCAGGTACTCCAGCGCCGAGACGTAGTTCACCAGCGCGTCGAACCACACGTAGGTGACGTAGTTGGGATCAAACGGGAGATCGATCCCCCAGGAGAGGCGTGATTTGGGACGGGAGATGGAGAGGTCCTCCAGAGGCTTCTGGAGAAACCCGAGCACCTCGTTGCTGCGCGACCGTGGGCGGATGTAGTCCGGGTTGGTCTCGATGTATTTGACCAGCCGGTCCTGGTACTGGCCCATCTTGAAGAAGTAGTTGCTCTCGCTGAGCTGCTCGACCGGTCGCTTGCAGTCCGGACACAGGCCATTCACGACATCCTTCTCCGTCCAGAAACGCTCGTCGAAGGTGCAGTACCAGCCGGTGTAGTCGGCTCGGTAGATCAACTCCTTGTCGTAGAGGGCCTTGAGCGTCTTCTGGACGTAAGCCTTGTGCTTGGGGTCGGTCGTGCGGATGAAGGCGTCGTTGGAGATGTTCAAGCGCTTCCAGAGGGTCTGGAACTGCGGCGCCAGGCGATCGCAGTAGGCCTTGGGGTCCATCGCCGCCTTCTGCGCGGCCTGCTGGACCTTTTGTCCGTGCTCGTCGAGGCCCGTAAGGAAGAAGACGTCGTAGCCCTTTAATCTGTGGTAGCGCGCCAGCACGTCGGCGGCAATGGTCGTGTAGGCATGCCCGATGTGGGGCACGTCGTTGACATAGTAGATGGGAGTCGTGATGTAGAACGTCTTGGACATTCGAATCGGGGTCAGGCGGCTTTGGGTTGAAGCGCTGCCTGGAGTCGCAAAAGCAGGCCCTCCAGCAGCAGTTGCTTGTTGAGGTTACGGTCCAAGCCTCGCGTCATGGACTCCACATAGGCAGCGAGGTCCACCATCGTTGCAACTGACAGGCGAGGAGCCAGCGCCTCCAACTCTGCCTGGCAATCGGCGTTCACCAGACGAGCGCGGTCGCCGCCGATTTTCACGAGGACCAGGTCGCGGAACCAGGTGGCGAGCCATCCGAACGCCGCCTCCGCTTGGTCGGATTTGGCGACCGCCTCGCACGCTGCCAGGAGCGCGCCGACGCTCTCCACTGATTCAGGGCTCACGAGCCTGAGGAACTCGGCCCGTTCGGCGCGGAGGGCTTCCGGATCGGCCTCCAGGGCCAGCCCGAGCCGGCCTCCTGAAATGATGGCGAGGAAGTGGGTGTCCTTCTCCGACAGCCTTCGTTGTCGCCGAACTGCAGCCTCCACCTGGTCTTGGGCCAGCGGCGCGAACCGGATCTCCTGGCAGCGCGACCGGATCGTCGGCAGCAGGGCCTCGGGCCGGGCGGAGACGAGGACGATCAGGCTGTCGGGCGGCGGCTCCTCGATCGTCTTGAGCAGGGCGTTCGCCGCTTCGCGTCTCAACAGATCCGCGTTGTCCAGGATCACGATCTTGCGCCGTCCGATCAGGGGACGGTAGATGAAGCGTGATTCGATCTCGCGCGTCTGATCGGTCTCGCCCTTGCCGCTGGTTGCCGCTTGGATCGTCACGTCGGGGTGCGCGCCGGTCTCGATCTGATGGCAGGACCGGCACACGCCACAGGCGTCCGGTGGATCCGGCGTCGGGATAGCCTCGCAGTTCACGGCCTGCGCTAGCACGCGGGCCGTCAGCCGCTTGCCGATCTGCTCCTCGCCGTGGAACAGCAGCGCGTGAGCCAAGCGCTGGCTCCGCAACGCGGCTTGGAGGAACCGCTTCGGCCGCTCGTGGCCGATGATCGTGTCAAACGGCATGGGGTTCGACCCGGGTCAAGCCGGACCGCCGCGCCCGCAGCCGCGGCTGCACGATCCGGTCGATCGCGCCCGCCACGACGTCTTCGGAGGCGGTGCCGTCCACCACGCGTACGCGGCGCGGGTTCTGTCTGGCGATGCGGAGATAACCCCGGCGCACGGCTTCGTGGAACGAGGCCTGTTCCCGGTCGAGGCGGTCAAGGCCGCCGGCCCGGCGCTTGCGAGCGAGGCCGACCGCCACCGGGACGTCCAGAAGGATGGCGAGGTCCGGTGAAAGGCCGGCGGTGGCGAAACGGTTCAAGCGGGCGACGACGGCGGAGCCAAGCCCGCGCCCGTAGCCTTGATAGGCCGTGGTCGCGTCGGCAAACCGGTCGCAGAGCACCACGGCGCCCTTCTCCAGCGCCGGGCGGATGGTTTCGGCCACGTGCTGGGCGCGGCTGGCCAGGTAGAGCAAGAGCTCGCAGCGGGCCTCCATGCCGCAGTTTTTGAGGTCCAAAAGGATAGTCCGGATCTGCTCACTGATGGGCGCGCCGCCGGGCTCGCGCGTCTCGATGACCTGGTAGCCGAGGGTCCGGAGGCGCCGGGCGAGTCTGTGAAGCTGAGAGGTCTTGCCGCAGCCTTCGATCCCTTCGAAGCTCAGTAAAAACCCTCGCTTGAAACCACCACGCGGCACCGTAGATTCCCCTTCGCTCCGAGCGCGCCAGACGACGCGATGAATCATAGTCCAACTTGTTGAGAAATAGCAATCTATCGCTTGCACGGCCGAGTAAAACTCTGTATCATGGCAGGATTGTATAATTCTGCACAAATGTCATGCTGAAAGTCTCGCTGAAACGCTACTTTATCACCGGTCTCCTAGTCATCGTGCCGATCTGGGGGACGGTCTTGGTTCTCAAGACCCTGTTCATTACTCTCGACGGCCTTCTAGGTGATTTCCTTGAGAAGTATTTCCCGCAGCGTTACATTCCGGGTCAAGGCATCCTGTTGCTGGTCGCCGTGATTTTCTTTGGCGGGCTGCTGGCCACGAACTTCATGGGCCGGCGGATCGTGGCCTTCTGGGAGAGCATCTTGCAGCGGGTGCCGCTGGTCCGGGGGATCTACACCACCATCAAATCCATGATGGATGTCCTGTCCTTCCAGGACCAGAACAAGGGCGCCGCCAAATACAGCCGGGTCGTGATGATCGAGTTCCCGCGCAAGGGCCAGTACGCGCTGGCCCTGGTGACCGGGGTCACGCCGGGTGAAGTGCAGGATATCAGCACGGACCGGGTGGTCAACGTGTATGTGCCGACCTCGCCGAATCCGACCTCCGGCTACTTGCTCTTTGTCCCGGAGAGCGAGTTGATTCCCGTGAACATGAGCGTGGACGAGGCGATGAAGATGATGTTTTCCGGCGGGATGTACACCCCCCGCGTGCCGGAGGCGGTCGGGGCGGGCACTGGCAGGAAGAGATGAGCCGGCTCGCCGCCATCATCCTCGCTGCGGGTCAAGGCATCCGCATGCGGTCCAAGCTGGCCAAGGTGCTCCATCCGGTGTGCGGGCGGCCGATGGTGCTCTTCGCAGTGGACCTGGCGGAGACGCTCGCCAAAGGCCATGTCGCGGTCGTCGTTGGATATCAGGCCGAGCGCGTGAAGGACCTCTTGACGGACCGCAAGGTGACGCTGGTGGAACAGGCACGCAGGCTGGGGACCGGCCATGCAGTCGCGCAGGCCCAGGCGGCGTTTCAGGGCCGCAGCGGGAACGAGTGGAGCGGCCGGCGGTTCGTGATCCTGAGCGGGGACACCCCGCTGTTGACGGAGGCGACGGTCCGGGCGCTGCTGGCGACGCACGAGCGCGAGCGGGCGACGGTGACCCTCTTGACGGCGCACCTAGACCAGCCCACCGGCTACGGACGGATCGTGCGGGGGCGCGACGGAACGGTCTGGCGGATCATCGAAGACAAGGACGCCACACCGGCCGAGCGGCGGTTGACCGAAGTCAATGCGGGCACCTACGTGGTCGAAGGCGAGTTCCTGTTCCCGGCGCTGGCTGGGCTCAAATCCTCCAACGCGCAGAAGGAGTACTACCTCACCGACATCGTCGAGGCGGCGATCCGGCAGGGGAGAAAAGTGGCGGCGTACATCGCCCGGGATTCGATCGAGGCGCTCGGGGTCAACACGCGGTCCGAGCTGGCCGCAGCCGAGCGGATCCTGCGCGACCGCGTGCGGGGGAAATTGATGGAGGCCGGCGCGACGTTTCTGGAGCCGGAGACGTGCTTCGTCGACACGGAGGTCCGGATCGGTCGCGACACCGTCATTCACCCGCACATCACGCTGGAGGGCCGGACGGTCATCGGCGAAGACTGCGTGATCCGCTCGCACAGCCGGCTCGTCGAGAGCGTGCTCGGCGACGGCGTCACGGTGCTGGACAGCTGCGTGATCGAAGGGAGCCGGCTGGAGGCGGAGTGCACGGTCGGCCCGTTCGCGCACTTGCGGCCGGGGACGGTCATCAAGCGCGGGGCGAAGGTGGGGAATTTCGTGGAGCTGAAGAAGACGGAGCTGGGCCCGGGCGCCAAGGCCAACCACCTCAGCTACCTCGGCGACGCGCAGATCGGCAGCCGCGTCAACGTCGGGGCGGGCACCATCACGTGCAACTATGACGGGCACAACAAGCACCGGACGGTGATCGGCGACGACGTCTTCGTCGGCAGCGACGTGTCCCTGGTGGCGCCGGTCACGGTCGGGCGCGGGTCTGTGATCGGGGCGGGCTCGGTCGTGACGGAGGACGTGCCGGCGGACGCGCTGGCGCTCGGACGGGCCCGACAGGTGGTCAAGCCGGGCTGGGCCAAGGGCATGCGGGAGAAGATGCGAAAGGACAAGCGCTGAGGACACGGTCATGTGCGGCATCATCGGATACATCGGGAGCCGGGAAGCCGTGCCGCTACTGCTCGACGGGCTGAAGCGCCTCGAATACCGAGGCTACGACTCGGCCGGCCTGGCCGTGCTCCGTGACGCGAAGATCGACCTCCGCCGCAGTGTGGGCAAACTGACCAACCTTGAGAAGGCCGTGAACGGCGCGGGGCTGCATGGGACCGTCGGGATCGGCCACACCCGCTGGGCGACGCACGGCAAGCCGTCGGAGCAGAATGCCCATCCGCACCGGTCGGGCCCGCTGGTGCTGGTCCACAATGGCATCATCGAGAACTACGCGGCGTTGAAGGCGCGCCTGCATCAGGAAGGCTACCGGTTCGAGTCCGAGACCGACACCGAAGTGATGGCCCACTTGGTTGCGCGTAATCTGAAAGACGGCCGCGGTCTGGAGGGGGCGGTGCGCGCCGCGATCAAGGAGGTCCGCGGCAGCTATGCGATCGCCGTCCTGTGCGAAGGGGAGCCGCAGACCATCATCGCCGCGCGCTCGGGCTGCCCGCTCGTGGTGGGCATGAGCGAGCACGGGGCGTTCGCCGCGTCGGACGTGACCGCGATCCTCGCCCACACGCGCGACGTGGTCTTCCTGGAGGACGACGAACTGGCGGTGCTTTCGACTAATACCCTGGTCGTCAAGGACGCGAAGGGCAAGCCGGTGACGCGCGCGGCGACCCAGATCGCGTGGGACGCGGCTGCGGCGGAAAAAGGCGGCTACCCGCACTTCATGCTGAAGGAGATCCACGAACAGCCGCAGACGATCCTGGACACGATGCGAGGGCGCTACACCTTCGAGCGCGGGGAGGCGGACCTGCCCGACATCGGATTGACGCCGGCCCAGTTCGCCGACGTGCAACGCATCTGGATCGTCGCCTGCGGGACCTCCTGGCATGCCGCGCTGGTGGGGAAGTACCTGATCGAGGAAATGGTGCGGGCGCCGGTCCAGGTGGACATCGGCTCGGAGTTCCGCTACCGCAACCCGTTGATCGGACCTAACGATCTGCTGATCGCGATCTCCCAGTCAGGGGAGACCGCCGACACCCTGGCGGCCGCCCGCGAGGCCAAGCGGCAGGGCGCCCGCATGGTGTCCATCTGCAACGTGGTGGGCAGCACCCTCGCCCGCGAGTCGGACGGCGTGCTGTACACGCACGCAGGCCCCGAAATCGGGGTGGCCTCGACGAAGGCCTTCACGGCCCAGCTCACGGCGCTCTACCTGCTGGCCCTGCACCTGGGGCGGGTGCGTGGCACCGTGTCGGTGGAAGAGGGACGCGCATGGCTGGACCGGTTCGTCACGCTGCCGACACACGTCCAGCATCTCCTGGGCCGCGAGGCGGAACTGATCGCGATCGCCAAGCGCTACCACACGAAACGCAATTTCCTGTACCTGGGCCGGGGCATCAACTACCCGATCGCGCTGGAAGGCGCGCTGAAGCTCAAGGAGATCTCCTACATCCACGCCGAGGGGTACGCGGCGGGGGAGATGAAGCACGGGCCCATCGCGCTGATTGACAAAGACATGCCGGTCGTGGTGCTGGCGCCGCGCGATCGCCTGTACGAGAAGACGGTGAGCAACCTGATGGAAGTGAAGGCTCGCGGGGCGCCGGTCATCGTCTTTGTCACGGCGGGCGAGCGTGAGCTCGGCAGGGCGGCCGACGCGGTGTTTACCGTGCCGGACGTGCACCCGCTGCTCTCGCCGATTCTCTTCGCGGTGCCGTTGCAACTGCTGGCGTACCACATTGCGGTGCTGCGTGGGACCGACGTGGATCAGCCGCGGAATCTCGCCAAAAGTGTTACGGTAGAATAACGTGAGGTTGATTGTCATTCTGAGCGAAGCGAAGAAACTCGGTGTTCTGAATAGAGACCCTTCGCTGCGCTCAGGGTGACACATGGGAGGCAAGGGGAAAATCACGTGGAGATTAGGAAGGAACAGGTCGAGCACGTGGCCAAGCTGGCGCGGCTGGAGGTCAGCGAGGACGAGAAGGCGATGTTCGCCCGCCAGCTCAGTGCGATCCTGACGTACATGGATCAGCTCAAGGAGGTGGACACCGAGGGCGTGGAGCCGACCGCGACCGTGCTGCCGACCGAGAACGTGTTTCGCGAGGACGCAGTGAAGCCTTCGCTTACACAGGAGAGGGCGCTGGCCAACGCGCCGGACCAGGCTGAGGGCTTCTTCCGCGTGCCGAAGATTTTGGAAGACCGCTAGGAAGCGTTCAGCGGTCAGCAGTCAGCTCGAAGCTGAGAGCTGATGGCTAAAAGCTAATGAGGCTTGCATAATGTTTCGACAAATGCTGCGATCGAAGATCCACCGGGCGACGGTCACCGATGCCTGTCTGGAGTATGAGGGCAGTCTGACCGTTGACGAAGCGCTGCTGGAAGCGGCCGGCATCCTGCCCTACGAGGCCGTCGTGATCTCCAATCTCAACAACGGGGAACGGGTCACGACCTACGTGATCCCCGGCGAGCGGAGGAGCGGCACGATCTCGCTGAACGGCCCGACGGCCCGCAAGGGTGCGGTGGGCGACAAGATCATCATCTTCTGCTACGAGTTCTACAACGAGGATGAGATCAAGCGGCACGAGCCCCGCATCATCAAGGTGGACGAGAAGAACCGGGTGGTGTCTTAGATGAACTTACGCAGGCTGACGCTCTTCGAGCTCAAGGACAAATTCCTGAAGGGCGAAGTCTCGGCCGTCGAGATCGTGAAGGCCTATTTCCAGCGCCTCATGCTGGCCGAGTCCAAGGTCAAGGCGTACATCACGACGGCGAAGAAGGACGCGCTGGTGAAGGAAGCCAACGAGTTGGACTACAGGCTCAGCAAGTGGCGGAAGACCATGCCGCTCATGGCCATGCCGATCGCGGTCAAGGACAACATCTGCACCGAAGGTCTCAAGACTACCTGCGGTTCGCGCATGCTGGAGAATTTCGTGCCGCCGTACGATGCCACGGTGGTGGCCCGCATGAGAGAGCACGGGTGCTACCTGATCGGCAAGACTAACATGGACGAGTTCGCGATGGGCTCTTCGACGGAGAACTCAGCCTTCGGGCCGACGCGGAACCCCTGGAACCTGGCCTATATCCCCGGCGGGTCCAGCGGGGGCTCGGCCGCGGCCGTGGCCGCCGAGCTGTGCGTGGCGGCGCTGGGCTCGGACACGGGCGGCTCGATCCGGCAGCCCGCCGCTTGCTGCGGCGTGGTGGGCCTCAAACCTACCTACGGCCGGGTGTCGCGCTACGGCTTGGTGGCCTTCGCCTCGTCGCTCGATCAGATCGGGCCGATCACGAAGGACGTGCGGGACGCGGCCGTGATGATGCAGATGATCGCCGGCCATGATCCGCTGGATTCCACGTCGGCCGACTTGCCAGTGCCCGACTACACGAAGGCGCTGAAGGAGAACCTGCGCGGGATGAAGGTCGGCGTGCCGCTGGAGTTCTTTGCCGAGGGCCTCGACCCGGAGGTAGAGCTCGCGGTGCGGACGGCGATCATCCAGATGCAGACGCTCAAGGCCGAGATCAAGGAGATCTCGCTCCCGATGACGAAGTACGCCATCGCGACGTACTACCTGATCGCCACGGCGGAGGCATCCTCGAACCTCGCCCGGTACGATGGCGTCAAGTATGGGTACCGCGCGCCGAAGGAGAAGGGCCTGCTGGAGATGTACATGAAGACCCGGCAGGAGGGCTTCGGGGCGGAGGTGAAGCGGCGCATCATGCTGGGGACCTACGCGCTGTCGGCTGGCTACTACGACGCGTACTACGGGAAGGCGCAGGCCGTGCGGACGCTGATCAAGCGGGACTTCGACGAGGTCTTCAAGGAGGTGGACGTGATCGTCACGCCCACGATGCCGACGCCGGCTTTCAAGCTGGGCGAGAAGATCCAGGACCCCTTGCAGATGTACTTGTCGGACATCTACACGATTTCGGTGAACCTGGCGGGGGTGCCGGCCATCTCGCTTCCGTGCGGCCTGAGCAGCGGGAAGCTGCCCATCGGCCTGCAGATCATCGGCCGGCCGTTCGAGGAGGAGAAGGTGCTCCGCGCCGCGTATGCCTACGAGCAGGCGACGGAGTGGCATTTGAAGCGGCCTGGCATCTAGTGTCATTCTGAGCAAAGCGAAGAATCTAAGGTGCGCGTGCAATCGAGACCCTTCACTTTGTTCAGGGTGACAAGGCCTTGGAGGTAAGCATGGTCATTGAGATTGCGGTGGGGGTTGTAGCGGTGGCGGCGGTCGTGCTGGTGACGTTTCTCGTGCCGGTGCTGATCCGGCTCCGCAAGACGGCCGAGGAGTCGGAACGCCTGCTTCGGCGGATCAACGAGGACCTGCCGGTCCTGTTGAAGGAGGCGACGCAGGCGGCCATCAACATGAATCAGATCGTGACCGAAGTGCGGGTAGGCGCGTCCTGCGCGCGCGTGCTCGGCGAGGCGATCGGCGAGATCGGGGAGACGATCAACCACGTTCATGGAGCCGTTCGGGGAGGCGCCGGTAGCTTGCTGACAAACCTCAGCAGTCTGCTGGCCGGCTTTCGGGCAGCTTATGGAGTATTCAAGCAGCAATCATCATCATCTCATCATCAAGGAGGTCCGTCCAATGGCGACTGAAAACAATGGCTTTTCCGCAGGTGCAGTAGCATTCGCTTTCTTAGCCGGGGGTATTATCGGTGCTGGCGCGGCCTTGCTGTTAGCGCCTCAGACTGGAGCGGAGACGCGGAAGCTGCTCAAAGACTATGCAGAGAGAGCCGAAGGAGAGATCCGCGAAAGAGTACCGGAAGCCAAGGCTATGCTGGACTCGGCCATCGAGAAGGGCAAGGAGTTTGCCGGTGAAAAGAAAGCCGTGCTTTCGGCGGCGATTGAAGCCGGACGCGAGGCTATGAGGAAACATCGGGCTTCTTAACCATTGATGGCCTACGAAGTCGTCATCGGCCTGGAGGCGCACGCGCAGCTGCTGACTGCGTCCAAGATGTTCTGCGGCTGCAGGACGGCGTTCGGCGCGGCGCCGAACACTCAGACGTGCCCGGTGTGCCTGGGGCTGCCGGGGGTCCTGCCGGTCATCAATCAGAAGGCGGTCGAGTTCGCCATCCGGACGGGGCTGGCGCTGAACTGCACGATCGCGCCGATGAACCGGTTCGCCCGCAAGAACTACTTCTACCCGGACCTGCCGAAGGGCTACCAGATCTCCCAGTATGAGTTGCCGATCTGCGAACACGGCTGGGTGGAGATCGGGCAGAACGGAACGGCCAAGCGCATCCGCATCCGGCGGGCTCACCTGGAGGAGGATGCGGGAAAGAACCTGCACACCGGCATCGCCGGCGCGTCCCACGTGGACCTGAACCGGGCCGGGACCCCGCTACTGGAGATTGTGACCGAGCCGGACATGCGGTCGCCGGACGAGGCCGTCGCATATCTGAAGACGCTGCGCGACATCCTGATGTACCTGGGGGTCTGCGACGGCAACATGGAGGAGGGGAGTCTCCGGTGCGAGCCGAACCTCTCGCTCCGGCTGGTCGGCTCGAAGGAACTTGGGACCAAAGTCGAGCTGAAGAACATCAACTCCTTCAAGTTCGTAAAGGCCGCGATGGAGTACGAGATCAAGCGGCAGACGAAGGTTCTGGACGAGGGCGGCAAGGTCGTGCAGGAGACGCGCCTCTGGGACCCGGAGAAGGGCGAGACTGCGGTGATGCGGAGCAAGGAAGAGGCGCACGACTACCGCTACTTCCCGGAACCGGACCTCGTGCCGCTCCGCGTCGGCAAGGAGATGGTCGAGGAGGTGCGGAAAACGCTGCCGGAAATGCCGGAGGCCCTATACAAGCGGTTCATGGAGGAGTACGGCTTGCCGGAGTACGATGCGGATGTCCTGACCTCCGCGAAGGACCTGGCGAAGTTTTTCGAGGACACTGTCAAGGCACAGGCTGGGATCACGTCTCTGTCGAGCAAGGAACTGGGCAAGGAAACGAGCAATTGGGTCATGGTTGAGTTGCTGGGTTTGCTACACAAGGGCAAGCCAAAGCCTGGTGGTGGGACCGAGCCATGGACCATCGAGCAGGACCCCTACGAGCAGAGCCCTGTCAAACCGCAGGGACTGGCCGAATTGCTGATCATGAAGCGCAAGGGCGAAGTCAGCGGCCCGATCGCGAAATCGGTGCTCGAGGAAATGTACAACACGGGCAAGAGCGCTGCTGAGATCATCAAGGCCAAGGGGCTGACGCAGGTTTCGGATGAGGGCGCGCTGGAGAAGATCATTGATGAAGTCATGGCCAAGAACTCGCTGCAGCTTGCGCAGTACCGGAGCGGCAAGGATCAGGTGTTCGGGTTCTTCGTGGGGCAGGTGATGAAGGCGTCGGGGGGCAAGGCGAATCCGGCCAAGGTGAACGAGCTGCTGAAGAGGAAACTCGCGGGATGAAGTTGCGGGTCCTGTCGCCGAGTTACCCTGACGTGCTCGCGCTCCGCCAAGGGCAAGCAAGTCGCGCTGTGCTCCGCCAGGGTCCCGCTCGGCGCCACCCGCATTTCATCCCGATGGGGATGAGGTTGTTGCAGATGAGGATTGAGCAATGAGCGGGATTAGGGAGGTCAGGGCGCGGGAGATCCTGGACTCGCGGGGGAACCCGACGGTCGAGGCGGACGTGGTGCTGGAGTCCGGCGCGCGGGGGCGCGCGGCGGTGCCCTCGGGCGCGTCCACCGGCACGCGCGAGGCCCTCGAACTGCGCGACGGCGACAAGAAGCGCTATCTCGGCAAGGGTGTCCGCAAGGCTGTCGCCAATGTGCAGCAGGTGCTGGCCCCCAAGCTCCTCGGCATGGATGCGATGAACCAGGCCGCCATCGACCGTGCGATGATCGCCCTTGACGGTACGCCAAACAAGCGTAAACTGGGCGCGAATGCGATCCTGGGCGTGTCGCTGGCCGTGGCGAAGGCCGCGGCCGAGGAAGGGGGGCTGCCCTTGTATCGCTCACTGGGCGGGCCGCACGCCTGCGACCTGCCGGTCCCGTTGATGAACGTGATCAACGGCGGCGCGCACGCGGACAACAACCTGGACCTCCAGGAGTTCATGATCGTGCCGGTGGGCGCCTCGACTTTCGCAGATGCGGTGCGGATGGCCGCCGAAGTCTTCCACACCTTGAAAGGCCTGCTGAAGAAAAAGGGCCTCAGCACCGCTGTGGGAGATGAAGGGGGCTTTGCCCCCAACCTAGGCTCGAATGAGGAGGCCCTGGCGCTCATCGTGCAGGCCATCGAGACGGCGGGGTACACGCCTGGCAAGGATCTGGCGCTGGCGCTGGATCCCGCGGCCAGCGAGTTCTACGAGGACGGCCGGTACGTGATGAAGGGCGAGACGCAGGCCCGGCGGTCCAGCGAGGATATGATCCGGTATTACGAGGGCCTCGCCCGGCGCTATCCGATCGTCTCGATCGAGGACGGACTGAGCGAGAAGGACTGGAAGGGCTGGAAGACGCTCACCGAGCGGCTGGGGCATCGGGTGCAACTCGTTGGCGACGACATCTTCGTGACCAACCCGGAGATCTTCGCGAAGGGGATTGCGGATGGCATTGGGAACTCGATCCTCATCAAGTTGAACCAGATCGGCACGCTGACGGAAACCCTGGAGACGATCGAGATGGCGAAGCGGGCGGGCTACACGGCCGTCGTGTCCCACCGGTCCGGGGAGACCGAGGACGTCACGATCGCGGACCTGGCCGTGGGCCTAAATACCGGCCAGATCAAGACGGGCTCGCTGTCCCGTACCGACCGCACGGCTAAGTACAACCGGTTGCTCCGAATCGAAGAGGAACTGGGGGAGGCCGCACGGTATCGAGGCGGCGCGGTCTTTGAGAGAAAGGCAGGGGCGTGAAGGCCAGGCCCAATCAGCGACAGGAGACCCTCCAGGCCAGGCGAAAGCGCCGCTGGACATTCTATGTCATCAGCGGCGTGCTGTTGATGGGTTATTTCACCTATTCGTTCTTCTTCGACACGATGGGCTTCATGAACTACCTCAACATGAAGCGGACCCAGAGCCGGATCGCCGACGAGATGAAGACGATCGAGGAAGAGAACGCCCGCCTGCGAGAGGACATCGAGTCGGTCAAGCACGATCGGGCCACGATGGAAGGTCTGGCCCGCGACCGGCTGGGCATGGTGCGGGAAGGCGAGACGGTCTTCCTGTTCGTACCCAACACCAACCAGAACGGGTACACGAAGGAGCGCCCGTGAGCTCGGCCGCGCCCTACCACTCCGGCTTCGTCGCGCTGGTAGGCCGGCCGAACGTGGGGAAGTCGACGCTCCTGAACCGCATCCTCGGCGGCAAGATCGCCATCATCTCGGACAAACCGCAGACGACCCGGACGAGGATTCTCGGCGTCAAGCACCTGCCCGGCGCCCAGTTAGTGTTCGTGGACACGCCCGGCATCCACAAGCCCAAGTTCCGGCTCAATCAGCGGATGGTCGAGACCGCGCTCCATGCCCTCGCGGAAGTGGACCTGGCTTTCTTCCTGGTCGAGGCGACGGAAGCGCCGGGTCCCGGAGACCGCTTCGTGCTCGACCGACTCAAGGAAGGTCGCGCGCCGGCGTTCCTCGTCATCAACAAGGTGGACCTGGTGCGCAAGTCGCGCCTGTTGCCGCTGATTGATGCCTACCGGCAGATGCACGAGTTTGCCGAGATCATGCCCATTTCGGCGAAGAGCGGCGACGGCGTGGACCGGCTGGTGAACCTGGCCCGTGCCCGCATGCCGGAGGGGCCCGTCCATTTCCCGGAGGACGTCATGACGGATCAGCCGATGCGGGTCCTGGCGGCGGAGCTCATCCGAGAGAAGATCCTACAGAAGACGCGCGATGAACTGCCGTTTGCAGTGG
>Ga0209266_1001332_pt1 | contig 16460 bp, 18 predicted proteins | sample GraSoiAngelo_132_FD_185889 | JGI IMG/M metagenome (GOLD analysis project Ga0209266, IMG submission 185889) | Grasslands soil microbial communities from the Angelo Coastal Reserve, California, USA - 14_0929_02_40cm (SPAdes) (version 2) | ecosystem: Environmental > Terrestrial > Soil > Grasslands ...
CCGCTCTGGAGGCCAGCGTTCGAGCCGCGGCACGAGTCCCGCGTTCTCGGCCACCGTGAAATGCGGCAGCAGACCCACCTCCTGAATCACGTAGCCGATCCGCCGCCGCAGCGACGTGGGCTCGAGCGCCGCGGTCCGCTGCCCCGCCACCAACACCTCCCCCACCGAAGGCTCGAGCAGACGGTTGATGAGCTTAAGTGTGGTCGTCTTCCCAGAGCCGCTGCGGCCGAGGAGCACGAGGGTCTCTCCTGCACCCACAGTGAAGGACACGTCCCGGACGATCGGCAGGACCCGTCCCTCCTCCCCCGTCCCTCTTCCCGGCAACGTATAGCCGAGTCCCCGGACCTCGAGCACGGCGCTCATTGCGCCCCCGCCCCCACCAGCACCATTTGAAAGCGGCCGTCTTCGCTCGTCCCGCGCCAGCGCTGCCCGAGGCCGGCATCTCGCAGGATTCGCAGGAACGTGTCGGCGTCGTACTTGTACGAGTGGTTCATTTCCAGCCGCTCGCCGGCACCGAGGGTCAGGGACTCTCCGCCGAGCCGGGCGGCGACGTCGCGGGTCGCCCGGAAGTGCTTGGTGAGGGGATGCAGCCCGGGGACGCGCGCGTCCTCGCGGTCCTCGAACACGAGCTCGCCGTCGGCCTCGGTGATCCCGACGGCGTGGAGCGGCGCCCACGCGAAGCGCCGGTTCAGGGGGTTGTCATAGCCAGCGACGGTGGCCTGGGCGGCGTAGATCTCGCCGTCCACGAGGAGCAGGTCGTCCCCGCGGAGCAGTTTCCGCAGGGCCCGCGTCTCGACCAGCGGATCGAATGCGCCGAGGGTGTTGCCCAGGAGCAAAATCAGGCGCGGCGGCGTTTCGGGATTAGGCGCCAGTGCAGTGAGGTGGTCGGTCCGTGTGAAGTCGGCCTTGACGCCCTGGGCGGGGAGCCCCGCGGCGACGGCGCCCTGACACGCGAGCTCGAGCAACGCCTGGCTCGTGTCTACGGGCGTGTAGGAGACGCGGATCCCGTGGGGTCGCAGCGCTTCGATGAGAAGCAGGTCCTTGTCCCCCTGCCCCGAGCCCAGGCTCAGGACCTCGAGCGGGCCGGGGGGTATGTAGCCAGCGAGGTCGGCGGCGGACCGAGCGATGAGCGAGCGCGACCGCACGTAGTTCCGGTAGGCGCCGTCCGAGCAGAGGGCGAGCCAGGCTCGGACGGACAGCGGAAACCAATAGAAGAATTTCTCCGGGAGCCGACGCGCGCGAAACGCGGCGACGAACTCGTCGGCGAGCGCGGTCTCGGTAAGTAGCGTGTGAGTGACGATCACGGAGTTCAAGAGTTACCGGTTGACGGGTCTGGCGGCAACCCGTATGCTACGTTTCGTCTGCCGTCGTCTGATTTCCACGTAAAGACGGAGGATATTCGCATGCAGATCGTCGAGACGCAGGAGCTCGTGCCCACCTGTCATCGGCCTGAGGTCGTGGAGACGAGCGAGCTGCAGCCAACCTGTCACTCCTGACGCAGGGCGGCTGGATGCAAGAGGGGGCCCGGACCGATTTCGGGCCCCTTTCGCGTTTCCTGGGCACGGAGGCGCGACTGGGGTTCGGGGGCTGGGCGGTGGGCGGCGCGGGCTGGGGGACGCCAGACGACACGCACGAGCGCGAGGCCGCGATCCGGCGCGCCGTCGAGCGGGGCGTCACGTTCTTCGACACCGCGCCGACGTACGGTGACGGCGAGTCCGAGCGACTGCTGGGCCGCGCGCTCGGAACCGTGCGCGAGCGGGTGGCGATCGCCACCAAGGTCGGCCCGCGCGACGATCCACGCGCCTCACTCGAAGCGTCGCTGCGCCGCCTCACCACGGACTGCGTGGACCTGGTGCAGCTGCACGAAGCGCTCGAACGGTGGGAATGGCAACTCGAAGCGCTCTATCGGCTGCAGCTCGAGGGAAAGGCCCTCGCGATCGGGCTCTGCAACGCCACTCACCTGCAGGTCGCGCGGGCGCTGACCATCGCTCCCCTGGCGACGTATCAGGGCACCTACAACCTGTTCGATCGCGACGTAGAAGAGCGCGAGCTGCCACTGTGCCGCGAACGTGGCCTCGCGTTCCTGGCATTCCGGCCGCTCGCCGCAGGCCTGCTCACCGGCAAGTACCGGGAGCCTCCCGCCTTCCCGGACGATGACCACCGCCGCAAGGTCTATTGGTTCAAGGGGAAGGAGTTCGAGCGCCGCCAGCGGACGATCGAGCGGCTGCGGCGCGTTGCGCGCCGGGAGGGCGTGTCGCTGCTCGAGCTCGCCCTGGGGTGGCTGCGCGCGCGGCCGGGGGTGAACATGGTCCTGGTGGGCGCGAGAAACCGGTCGCAGGTCGAGGAGGCGTTCGTCCCGGGCGTCGGGCCGCTGACAGCGGACACGGTGAACGAGATCGACCTCATAGTCCGCGAGGTCTTCCGCCCGGGCCGCGGCACGGCGCAACTCGAGCGGGCGGCCGCGACGTGGGGAGAGCGCGAGCGCTTCATCGCGGCGCGGCTCGACGGGAAGACTCGCTACGAAGCGATCGCCGCCGAGTGGACCGACCGCGGCGAACAGCCGATGATCGCGGCGCAGATCAAGGTGTTCGTGGACCAGTTGGCTGAGCAACGGTTGGTTGACGCCGACGGCTGACCGCTGATGGCTCTCATGGTCGGGGCGTTCTACAACCCTCAGCTCGGCGCTGAGCTCGCTGCGGCGAAGGGCATCGACCACCTCGCCATGGCCGACCCGCCGGCAGCACACGATGCGCACTGGCCCACCATCCGCGAGCGCTACACGCTGCTGCTCCACGACTACCTCGGCCAGCTCTCCGAGCCGCTCGATGAACGCTCGATCGAGCGTGCCCGCTCCCTCGCTACGTTGTACCGCACACCGTGGATCGCCGAGCATTTCCAGTGCCTGCACACGGAAGACGGGCGCTACAACATCAACTACGTGTTCCCGCCGCTCTACACCGACGAGTTTCTGGAGCGTTTCGTCGCCAACGCACGCGCGCTCCAGGCGCGGCTCGAGCAGCCGCTCGTGATGGAGAACATCCCCGGCTTCTTCGACGTCAAGGCGAGCCAGCTCCCGGAGCCTGTCTGGCTCGCGCGTTTCTTCGATGCGACCGAGGTCGGCTTTCTGCTCGACCTGCCGCACGTTTGGCTCGAGGCCCACTACCGCGGCATGAAGCCTGAAGCGTGGCTCGCGCAATTCCCGCTCGAGCACGTAGTCGAGCTGCACGTGGCCGGCGTCGAGGAGGACGAGGACCTGCGAGGTCCCTGGATCGCGCCCACCGCCCCGTCGGAGGCCATGCTCGCGTTTCTGGCGCACGCCGTCACTCGCTGTCCCCGGGCCAAGGCTGTCACGTTCGACGCATTTTCGCCGTCGCTCACCGCCGACGTGCTGTTCCGGAGCGTTGAACGGATCCGGGGGGCGCTGTGACCGACCGGGCACTCCAGGACCTGGTGCTGCGCGCGCTGGCCGACGCCTCGTTCCGGGCGTCATCCGCCTGGCGGCAGCGTGCGCTCGCGGACCCCGCGAAGGTGGAGCGGTTCGCACGCTTCCTCGCGCGGCACTTCTACTACGAGCGGATCGTGCACTTCTTCAAGTACTCGGGGGCGCTGGCGCGTGTGACCGGCCGGCGACCAGAGGGGACGCTCCGCGGTGCCGAATTCGAAGCGCTGCTCCCCGTGGTCGTACTCGGCAGTCGGCAGACGGCTCGCGCGGTCGCCGATCTCGTCGTGCGCGAAGTGAAGGGCGGCGCCCCCGTGGCCTCGATCCCATATCGCGACGACTTGCTGCGCTACGAGGCGGCGATGATGGTCGCGGAGGCGGGGCCGAGGGTGTGGCGAGAGAACGGGAAGGGGGAAGAGGGAAGAGGAACGGGTGTCCCGGAAACCGCTGAAGGAACAGTGCTGCTGGATCTCGCCTACGACCTACCGGCGGTCCTGCCGCAGCTGCTCCAGCCGTGGACCGAGGTGCCGCAGGCGCCGCCGCGACCGGTGCGACTCCTCGTCGCGCGCTCGCCCCGCGGCCGGGTCGCGGTCGCTCGCACCGACAGCGCGGTGGCGCGCGTGGTCGAGCTCGCGGACGGCCGCCGCACCCTCGAAGAGCTCGCACGCGCGGCCGGGTTGCCGCGGAACGAGCTCGAGGCCACGCTCGCCGGGCTCACCGACCTCGGCGCCGTTCGCTTCGGGACGGGCAGCTGAGCGCCGTGGCGTTACGCGGGCTTTCGCGCGCGCACGAACGCGCCCATGATCCTGCCGCTCACCTCGCGCGCCAGGACATCGACGTCGAGCCCGGCCCCAGCCAGCACGGCCCGCGCATCCTCGAAGCTGTAGATCCGGGTCGGCTCGATCCCGACGTTTTCGAAGCCGTTCGCGCTAAGCAGCGCCTTGAACTCTTCCTCCTCGAGGGCGCCGGCCACGCATCCCACCCACAGCTCCATGCTGCGGCGCACCTCACGCGGGATCTCCCCCCGCACCACGACGTCGGAGACGGCGAACCGGCCACCGGGCTTGAGCACGCGAAACGCCTCGGCCAGCACCCGCCGCTTATCGGCGGCGAGGTTGATGACGCAGTTCGAGATGATGACGTCCACCGACGCGTCCGGAAGAGGAATGCGCTCGATGTCCCCTTTCAAGAACTCGACGTTCTCGACCCCGGCCTTCCGCTGGTTTTCGCGCGCCAGGGCGAGCATCTCGTCGGTCATGTCGAGCCCGTACGCCTTGCCGGTCGGCCCCACGCGCCGGGCGGAGAGCAGCACGTCGATGCCCCCGCCGGAGCCGAGGTCGAGCACCACTTCTCCCGGGAGCAGCTCGGCGAGCGCAGTTGGGTTGCCGCAGCCGAGCGAAGCGAGCACGGCTTGCTCGGGGAGGGACGCGGTCTCAGCAGCCTCGTACAGGTTGGATGTGACGGGATCGCAGCCGCCGCTCGCTGCGGCGCCGCCGCAACACGAGCTTCCCTGCCCGTGCAGCACGCGCAGCGCCGCCTCTCCGTACTTCGCCCGTACGGTGTCCTTGATCACGGTGTCGTCGGTCATCTGTCCTCCTGAACAAACGTCAATGGGTCAACCACGGTTGACAAGAGGGGTACCCCTGGCGATACTGTGCGCGAGCGCAATGAACCAGAGACTGTTCCGAGGACCTGGGCTTCGCCCGTGGTCCTCGTTCGTTTCTGGAGGCTTTCACTGGAAGCGAGGCCGCATGCAGGTGACGCTGGGCGAGAACGACCGACTGGACTTCGTCCTGAAGAAGTTTCGCCGTCAGATCGCCAAGGCCGGGCTGTTCCAGGACATGAAGCGCAAGCGCTTCTTCGAGGGCCCGCGCGCTCAGCGACGGCGGAAGGACAAGGCAGCGGCCCGCCGCAAGGCGAAATCCGCGCACCGTCGCGAACACCAATAAGTAAGGAGTGGCATCAGATGGCACGCATCACCGGTACCGTGAAGTGGTTCAACGACGCGAAGGGCTTCGGCTTCATCACGCCCGAGAACGGCGAAAAGGACTGCTTCGTGCATCACACCGCGATCCAGGCGGAAGGTTTCAAGACACTGGCTGAAGGTCAGCGCGTCGAGTTCGACGTCGTGCAGGGGCAAAAGGGCCCAGCGGCGCAGAACGTCGTCAAGCTCTAAGCCCGACCCGGTACCAGAAAACGAACGGCGCCATCCGTGAGGACGGCGCCGTTGGTGCTTTAGGGAACAACCCCTAGCTCACCATCTGCGCGGTGGCATGGGGGATGACCTTCAGGAACGCCGCCACGACGCGTTCGGACCACCACGCCCGGCAGTTCATGATCTCCTCGAGCGCGCGCTCCGCGCTCACGGCCGCATGCTCCGTGCGCGAGTTTGTGAGCGAATCGTAGACATCCAGGATGCCGACGATCTGCGCGGACAGCGGGATCTCGTCTCCCTTGAGCCGATCGGGATACCCGCTCCCGTCGCAACGCTCATGATGCCAGCGGATGATGGGCTTCAGGTCCCACGGAAACTCGACGTTCCCGAGCAGCTCGATCCCCCAGATAGGATGCATCTGCAAGAGTTCGCGCTCGGCGCGGGTGAGCGGCCCGGGCTTGTGGAGAATCTCGTGGGGGACGCGTACCTTGCCGACGTCATGGAGATAGGCGCCGAGCAGAATGGTCGTCTCCTCCTGGTCGTTTAGCCCGAGGGCCCGCGCCACGGCGACCGCGTTTTGCGCCACGCGCTCGCAATGACCGAACGTGCAGCCGTCGCTCGATTCGATCGACTGGCCCCACGCGCGCACCACCGCCAGATACGTGGCTTCGAGCTCGGCCAACTTGCCGCCTACGTAGACCAGGTCCGCTCGGGCGTCCAGTCGGCGGAATAGGCCGTGGGCAACGTTGAGCACCCCGAGCGCGTCCTGGTTCCGGCCCATCGCCTGATGCAGGATGGCCAATTCGCGGGAGGCCTCCGCCTCGCCGAGGACGGAGCCCGCCGCGACGGCCAGCTCGATCGCCGCCAGGAACCGCGCCTCCGCGAGCGCCGGACGGCCCGTCTCGCGGTACACCATCCCGAGCACCCGATAAGCCCCGGCCTTGGGCCCACGCGCCCCGAGGTGATCGAACACGGCGAGCGCTTCCTCGGCCTTCTGGCGCGCGTCCTCGAACCGCTGGCGCATCACGTCCACCTCGGCGTGATTGACGAGACAGAGTCCGCGCAGATGGAGGTCGCCGACCCGCTCGGCGAGGGACCGGGCCTCGCGGAAATAGCAGTCTGCCGCATGGAACCGTCCCCGATCCGCGCTCACCATCCCCAGGTTGTGGTACGCGATCGCGCACCCCTGCGCGTCACCGGAGCCGCGGTACGCCTCGAGGGACCGCTCGTAGCGCGCGATGGCCTCGCGCAGCTCGCCCTGGATGTTCGCGAGGATGCCGAGATTCTGCTCGACGCGAGCGCGCAGCTCCTTCCTCGATCCGCCGAGCTCGAGCGCCTCGAGAAACGTCAGCCGGGCGTCCTCGACCTTCCCGGCAGCCAGGTGGAGGCCGCCCAACGTATTCAACGCTTCCGCGGCAAGTAGCTCGTTGCCGATCTGCCGCGCGATCTCGTAGCTCCTGCGGCACAACGCGTGGGCCTGACCGGACTCATTCCCGTGGTGCCTGAGGATCGCAAGCCGCCGCAGCGCTTCGGCCAGCACCGTGTGCTCCCCGGCCTGCTCCGCGGCGGCGATGGCGGATCCGAAGCGCGCAATCGCTTCGGGGATCCGTCCCGCGCGCTCCTGCTGCCGCGCCTCGTGCAGCAGGTCCGCGCTGCGACGCATCACGCCGAGGGAGCGGCGCGGGGTCGCCCGGTCGGACACCCAGCCCTCACCAGGCGATGGCATAGTCGGAAAAGTGACTGAGGTTGGCGGTGACCGCCTGAGCCGACGGGTCGTCGACCGACGGTAGGTACTCCAGGATGGACCCGGAGGCGTTCAAGTAGGCGATCCGCTTCGCGGCGCTGATCGCGCTGCAGTTGGCGTAGCTCATGGTCAGCGACGCCGGCTGCTGGAACGTGAGGCCTTCAGGTTGGAAGACGACCCGGTTGAGGGTGTCCGACGGCGCTACCGCCGTGATGCTTACGGAGTCGCTCAGGGCACCCGGCGGGACCGAGAGTGTCTGCCCCCCCACCACGAGCGCTCCGCCCGCGGGACCGATCGTCTGCGTGACCGAATCGGCGGCGATGGGGGAGCACCTGAGCAGGCCCGCGCTCTGCTGGGCGGTTTGCACCAGCGAGTCGAGGAGGTCTCCCTGTATCGTCGGCGCTCGGGCATTCACGCCGAGGGGCGAGCGATCTCCACAGCTCAGGACGAGCACGGTGGCACCGCCGAGCAGCGCGGAGCGCACGAAGGCAGGGACGTTCATCGAATGGTTCTCCTGTTCTCAAGCACGAAGCCGGGCGGCGTGGTGCGCGGCACGGACGCGCCGTCACCCCCAGGCACCGCAGTCACCTCGAAGCGACGCACCCACGGGCAGTCCGGCTCCGCCTGGCCGACCCGCACGGCAGCCATCGCGCGAGCGAGCAGCTCGGCCGGATCAATCGGCGAATAGCCCAGGTTGCCGACCGCGTCGTAGCCGGCGCGCAGCGTTGCCCCGGGAATGAGGACCGCCCCGCCAACGGTGTGGCAAAGGACGGTGCCGACCCGCTGCGCGAGCTTCACGGCACCAGCATGGTTGGTCGCGGGCGCGAGCAGTGCGAACTCGCTCGAGCTCATCACCCCGACCACGTCGGACAATCGTGCGGCGTAAGCCAGGAGGGATCCGGCCTTGGGAACCGGGAGGTCGCTCGACAGCGCGAACACGACGCACGCCAGCGCCCCGTGCTCCCGGGCCATCAGCGCCCCGAGCTCCCGCGCCCGCCGGGCGAGCGCCGACCGACTGTGGAGGCCGGTCGCCGGGTCAACCAGACCTGCCGCCAACGCGACATCGACACTCCGCTTCGCCTGGACGTACGCTTCGAGATTGAGCGACAGCTCCCCGGCAGTGGGCGGAGCGCGGAGAAAGTCCCAGGCACCAGCGCGCAAGGCCGCCACGCGCTGCTCGGGTGTCGGTTTATCAGGAGCGACGATGAGGATCGGCACCGTTTGAGCCACTCGCGCATCGGCGTGCAGCAGCCGGCACGCGTCGATCCCCGACATATCAGGAAGCTCAGCCTCGAGCAGGATGGCGTCCGGGGCGAACTCACGCGCGCGCTCGAGTACCTCCGCGCCCGTGTGCACCTCAGTCACCGCGTACTCATTGCGGCCGAGCAGGGGCGCAAGAGAGTGCTCCGCGGCAGTCGCGATCAGGACGACGGGCGGTGCGCCGGTGGTGGCCATAGGATCGTGTGGCCTCCCTGCAACGAGCGCGCCGCGCGCGCACAGCACGGGGAGCCTCAGGTTCGCGCGAGGGCGGCACCATTCTGAGGCCGGGGGTCGGTCGGCTTGCCTCAACTCGCGGCGCGCGGCGATTGCCGGGCGCTGCACGGTGTTGCGCGAGGGCCACAGCACGTCATGACTTCCGCCAAGGGTGCAATCTCGGAACCCAGCGCGGCACATTGGCGCAGAACGCGTCGTATTCGGCGCCGAACGTCGCGCGCAACGTCGGCTCCTCGTACAGCAGGACAAAGCCGTGAAACGCGAGCCAGAGCAGCGCTGCATACCCGAGCAGCGGAGCGCTGCCCAGCACCAGGCCCTGACCGACAATCAGCGCCACCAGAGCCACGTACATAGGGTTTCGGACGTAGCGATAGAAACCGCGGACGACCAGGTGGCGGGTGGGAAATACCGGTGCCGGCGTGCCGAGGCCTTCGAGCGCGAAGCGCCGGAATGCGTCCAGCAACACTGGAAGTCCGGCGGCGATTAGCGCGCCGCCGGCGATCCGGATCGCGGGGACACCCAACAGCGGCGCCTGTACGCGCCATCCCGAGATCCACCACGGCACGAGTCCGGCGACCGTGCCGGGCGCGATCACCAGGAACACCGCGGATCCCAGCACCGCGAACACGCGCCGCGTCATCGTCACTACAGCACGACGAGTTTCCCGCCGCCGGTGAGCAAGATCACGAGATTCATCACGAGCAGCATCAGGTCGTAATGCCAGCCGTACGCCCTGCCACCCCAGAACCCGGTCCTCCACACGAAGACCTTTTTCTGTATCGCCCCGAGCATGATGAGGATCAGCCCGATCGCCGCGAGCTGGGTCAAGATGCCGAGCGCCACACCGATACTTCCGAGCACTTCGGCCGATCCGAGGAAGACCGTGAATCCGGTGCTCGCCCCGATGCTGTGTGATCGTGCGGCCGGGTCCCTGAGATGACTCAGCCCGCTCGAGAAGAACACCGTCGCGACCATCAGTCTCAAGAGGAGCAGCCCGACGTCGCTGAACCGCAGCAGCGCCGGAAACAGGACGTGCATCAGCCCCGCTCGTGCGCCGCCACCGCCCGGTCCGCGTGGGCTTCCACAAACCACAGCCACTTGTCGACCCCGCGGGAAATCTCGGTGCAGATGTCGGTCGCGTCCGCGTCCCCCAGATCGTCCGTCTCGTCGATGGTCCGGCGGATGCGCTCGCCGAAGCGGGCCAGGGCGTTGGACAACGCCCACACGTGTTGTTCGCCGCTCGAGAGGTTGAGCGGGTACTGAGGGAGCTCGGAGCGCTCGGCGACGATCGCGCCAGTCCCTTCGGCCACGCCCCCGAGCTGGACGATGCGCTCCGCGAGGAGGTCAACGTAGTCCTCCACGGCTCCGTAGATCTCGTCGAACAGTTTATGAAGCGCGATGAATTGCGGCCCCTTCACGTTCCAGTGCGCCTGTTTCGCCTGCAACTGGAGGTCGATAGCGTCGGCCAACCGTTGATTCAACAGGTCGATCACCTGAGCCCGGGTCGATTCCGGGATGTCGTTCAGTGTCTCGTGCGTAGCGCCAGCCATGGGCGAGCTCCAGTCTGTCGTGGAGTGAGTGGTGGAGTGGAATAGTAGCGTCGATTCCAGCGGCCTGGTCCGCCGGTACGACTCAGCAATCATCTGTCTCGAAGGAAAGTTCCCCGCCCAGGGCTCCGGGGCGGCGCCGCCGCGCGCTCGAGGCACGGCTCCCGCGCGAGCCCTTTCCGGTTTATCTTTGCGGTGGCGCGCGCGGCCTTCACCGCCCACGCCCCCTGTCGGGAGCGGTCCATCATCTCCGGTGGACCGAGGCGTTGCCCAAACGGCCCCCTGGCAGCGGTACCACACACCAATGGGAGCGTCGCATGTCCTGCCAAGGCACCAAGGGCTCCGACACGCCGCTGTGAGCGCGGTGCACACCGCGCGCCCCGTCATCATCGGGTCCGGCCTCGCCGGCCTGTGGACCGCGTGGCGGATGGCGGTAGCGGGTCGCGCCTGTCTCCTCGTGACCAAGCGCAGCCTGGCTGACAGTGCCAGTGCCTGGGCGCAAGGCGGCATCGCGGCGGCTCTCGGCCCCGGAGACAGCCCGGCCCTGCACGCCGCCGACACGCTGGCGGCGAGCGACGGGCTCGCGGACCCCGAGGCGGTCCGCATCCTCACGAGCGAAGGGCCCGAGCGCATCCGGCAGCTGGTAGCGTTGGGCGCGACGTTCGATCGCGGGCCCGATGGGCGCCTCGCGTTCGGCCTCGAGGCCGCACACAGCCGGCCGCGGATCCTGCACGCCGGCGGCGACCGGACGGGGGCGATGCTGGTGCATTGCCTGGCTCGGATCGTGGCCGATCACCCCCAAATCGAGATTCGGGAGCACACGGAAGTCGCCCGCTTGTTGCTCGCCGATGGCCGCGTGGTGGGGGTGGTAGCGGTCGTGGCGGGCGGCGGCGTGCTGACGCTACCGGCTCCGGCGGTCGTTCTGGCGACGGGCGGCGTGGGACAGCTCTACGCCCTCACGACCAATCCTCTCGTGGCGACGGGCGATGGCTGGGCGCTGGCGCACCACGTGGGCGCCGAGCTGCGCGACATCGAGTTCCTGCAGTTCCATCCCACCGCGCTCAAGCTCGCGGGCGTGAACCCCGCGCCCCTCATCTCGGAAGCGGTCCGGGGTGCGGGCGCGACCCTGGTGGACCAGCACGGTCGCCGGTTCTTGGTCGAGGTGGATCCCCGCGCGGAGCTGGCACCACGGCATGTCGTGGCGCGCGCCGTCGCCGCCGCCGACCGCGCGGGCGGAGCGTGGCTGGACGCGCGCCGCGTGAAGGGCTTCGCTGCGCACTTCCCCTCCATCAGGGCGATGCTCGCGGGCCACGGCCTCGATCCCGCGCGCGATCTCATCCCCGTGGCGCCAGCGATGCACTACGCCATGGGCGGGATCGCGACCGATCTGGCCGGGCGCTCGAGCGTCCCCGGGCTCTGGGCCGTGGGCGAGGTGGCCTGCACCGGCGTCCACGGCGCGAACCGCCTGGCATCGAACTCGCTGCTCGAGGGGCTGGTGTTCGCCGATCGCGCGGGGCGCGCACTCGCCGCGCTGCCCGCACGGCGGCCGCCCGCGGCGTCGCCGGAAGCGTCCGGGTGGCCACCCGATCGCGACGCCGACGCGGAATGCGAGACGCTGCGCCGCCAGCTGCGGCTGGTGATGACGGCCGACGTGGGAATCGAGCGCAGCGAGTCGTCGCTGCTGCGTGCTGCGCGCGCCTTGGCCGAGCTCCTCGCGGCGGCCCCGCCGTCGGCATGGCGTACGCGTAACCAGATCACCGTAGCGCTGCTCATCACGGAGGCCGCGCGGCGACGGCGCGAGACGCGGGGCGGCCACGCCCGGCTCGACTACCCGCGGCGGGCCGGCGTGCCGGCGGTCGCATCATGACCGACTTAGTCACCGAGATCCGGGCGCTCAAGGTCGCGCGGCGCGCGGCGATCATCGCGCACAACTACCAGCGCCCCGAGATCCAGGACCTGGCCGACGTAGTGGCCGACTCGCTCACCATGGCACGGCGCGCGATCGCCATCGACGCGTCCGTGATCGTCATTTGCGGGGTGCACTTCATGGCCGAGACCGCCGCGATTGCAAACCCCGACAAGCGGGTGCTCATCCCGGACCCCGGTGCCGGGTGCTCCCTCGCGGCGACCATCCAGGCCGCAGACGTGCGCGCCTGGCGGGCCGCCCACCCCGATGGCGTCGTGGTCGCCTACGTGAACACGAGCGCGGCGGTGAAGGCGGAGGTCGACTACTGTTGCACTTCGGGGAACGCAGTCGCCGTGATTAACGCGCTCCCGCCCGACGTGCCGGTCCTGTTTCTTCCGGATTTCTTCCTCGGGAGCTACCTGCGGCGCGTGACCGGCCGGCCGCTCGACGTCTGGATGGGGGAATGCCACGTACACGCGGCCTTGACGCCAGACGTACTCGAAGCAAAGCGCCGCGAGCATCCGGACGCGGAATTCCTGGTCCATCCCGAGTGCGGCTGCGTCACGAGCGCGATGTACTACGCCGAGGTGGATGGCGACGTCGCCGCCGGCCGGACGCGCATCGTTTCGACCGAGCAGATGATGCGGCGCGCGCGCGCCTCGAGCGCCAGGGAGTTCGTGGTGGCGACGGAAACGGGCGTGCTGCACCGCCTGCGGCGTGAGAACCCCGAGAAGCAGTTCTCCGCGCTCGCCGAGTCAGCGGAGTGCCGCTACATGAAGATGATCACGCTGGAGAACCTCCGGGACGCGCTCCGCGACCTGAAATACGAGGTGACGGTGCCGCCCGAGACGGCGGCGCGGGCGCGGCGCGCCATCGAGCGGATGCTCGCGATTGGCTGACGCGCGCGGCCGGAACGAGGTGGGCCGGGCGCTGGCGGAGGACCGGGCGACGCACGACGTGACCACCCAGCTCCTCGGACCCGCCGCGGAGCGCCCCGCCTACGCCGACTTCGTCGCCGAAGCGCGGTTCGTGCTCGCCGGGATCCCGGTCGTCGCTAGCGTCTTTGCGGAGCTCGAGCCGACGGCGCGGGTCGATGCGCGGTGCAAGGAGGGAGACTGGGTCGCGGCCGGCACAGTGCTCGCCCGCGTGCGAGCCCGCGCCGGCACGCTCCTCGCCGGCGAGCGCGTCGCACTGAATTTCCTGCAGCGGTTGTCGGGGGTCGCCACCCTGACGCGCCGGGCGGTGGACGCGGTGGCCGGGACCGGCGCACGGATCACACACACGCGCAAGACGACGCCCGGCCTCCGGGCGCTCGAGCGTTACGCCGTCACCGTGGGGGGTGGGGTTGCGAACCGGGGATCACTCGCCGAGGCGGTCTTCTGGAAGGACAACCACTGGGCGCTCCTCGGCGACCGCGACCTGGCCGCGACGCTGGCTGCCGCGCCCGCGGGGGCGCCCGTGGTCGTCGAGGTGGAGAACGACGCCCAGCTCGAGCAGGCGCTCGGCGCCGGCGTGAGGTACATCCTGGCCGATAACCAGTCGCCCGAGCGCGTGGCAGCGTGGGTGCGGCGCGTGGGTCCGGGCGTCGCCGTCCAGGCCTCGGGCGGCATCACGCCGGAGACGGCTCGGGCTTACGCGGAGGCGGGAGCGACGCTGATCTCGATCGGCGCGCTCACCCACTCGGCGCCCGCCGCGCCGATCCGGTGCGACATTGGAACGGTACCACCCTCTCCCAGTTGACTTCCAACGCATCCGGAACCCTGCGAGATTGTTTCGGGGTTCATGAGCAAGTTCTCCTCGGGAGGGGCCGTGAAAATCCTTGACAGTCAGTGGCGAAGGAGGGTGCGCGTCGGCGCCACGGCGGCGCTCGCCCTGTTCTTGGGCGCGTGCGGCCGCAGGGGGCAAGCGCCGGCGTTCCCGCCTCCAGAAGTGGCGGTGGTGGTCGTACAGCCGAGCACGGTCCCCGAGTCCTACGAGTTCAGCGCCGAGGTGGCGCCGTACCGTCGTGTCGAGGTTCGCGCCCGGGTGGATGGCATCATCCAGGAGCGGGCCTTCACCGAGGGAGCCGTTGTCGAGCCGGGACAGGTGCTCTACCGCCTGGATCGCGTTCGCTACGACGCGTCATACCGAGCCGCGCTGGCACGGTTCGCGAACGCCAAGCGGACGCTCGAGCGGCTCGAGCCGCTGCTGGGGCAGCACGCGGTCGCGCAGCAGGACGTGGACAATGCACGGTCCGAGTACGAAGCGTCCCAGGCCGCCCTGGAGCAGGTGAAGAAGGACCTCGACGACACCGACGTGCGCGCCGAGATCCCGGGGCGTGTGGGGCGGACCGAGCTCGACGTCGGCGCCCGGGTGACCGGACCGGCCGACCTGCTGACGACGATCGACCGGCTGGATCCCGTCTACGTGTCCTTCCGGCCGTCTTCCGCGCAGCTCCTCGCCTGGCATCAGAACGTCCGAGCACGCGCCCTGATCCACCCGGGGAGTGCGCTCGCGGTGCAGGTCGAGTTACCCGACGGCTCGGTGCTGCCGCGGACCGGCCGGCTCGACTTCGTCGCGCCGGCGCTCGACCCCGCCACAGGGACGCAGGAATTCCGGGCCCTCTTCTCGAACCCCGATCGGCTCCTCATGCCGGGGCAGTTCGTGCGGGCCGTGCTGGTGGGCTTCGCGCGGGAGAGCGCGCTCGCCGTGCCGCTGCGCGCGGTGCAATCGGGCCTCGGCCGGCAATTCGTGTACGTGGTGGGTGTGGGGGACACGGCCAAGATGCGAGACGTCCAGCCGGGGCCCTGGAGCGGGCGCCTCTGGATCATCGATCGGGGGTTGAACGCGGGCGATCGCGTGGTGGTCGATGGCGTCCAGAAGGTGATCCCCGGGCGCCCGGTGCGGCCCGTGCCGCTCGCGGACTCGGCGTCAGCCGCATCGCGGGCGCAGCCCCCGGGGCCCGGGCGATGAGCGCCGCGCCGCCGCCCGCCGGGCCGCCGCCCGAGATCCGGTACCTCTTCATCCGCCGGCCCGTGCTTGCCGGCGTGATCTCCATCGTCATCACGCTGCTCGGGGGCTTCGCGATCCGGCTCCTGCCCCTGTCGCGGTATCCGCAAATCGCGCCTCCCGCGGTCCAGGTCGCGGCGGCGTATCCGGGCGCGACGGCCCAGGACGTCGCCGACGCCGTCGCGGCACCAATCGAAGAGCAGCTCTCCGGGTTACAGGGACTGCTGTACTACTCGTCGGCCAACGCGAGCGACGGCACCATGGGTCTCGCGATCTCCTTCGACGTGACCCGCAGCCAGGACCTGGCGGCGGTGGACGTGCAAAACGCCGTCCAGGTCGCCGTCCCCCAGCTGCCCGACGCGGTGCGGCAGAACGGCGTCGTGATCCTCAAGGCCAACACGGACATCCTGGCGGTCGTGGCGCTCTCGTCCAGCGATCCCCGGTACGATGCGTCGTACCTCACGAACTACCTGAAGCTCTTCGTCGAGGACGAGCTCAAGCGCGTCCCGGGAATCGGGAACGCGCTGACGTTCGGCGGGCTCCAGTTCTCGATGCTGCTGCAGCTCGATCCGGCGCGCATGGCGAAGCTGGGCGTCACGGTCGGCGACGTGGCGACCGCCGTGCGGGAGCAGAACGCGACGAACCCCGCCGGGCGCATCGGGCGCGAGCCCGCGCCCCCCGGTACCGAGTTGACGATCCCGGTGACGACGCTGGGCCGGCTCCAGACGCCCGACCAGTTCAACGACATCGTGGTGCGCGCCAAGGCGGACGGCTCGCTCCTGCGCGTGCGGGACATCGGGCGAGCGGTGCTCGGCGCGCAGAGCTATGACTTCGCCGGCCGGCTCAATGGCAAGCCGACCGCCTTCATGCTGCTGTACCTGCGGCCGGGGGCGAACGCGATCGCCGTGCGGAACGCCGTGCAACGGCGCCTGGACGAGCTGTCACGCGGTTTCCCGCCCGGGATCAGCGCGGTCATTCCGTTCGACACCACACCGTTCGTGACGGCGTCGATCAAGGAGGTCGTCTTCACGCTGCTCGAGGCGATGGCGCTCGTGTCCCTCGTCGTCTTCGTCTTCCTCCAGAGCTGGCGCGCCACGCTCATCCCGATGCTGGCGGTGCCGGTGAGCGTGATCGGTACCTTCCTCGGGCTGCTGGTCATCGGCTTTTCGATCAACGTGCTCACGCTG
>Ga0209266_1001334_pt1 | contig 16446 bp, 15 predicted proteins | sample GraSoiAngelo_132_FD_185889 | JGI IMG/M metagenome (GOLD analysis project Ga0209266, IMG submission 185889) | Grasslands soil microbial communities from the Angelo Coastal Reserve, California, USA - 14_0929_02_40cm (SPAdes) (version 2) | ecosystem: Environmental > Terrestrial > Soil > Grasslands ...
GACGAGGCCGACGAAGTGCACGCCGCGGTAGTCGAACGACTGATAGCCGCGGCCCTCGTACGTGCCGGCGCCGAAGCGGCTGAGGTAATCCTTGCCGCCGTCCAGCACCACGTCGTGCTCGCCCGGGATGTAGAAGATCTTCTCGGCCTTCACCGCCTTGAGCGACTCGGCCAGCGTGTCGAAGGCACCGGGCTTCTGGCCGTGGCTGAGATCACCGGTGTGCAGCACGAACGCCGGCCGCGGCTCGAGCGCATTGAGACGCGCGATCGAATCCGCGAGCGTGCCCGCCGCATCGCGATTGGCCTCGCCGTTGAAGCCCACGTGCGTGTCGCTGATCTGGGCGAACGTGAAGTCCGCGCCGGCGGCCGTTGCCGCGTCGAGCGTCGTCGCGGACAGCACGCCGCCGCGCGCCGCCCACGCGAGGCCGGTCCCCGCCCAGGCCAGGCACTGCATGAAGCGTCGTCGTTCCATTGAATCCTCCCGAGCGCCGTCGTCAGCGAACGACGACGGTCGCGGTCATGTGGGGATGGAGCGCACAGAAGTACGTGTACGTTCCGCGCGCGGTGAAGCGATGCGCATAGCGCTCCGCGTGCTCCAGGCCGCTCGAGGTATACGCGCGGTCCGTCGCCGTCACCGTGTGCGTCTCGTCGTCGCCGTTGGTCCACGTCACGGTCGCGCCGACGGGAACCGTGAGCGTGGCCGGCATGAAGTGGAACGCCTTGATCTGCACCTCGGGTGTGGCGGCGTGGCCGGTGGGAGCCAGCGCCAGCGCGCCCGCCAGCGTCAGTGCGAATAGTGCGCGGCTCATCGGGCACCTCCTCTCACAGGCGCCAACGCGTCCAGGCGCGGCGCGTTCCATTCGCGCGCGTGGGGAACGATTGGGCGGCTCGCGCGTTGCGGTGGATGACAACGGTGGGCGCGGTGCTATGGTGCCGGCATGCATGAGGAGCTCGCGCGTGAGGCGCTGGGCCACGTGGACGCGCTCTACCGGCTGGCGCGCTATCTCACGCGAGCGGACGCCGACGCCGAAGACCTCGTGCAGGAGACGTACGCGCGCGCGGTGGCCGGTGCCTCGGGGTACATGCCCGGCACCAACCTCAAGGCGTGGCTGTTCAGAATCTTGCGCAACACGTTCATCAGCACGTACCGCCGCCGCCGCGCGAGCCCGGAGGTGAGCGGACTCGAAGTGGCCGACGCGCCCGCGACGGAGGAATGGCTGCGCGACGACCTCGAGCTGGACCGGCTGCGCAAGATCGTGGCCGAGGAGATCGAGGCGGCGCTGATGAGCCTCTCGGAAGACGCGCGCACGGTCGTGCTGCTCGATCTGGAGGACTTGAGCGAGGTGGAGATGGCCGCGGTGCTCGAGTGTCCCGTCGGAACGGTCAAATCCCGGCTCGCCCGGGCGCGCGCGGCGCTGCGGCGCCGCCTGCGGGATTACGCGCGATGAGCGAGCCGCCGCCCGAGCGCGCGGTGGAAACCGCGCTGAGCGAGGCGCTCCAGCGCCTGCCCGAGCGGCGGGCACCCGCACGGCTCGTGCGCGGCGTCGAGGACGTCCTGGCCACCGCCCCCGCGCGGCGCTCGCGCTGGCGCCGCGTGCTCGTTCCGGCGCTCGCGGCCGCCGCCGTCGTCCTCGTGGCGACGCCGGTCGTCGTCTCGCAGCGCAACGCGGTCAGCCGCGCGGCGACGGCGACGATGGTGAGCGAGGCGATCGGCGATCATCTGCGCATCGTTCAGGCGCAGCGTCCGCTCGAAATCGAGAGCGGCGACGGCCATCGCGTGCGGCCCTGGTTCGAAGGACGGCTGGAGTTCTCGCCCGTGGTGACGTTCGGCGGCGACGCCGAGGTGCCGCTGCGCGGCGGCGCCCTCGCGTGGTTCCTCGATCGCAAGGCAGCGGTGTTCGTCTACGGGCTGCGCCTGCACACGGTGACACTGTTCGTCTTTCGTCCCGAGGGTCTGCCGTGGCCGGGCGGCCACGACGTGCACCGATCGAGCGCGCGCGGCTTCACCGTCGTCATGTGGCGCGCGCACGGGCTGGGCTACGCGCTGGTGTCGGATGCCGATCCCGGCGAGGTGCAGGCACTCGCGGCGCGCTTCGGCGGCGCCTGACCCCCGGTGCGCGGGAGTATCATGACGTTCATCATGAGCGGCGCGCTCGCGGGACTCCGCGTAATCGATTGCTCTCGGCTCATCGCCGGCGGCGTGCTGGCCACCCTGCTCGCGGACCATGGCGCCGACGTCATCAAGGTCGAGAATCCGAACGGCGGTGACCCGCTACGCACCTGGCTCCGCGAGCGCGGCGAGCTGTGGTGGAAGGTCTACGCGCGCGGCAAGCGCTCGATCACGCTGAACCTCACGCAGCCGCGCGGCCAGGAGCTGCTGAAGCGGCTGGTGCGCGACGCCGACGTCTTGATCGAGAACTTCCTGCCCGGCACCTTCGAGCGCTGGGGATTGGGCTGGGACGTGCTCGGCGCCGAGAACCCGCGACTGGTGTTCGCGCGTGTCTCGGGCTGGGGCCAGGACGGGCCGTACCGTGATCGCCCCGGCTTCGGCACCATGGTCGAGGCGATGAGCGGCTTCGCCCACACGACGGGCGAAGCGGACGGTCCGCCGACGCTGCCCTCGTTTCCGATGGCCGACATGGTCGCCGCCCTCGCCGGCAGCACCGCGGTGCTCGCCGCGCTCCGCCATCGCGACCAGGTGTCGGGCCGAGGGCAGGTCGTCGACATATCGCTCTACGAGCCACTGCTCTCGGTGCTCGGCCCCGACGCCGCCGGTTATGCGCTCGACAAGACCGTGCGCCAGCGCCACGGCAACACCTCCGACAACGCGAGCCCGCGCGGGACGTACCGCACGATCGACGACAAGTGGATCGCGCTGTCCGCCTCCACCCCCGCCTCCGCGACGGCCGTGTTCACCGCGCTCGGCCTCGGCGACCTGCTCAGCGATCCGCGCTTTGCCACCAACGACGCGCGCGTGGAATACAGAGAGCTCGTGGACGCCACGCTGGCCCAGGCCATCGGACAGCGCACGCTCGACGAGATGCGCCAGCTGTTCGAGTCGCGCGACCTCACCGCGTGCCCCGTCTACGACATCGCCGACATCACCAGGGATCCGCACGTCGTCGCGCGCGGCATCCTGATCGACGTGGCGGACCCTGCGCTGGGCGCGGTGCGCATGACGGCGCCCACACCGCGTCTGTCGGACGCGCCGGCGGCCGTGCGCTGGACGGGGCCGGAGCTCGGCGCCCACAATCGCGAGGTCTACGGCGCGCTCGGCGTCAGCGACGCCGAGCTGGAAAACCTCGGGCGCGACGGGATCGTATGACCCGGCCACTGCTGCGCGTGCTCGGCGCCGCGCTGGTCGTGCTCGGTGCGTGCGGGCTCGCCGCAGCCGCCGATTACACCGGACCGCTCATCGACGCCCACTCGCACGTGTCGAGCGCGACGGCGCTCGATCCGTACGTCGCCGCCATGAAGCGTCACCACATCCGCAAGGTCGTGCTCCTCGGCGTGGGCGGGCTGCAGCGCGAGGAGGCGGAGTGGATCGAGGCCGCGGCCAGGAAATACCCCGACCTCGTGGCCGCCGGCGTTCGCATTCCCGACCCGACCAACATGGCGGCGGCCGGTCAGCTCGACGTGGAGCTGGCGCGCACGAAGGCACGCGTGATGGGCGAGGCGCACATCCGCCACGTCGCGCGCAAGATCGAGCGCGACCCGTCGGCCCCGGCCTTCATGCAGATCCTCGAGCTGTCGGCCCAGCGCGGCGTGCCGGTGGTGATCCACGACGAGCTGACGCCCGCCGCGTTCGCCTCGCTCGAGGCCGCGCTGGCCGCGTATCGTCAGGCGATCATCGTCCTCGCCCACGCGGGAGGTGCGGCGCCCGCGGCGCTCGAGCGCCTGCTCGAGCGCAACGCCAATCTCATGGTCGATCTCTCCGGCATGCACTTTCAGCGCACGCCCTCGCTCGCGAAGGAGAAGGGCCCGCTCGATCCGGCGTGGAAGACGCTGATCACGCGCAAGCCCGATCGGTTTCTCATGGGCATCGACGTCTGGGGCCCGCCGACTTTCGAGCCCGCGATGCTCGACCGACTCATGACGTGGACCCGTCGCGTGCTCGGCGAGCTGCCGCCCGCCGCCGCCGAGCGCGTGGCCTGGAAGAACGCCGCGATCCTCTACCGGCTGGACTGACGTGACGGCCAATCCCTTCGCGCACGCGACCGCGTGGTCGCTGCTCGAGACGATCTCCGCGCGTCACGGCCCTCGCGAGGCGATCGTCTTCGGCGACGAGCGGCTCAGCTTCACGGACCTCCGTGATCGCGCGCGCGCTTTCGCGGGCGGTCTGGAGACGCTCGGTCTCGGCAGGGGCGACGCGCTGGCCATCTGGCTGCCGAATCGACCGCTGTGGTTCGTCGCGCAATACGCCGCGGCCAGCCTCGGGCTGGTCGTCGTCGCGCTCAATCCGCGCTATCGCGCCCACGAGCTCACCTACATTCTCGGTCAGTCGAACGCGGCGGCGCTGCTCCTCACCGATCGACTCGGTCCGGTCGATTACTTCGACACGCTCGAGCAGGTGCTGCCCGAGCTGGCCGACGCCGTGCCCGGCGAGCTCGGTAGCCCGCGCTTCCCCAAGCTGCGCCACGTGATCGTCGATGCGCCCGACGTCTATCCGGGATGCCACCGCGCCGACGACCTGCTGAGCGACGTCACGGGCGCCGCGAGAGCCGTCGGCGCCGACGAGGTTTTCACGATCCTCTACACCTCGGGCACGACGTCGTTTCCCAAGGGCGCGATGATCACGCACGCCAATTGCGTCCCCCACGGCTGGAACGTCGGCGAGACGTTGCGCCTCACGGCCGCCGATCGTGTGCTGCATGCGCTGCCGGCGGCGGGCACCTGGGGCGGCGTGAACATTCCGCTCACCACCTGGAGTCATGGCGCCTGTCTCGTGCTGATGGACGTCTTCGATCCGCTGCGCGCGCTGCAGCTGATCGAGCGCGAGCGGTGCACCGTGCTGAACGCCGTGGACAGCATGCTGATTCCCCTGCTCGACCATCCCGACCTCGGTCGTCGCGATCTTTCCTCGCTGCGCACCGGCGGCGTGGCCGCCGTCGGCGGCGGACGTCACGGCCTGCTCGAAGACGTGCTCGCGCGGCTGGTCCCGCTGGCGTTCCACCCGTACGGCATGACCGAGGTCAACGCGATGGCCCTGCTCCACAGCCTCGACGAGTCCGCGGCCGAGCGGCTCGTGCCCGGCGTGCGGCCGGCGCCGGGCCTGCAGGCGCGCGTCGCCGCCCCCGAGACCGGCGCGCCGTCGGGCGTGGAGATCGAGGGCGAGCTGCAGTTCCGCGGGCCGCTCGTCACCGGCGGCTACTACGAGAAGCCCGAGGAGACGAAGGCCGCCTTCACCGCCGACGGCTGGTTCAAGAGCGGCGACCTCGGCGTCCAGGATGCGGCCGGGCGTGTGATCTTTCGCGGCCGGCTCACGGAGACGCTGCGCATCAGTCATCACATGGTCGCGCCCGGCGAGATCGAGGCGTTCTTGCTGGCACACGCGGGGGTCGCGCAGGCCTTCGTGGTCGGCATTCCGGATCCGAAGACGAACGAAGCGCCCGTCGCGTACGTGATCCGCAAGCCTGGCGCCGCGCTCACCGAGGACGAGCTGCGCGCCTGGTGCCACGGCAAGATCGCGTCGTTCAAGATCCCGCGCGCCGTCCGCTTCGTCGACGACGTGCCGCGCACGCCGAGCCCGCACGGCGACAAGGTGCAGCGCGTGAAGCTGCGCGAGCAGGCGCTGAAGGAGTTCGGCCGATGAGCCTGCGCACGGCGCTCTGCGATCTACTGGGCATCGAGTATCCGATCGTGCAGTCGGGCATGGGCAGCGCCGCCGGTCCCGAGCTCGCCGCCGAGGTGTCGCGCGCGGGCGGGCTGGGCATCGTGGCCGGTCTGGGCGTGACGTCCGACGAGCTGCGCAAGCGAATTCGCCACGTCCGCTCCGTGACCGACCGTCCGTTCGGCGTCAACCAGTGGCTGCACACCGAGCTACGGCCGCCGGCCGATCCCGCGCGCGTGCCGCCGACGACGATGGGCGCGGTGCAGCAAGAGCTCAACATCTTTCGCGAGCGGCTCGGCATCCCCGCCGTCGACGGGCCGGCACCGGGCATGCCGGATCTCATCGACGCGGAGTTCGAGGTGATCCTGGAGGAGCGTGTGCCGGTGTGGTCGATCGGGCTCGGCAATCCCGTGCCGGCGATGGTGCGGCGCTGCCACGAGCGCGGCATCAAAGTGATGGCCATGGTCGCCACGGTGGAGGACGCGCGCGCCGTGGAGAAGAACGGCGTCGACATCATCGTGGCCCAGGGCGGCGAGGCCGGCGGCCACCGCTCGACGTGGATCAAGCAGCCGCGCGAGGCGGCGAACGTCGCCACGCTCACGCTCGTGCCGCAGGTGGTCGACACCGTGCGCGTGCCCGTCGTCGCCGCCGGCGGCATCGCCGATGGCCGCGGCCTGGTGGCGGCGCTGGCCCTCGGCGCCGTCGGCGCGCTGCTCGGCACACGGTTCGTGGCGACGCGCGAGTCCATGGCGTCCGAGGTCTGGAAGAAGCGCCTGCTGGAGAGCGACGGCGCTCACACCACGCTGACCGAGGCGTACACGGGGCTCTGGGCCCGCTCGCTGCCGAACCGGTACACCGAGGACTACGCGGCCTCGGGCGCGCCCGTGCTGCCGGCGCTCATGCAGCAGCGCGCCGCCCAGGACATCTTCACGACCGCCGCACGGCAGGGCGACGCCGAGCACAGCATGCTCTACGCCGGCCAGTCAACCGGTCTCGTCCACGATGTGCCGGGTGCGGCGGAGGTGGTGGAGCGGATCGCGCGCGAGGCGCGCGCCGTGCTCGAGCGGCTGGCTACTTCTCGCTGAGCAGCCGGTCGATCTCCTGGCGAAAGTCGGCGAGCGGCCGCGCGCCGGTGAGCAGCAGTCCCTCGACGGTATCGTCGGGCCGCGTCCGCCCGATCACGAACGACGGCGTGCCGCGCACCCCGGCCGCGGCGCCGTCGCCGAAGTTCTTCTGCACGGCGGCGGCGTACTTGCCGCTGTTCAGACACGTCCCGAACGCCGCGCGGTCGAGCCCGAGGCGATCCGCATAGGTCGGCAGCTGCTCGGCCGCCAGCGCCTGCTGGTTCTGGAAGAGCAGATCGTGCATGTCCCAGTACTTGCCCTGCTCGCCGGCGCAGCGCGCCGCCTCGGAGGCTTTGCGCGCATTGGGGTGGATCTGATCGAGCGGAAAATCGCGAAACACCCAGCGCAGCTTGCCCGCGTCGACGTACGTGCTCTTCAACGCCGGCAGGGTCGTCGTCACGAACTGCCGGCAGAACGGACACTGGTAGTCGGAAAACTCGACGATCGTCACCGGCGCGTCGCGCCGACCGAGCGCGGGATTGTCGCCGGTCGTCACCGTGGCCGTCATGCGCGCGGGCGGCTGGGACGGCGCGGCCAGTCGCTGCAACAGCTCGCGCAGCGCGCGCAGCTCGCCGCGCATCGCGGCCAGCTCCTCGCGCACGCGATCGAGGTCCGCCCGGATCGCGGCCAGCGCGGGGTCTTCGGCCCCCGGCGTCTGCGTCCGGGCGGGCGGCGACGTCTGCGCCCACGCAATGGGCAGCGCGCTCGCGATGAGCGCGACGCCGACCACGGCGCTGGCAATCAGTCGGAACCTCTTCGGCACGTCGACATTGTATGCACGATCGGCGAGCCCGCCCGCGGAAATCGCCGAAAGCGCGGGCGACGTTCGCCGGGAGTAGAATGCGCGTCGTGAAACTCGACGTCGGCATGCTCACCCACGACCTCACGTCGATCCCCGCCTACGCGCGCAAAGTCGAGGCGCTCGGCTACGACTGCCTCTGGTCGGCGGAGACGCAGCACGACCCGTTCCTGCCGCTCGCCGTCGCCGCCACGGTGACGTCGACGATCAAGCTCGGCACGTCCATCGCCGTCGCCTTCCCGCGCAGCCCGATGATCCTCGCGCATGTTTCATGGGACCTCGCGAAGGCATCGGGCGGGCGGTTCATCCTGGGCCTGGGCTCGCAGGTCAAGGGGCACAACGAGCGCCGCTTCTCGGTGAAGTTCGAGTCGCCGGCCCCCAAGATGCGCGAGGTCGTCCTGGCCATGCGCGCGATCTGGAGCACGTGGCAGAACAGGACGAAGCTCGATTTCAAAGGCCGGTTCTTCCGCTTCGATCTCATGACGCCGTTCTTCGATCCGGGCCCCATCGAGCATCCGCACGTGCCCGTATACATCGCCGGCGTGAACCCCGCGATGTGCCGCGTGGCCGGTGAGGTCGGCGACGGCCTGCACGTGCACCCCTTCAACAGCCCGAAGTATCTGCGCCAGATCGTGCGGCCCGCCGTCGAGGAAGGCATGGCGAAGGGCGGCCGTGCCGGCGCGCCCTTCACCTACGTCACCTCGTCGTTCGTCGTTGTCGGCGACACCGAGCCTGAGGTGGCGCGGCAGAAGCAGGCGGTCAAGCAGCAGATCGCCTTCTACGCGTCGACACGCACGTACGAACCCGTCCTCGCCGCCCATGGCTGGCAAGACCTCGTGCCGCACCTGCATCGCAAGTCGGTGGAGGGCGACTGGAAGGGCATGGCCGACCTGATCACGGACGAGATGCTCGAGACCTATGCGGTGGTCGGCTCGTACGCGACGATCGCCGCGCGCCTGAAGGAGCGCTACGCGGGCCTGCTCGATCGCACGGCGTTCTATCAGCCCGACCAGCAACCCACGCTCGACGATCCGCGGCTACCGCATGTCATACACGAGTTCAATCAATGATGGGCAACGCGTGAAGGCCCTCGTCTTCCACGAGTTCGGCGGTCCCGACAAGCTGCGCTACGACGACGTCCCCGATCCGAAGCCCAAGCCGCACGAGGTGCTCGTCCGCGTGAAGGCGTGCGCGCTGAATCACCTCGATCTCTTCGTGCGCGAGGGCATCCCGGCGCTCAAGACGCCCCTGCCCTTCTGGACCGGCTGTGACATCGCGGGCGACGTGGTCGAGGTTGGCGCCGCCGTGTCCGGCGTGAAGGTCGGCGAGCGTGTGGCCGTCAACCCCAACCTCACCTGTGACCGCTGCGAGTTTTGCGCGGGCGGCGAGGACAGTCTGTGCGTGAAGTACGGCATTCTCGGCGAGCACGTGCCCGGCGGCCTCGCGGAGCTCGTCGCCGTGCGCGCCGACAACGTCCTGCCGCTGCCCGCGCACGTGAAGTACGAGGAGGCGGCGTCGTTCGTCCTCACCAACATGACGGCCTGGCGGATGGTCGTCACGCAGGGCCGTGTCGGTCCGGGGCAGGACGTGCTGGTCATCGGCGTGGGCGGTGGCGTGTCGTCCACGGCCGTGCAGATCGCCAAGCTCTGCGGCGCGCGCGTGATCGTGACGTCGTCCAGCGACGCCAAGCTCGAGCGCGCGCGCGGCCTCGGTGCCGACGTCGGCATCAACTACAAGAGCAACCCGCAGTGGGCCAAGGCGGTGTTCGACGCCACCGACAAGCGCGGCGCGGACGTCGTCATCGAGAACGTCGGCGCGGCCACGTGGAAGGACTCGATCCGCTCGCTCAAGGGCGGCGGACGGCTGGTAACTTGTGGTTCGACGTCGGGGCCGATCGGCGAGACGCTGATCCCGCTCGTGTTCTGGAAGCAGGTGCACATCATCGGCTCCACGATGGCCAACCGCAAAGAGTTCAACGACGTCATGCGCCTGTTCTTCGCGGGTCGTCTGAAGGCGATCATCGACGAGGTCGTGCCGCTCAAGGACGGCGCCGCCGCGCAGGCGCGGCTGGCCGAGGGCAAGCAGTTCGGCAAGTTCCGTAGCGGAGGCCCATGACGACGTCGCGCATCGCGCTCCTGCTGGTCGCGCTCGCGTTCGTTCCCGCCGCGGCGGCCGCACACCACGGCTGGAGCGGCTACGACGTGAGCCAGGTGCTGAACCTCACCGGCACGATCCGCGAGGCCGGCTACGAGCATCCGCACGGCTACGTGAAGCTGGAAACGTCCGGCAAGACCTGGCTGGTCGTGCTGGCCCCGCCGTCGCGCATGGAGAATCGCGGCCTGCCGCGCGAGACGCTCAAGCCCGGCACCACGGCGAGCGTCGTGGGCTATCCCAACCGCTCGGATCCCGGCGAGATGCGCGCCGAGCGGATCACCATCGGCGACAAGACCACCGAATTGCGGTGAGCCGGCGGCGGGGCGCTCGCTGATGCACCCACCGAGCGGCCCCGCCTGGCTCGTGTGGCTCGAGACCTCGAGCGTCGCCGTCGCCATGCGGCAGTGGACGTGGCTCTATCCCGCCGTGGAGATCGCCCACATCGTCGGCTTCGTCACGCTCGTGGGCGCGGCGCTCATGTTCGACACGCGACTGCTGGGCCGCTCGCGGCCGCTGGCCGTGAGCGCGCTCGAACGTCACCTGCTGCCGTGGGCGCGCGGGAGCCTGCTGTTGGTCCTGCCCACGGGCGTGCTGATGTTCGTCGCGCACGCCACCGAGATGGCCGCGAACCCCGCGCTGCGACTCAAGCTCGTGCTGCTCCTCGCCGCGTTCCTGAACGCGGGCGTCTTCCACCGCTGGCCGTTCCGCACGGTCGGCGACTGGGACACGGAACTGCGCGCGCCGCTCGCCGCACGCGTCAACGGCGCGCTGTCCATCGCGCTCTGGGTGAGCGTGATCGCGTGTGGGCGCCTGATCGCGTACTTCTGAGGCGCCGGCGCGACTGACACTTCCTGGCGCAACAGGGTAAATATTTTCCCGTCTTCCCGCCGCGCACGACGGGTGGTCTATTTGCCGTCAGTGGATACGACGTGAAAGAGATCGATTTTCGACTGCTGCTCGAGCAATTACCGGCCATCGTGTGGGCGACCGATCTCGACCTGCGCTTCGTCTACTCGCGCGGCGCCGGGCTCGCTGCGCTCGGTCTCGGTGCCGACGAAGTCGTCGGTCTCTCCCTCAGCGATTATCTCGGCACGCCCGATCCCGCCGATCCGACGCTGGCCGCCCACCTCGCCGCGCTCGGCGGCGTGCCGACCGTCTATGAGCACGAGCAGGAGCGACGCGTGTACCGGGTGCACGTGGAGCCGTGGCGCGCCGGCGGCGCCGAGATCGTCGGCGTGCTCGGCGTCGCGCTGGACATCACCGAGCGGGCGCGCGCGGAGGCCGCGCTGGCGGGCAGCGAGCGCGCGCTGGCCGACTTCTTCGAGAACGCCGCGCTGGGCCTGCAGTGGATCGGGCCCGACGGCACCGTGCTGCGCGTCAACCAGACGGAGCTCGACCTGCTCGGCTACACCCGCGAGGAGTACGTCGGCCGCCACGTCGCCGATTTCCACGTCGACCGTGACGCGGTCACCGACATCCTGGCGCGGCTCGGCGGCGGCGAGGCCGTGGACGCGTGGGAAGCGCAGCTGCGAGCGCGCGATGGCTCGATCCGGCACGTGCTGATCTCCGCCAATGGGCTCTGGGAAGACGGACGCTTCGTGCACATCCGCTGCTTCACGCGCGACATCACCGACCACCGGCGGATGGAAGAGGACCGCCGCCGGGAGGATCTCCGGCAGCACGTGGCGAGCCTCGCCCACGCGGCCGCCCACGAGATCAACAACCCGCTGGCCGTGATCTATGGCAGCATCGACCTCATCGCGCGCACGGCGGCGCCCGAGATGCAGGCGCGCATCGACGCGTGCCGCGAGGCCATCGCGCGGGTCGCGGACATTCTCGACCGGATGAACAGGCTCGCCCGACTGCAGATCTCACAAGGCTGGCCGGCAGACCTGCCTCCGATGCTCGATCTCAGAGCATCGAGTGCCTCGCCAGCCCCCGAGCGCGACACGCCCAACCGCTCGCGCCGCTGAGGCATCGCCGGGAAGCTTGGCGCTGCCGCATCGTTCGTGGTTCACTCCATTCGATGACCCGTGTGATTGAGCTCGATACGCCCGCGGTGACCGTCCGCCTCGACATCGTCGAGCGCAACATCCGGCGCGTCCACGACCATCTCGCCCGGCTCGGCATCGCCAATCGGCCGCACGTGAAGACCCACAAGATTCCTGCGCTGGGCCGCATGCAAATGGCCGCCGGCGCCGTCGGCATCACCTGCCAGAAGCTCGGTGAGGTCGAGGTCTTCACCGACGCGGGGGTCGCCGATGACGTGCTGCTCACGTTCAACGTGATCGGCCGCGCCAAGGTCGAGCGGCTGGTCGCCCTGACGCGGCGGCTGCGTCGGCTGGCCGTCGTGTTCGACAACGACGTGGTCGCGCGCGCGATCTCGGAGGGCGCGCGCGCGGGCGGCGTGGAGGTTCCGTTCCTCGTCGAGTGCGACACGGGCTTCGGCCGCAACGGCGTGCAGACGCCCGAGGCCGCGCTCGAGCTGGCGCGCACGGCCATGCGGCTGCCCGGCCTGCGCTTCGAGGGGCTCATGACGTTTCCCAATCGCGAGCCCGGCACCCGCGCCTTCCTCGAGCGTGCCCTCGAGCTGTTCAAGCGCGACGGCACCGCCGTGCCGGTCGTCTCGGGCGGCGGCACGCCGGCGATCTTCACCGCGCAGTCGATCCCGCAGCTCACCGAGCACCGCGCCGGGACGTACATCTACAACGACCGTATGGTCGTGGCCTCCGGCACGGCGACGTGGGACGACTGCGCCATGCGCGTGCGCTGCACGGTGGTGAGCCGGCCGACCGCCGACCGCGCGATCCTCGACGCGGGGAGCAAGGTCTTCACCTCCGATCTCTACACGGTGACGGGCTACGGGCACGTGCTCGAGTACCCGGAGGCCACGGTCGTCACCCTGTCCGAGGAGCACGGCGTGGTCGAGCTCTCGGCCTGTCGCGCGCGGCCGCAGGTCGGCGACGTCGTCGAGGTCGTGCCCAATCACTGCTGCGTGGTGAGTAACATGGTGGACGAGGTCTACGGCGTGCGCGACGGCACGGTGGAGGCCGTGTGGCCGGTCGCGGCGCGCGGCGAGGTGCGCTGAGCATGAACGCCAAGAAGACGCTCGCGATCCTGGTGGGCGGCGGCCCGGCGCCGGGCATCAACGCGGTTCTCGCCGCCGCCACCATCGAGGCGCGTAATCACGGCCTGCGCGTGCTCGGCTGTTACGACGGCTTCAAGTGGCTCGTGCAGGGTGACACGCAGCACGTCACCGAGCTCGAGATCAATGACACCTCGCGCATCCACTTCGACGGCGGCTCGATCATCCGCACCTCGCGCACGAACCCGAGCAAATCCGCGGAGAGCGTCGGCCAGGTCGGCGATGCGCTCCAGCGGCTCGGTGTCAATCACCTCATCACCATCGGCGGCGACGACACGGCCTATTCCGCGTCGCGGCTGGCCAAGCAGGTGCCGGGGCTCACGGTGGCGCACGTGCCCAAGACGATCGACAACGACCTGCCGCTGCCGGGCGACGTCGTCACCTTCGGCTTCACCACCGCGTGCAATCTGGGCAAGGAGCTCGTCCGCAACCTCATGCAGGACGCGCAGACCACCGAGCGCTGGTTCTTCGTCACGGTCATGGGCCGGCACGCCGGCCATCTCGCGCTCGGGATCGGCGGCTCGGCGGCGGCCACGCTCACGCTCATCGCCGAGGAGTTCTCCGCGCCGCAGATCTCGCTCGACACAATCGCCGACACGCTCGAGGGCGCCATCATCAAGCGGCGTGTCCAGGGCCGCGAGCACGGCGTGGCAATCCTCTCGGAAGGCCTCGGCGAGAAGCTCGATCTCACCACGCTCGGCGACGTCGAGCGCGATGCCTACGGCAACGTGCGGCTCGCCGAGCTGGATCTCGGTCAGATCCTCAAGGATCGCGTCACCGCCAGCCTCAAGAGCCGCGGCGTCGACGTGACGATCACCGCCAAGGAGCTCGGCTACGAGCTCCGCTGCTCCCCGCCGGGTGCGCACGACATCTCGTACTGCCGCAGCCTCGGCTACTGGGCCGTCCGCTTCCTGCTCGAAGGCGGCAGCAACGCGATGGTGACCATCCAGGCCGGCCGCCTCGTGCCCGTTCCTTTCGGCCTGATGCTCGATCCCAAGACCGGCAAAGTCCGCGTGCGCTACGTCGACGTCGAGTCCGAGATGTACCAGACGCTGGCGGCGTACATGATTCGGCTCAAGCCCGAAGACTTCGCCACGCCGGAGTCGCTCGCCGCGCTGGCCAAAGCCGGCAACCTTTCGGAAACGGAGCTGCTGTCGCGCTTCGGTCCCCTCGTCGGGCGCACGTGAGCGCTCGGCGCCGGGACGCCTGAGGTACACTCGACCGATGCAGCGCTGGACTCGACTCGAAACGTCTGCCTATGTCCTGCTGATCGCCCTCGCCGCGCTCTTCATGGCCGTCGTCACCCACGACGCGTGGCGGATGATCGGCCGCGCGTGGACGGGCTTCCCCGTGATGGAAAATCTCCTCGTGGGCGTCGGCGGCATCCAGCGCGAGCGCGTCGAGCCCCTCGACCTCGTGCGCGCCGTCAACGGCCAGGTCGTCACGTCCTCGCGCCAGCTCCAGAAAGAGGTCGAGCGCCATCCGCCCGGCACGCGCATGCGCTACCTGCTCGTGCGCAGCGGCTCGCTCGTCGAGGAAGACGCCCCGAGCCGCGAGATGACGCTCGGCACGTTCAAGCATTACGTCATTCAGTACCTGGCCGGCGGGATCCTCGTCCTCGCTCTCGGCGCGCTGGTCGCCCTGTTGCGCCCGAGCGGGCCGAGCACCCGGCTGTTCGTCGTGTTCTGTCTGACGACGGTCGTCGTGAACGTGGGCTACTGGGACCTGTCGGGGACGCATCGCTTCACGAAGCTGTTCTTCGTGGCGTGGACGTTCCTGCCAGGGATCCTCGTGCATCTCGCACTCGTCTTCCCCGAGCGCACGTCGCTCGCCCGCCGATGGCCGCGCAGCGTCTGGGTCCCGTACGCAGCGTCCGCGGCGCTGTGGCTCTGGTTACAGGTGCCGATGTCGCGCGACTCGTGGGCCGCCGGCGCGGGGCTCGTCGCGATCTACTGGACGGCGGCGCTCGTCGAGCTGCTCGTCAGTCTGGCGCAGACCGCGCGCACCGGCACCACGCCGCTCGTGCGCCAGCGTGCGCGCGTGCTGCTGGCCGGCTTCGGCATCGGGTACCTGGCGCCTGTCGTCGGAACCACCGTGGAGGTCGTGCTCCACCAGCCGATTCCCTTCTTCCACGAGCTGTGGCAGCTGACGTTCGTCTTCCCGCTCGCGGTGGCGTACGCCATCGTGCGCTACCAACTCTTCGACATCCGCACGGTCGTGCGCGTGGGGACGATCTACTCCGTCGCCACCGCTGTCGTCGCCCTTGGCTACGCCGGACTGCTCACCGGCCTGAACGTGCTCTTCGGTCGGCTGGATGTCGGAATGTCGGGCATGATGACGCCGCTCGTCGTGGCATTCGTCGTCGTGCTCGTCGTCAACCGGCTCTATGCCCGCACACAGGCGCTGATCGATCGCGTGTTCTTCCGCGCCCGGTACAATGCGGGCCAGGCGCTGGTGCGGCTGGCCGACGCCATGACGACCACGCTCGACCTTGACCGTCTCGCGGCGTTGATCACGGGGACGATCGACGAGCTGCTGCACCCGGGGCACGTCGCACTCTTTCTCGCCAACGACGAGCGTGGAGCATTTCGCCGTGTGGGCCGAGGCGACGGGCTGGGCGCGGACACGGTTTTGGCCACATGCCTGGCCGGCCGGCGCACGCCGCTCTCACGCGAGACGCTCCTGGCCGATCCCGCGTTCGAGGACATCCGCGCCGCCTGCCTGGCGGACCTCGACGCGCTCGAGGCCGACGTCGCAGTGCCGATCGTCTTTCGCGATCGCTTGACCGCGCTGCTGGTCCTCGGTGCTCGGCGTGGCGGCGCGCCGTACACCTCGGACGACCTGCGCAACCTGCGCATCATTGCGACGCAGGGCGCCGTCGCCCTCGAGCACGCACGCGCATATCACGCGCTGCAGGCGGCGCTGCGTCGCGTGCAGATTCTCGAGTCGATCCGCGCCGGCCTGTCTAAGTTCGTGCCGCGCACGGTGCAACGCCTGATCGAGCAGGCGCCGGACGCGCCCGAGTTCGCCAAGCGCGAGACCGACGTCTCGGTATTGTTCGTCGACATCGCCGGCTACACGCGGCTGGCCGGACGCCTGGACGCCGCGACGGTGGACCGGCTCGTCGAGCGCTACTTCGGCGCGTTCCTCGACGAGATCCTCAAGCGCGGCGGCGACGTCAACGAGACGGCCGGCGACGGTCTCATGGTGATTTTCCAGGACGCCGATCCCCGCCGTCACGCCCGCGCCGCGGTGGCCACCGCGATGGCGCTGCTGCACCGCGCGAACGACATCAACGCCGCGGAGCCGCTCGACGAGCCGATTGTGCTGCACGTTGGCGTGAACTCGGGCCGCGCGGGCGTCGGCGCGACGAAGATCGAGGGCACCGCCGGCAC
>Ga0209266_1001336_pt1 | contig 16427 bp, 19 predicted proteins | sample GraSoiAngelo_132_FD_185889 | JGI IMG/M metagenome (GOLD analysis project Ga0209266, IMG submission 185889) | Grasslands soil microbial communities from the Angelo Coastal Reserve, California, USA - 14_0929_02_40cm (SPAdes) (version 2) | ecosystem: Environmental > Terrestrial > Soil > Grasslands ...
CCGTCGCTTCGTCCTGGAGGGCGTGTAGAGGCGACCGGACTCAAACCGCCGGTCACGGAGGATCGGGCGATGGCGCGGATCGGGCGAGTCTCCTACCGCAGCGGGTTCGTAGAGCGGCTTGAGGAGGCAGAGCGCCTTCCCGCGATCACCATCGAGGCGGCTGACCTCCCCGAGGACGTGCTCGCGACCAACAGCAAGGCGGTGAGGCGGATTCACCAGGTGTGCTGCCGGCTCGATGACATCGCCACGGGACGCCGCCAGTCGTAGCGTTCCGCCCCTCGAACGCTTCTCCAGCCCGTCCGCCGAAGCGGATGCGGGGTGTCTCCCTACCGGCCACCCTCGGCCCCGAGGGTTCCATGAAGTGCAGCATTCCGGCCCGGCTAACTTTCGCCCTACTCGCTGTCGTTGAGCAGCTGGCCGACTTCTGCGGCGAGACGATCCCCATCCAAACGTCGCTCGGCGGGCGCAAGCGGCAATTGGTGCATCCAGCCCTGCGGAGCGGGCGGCTGATCCTTCCACTCGGCATTGCCATCGAAGAGGAGATACACGTCCCAGGCCGGCCGGGAGTCGGGCAGCCCAAGAATACGCGAGTACGTCTTTACCAAGTCGCCTTCGGCATCCCAATAGTGGCTGACGCGCTCATCGGGAAGCCGTGTCGTCGCCCTCGATACGGCCAGGCGCATGTCCGTGCGAAGAATTGGGACCCAAACTGCGTAGACCCGCAGATCGGGCGCGTTCAGCTTGTCGAGTACACGACTTTCGACTTCGGAGGCCCCCCGAAGGCAGGCTGGTCACGTAGGCGACAGAAGCAGGAGCAGACGCACCTTGCCGGCGTCTTCGTTGAATCTCGCGTGCAACGCACCGATGTCGGTCGAGTAGGGCTTCCTCCCTCGCGGGAAAAGCTGTCCAACGATGAAGAGGCCCAGCAAGATCACGACGAGACAGGCGATGAGAGCGCTGCGTGTCATCTTGGCTAGGGCGCACCAAACTGGATCACGATCCCGCCGCCGATGATCAGCAGGCAGCCCGAGAGGAGACTCGGAGACGGGCGCTCACCGAAAAACATGACGCTGAGCACTTGGCTCACGACGACGAACACGGCGATGTACACCCCCATCAGGCGCCCGAAGTCGATGAGGCGGTTGGCATTGACGACGAGCCCGTAGGCGGTGAGCCCGAGCGCACCGACCAGCAGCCAGGGCCAGGAAGCCCGAAGAAGGCCGTGACGGATCGCCGCGTCCCCACCGACCTCCAGCGCAGCAGCCAGCACGAGCAGTCCGAGCATCCCTGATACTTACAGCGCGAGTGGACACAAGGCGAGCACGAACACGCCCACCCGTTCTTCGCCGTCATCCTTCAGCCCAGCAGGACAGCTTCGCCACGTCAGTCGAGAATGACAGCGCCGCGATCTTCAACGCCTCGGCCATCGTCAGGTAGACGTGGATAGAGCCAGTCCTTGGGAAAGGTTGGCCGGAGTCCGTGCCCCGCGTTGATAACCCGGGTGCGTACCGGCCTGCAGCACGAGCTGCTCACACACATGCGTGACGGCGCAGGCGCTTGGAGGCGTGTATGACGCCGGCCATGGAGAAGACAGCTGCCGAAGACGCCGAGCTGAACCAGCTTGAGCAGGAGATCGGCGCGTTCCTGGCGACGGGGGATTCGACAGCCATAGAGCGGCGTCTCACGTCGCTCTGCAAGGAGCTGCTACCGCGGCTCCAGAAGGCGCAGGGTTCCCGCAGCGAGGGCCTGCGGTCCTCGGACCGCGAGCAGGCGTTGTATGCACAGCAGGTGTTCTTCCGGCTCGCCGTCGTCCTGGGCCGACTGCTCGACCGCTGGACGCGGCCTCGGGCATCCGATGACCTGCGGCGGCTGGCAAACGACGTGATCGAGCTACACGACGACGTGATCGAGCTGCACACGCGGCTCCGGCGGATGCGGTGAAGGGCGTGCCGCCCCCCCCGACATCGCCGGCACCGAGCGGCCGGGCAGGGTGACGGCGCGTGCCCGACTACTGCCAGCTATCGCGGCCGGGGAACGTGTAGCTGGTGATGCTCTGGTCTCGCCCGACGAACACGTGCCCGTAGATGCCGCCCCGGCCGAACCCGAGGCTCGGTGCCGGGGGAAGCGGGTACGGGTAGTACGGGTACCCGGGGTAGCCGGAGGCCGGGTACGGATAGCCTGGAGCCACAGCCGCTCCGGCGAAGAAGGCGGGCGCCCGGAAGGACGGGCATCGTTGGGCAAAGGCTGGTCGGGTGAGCACGACGAGCACGAGCGTCCCGAGGCCGATCACGAGGGTCTTCATCGTCCCGTCCAACACCGAGGCGCGCCGGCAGTTGTTCGATGGGTCGAAAGGCAATTCTGGCGCTTCCACCGTTGGTGTGCCAGGCTGGTCACGTTGACGAGGTGGGCACGCGGGATGACGACGTAGCCCCCGAGCCCGTCGGGGAGACGCGTCTACCGCGACGAAGCCGTGCGTGGCAATAGCAGGATCGTGATGAGTGCGGCTGTCCCGAGCTGTGCGGCCGTGGGACGATGCACCGTCGGTCCGGTGCGCCCATCTGTCGGCTGGTCTAGGCCCCAGGACATGGGCGTCTCCGTAGCCGAACAGATGGCGGGGCTCCTCGTCAGCATCCGCACGTTGCCGCTCCTGCTCACGCAGCCGAACGGTTCAGCTGCGACTGTGCCTGCCCAGAGCACGAGGCTGGCGAGCAGAAGATTCTGGGCCAACGTCGATCCGCCTTTGTTCACTCCTGTATGCTCGCATCGTGACTGCCGTCAATGCCGGCCGCGTGCCGCGCTGCCTACCGCCGTCACCGTCCAACTCCTCACGCCTTCGGACCGCGTGAGTGTTCCGCCTGGCGCCTGTCGTACCGACCGGGAGTGCTCTTCCGACTGAGAGCATCGACGACCGTCTCGTGCTGGTCGGTGTAGTCGCCGAGGTTGCGATCCTGTTCGCGCTGATCCTGGTGCCGCCGCTACGGGCCATCTTCGGTCTGGCACCGCTCGGAGTCACGGAATGGAGCCCACTGGTTTGCTTCCGGGCGATTGTGTGTTGGCGGGGGCCACCTCGCCCTCGGCGGCCAGGCGGGGTGGTTCTGTTGCCGTTTGTTGCCGACGCCACCCAACTCCACCCCACACCCAGCCTCCCCAAGGACGAACTGCCCATAAGTGGCACAGGCTGTGGCTGGGTGCTAAGAGCAAGCGCCGCATGCGCGAGGAGACGAGCCTCATCATCCCCGCCGTCCGTGCCGTGCTCGACGAGGCCCTGGCCGCCGGGCGGCGGACGACCGATGGCGCGCAGGCGATCGACGAGCACCAGGTGCACGCCGAGCGGCTCGCCTACGCCGCGACCGAGGCGGCGGCCGCCGAGGCGCTCGCTGCCTATGCGCGCGGGCGCGCGGGTGACGAGACGATCGGCCGCATGGCGGCCGCGTTCGCGGGCGAGGTGGCGAGCCGGCTCGGTGCCGAGATCGAGGCCCATCGCGACGACTTCGGCGTCTCGGGCGAGACGCTCGCGCGCACGCTCGGCGCCCCCGAGGTCCGGGCGGCGGTGCGCGCCGCGCAGCACGAGGCGCAGCTGCGCGAGGTCGGCCGCGAGGTCATCCGCACGCGCGGCGCCAACAACTCCTTCATCGACGGCGACGTGGCCGAGATGGCGCGCGACTCGGCTCGAGGTTTCGCCCGCAAAGAAGTCGCGCCCATCGCCGAGCGCATCCACCGTCACGACGAGCTCGTCCCCGAGTCGATCATCCGGCGGATGACCGAGCTCGGCTACTTCGGCATGTCGGTGCCCGAGGAGTACGGCGGGCAGGGCATGGGCAACCTGGTGATGATCGTCATCACCGAGGAGCTCTCCGCGGCCTCGCTCGCGGCGGCGGGGAGCCTCATCACGCGGCCGGAGATCCTGACCAAGGCCTTGCTCAAGGGCGGCACCGAGGCGCAGAAGCGGCGGTGGCTCCCGCCGATCGCGGCGGGCGAGCTCATGGTCGGCATCTCGGTCACCGAGCCCGACACCGGCTCCGACGTCGCCTCGGTGCGCTGCCGGGCCGAGCGCACCGAGGGCGCCTGGCTCATCTCGGGTGCGAAGGCGTGGTGCACGTTCGCCGGGCGCGCCGACGTGCTGGCCCTCCTCGCGCGCACCAACCCCGACCCCGGGGCGCGCGCGCGCGGCCTCTCGCTCTTCATCGTCCCCAAGGACTCCTTCCCGGGCCACCAGTTCGAGATGCGCCAGCTCGGGGGCGGCGTGCTGCACGGGAAGGCGGACGCCACACCCGGCTACCGCGGCATGCACTCCTTCACGCTCGGCTTCGAGAACTACGTCGTCCCGGCAGAGAACCTGATCGGCGAGGCAGAGGGGGAGGGGAAGGGCTTCTACCTCCAGATGACCGGCTTCGCGGCCGGCCGGCTCCAGACCGGCGGGCGGGCCACCGGGCTCGCGCAGGCGGCGCTCGAGGCGACCGCGACCTACGCGGGCGAGCGGAAGCAGTTCGGCCGGCCGATCGGCGACTTCCAGCTGACGCAGTACAAGCTCGGCCGCATGGCGACCCATCTCGCCGCGGCGCGCCAGCTCACCTACGCGGCCGCGCGCGCCATGGACCGCGACGAGACGGTGGTCCTCGAGCCGGCCATGGCGAAGCTCTTCGCCTCCGACGTGGCCGTGCGCGTCACGCAGGAGGGCCAGCTCCTCCACGGCGGCTGGGGCTACGCGGAGGAGTTCGCCATCTCGCGCCACGTCGTCGACGCGCTCGTGCTCCCGATCTTCGAGGGCGTGAAGCCGATCCTGGAGCTCAAGGTGATCGCGCGAGGATTGCTCGGTGGGTGAAGCGGCGAGCGAGCGTTCCTGCGCGGTTTGACTCTCGCACCCCTCGTCTGCACGCTGAGCCCTGGAGGTGGAGGAAGATGAGGCAGCGGACGAAGGTCGGCGTGCTCGGCGTCGCGGTGGCGGTCGCGCTCGCCGTAACGGAGCACCGGATGGCCCACGCCTACTACTCATCGACGTGGTACGAGGATGCGGGGGGACACGAACAGGCCGTGCGCCAGCAGCGTGCCCTCCACGCGCCGATGCTGGTCTACTTCCGCGTCGACTGGTGCCCGCACTGCCGCGCGCTCGACGACATGCTGGAGGCGTACGAGGTGCGCTCCCGTCTGAACGGGTTCATCAAGGTGCGCATCAACCCCGAGCACGGCGATGCCGAGAAGGCGCTGTTCCAGGGGCCCTACGGAGCCGGCGGATACCCGGCTCTCTTCGTGCACCCCGATGGCGGGACCCCCGCGCGTGTCTCGACGAAGGGCCCGCCCGAGCAGTTCGTGGCTCACCTCCCGAACTAGCTGGCGGACGTCACGCGCGCCGACTACGGGCTCGTCGGGGCACTCGTCAGCCCTCGAGCCGCAGCGGCCGGTGGCGGATGTGGGCAGCGAGGGCGCGGCAGGCGACGAGGACCACGACCGCCTCGCCCGCGATCAGGTGGGGCAGGAGGCCGCCCGCCAGGGCCATCCACGACATCGCCAGCAGCCCCGCGCCGACCACCGTGATCAGCATGCCGATCACGACGTTGGTGCTCGACTGGCGGCCGGTCGTCGGCGGCTCGGAGAGCGGTACGTAGTCACGCGCCGCGGCGGGCAGCAGCGAGAGGAACGGGAGGACGAGCAGGCTCGGCAGCGCGACCGGCAGCCTCTCGACGTCGATCGCGGCGATCCAGAGGAGCGAGACGACCGCGCCCGGCAGGAGGACGTAGTAGATCGCCGCCTTCCGGGTGCCCTCGAAGAGCGGCGCCGCGGTGCCGAGCGGGGCCGCGGCGAAGATCTCGGTCGCCGCATGGTGCGACGACGTGCGCAGCGCCTCGAGGACGACCGAGGGCAGCATGCCGAGGATCAGGACCGACACGAAGGCGCCGGCGGTGAGGCTGTACGTGGCGCGGCTGACGAGCTGGGCCACGGGTAGGAGGAGGAAGAAGCCGAGCGACGGGTAGAGCCGCGTCTTCGTCTCGCGGTCGCGCCGCAGGTAGGCGGCGGCGAGCTGGAACGCCGCGCGCTCGGCGGGATCGCGGAGCCACCAGCCGACGAGGGCGCCCGGCGCGCGCTCCGCGGCGCGGAGCCGGCGCGCGGGCGCGAGCGGGCGCGCCTCACCGAGCTGCGCGAGCGCCCCGGCGTAGCCCGGGGCGAGGCGCGCCACCGCCACCCAGCCGAGGCCCAGCGTGGCGGCGACGGCGAGCAGGGAGAGCGGCACGGCACGCGGCGGGTAGGTGGCGGCCCCGACCACGTCGAGCGCCGCGAACCAGGCCGGCGGGAAGACGAGGGCGTAGGCCGCATCGAGGCGGAAGCGGGGGAGCTCCAGGAGGTGCGCCAGGACCTGCGAGAGGACGAGGAAGGCCGCGGACAGCCCCGCCTGCGACCAGGCCGCGACGCTGCCGAAGCGGCTGCGTTCGACGAAGCGTCCGACGAGGCCGTAGGTGAACACCACCATGGCGGTCACGAAGGCCGCGAGCAGCCCCACCACGCCGAGGTGCACGAGCGGGAACGTGCCGCGCATCCCCGTGACCCGCAGTCCGAGGAGCATGGGCGGCAGGTTGAGCGCCAGGCCGAGCAGCAGCGCGAAGCCCATCAGGCTGGCGGCCTTCGCGAGCAGGATCGTGCGCGGCGCGAGCGGCATGTGGGCGAGGACGTCGTGCTCGGGCAGGTTGAAGAGCAGGTCACCCGACTCCGCCGCCAGGCTCATGCCGAGCATGACGAAGGTGATGGCGTCCATGATGAGGGCGAAGCTGAAGGGATCGTGCGAGCCCGTCGCGCCAAGCCCGGCCACCGCGCCGATGGAGCTGTAGAGGAGGATCATGGCGACCGCCCCGCCCAGCTTGCTCGGCTTGCGCCGGTAGAAGGTGCGCACGGCCCTGCCCCGGAGGCTCATGCGGAAGTAGGCGCGCAGCAGCGCGCGGAGCTGCCCGAGGTCGAGTGCGCGCGTCATCGCACCAGCACGCGCGCGAACTCCTCGGCGCGCGCGAGCAGGTTCTCGGTGGCGGTGAGCCGGTTGAAGATGCGCTCGAGCGACACCTCCCCGGTCGCTTCCTGAAGCTGGGGAAGCGAGCCGTCGGCGATGAGCCGCCCCTCGTGGACGATGACGATCCGCTCGCACACCCGCTCGACCACGTCGAGCAGGTGAGAGCAGTAGACGATGGTCTTGCCCTCGCGCGCGAGCGAGGTGATCAGCGTCTTGAAGCCGAGCGCAGCGTTGGCGTCGAGGCCGCTGAGGGGCTCGTCGAAGAAGATGGCCTTCGGGTTGTGGAGAAGCGCGGCGGTGATGACGACCCTCTGCCGCATGCCCTTCGAGTACGCGGCCAGCAGCTCGCGGCGGAGTGTGGCCTCGGCCAGCTCGAAGAACTCGGCGAAGCGGAGGATGCGCCCCGCGGCCTCGCCGGCGGGCAGGCCGTAGAGCGAGGCGACCAGCTGGAGGTACTCCCAGCCGGTGAGCGTCTCGAACACGGCGCCGGACTCCGGCACGTAGCCGACCAGACGCTTCACCGCGACCGGGTCGCGGACCACGTCGTGCCCGAAGACCTCGGCGGTACCCGCGCTGGGCGGCAGCATGCCGGTCAGCATCTTGATGGTGGTCGACTTGCCGGCGCCGTTGGGGCCGAGCAGGCCGACCAGCTGCCCGGTGGGGATCTCGAGGTCCAGGCCGCGCACGGCCTCGACCTCGCCGTAGCGCTTGGAGAGCTGGCCGAGGCGGATCACGCGCCCCGGGGCTCGCGCTCGACCGCCAGGCCCGCCGCCGTCCACGCCCGCCAGCCGCCGTCCATCGACACGACGTGTCTGTAGCCCATCTTCTGGAGCGCGTCCGCGGCGAGCGCCGAGCGGAAGCCGCCGCCGCAGTAGAGGATCAGATGCGCGTCGCGGTCGGGCACGGCCTGCTCGATGTCGCGCTCGATGATGCCCTTGCAGAGGTGGCGCGCGCCGGGAAGGTGACCACGGCGCCACTCCTCCTCCTCGCGCACGTCGATGAGCTGCACGGGCTCGCCGACGGCGCGCACGCGCTCGACGTCGGCGACCGTGACCTCGCGGATGCGCCGCCTGGCATCGGCGACGAGCGCGAGGAACCCGGGGGAGTGCTCCGGCGCTCCTCCCAGCGGCCCTCCTCCCATCAGCTCTCCTCCGAGCCTTTCGTCCCGACGAAGCGGTCCTCCGGGTCGGCGAAGAGCACGTTGAAGGTGGTGAGGCTGCCGTAGGCGCGCGTGATGTAGTCCTGGAGCTGGAGGCGGTCCTCGTCGGAGAGCTTGGGGTGCGCGTTGATGCGTTGCTCGAGGACGCGCAGGCGCTCGCGGACCCCCACGATCTTCCGGAAGAACACCTCGATCGGGATGGTCTTCTCCTGCGTGCCGGCCTTGCCCGGCTTCATCACGAGCTGACCGCCTGCCCAGCGCTCGCCGATGGCGCCGGACACCGACTGCTCCGCGTTCAGCACGGCGCGCACCGCCTGCACGATCTTGCGGAAGTCCTCGTCGTCGAGCATTGGGGTCTTTCAGAGGACCGAGCGAACAGGTCGCCTCGCCGCCGGGGGGCGACCCGGGCCGCGCACTCCTGCCGGGTGAGGGTGCGCGTCGACTCGCAGGCCAGCTCGGGGAGGGCCGACATCGGTCACATTCTACGGTGACGAGAGCCCCAGGCTCAACCCGCGATCAGCGCGGCAGCTCGCGCATCCCGGGCCGGGGTGCGTTCACCAGGCAGGCCATGTTTCCGGGCGGCTGCCGGTTCTCGTACATGAGCTGGTGCACGTGCGGGATCTGCTCGAAGGTGAAGGTCTCGGAGAGGCACGGATCGACCTTGCCGGCCGTCACGAGGTCGTTCAAGGCCTTCGCCTGCTCGTCGTTCGCGAAGTGCGAGCCCTGGAAGCGCTTCTGCCGCATCCAGAGGTAGCGGAGGTCGGCGACCGCGGTGTAGCCGCTCGTGCCCGCGCAGATGACGACCATGCCGCCCGTGTCGCAGACGAAAATCGAGGTGGGTACGGTGTCCTCGCCCGGGTGCTCGAAGACGATGCGCGGGCTCCTGCGCTCGCCCACGATCTCCCAGATGGCGCCGCCGAAGGCGCGCGCGCCCTTGAGCCACTCGCCGTACCGCTCCGCCTCCTTCCAGTGCGGCGGCACGCCCCAGTGGGAGAACTTCTTGCGGTTGATGCAGCCCTTGGCGCCGAGACGTGTGCAGAACGCGATCTTGTCGTCGCTCGAGACGACCGCGACCGGGATGCCGCCCATCGCGCGCGCGATCTGGATCGCCTGGCAGCCGAGGCCGCCGGCGCCGCCCCAGACGAGGACCACGTCGCCGGGCCTCACCGTGTGCGGCGGCCAGGCGGCGAGCATGCGGTAGGCGGTGGCCCCGACCAGCATGTACGCGGCCGCCGCCTCCCAGCTGAGCTGCTTCGGCTTCGGCAGGCACTGGTGCGCCTGGACGCGCGTGAACTGCGCGAAGCTGCCCCAGCTGGTCTCGTAGCCCCAGATGCGGAAGCTCGGGCCGAACATCGGATCGGCGCCGGACCTGACCACCGGGTCGTCCTGGCTCCACACCCCGCAGTGGATCACAACCTGGTCCCCGACCTGCACGTTGCGGACGGCGCTGCCGACCTTCCACACCACCCCGGAAGCGTCGCTCCCGCCGATGTGGAACGGGTTCGGGTCCGGGAAGTAGGGGTCCTTCTGCCGGCTCTTGATCACGTCGACCGGCGTGCCGAGCGCCGCCCAGACGTTGTTGTAGTTGATGCCGGCGGCCATGACCCAGACGAGCGCCTCGTCGGGCCGGAGCTCCGACGGCACCTCCACCCGCTCCACCTCGAAGGCCCTGGTCGGCTCGCCGAAGCGGTCCTGGCGCACGAGCTGGGCGAGCATGCGCTGCGGCACCTCGCCGAGCGGCGGCGTCTCCCCGAGCTGGTAGAGCTCCTTCATGCGCCTCCCATCATGGAGAGGAAGTCCTTCAAGTTGCGGAAGCGCATCATCATGTTGGTGCGCTTCTCGTCGCCGAGCGTCGAGCGCGGGCGGTCGGCGTAGTTGTGGCCCGGGTAGAGGAGGGTCTCGTCGGGGAGCGCGGCCAGCACCTGCGTGAGGCTCCGGTACATGTCCTCGGGGTTGGAGCCGGGCAGGTCGACGCGGCCGCACGAGCCGATGAAGAGCGTGTCGCCCGACACGAGCGCGTTGCCGACCAGGAAGCACTGCGAGCCCGGCGTGTGGCCGGGCGTGTGCAGGAACTTGACCTTGAGCTGCCCGACCTGCACCTCGTCGCCGCCCTCGACAGCGACGAGGTCGGACGGCGAGAGGCCGGTCACGCGGTGCACGAAGGGCAGCTCGGCCTTGTGGATGTAGACCTTGGCCGGCACGCGCGCCGTGAGCTCCGCGGCGCCGATGATCTGGTGGCCCATGAGGCTCCCGCCCAGGTGGTCGGGGTGGAAGTGCGTGACGAGGTCCTTCGTGATGCGGTAGCCGTCGGCCTCGGCCGTGCGCACGATCGCGTCGACGTCCCACGCCGCGTCCACCACCGCCGCCTCGTGCGTGTTCGGGTCGCCGAGCAGGTAGACGTAGTTCTGCATCGGGCCCAGCTCGAGCTGCTTGAAGTAGATGGGGAGCCTCATCGAGCTCTCAGCGTTTTCGCCGCGCCCGGAGCTCCGCCTCGTGCTGGAGCGGTCGCTCCCAGAGGAACTCGCGCTCGCCCAGGTGATGTCCGATCCAGCGCGAGAGCACGAAGAGCAGGTCGGAGAGGCGGTTCAAGTACGCCAGGGGCCACTCGCCGATGTCCTCGTGGCCCATGAGGCGGAGCACGTCGCGCTCCGCACGCCGGCACACGGTGCGCGCCACGTGGAGGAACGCGCTCACCCGCCCGCCACCCGGGAGCACGAAGGACCTGAGCGGCCTCAGGTCCTTCTGGCAGCGGTCCAGGAGCGTCTCGAGCGCTTTCACCTCGGCCGCGCCCACGCGGAACATGCCGGGGCGGAACTCGGCGGCCGGCGTGGCGAGCTCCCCGCCCAGGTCGAAGAGCTCGTTCTGCAGCTGGCGCAGGATTGCGTCCAGCTCGCGACCCGCGCGCGAGCGTCCGTGCTCCCCGGCGTTCACGGCGCGCGCCACGCCCACGGCGGCGTTCAGCTCGTCGACCGTCCCGTAGGCCTCGATGCGCGGGCTGTCCTTGGCCACGCGCCGGCCGCCCACCAGGTCGGTCTCGCCCCGGTCGCCGCGGCGCGTGTAGACGCGGGTGATGCGGATGGCCACCGCTCAGGCCTGCCGGAAGAGCGAGACGACGCCCGCCTCGCGTGGCTCGGCGCGCGCGACGGCGAGGTTCTCCGCCACGTGCTGGCGCCGGCCCATGCCGACCAGCGCGGCGGTGATGCCCGGCGTCGAGCGCACGAACTGGAGGGCGCGCTGCGCCCAGGTGTCGAGCCCGGGGAACGCGTCGGCCATGGCCTGCGGCAAGCGGTGCGAGAGCTGCCCCTGGAGGATCGAGGCGCTCGCCATCACCGCGATGCCGAAGCGCGCCGCCGCCTCGAGCGGCGTCAGGCGCTCGCCCTCGACGACCTGCGTGGCGGCCGCGTACGCCTCGTGCATGGCGAGGTTGTAGGGGAGCTGGATCACCTTGAAGTGGTGCCCGTGGCCCGCGACCGTCTCCGCCTCGCGCACCATCTCGGCGAGCGAGAGGTGCTCGCGCGCGTCGGGCCGGGTGCGGAAGCCGTTCCAGGTGGCGACGCCGTAGCGTCCGACACGGCCGGCCGCGACCTGGCGCTCGAGCATCTCGAACGCGGCGCGGATGCGGGCCAGGAACGCCTTGCGGGGAACGCTGCCGAGCTGCGTCTCGGGGTTGTGCACGTAGTAGACGTCGACCGCGGCGAGGCCCAGGTTGTTGAGGCTTCGCCCGAGCTGGTCCTCGAGGTAGCGCGGCGACATCGCGTGCCCCCCGCCCACCACGTCCTCGGGCTCGAGGATGCCGGGACGCACGTAGGTGTCGCGCACGTACTGGGCAGGATCGACCGGCACGCCGTCGAAGGGGATGTAACCGCCCTTGGTGCACACCACGAACTGCTCGCGCGCGAAGCCGCCTTCGCGCTCGAGGGCGACCAGGGCCTGGCCGATGACGCGCTCGCTCCGCTGCGCGCGGTAGTTGATGGCGGTGTCGAGCAGGTTGCAGCCCAGGTTGGCGGCGTCGACGATCGCCTGCCCGTAGCCGCGGTCGGCCTGGTCGTCCTCCTCGCCGAGGTAGGTCCCGAGGCCGATCGAGGACACGGTGACGCCGTCGAGGGGGCGGAAGTGCGCCGCCGGCAGCTCGGCGCGCGCCGCGCGATAGGCCGCCGTCGCGGCCCCGGTGGCGCTCGGCATCACCCCGCGACCGCCTGCGCGCGCCGGGCGTGGCGCTTGATGATCTCGCGCAGGCGCGGGGGGTCGATCGGCTTCTTGTAGATGACGTCCTCGAGGCCGGCCAGGCGACTGCGCTTGATGATGTGGTCCTTGTCGAAGTGGAACGCCGTCATGAGCACGACCGGGAGGCCGGGCCAGCGGCGCGAGACCTCCTGGAAGACCTGGTAGCCGTCCAGGTCGGGCATGACCACGTCGCTCAGCACGAGGTCGACGACCGCCGACTCGAGGCGCGCGAGCCCCTCGCGCCCGCCGGTCGCGACAAGCACCTCGCAGCCCTCCTGGGTGAGGAGATCGCGCAGCGACTGGCACACGCCGAGGTCGTCGTCGACGACCAGGATGCGGATGCCCGTGAGCGCCGGGTCGTGCGGCGCGAGCGCGGCCGCGCGCCCGCCGTCGGTGCCCGCACCCGCGGCGCGCAGGTCGGTCATCTGCGCGCCGGGGAGGTACTCGCGCGTGGCGTACTCGGAGCCGTGCGCCATCTCGGTCAGCTGGGTCACGATGCGCTGAATGCGCTTGAGCGCCGCATGGATCGAGTCGAGTCGCTCGCCCTCGACCACGAAGTCCTCGTCCGAGGTGACGCGCGCCATGTGCGCCTCGAGGAGGTTCAGGTTGTTGACGATCACCTCGAGCGGGTTGTTGATCTCGTGCGCGAGCCCGATCGCCACCTCGCCCAGGGTCGCGAGCTGGTCGTGACGGCGGATCTCGCGCAGGTCCTTGGCGAAGCCGATCGAGCCGAGCTCGTGGCCTTCGGCGTCGCGGATGATCGAGCCGGCGATCAGGACCGGGATGCTGACGCCGTTCTTCGTCACGAAGGTCGTCTCGCAGTTCTTGCCCTGCCGCATCGCCGCCATCACCTTGCGGGCCTCGGCGAGGTCGGGATAGAGGCGCGTCACGTGCTGGCCGAGGACCTCGTCGGGCGTGTAGCCGAGGGTCTGCCGCGCGCCGTCGTTGTAGAAGGTGATGGTACCCTGGCGATCGACGGCGACCACGATGTCCGGGGAGCTCTCGAGCAGCTTCTCGAAGTAGATGGAGGGAAGGCGAGAGACGGCGGCCATGCCGAGTGGGGACGCGCGATGCTAGGCGGCGGCGGGGTCAGGGTCAAGGCGGTGTTCGCGCTCGTACTCCTCGCCGGCTGTTTCTGGCGCACTTACGGGCGCCTCGCGGCGACGCACGTCGATCTGCTGGTGGCCATGGCGCGCAAGGGGACGGACCTCGTGGCGAGCGGGCGCCTCAGCGCCGAGAGCATGCCCGAGCTCACCTACCCGCTCGAGCGCGCCGAGGCGTTCGTGCACGACGCGCGGGCGCGGAGCGGCGCGCCGCCCGCTTCGCTCGACGCGCTGGACACGCTCTGCGCCCGCTACCGCGCCTTCGTGGACGCGCTCGATCGCGTGCGCCGCGAGCGGAGCGGCGAGGCCGCGCGCGCGGCGCTGGCGGACCCGCTCGCCGCGGTCGAGGCGGGGGCGGAGCGGGTGCGCGCTGAGCTGCGAGCGGAGAGTCCAGCGGCCGCAGGCGTGCCCGGGCGAGCGACGGCAGCCGCCGCACTTGGCCGCAGGGCGTGTCAGGTCCGATCGGGCGGCCAGCGTGGACCAGTGTGCCCTGCGCCGACTCTACCGGCTCTTCGCCTTCTTCCAGTCGGCCAGGAAGCGCTCGAGCCCGACGTCGCTCAGCGGGTGCTTCACGAGCTGCTGGAGGACCGCGAACGGGCAGGTGGCGATGTGCGCGCCCATCTGCGCCGCGCGGATGACGTGGAGCGGGCTGCGCACGCTCGCGACCAGCACCTCGGCCGGGTACGTGTAGTGGTCGAGCATCTCCAGGATCTGCGCGACGAGGTCCATGCCGTCGTGACCGACGTCGTCGAGCCGCCCGACGAAGGGGGAGATGAAGGCGGCGCCCGCCTTGGCGGCGAGGAGGGCCTGCGCGGCCTGGAAGACCAGCGTCACGTTCACGCGGATGCCGCGGTCGGTGAGGGCGCGCGTCGCCTTGAGCCCCTCGGGGATCATCGGGCACTTGACCACGATGTTCCGGTGGATGCGCGCGAGCCGTGCGCCCTCCTCGACCATGCCTGGTGCCTCCGTGCTCACCACCTCGGCGCTCACCGGGCCGTCGACGAGGGCGCAGATCTCGTGCAGCACGGTCTCGAAGTCGCGGCCCGTCTTCGCGACCAGGGACGGGTTGGTGGTGACGCCGTCCAGGACGCCCCAGCTCGCCGCCTCGCGAATCTCCGCCACGTCCGCCGTGTCGATGAAGAGCTTCATCCGTGCCCCTCCCGGCGGCGGAGTGTAGCAGAGGCGGCGGGCGGCGTCAGGCCCGCGGGAGGAGAGTGACGCGCTTGTCGTCCTTCACGCTGGCGAGGAGCGCGGACACCGACTGGCCGAGATGGGGATGCACGACGTGCGGCGCCAGCTCGGCGAGCGGCAGGAGGACGAAGCGGCGCTTGTGCATCTCGGGGTGGGGGACCTTGAGCGATTTCGTCTCGACCACCTCCTGGTCGCAGAGCAGGATGTCGAGGTCGATCACGCGCGAGCCCCAACGCTTGCCCTTCACGCGTTTCCGCCCCATCGCCTTCTCGATCGCCTTCAAGCGCTTCAGGAGCCCGTCGGGCGGGAACTCGGTCTCGATCTCGATCACGCTGTTCACGAACCACGTCTTGGCGTCGCCGATCGGCTCGCTCTCGTAGAGCGAGGAGGCGCGGCTCAGCCGCGTGCCCGGCAGCTTGGACACGCGATCGACGGCCTCGAAGGTGTTCGCCTTGCGGTCGCCCAGGTTCGATCCGATCCCGATGTATACGCGATGAGGCATGGCGCTCGTCCCCACGAGCGTCGCGCGCGACGGCTAGAGGTGGAGCCCTCGCAGGCGCTCGACCGCCTCGCGCAGCCGCTCGCTCGGGCTGCACAGCGTGAGCCGGATGTATCCCTCCCCCGCGTCGCCGAACCCGTTGCCCGGGGTGACGACGACGTGCGCCTCCTCGAGGCAGCGGCTGGCGAGCCCGGCGGCGCTCAGGCCGCGCGGGACCGGCACCCAGACGTAGAACGTCCCGCCCGGCGGATCGCAGGCGAGGCCGACGTCGCGAAGGCCGCCGACCAGCACGTCGCGTCGCTCGCGATAGAGCGCGCGCAGCCGGTCGACCGTCGCCGTGTCACCGGTGAGCGCCGCGATGGCGGCCTCCTGCACCGCCTGGAACACCCCCGAGTCGACGTTGGTCTTCACCGTGCCGAGCCCCGCGATCAGCTCCGGGTGCCCGACCGCGAAGCCAACGCGCCAGCCCGTCATGCTGAAGGTCTTCGACAGCGAGTGGAACTCGATCGCCACCTCGCGGCCGCCGGGGACCTCCAGGATGCTCGGTGGCCGCTCGCCGAAGTAGATCTCGGCGTAGGCGGCGTCGTGGCAGATGACGATGTCGTGGCGCTCGGCGAAGCGGACAGCGTCGGCGAAGAAGGCGCGCGGGGCGACGGCTGCGGTCGGGTTGTTCGGATAGTTGAGCCAGAGGAGCTTCGCCCGGCGCGCGACCTCGACGGGGACGGCCCCGAGGTCGGGGAGGAAGCCGTTCTCGCGCCGGAGCGGCAGGCGGTAGGTGGTGCCGCCGTTGAAGGTCGTGCCGATGTGGTAGACGGGATAGCCTGGGTCGGGGACCAGGACGACGTCGCCCGGATCGACGAAGGCGACCGCCATGTTCGCGATTCCCTCCTTGGAGCCGATCAGGGTCACGACCTCGGTCGCCGGGTCGGCGGTGACGCCGTAGCGGCGCTTCATCCATGCCGCGGCCGCCTGCCGGAAGGCGAGCAGGCCCTCGTAGTCCGGGTAGCGGTGGTTCGCCGGGTTGCCCGCGGCCTCGCGCAGGCGGGCCACGACGTGCGCCGGCGTCGGGGTGTCGGGGTCGCCGATGCCGAGGTTGATCAGGTCCGCCCCGCCCGCCGCGACCTCCCGCTTCCGGCGGTCGATCTCAGCGAAGAGATATGGCGGAAGCTTCTGGATTCGCTCGGCTTTTTTGATCTTGATCGGCAATGGCGGCCCTTTGGCGCCCCGCTTCTAGCGGAGATGTCTGTTTCATACAAACGC
>Ga0209266_1001340_pt1 | contig 16424 bp, 16 predicted proteins | sample GraSoiAngelo_132_FD_185889 | JGI IMG/M metagenome (GOLD analysis project Ga0209266, IMG submission 185889) | Grasslands soil microbial communities from the Angelo Coastal Reserve, California, USA - 14_0929_02_40cm (SPAdes) (version 2) | ecosystem: Environmental > Terrestrial > Soil > Grasslands ...
CGACGCCATCTACGGATTTCTCGTGTACGGTCTGCTGCTGGCCGGCGACTTCGCGATGTTTCCGGGTGTGTATCGGCCGGCGGACGTCGGGATGGCCTACCTGCCGCTGATGTTCGCGTTTCTGTTCGTCGCGCTGCTCGTGGTGGCGATGATTTTCGCCAAGGGTTACGAAGGCGGCAGCGGCGTCGCCGAGGGCGTGCGTTTCGGCGCGCTGCTGGGGATCTTTGTCGCGATGGCTTTCAGTGGCGTCAACTACGCCACGCTGAACATCGGCCGGATGCACTCGCTGAGGATGGCGATCGCCGGCTTCGTGGAGTGGACCCTGATCGGCGTCGTGATCGGCGTGGTTTACAAGCCGGCCGTCCCGTCTGCCCGCGCAAATCGCTGAGCGCGGTTCTCGGCATGCCACGTCGTCATCGCCATCGCGACGGGCCACAGGAGTATGATTCATGGTTATGACAACGGACTCGAAGCCCAAAGCGGGCCTTGAAGATACCGTCGCGACCTCGTCCGCGATTTGTTATCTCGACGGCGATCGCGGCGTGCTGGCGTATTGTGGGTACGACATCCACGATCTCGCCCGGCACGCCACGTTCGAGGAAGTCTGTTATCTGTTGTGGCACCGGCGGTTGCCGACGCGCGGGGAGCTGGGCGATTTGCAGTCGCAGCTCATCGCCGCTCGCACGCTGCCCGAGCCGGTCCTCCGTCTCGTGCGGGCGCTGCCGGGGCGATCCGGCGCGGCTGCGGGCCACGGCAGCAACACCATGGACCTGCTGCGAACGCTCACGTCGGCCCTCGCGCACTACGATTCGGACAGCGGCGACGAGTCGCCTCAGGCCAACGATCGCAAGGCCGTGCGGCTGACGTCGCAAATCAGCTCGCTCGTCGCGACGATGGGACGCCAGAACACGGGCGCCGGACCGATCCCGCCGGATCCGGTCCTCGGTCACGCCGCGAATTTCCTGTACATGCTGACCGGCGAGCGGCCGAGCGGTCTCGCGACGCGCGCCTTCGATGTCGCGTTGATTCTGCACGCCGATCACGAGCTGAACGCCTCGACGTTCGCCGCGCGCGTGGCGGCGGCGACCCTCACCGACATCCACTCCACCATCGTCGCCGCAATTGGCGCCCTGAAGGGGCCGCTGCACGGCGGGGCCAACGCGGACGTCATGCGGCTGCTGCTGGACATCGGACAGGACGCGCCGCCGGGGAAGGCGGAAGCGGTCGTGCGCGCGAAGCTGGCGCGCAAGGAAAAGATCCCCGGCTTCGGGCATCGTGTGTACCACACCGAGGATCCGCGCGCGACGCATCTGCGCGAGATGTCGCGCGACCTCGGCCAGCGCGCCGGCGAGCCCGTCTGGTTCGAGATGTCGCAGCGCATCGAGGCGCTCGTGAAGGCGGAGAAGAAGCTGTACGCGAACGTCGACTTCTACTCGGCGTCGACGTATCACGCGCTCGGCATCGCGATCGACCTGTTCACGCCAATCTTCGCGGTCAGCCGGGTTTCGGGGTGGACGGCGCACGTGCTCGAGCAGTACGCCAACAACCGCCTCATTCGCCCGCGGGCCGACTACATCGGGCCCGAGTACCCGCAACGCTACCAGCCGCTCGACGCGCGGTAACCACGACCGGGATCTGCCCGGCCGTCGATACCATTCAGCGGACAGCGGACAGCACCGCTAAAGCGGCGCCCTACGCGGCGGATCACTCGGAGACGGGATCACGTGTGGGCCGAATTCGCGACGACGTGGCCAACAACCGGCCGATGGTCGACGCGGCGCCCGCGAAGCTCCGGGCGCCCGGCATGGTCCACGCGAGTGTCGCCGGCCGTTCCGGCGGGCCGATGGGAAACATCAAGCTGAATGGGAATCTCTCATCATGATGGGACGTTGGTCGTACTTGCCCACCGGTGACTGATGATGGTACGATGCGGCCCATGGCGGGTGACGAGATCAAGCGGGAGCGTTCGGGCCGCGTGCGTGAGTCATCGCCGGAATACGGCGCGTCGGCGCCGTCCGCGCAGCCGCAGGCCTACGCCGTCACGATGGCGGATCGCGGCCGGCTGGTGCTTCCGGCCGGGGTCCGCGATCGGCTCGACATCCACGAAGGCGACCGGATGACACTCTGGGTCGATCCCGACGGCACCATGCGCCTTCAGACGGCGTCGGTCTATGCCCGCAGCCTGCTCGGGATGTTCAAGCATCTGTCGCCCGAACGGCACGCGGTCGATGAATTGATCGCGGAGCGCCGTCGGGAAGCGGCCATGGAAGAGCGCGACACGCGGGCGCTGGCCCGGCGCCACGGCCGGAAACGGGGGAAATGAGGGCTGCCGGCCCCGTGGTCCTCGACGCGTCGGCGCTGCTGGCGCTCCTGAGAGCGGAACCGGGTGGCGTGCGGGTCGCGGCCGCCATCGTGCCGGGCGCGCTGATCAGCGCATTGAACTGGTCGGAAGTGTTGTCTCGCCTGGTGGATCTCGGGGGGGATCCGGCCCGGGTCACCTCCATGTCTCTTCCTCCCGCCGGCTCGTCGGGTGTCGAGGTCGTGCCATTCGACGACGCTCAGGCGCGCGAGACGGCCCGGCTCCAGGCGAGGACGCGCAGCCTCGGCCTCTCGCTCGCGGATCGCGCGGCGCTCGGGCTGGCGCGCCTTCGGGGTCTGCCTGTCCTGACGAGCGATCGCGCTTGGCGATCGCTGCACCTCTCAATCAGAATTGAAGTCATTCGCTAGCGCGACACCAGTGGACCCTCAACGCATCCGTAACTTCTCGGTCATCGCGCACATCGACCACGGCAAGTCGACGCTCGCGGACCGGTTCCTCGAGATGACCGGCGCGCTGCAGATGCGCGAGATGGAGGCGCAGGTCCTCGACGCGATGGATCTGGAGCGCGAGCGCGGCATCACGATCAAGGCGCATCCGGTCTGCCTGCACTACACGGCGGGCGACGGGCAGCAGTACGTCCTCAATCTCATCGACACGCCGGGGCACGTGGATTTCTCCTACGAGGTGACCCGATCGCTCGCCGCGTGTGAAGGCGCGCTGCTGCTCGTGGACGCGTCGCAGGGGGTTGAGGCACAGACGCTGGCCAACGCGTACCTCGCCGTGGAAAACAACCTCGAGATCATTCCGGTCATCAACAAGATCGATCTCCCGGGCGCGCAGCCGGAGGAGGCCCGCCGCCAGATTACCGAGATCATCGGCCTCGACGGCGACCACGCGCTGCTCGCGAGCGCGAAGCTCGGCACCGGCGTCCCCGAGATTCTCGAAGCCATCGTCCATCGCCTGCCGCCGCCGGCCGGCAACCCTGACGCCCCGCTCAAGGCGCTGATCTTCGACTCCTGGTACGACCCGTACCGCGGCGTGGTCATCGTCGTCCGCGTGCTCGACGGCGTCCTGCGGCCGGGCATGAAGATTCGGCTGATGGCGGAAGGGCAGGACTACGAGTTGCTGCAGGTGGGGATCTTCACGCCGAAAGCCGTCCCGGTCGACGAACTGGCAGTCGGCGAAGTCGGGTTCGTGGTGGCGAACATCAAGAAAATCAGCGACGCGAAAATCGGCGACACCATTACCGAGAGCACGCGCCCGGCCGTCGAGCCGTTCCCGGGCTTCAAGCCGCTGAAGCCGATGGTGTTCGCGGGCTTCTATCCGGTCGAGGGCCATGAGTACCCCCAGCTGCGCGACGCGCTCGAGAAGCTGCGATTGAACGACGCGTCGTTCTTCTACGAGCCGGAGACGTCCATCGCGCTGGGCTTCGGATTCCGCTGCGGGTTCCTCGGGCTGCTGCACATGGAGATCGTCCAGGAGCGCCTCGAGCGCGAGTTCGACATGGACCTGGTGACGACGGCGCCAGGCGTGCTGTATCGCGTGACCACGACCGACGATGTGGTGCAGGAGATCGACAGCCCGGCGAAGCTGCCCGACGCGGGCCGAATCAAGGTGATCGAGGAACCGGTGATCACCGCCATGATCCTGACGCCGGCCGAGCACGTCGGCGGGATCCTGAAGCTCTGCCAGGACAAGCGCGGTGTGCAGAAAACGCTGGAGTATCTGGCGTCGGATCGCGTGCTCGTCACCTACGAGCTGCCGTTCAACGAAGTCGTCCTCGACTTCTATGACAAGCTGAAGACCATCTCCCGCGGCTACGCGTCGCTCGACTATCATGTGACCGGCTACTGGCCGTCGCCGCTCGTGAAGCTCGACATCCTGGTGAACGGCGATCCGGTCGACGCGCTGTCGATCATCGTGCACCGGGACATGGCCTACGAGCGTGGGCGCGCGCTGGCGTCGAAGATGCGAGAGCTGATTCCGCGCCAGATGTTCGAGGTCGCGATTCAAGCCGCCATCGGCGGCCGCATCATCGCGCGCGAGTCGGTGAAGGCGATGCGCAAGAACGTGCTCGCCAAGTGCTACGGGGGCGACATCTCGCGCAAGCGCAAGCTGCTGGAAAAACAGAAGGAAGGCAAGAAACGCATGAAGCGGGTGGGCAAGGTCGACATCCCGCAGGAAGCGTTTCTCGCCGTCCTCAGAATGGGGACCGACAGCGAATGACCCACGAGTTCAAGAAGTCGACGCTCCGCGAGTACTTCGAATCGATCGTGATCGCCGTCATTCTCGCGCTCTTCATCCGTACGTTCGTCGTCCAGGCCTTCAAAATCCCGACCGGATCGATGGAGAACAACCTGCTCATCGGCGATCACCTGCTCGTCAACAAGTTCGTCTTCGGCCCCGCAACGACCGGGCTCGAGCGCGCGCTGCTGCCGGTGAGCGCGATCGATCGCCGCGAGATCATCGTCTTCAAGTACCCCGAGGACCCGGACCGCGACTTCATCAAGCGCGTGATCGGCCTGCCCGGCGAAACCGTGGAAGTGCGCGAGAAGAAGGTCTACATCAACGGCAGGGCCCTCGACGAGCCCTACGTCCATTTCCTGCAGCCGCCGGCGGCCGCCTCGGAGCTCCACGAAGTGACGTCGTTCGACGTGCGCGAGCGATACGGACCGGTCACCGTGCCGCCGGACCACTACTTCGTGATGGGCGACAACCGCGACAACTCCCAGGACAGCCGCTACTGGGGCTTCCTGCCGCGCGGGAACGTCAAAGGCAAAGCGCTGCTGATCTACTGGTCGTACGAGGCGGAGCGCGAGGACTATCAGGAAGACGGCACCGGCGCCACGCTGAAGGGCCTGGCATCGGTGTTCGCGCATTTCTTCACGCGGACGCGGTGGGATCGCATGCTGCACCAGATCCACTAAGGCGATTGCGCAGCAGGGATCGCAGATTTCGGACGGCAGACGTGATTAAAACGGTCGTCAAGCTGGCGTTCGTGGCCCTGCTGGCCAACGCGACGTGGCATGTGTTCGTCGTCTATCTCGCCCACTACAAGTTCAAGGATTCGGTGACATCGACCGCGCAGTTCGGGGTCGAGAAGACCGATTCGCAGCTGCGCGATCGGATTCTGGAGCTGGCAGGGGACTTCGAGGTGCCCCTCACCGACGAGAACCTGTCGATTCGGCGTGATGCGCATGAGACGATCGTCGAGACGTCCTACAAGCGGCCCGTCGAGCTGGTGCCCGGCTACACCTACCAATGGCCGTTTACGATGCGCGTCGACGTGTTCACGACCGCGCCGGTCAGGCTCCAGGACTCAGGTCCGAAGTAGCGCATCCGCCTCGTCGGCCGCCCGCGCCGCGGCGTCCGACCATCCACCGGTTTCCGCCCGGACCGCGTCCGCATGGGCGGTGTCCGAGATGCTGCCCAGGTTGATCTCGATGTTCAGCCGGGCGCCTCGCGCGCCGGCGCGGAGCAGCGCGACGCCGACGCCGACGTCGCTGCCCGCGGCGCGATGACCGTGCGCCGCGATCGTTGTCGCCTGCTCGAGCGCAGCGGCCGACAAACGCACGACGCCAAGCGGCACGTCGGTCGCGGCGCGAAGCGCGAGCTGTATCGCCGCCCTGCGCCCGTCGAGTTCGCCGGGCGCCTTCGGCAGCCTGTACGCGGCGACGACCTGATCGTAGGCGGCGGCATCCGCGTCAACCGCGTCGGTCAACTGCTGCCGGATGCCGATCAGCGCCTCCGTCGCCGACGCCAGCGCCGACCGATCGTCCTCCGATCCGCTCCGCGTTCTCGGCAGGGCGGCCACCATCAGCAGCAGCGAGGCGCCGATCGCCGAGGCCAGCGCCGACGCGGAGCCGCCGCCCGGCGCAGGCTCGGAGGAGCTGAACGCCGCAAGGACCTCGCGGACGGGTCGATCAACCAGCATGGACGACGCGCCCCTTCTTGACGACGGCGCGGATGGTGTCGGCGCCGACGCGGATGAGATCGATCGCCGGTCCTCGCACCACGACCGCGTCCATCTGCTTGCCCGGCTCGAGGCTGCCCACACGCTCGTGGCGATCGAGCGAGTACGCCGCGTTGATCGTCGCCCCGACGAGCGCCTCCTCGAACGTGAGGTTCATCCCGAAGCACGCGAGCGCCATCGCAAACGGCATCGACGGCGAGAGGCCGCCCCCCGGATTGATGTCGGTCGCGAGCGCCACCGGCACCCCGCGTTCGATCAGCATGCGCCCCGGCGCGAACCGACCGAGCTTCAAGTAGAACGACGCGATCGGCAGCAGTGTCGCGACCACGCCCGCCGCGGCCAGACCGTCGGCACCCTCCACATCGACGAAAATCAGGTGATCGGCAGAGCGCACGCCGAGCTCGGCCGCGACGACGGAGCCGCCGCTCGGGCCGAGCTCATCGGCGTGGATACGCAGCTTCAGCCCGGCGTCGCGCCCCGCCTGCAGGATTTCGCGCGATTCGTCCGGTGTGAACACACCGGTCTCGCAGAAGACGTCGCACCATTCCGCGAGCCCCTCGCGCGCGACGGCGGGAATCATCTCGCTCATCAGCAGGTTGATGTAGTCGCGGCGGCGCCCGCGGTACTCGGCCGGGACCTCGTGAGCGCCCATGAACGTGGACGACAGCTCGATGGCGTGATCAGCGGCCAGCGTGCGAACCACCCGCAGCATTTTCAGCTCGCCTTCGGTCGTCAGCCCGTACCCGCTCTTGGCTTCGCACGTGGTGATGCCACAGCGCAGCATCTCGTCGAGGCGGCGACGCGTGTCGGAGGCCAGCTGATCGTCGGACGCTGCGCGGGTCGCGACGACGGTTCCGAGAATGCCGCCGCCTTCGGCTGCGATCTGCGCGTAGGTCGTGCCCGTCAGGCGCCGCCGCAGCTCCTCGCGGCGGTCGCCGGCGAAGACGACGTGCGTGTGGGGGTCCACGAAGCCAGGCACGACCGCGCCTCCACGCGCGTCGAGCACCACGGCATCTCGTTCCAGCTCGACCTCGCGCTCCAGGAGGCTTTCGAAGCCGATGAAGACGATCCGCCCTCCGCGCGCAGCGACGGCCGCACGCGGAATCGATCGCGCATCGCCCTGTGCGGCGCCTCGCCGCGGCGCGGGACCGGCGCACGTCAGAACGTCGGATGTGTTGCGGATCAGGAAATCGGCTAGCAACGACCCATTCTACGACCGTTACACCAGCGCGCGGATCTGCTCGGCGGTCACGCCGGTGATAGCGACACGCTTCCGGCGCGCGCGATCGCCGCTGACGATCCGCACCGCGCGCCGCGGCACCCCCAGCCTGGCGGAGAAGAATTCGATCAGCGCGTCGTTGGCGGCGCCTTCAACAGGCGGAGCGGCCACGCGCACGACGAGCGCCTCGTCTCGCACGCCGGAACACTGCGTTTTCCCGGCCCGCGGAATCACGCGGACCGTCAGCTCGACGCCCTCAGCCGTGGCTTTGATCATGGCGTGATGGCATCAGCCTTCACACCATGACCTTTCGCGTTTCGTGAACCTCGCGGCTTTCAATCGGCTCGACCTGACGCGGCCTGTGAAACAGGATCTTGTCATCGCGCTCGCGCGCTTCCTGCTCGCGGACGAACTCGAGCGTGTTGCGGAGCGTGGAGATGTGCGCTTCGATCGACGTCTCGACGTCCTTGCGCTTCAGCTTGAGGCCGTCGATCTCCCGCTGGATGTCTTCGAGCCGCGCCTGTGTTTTGTCGAGGAGCAGATCGGAGCGTCCTTCGGCCTCACGGACGATACGCTTCGCTTCCTGCTCCGCGTTCGCCTTGATGTCGTCGGACAGTTTCTGCGCCGTTATCAGCGTGCTCTGCAGGTTCTTCTCCTGCCCGCGATTCTCGGCGAGGACCACCTCCAGACGCATGAGCTCCTGGCGGAGTCGGTCGGTTTCCCGCAGGGCCTGCTCGTAGTCGTCGGCGACGGCGACCAGGAACGCCGTGACTTCGACCGGGTCGAAACCGCGAAAAGCCTTGCGAAAACGCTGTTGGCGAAGGTCGAGCGGACTGACATTCATATGTGATCGTCCTCCCCGCTCCGCCTTATCGGTCGAAGCCTCTCGAACCGACAGCAGGCGCGTGCGGGCGGACCCCGCAACGCAAAAGCCAAACCGCAAAGCACGCTGAGAACGCAGATAGAGAAAACGCTTTTTCAGCGAGCGCTGCGTCCTCCGCGGTTAAATCCCGATGATCATGGGGTTTTGGCCCGGTGGACGGCTGCCGAAAATCGCCGTCCCGACACGGACGAGCGTGGCGCCTTCTTCCACTGCGACCTCGAAATCCTGGCTCATGCCCATGGACAGTTCCTTCAGGCTCGAGGCGTCCACGCCCCGCCGCAGCAGCCGGTCGCGCACGTCCCGAAGCGCCTTGAAATACGGGCGGGCCGCGACGGGATCGTCGACCGCGGGGGGCAACAGCATGAGCCCCACGATCCGGGAAGCCCGCGCCGCCCGGCCCGCCTCGAAAATCGCGGTCAGCTCTTCTTCGCGCGCGCCGTGCTTGGTCTCTTCACCCGCGAGATCCACCTGGACGAGCAGGTCCAGTCGCCGCCCCGCCGCCAGCGCTGCGTGGTCCAGCTTTTCGACCAGCCCGGCGTCGTCGATCGAATGCACGACGTCGAAGCCGCAGGCCTTTTTCACTTTGTTCGTCTGGAGATGGCCGACCAGGTGCCACCGGATCTGAAGGTCCGAGGTCTGGTCCATCTTCTGACGCGCTTCCTGGACCTTGTTTTCGCCGAAGTCGACCTGGCCGGCCTCGGCGGCGGCACGCACGTATTCGGGAGGGAAGGTTTTGGAGACGGCGATGAGGGTGACCGAAGCGGGGTCGCGCCCTGCCCGGCCGGCGGCGCGCGCGATCCTCGCGCAGACGTCTGCCAGCCGGGTACGGAGTGCGGCGGCGTCGATCACTATTTCTTCAGCGTGCCCAGGATTCCTTTTGCCGTCGCCGCGTTCGGCCCTGAGGGCGCGAGCTTCAGGTACGTCTCGAATTCGGTCGTGGCGCCGGCGAGGTTGTTCTCGTTCACCAGCGCCATGCCGAGCTGGTAGTGCGACTCGGCGTGGTTCGGGTTCGCCGCGATCGCCGCTTCGAACTGCTTCTTCGCCTCGGCGACCTTCCCGCCATTCCAGAGGATGACGCCCTGATTGAACATCGCGTCGGCGTTCCCGCCGCCGCCCGCGGCGCCGCCGGCGCCGGCGCTGCTCAGCTCCATCGCCTTCGCGCTCGCCGCCGCCGCCTGATCGAACTTGCGCGTCGCGTTGTAGATGTTGGCCAGCCCGCTGTACGCCTCGGCGTAATCGGCCTTGATCTCGATCGCCTTCTTGTAGGCCGCCTCAGCCTTGTCGTAGTCCTTCTTCTGCGATTCGGAGTACGCGATGTTGTAATAGCAGTCGAAGCACGTCGCGTTGACGGCAGCGGCGGCCGTGAACTTGGCGATCGCCTCGTCGTGATTCCCCGCGCGGCTCGCCGTGACGCCTTCATCGAAGGTCTTTTTCAGCTCCGCGTTCTTCGCCGCCGCTTCCTTCGACGCCGCCGCGGACGGCCCGCCGGCGCCGAGAATCAGGTTCACCTCGGCCGGCCTGCTGATCGCGACCCTGACTTCGGCCGTGTTCGACGTGAGCTTGTCTTTTTCGGCGGTCACCTTGTAGGGCCCCGACTGAAGGCCGATCTGGATGAACTCGCCCTTCTTGTTCGACTTGGTTTCAAAGTGACGGCTGACGCCCTCGGTCATGTCGATGATGACCTTTGCGCCATCAACCGGCTGGCCCTGCGCGTCTTTCACGACGCCCTTGACCATCCCTGTGGACTGAGCAGCGGCAGGCGACGCGAGCGATAGGGCGAACCCTGCGGCGCACGCCACCAGCCACGGAAGCCGGCCGTTCAATCGGCGGACCATGGAATCCTCCTGGAAGAATGAGAGCAACTTTCGCGTTGGGGGGTAGTTTACATCGATCCGCGACGGCGGGGAGCGGCTCGAAGATACAGGACGGACCTCGAGCCGAATCAGCCGGCAAAGAACGCCTCGATGCTGGACAGGTCGTGCACGATCGGCGCGGGCGGCAGAGAGGCGACGAAGCGCCGCCCGTATCCGCTGGTCCGCAGGCGGGGATCGAGAACCGCCAGGACCCCGCGGTCGCGCCGGTGCCGGATGAGCCGGCCCAGCCCCTGCTGCAGCGCCAGGATCGCGAGCGGCACCTGATACTCGCTGAACGGGTCGCCGCCGCGCGCGCGAATCGCGTCGATGCGCGCCGCCGTGATGGGATCGCCGGGCGGCGCAAAAGGCAGCTTGTCGACGATGACGCAGCTCAGGGCCTCGCCGACCACGTCGACGCCCTGCCAGAAGCTCGAGGTGGCAAACAGCACCGAGTGGGGAGTCCGGCGGAACTGATTCAGGAGTTGCGAGCGCGGCGCCGCGCCCTGCGCGAAAATGGGGTAGTTCAGCGCCATCTCCGCCATCGCCTGCACCGCGCGCATCGTCGCGTAGCTGGTGAAGAGGACGAAGGCGCGCCCGCGCGTGCGTCTGAGGACTTCGATCACCTCGCGGCCGGCCGCCACGGCGAAATTCTCCGAGCGTGGGTCCGGCATGCGCGGCGGGAGATAGAGAATCGCCTGCCGGCGGAAGTCGAACTCGGACGGCAGGCGCACCTCGGCGGCCTTGCCGACGCCGAGCCGTGCGCGCACGTAGTCGAACGCGCCGTCCACCGTCAGCGTCGCCGACGTGAGCACTGTCGTCCGCATGCGATCGAGCAGTTGCGCGCGCACGATCGTGGAGACGTTTATCGGCGAGGCGCGCAGGAAGGTGCCGCGTCCGCGGAACTCCACGAAATAGACGTACTCTTCGTCTCCGCCACGCAGCAGAAACCGCAGCTCGTCACGCAGCGACCCCGCGCGCCGCGCGAGCGCAAGGACGTCTGTGGCGATCTCGTCGTCACGGTCCGGCTGAAGCCGGACACTACCGGGATCTTGCCTACCGGGATCTCGCCTACCGGGACCTCGCCTACCGGGATCTCGCCTGCCGGGATCCCACTTGCCGTGACCTCGCCGATCACGCACGGGGCCGTCGCTCTCTCCGGTCGTGTCCGGCTTGAGCCGGACCGGCTTCAGCAGCGCCAGGGTTGCTTCGATGATGTCGAGGGCGCCGGTGAGGTGGGCGGCCGCGTCGCGCGTGTGTCCAAGCGATTCGACCGTGGCCCGCACGCGCTCTTCGTTTCTGACGCCTCCTTCACCGCGATGCGCGAACGCGAGCTCGGTGAAGAAGGCGCGCGCGCGATCGCGCAGGCGCTCGACGGCCTTTGCGATCTCGTCCTTCGCGTGTCTGTCCTCGACGCCGCCGACCGCGACCAGCCGTTCGACGTCACGGGCCAGATCCTCGACCCGGTAGTTGCTGACGCTGAACCCGAAGTACTGCGTCGCGACGTCCTCGAGCTGGTGCGCTTCGTCGAGGATCGCACGGCTGACCGCCGGGATCACCTCACCGAGCCCGCTCGTTCGCACGGCCGCGTCGGCGCAGAGCAGGTGATGGTTGACGATCACCACGTCTGACGCGGCGGCGTGCTGTCGCATCCGCGTGACGAAGCAGTCGTCGTAGCGCGGACACTCGGGTCCGAGACACGTTTCGGCGGTCGCCGACACCTCGCTCCAGAACGCGAGGTCCTCGGGCAGATCTTCGAGCTCGGCACGATCGCCGGTTTCCGTGCGCTCCGACCAGTCGCGGATGATCGGCAGGAAGACGTCGTGAGCCGCCGGGCCGGCCCCGCCGGCGAGCTGATCGAGCTTGTGCAGGCACAGATAGTTCGCGCGGCCCTTCATGCACGCAGCGGTGAAGGGAATGCCCAGCGCTTCACGCAGAGCGGGAATGTCCTTGAAGAAAATCTGCTCCTGAAGGTTCTTGGTGCCCGTGGAGATGAGGACGCGCTCGCGGCTCAGGATCGCCGGAACGAGATAGGCGAGCGTCTTCCCGGTGCCGGTGCCCGCTTCGGCGAGGAGGACGCCGCCCTCGTCGAACACGTGCGCGACGGCCGACGCCATCTCGAGCTGCCCGGCGCGCGGCTCGAAACCGGGCATGGCGCGAGCCAGCGCGCCGCCGGGCGCAAAGATCGCTCCGACGGTCTCCACCCAGGAGGTGACCCTCGTCGGCCCCGCGGCCGGCGCGGGCTTCGCTCCTACTCCGGGTACAGCGGGAACTTCCGGCACAACCCCTCGACTTCGACGCGAATCATCCCCAGTGCGTGATCGTCTTCCGGGGCCTGCAGCGCACGCGCGATCAGTTCGCCGACGATCTCCATGTCGGCTTCCCGCATCCCGCGCGTCGTCACGGCCGGCGTGCCGATGCGGATGCCGCTCGCGACCATCGGCGGATTCTGATCGAACGGGATGGCGTTCTTGTTCACGGTGATGCCCGCTTTGCCGAGCGCCGCCTCCGCCACCCTGCCGGTGATCCCCTTGGAGAAAACGTCGACGAGCATCAGGTGATTGTCGGTGCCGCCGCTCACGAGACGGAAGCCCTCGCTGACCAGGACGCCGGCCAGCTTTTTCGCGTTGGCGACGATCTGGTGCTGGTACGCGACGAATGGCGGTTCCGCGGCCTCCTTCAGGCACACGGCCTTCGCCGCGATGATGTGCATCAGCGGCCCGCCCTGCACGCCGGGGAACACCGTGCGATCGAGATCTTTCGCGTACTGCTCGCGGCAGAGCACGAGGCCGCCGCGCGGTCCCCGCAGCGTCTTGTGCGTCGTGGTCGTGACGAAGTCGGAGTGCGGAACGGGACTGGGATGCACTCCGGCCGCCACCAGTCCGGCAATGTGCGCCATGTCGGTGAAGACCGGCGCGCCGATGCGATCGGCCGCCGTGCGGATCCGCGCGAAATCGATGACGCGCGGATAGGCGCTGGCGCCGACGATGATCATTTTGGGATGGTGCTCGTCGGCGAGACGCGCCAGTTCGTCGTAGTCGATCCGCTCGTCCGACTTGCGCACGCCATACGGCACGATCGTGTAGAGCTTGCCGGAGAAATTGAGCGGATGGCCGTGGGTCAGGTGGCCGCCGTGCGCGAGGTTCATGCCGAGAACGGTGTCGCCCGGCTTCAGGAGCGTGAGGTAGACCGCCATGTTCGCCTGCGCGCCGGAATGCGGCTGGACGTTGGCGTGGTCGGCTCCGAAGAGCGTCTTCGCGCGCGTGATCGCGGCGCGCTCGGCGACGTCCACGAACTCGCAGCCGCCGTAGTACCGCCTGCCGGGATAGCCTTCGGCGTACTTGTTCGTCATCACCGAACCGGCGGCTTCGAGCACCGCGCGGCTGACGAAGTTTTCCGATGCGATGAGCTCGAGCCCGGTGTTCTGTCGATGCAGCTCGTCGCGGATTGCGCCGGCGATTTCGGGGTCGGCGTCGGCGAGCGCGCGCCACGTGGGCGGGGCCGTCGTTTGAGTCGTCATAGGGTTCTCGCTCGGTCCTGAACGACCCGGCTGCGGGCGTCCCTTTCAGGTACGGCTCGCGTGCGCGTCGGGCACCCTTCAGGGGTCCCGGCGGTGTTCCGCCTCGAGGATCTGATCGATCCGGCGCTGGTGGCGCCCGCCTTCGAAGGCGGTCTCGAGCCAGAGTGCCAGAATCTCGTCCGCCAGGCCAAACGCGACAATGCGCCCGCCCATCGAGAGGACATTCGCATTGTTGTGCTCTCGCGACAGGCGGGCCGTATAGAGATCGTGGCAGAGTGCGGCGCGGACGCCGACCACTTTGTTGGCGGCGATCTGTTCGCCCTGTCCGCTGCCGCCGAGCAGGATACCGCGGTCCGCCTGACCGCCGGCGACCGAGCGCCCGACCGCGATGCAAATCGGCGGATAGTCGACCGAGATCTCGCTGTGGGTCCCGTGGTCGTCCACCGTGTGGCCGAGCCGTGCAAGCGTCTGCTTCAGATGCTCCTTGAGCGCGAACCCTGCATGATCGGCTCCGACGGCGATTCGCACAGCGCGCGATTGTACTATATGGGTTCCGCGTGAACGAACCCTGAACCATGAACCCTGTCGTTGTCGTGAGCCCGCGCGGCGAAGAGCGGCTGCGAAGCGGCCATCCGTGGATCTATCGCGCGGATGTGGCCGATGTTCGTGCGGAGGCCGGCGACATCGTGCAGGTGCGCAGCGCCCGCGGCCGAACGCTCGGGTCGGCGCTCTTCAGCGATCGGTCGCAGATCACGCTGCGCATGCTCTCACACGGAGACCAGGCCGCGGACGAAGCGCTGGTGCGGCGGCGGATCGAGACGGCCATCGCGTTCCGCGAATCGCTGGCGCTCGACGCGACGGCGTACCGCATCGTTCATGGCGAAGCCGACCTGCTTCCGTCGCTCATCGTCGATCGGTACGGAGACTACCTGGTGGTGCAGGCGCTCTCGCAGGGAATGGATCGATTGATGCCGGCCGTCGTGGTGGCGCTGACCGATGTGCTGCACCCGCGCGGTATTCTCGCGCGGAACGATCCGCGGGCGCGCGTGCTGGAAGGGCTGGAACAGCGCGTCGACGTGCTGGCCGGCAGCATACCTGAAACGCTGACGGTCACCGAGATCGGGATCGAGTACGGCGTGGACTTGCGCCGCGGACAGAAGACCGGGCTGTTTCTCGATCAGCGCGAGAACCGGGCGGCGGCGGCCGCGTACGCCCGCGGGCGGCTGCTCGATGGCTTCACGTACCAGGGCGGCTTCGCGCTCGTCATGGGACGCCGCTGCACGGAGACGATCGCGTTCGACGTGTCGGAGGACGCGATCGCGCGGCTCAGACACAACGCCTTGCGCAACGGGATCGCCGTCGGCGCGCGCGTCGGCAACGTCTTCGACGAGCTGCGCGGGATGGAACGTGCCGGCGAGCGGTTCGACACGATCGTGCTCGATCCGCCGGCGTTCGCGAAGAACAAGGCGGCGGTCGCGAACGCGCAGGCCGGCTACAAGGAGATCAACCTGCGCGCGCTGAAGCTGCTGAATCCGGGCGGGACGCTCGTGACCTGCAGCTGCTCGTACCACGTCAACGAGGCGGCGTTCGCGGAAATCGTCTACGATGCCGCCGTCGATGCGCAGGTGCACATGACGGTCGTCGAAAAACGCATGCAGGGCCGCGATCATCCCGTGCTGCTGGGCGTTCCCGAAACCTACTATCTGAAATGCTTCATTCTGCGAAAGCTCGGGTGACCGGGACCCCGGCGGAGGCGGCGCGCGACGCCAGGCGGGCGCTCGCGCGTCTCGCCCGGCCACCCGGCGGCTTCGACGCGAGCCGCTACTTCCGCGGCCAGGGCGATCTGGCCTTTTACAACGTCGGGACGGGCGCGACGCGGGCGCTCGCGCGATCGATACACCACGCCCACGCCGACCAGTGGTCGATAGACGACGCCCTCGCGTTCGCCGATGCGCTGATCGGCGATCGGCATCTCGAGGTGAAGTCCGTCGGCATCGAGCTGGTCGCGCGCTATCGTCGCGATTTCGCGCCGGGCCATCTCGCGGTCTGGAAACGCTGGCTCGCCGACGACCACTCCGCCAACTGGGCGACGACCGACTCGATCTCGGTCTCGCTCATCGGGCCGCTGCTGCTGCAGCATCCCGAGCTCGCCCCGCGCCTGCGCATCTGGGCGCGCGATCGCAACATGTGGGTGCGCCGCGCGTCCATTGTCGGCCTGATTCCGCGGGCGCGCCGAGGCGAATCGCTGGACCTCGTTTATGAAATCGCCCGGCGCCTGCACGCCGACGAGGAAGATCTGATTCAGAAGGCCGTCGGCTGGGCGCTTCGCGAGGCCGGCAAGCTCGACATGCCGCGCCTCGAACGCTACCTCCGCGCGAACGGCGCGGCCATTCCGCGCACGACACTGCGATACGCGATCGAGCGGTTTCCCGAGCCGAGTCGCCGCGCCCTTCTGCAGGCGACGCGGATCAAGAACCAGGGACGGACGAAGGCTCAAGGACCAAGGCTCAGGGCTCAAAGCTCAAGGACTAAGGCTCAAGGACTAAGGGTCAAGGACCAACGCCCAGGGACGGACTAAGTACAGAATTTCGTAATTACGGCGACGTATTGATTTGGACAAGCCACCGAGACACTGAGACACAGAGGCGCTCGACGCGGG
>Ga0209266_1001349_pt1 | contig 16354 bp, 16 predicted proteins | sample GraSoiAngelo_132_FD_185889 | JGI IMG/M metagenome (GOLD analysis project Ga0209266, IMG submission 185889) | Grasslands soil microbial communities from the Angelo Coastal Reserve, California, USA - 14_0929_02_40cm (SPAdes) (version 2) | ecosystem: Environmental > Terrestrial > Soil > Grasslands ...
CGCCGATGCGCGACGAGATCAGGTCGGCAGTGAAATGGCCCCGGGCGTCGAGCGGCGCGTTCGCCTGCGCGATCGTGTGCTCCTCCTCCTCGAGCGCCGAGAGGTAGACGATCTCGTCGGTCACCCGCCCTTCCTTGACGCGCCGGTACGGCGTCTCGACGAAGCCGAACTCGTTCACGCGCGCGTAGGTCGAGAGGGACGCGATGAGGCCGATGTTCGGGCCTTCCGGCGTCTCGATCGGGCACACGCGGCCGTAGTGGGTGGGGTGCACGTCGCGCACCTCGAACCCCGCGCGCTCGCGCGTGAGGCCCCCCGGGCCGAGGGCGGAGAGGCGGCGCTTGTGCGTGATCTCGGAGAGCGGGTTCGTCTGGTCCATGAACTGCGAGAGCTGCGAGGACCCGAAGAACTCCTTGATGACGGCCGATACCGGCTTGTAGTTGATGAGCTCCTGCGGCATCAGCGTCTCGATGTCCTGCAGGCTCATGCGCTCCTTGATGGCCCGCTCCATGCGCACCAGGCCGATGCGGTACTGGTTCTCGACCAGCTCGCCGACGGCGCGCACGCGGCGGTTGCCCAGGTGGTCGATGTCGTCGATCTGGCCGTTGCCGTTCTTGAGCTCGATGAGATAGCGAACGACCTCCAGGATGTCCTCGCGCCGGAGCGTGCCCTGGTCGAGGGGGACGTTCAGCTTGAGCTTGTGGTTGAGCTTCAGCCGGCCCACGCGCGAGAGGTCGTAGCGCTCGGGATTGAAGAAGAGGTTGTTGAAGAAGGCGGTTGCCGTCTCGGGGGTGGGCGGGTCGCCCGGGCGGAGCCGGCGGTAGATCTCGAGGATCGCGTCCTCGGGCTTCTCGATCTTGTCCTGGAGGAGCGTGTTGCGGAGCGAGGGGCCGATGTGGGTGTCGTCGAGGAAGAGGACCTCCACCTTGCTGATGCCGCGCTGGCGGAAGAGCTCGAGCTTCTCGTCGGTGATCTCCTCGTTGGTCGCGAGCAGGATCTCGTTCGTCTTCGGGTCCTTGACGTCGTGCGCCGCGACCCGACCGAGCACCTCCTCGAGGGCGATGGGAATCTGCTCGATGCCGGCCTGCTCCATCTGGCGGAGCGCCGCCCGGGTGAACTTGCGGCCCTCCTTGACGATGAGCTCGTTGCTCTGCGGGTTGCGGAGGTCGCGGGTCGCCTTCACGCCCACCAGATGGTCGGGCACGAAGCGCTTCGCGGCCTTGCGGCCGTCGAGGATGATGGTGTCCTTGCGGTAGAAGTAGTTGAGCAGGTCCTCGGCGGTCATACCGAGCGCGCGCAGGAGCACGGTGGCGTGGAACTTCCGCCGCCGGTCGATGCGCACGTAGAGGATGTCCTTGGGGTCGAACTCGAAGTCGATCCAGGAGCCGCGGTACGGGATGATGCGCGCCGAGTAGAGGAGCTTCCCGCTGGCGTGGGTCTTTCCCTTGTCGTGATCGAAGAAGACGCCCGGCGAGCGATGAAGCTGGGATACGATGACCCGTTCCGTGCCGTTGATCATGAACGTCCCGTGGCGGGTCATGAGCGGGATCTCGCCGAAGTAGACCTCCTGCTCCTTGACGTTCTTGATGGAGCGAACCCCGCTCTCCGGGTCGACGTCCCAGATGACGAGCTGAACCGTGACCTTGAGCGGGGCCGCGAACGTCATCCCCCGCTGGTGGCACTCCTCCACGTCGTACTTGGGCTCGGAGAGCGTGTAGCTCACGAACTCGAGGGAGGCGGTTTCGTTGAAGTCCTTGATCGGGAAGACCGACTTGAAGACCGCCTGCAGCCCCTGGTCCTTGCGGGCCTCGGGGGCCACGTCCTTTTGCAGGAACTCCTCGTAGGAGCGCTTCTGGATCTCGATCAGGTTCGGGATGTCGATGATCTTCTTGATGCGCCCGAACGTCCGCCGGAAACGGAGGTTGTTCGGAACGCGGGACACTGCCGACGCCGTCGTGCTCATCGCGTCTCCTGGCTCGCTCACTTCAGCTCCACGCTGCCGCCCGCGTCTTCGAGCTTCTTCTTGATCGCCTCGGCCTCGGCCTTCGGCACGCCCTCCTTGACCGGCTTGGGCACCCCGTCGACCAGGTCCTTTGCCTCCTTGAGGCCGAGCCCGGTGAGCTCGCGCACCACCTTGATGACCTGGATCTTCTTGTCGCCGGCCCCGGCGAGGACGACCGTGAAGTCCTCCTTCTCCGGCACGGCGGCCGCGGCGCCGCCGGCCGCGGCCGGCCCGCCCGCGGCCACCGCCACCGGGGCCGCCGCCGACACGCCGAGCTCGGACTCAAGCTCCTTCACGAGCGTAGCCGCGTCCATCAGGCTCATGTTCTTCAAGAAGTCCTTCACCTGCTCGCGCGTCACTTCCATCGATTTGCCCTTCCCTCCGGCTGGAGCCGTTCTCCGCGCCGCCCTACGAGGCCGCGCTTGCGTCGGACACGCCCGGCTGGGCGCGCTTGCCTATCCGATCCACGAGCCGCGCCAGGCGAGCCGCGGGCTCGTTCAGGGTGCGCAGGAGCTGGACCGCCGGCACCTGCAGGAGGCCCAGGAGCTGCGCCAGCACCACCTCGCGCGAGGGCAGCGTCGCGAGCGCCTTCACCTCGGACGGCGGCAGCACCAGACCGTCGAGCACCGCGCCTTTGATCGCGAGCTTGGGAGCCTCCTCCGCGAACCTGACCGTCAGCTTGGCGACCACGACCGGGTCCTTGAAGCCGAGGATCAGCGCCAGCGGGCCCTGCAGCATGGGCCCGAGCTTCTCGTAGCGCGACGCCTCGACCGCCCGCCTGGCGAGCGTGTTCTTCGCCACCCGACAGCGGCCCTCCGCCGCCCGCACCGCGCGCCGGAAGCGGTCGAGCTGCCCCGCCGTCAGCCCGCGGTACTCGGCCAACACGGCCACGGTCGCACGCCTGAGGTCGTCCTCCAGCTCGTGCACCCGGTCGATCTTCTCTGCCCTCTTCATGCTCCCGTCCTCACGCCGCGGCGCGCACGGTCGCGGGATCGATGCGGATGCCCGGCCCCATGGTGGTGGAGACCGCGACGGACTGCATGTAGTGACCCTTGGCGGCCGCCGGCTTGGCGCGCAGCAGGCTCGTGAGCAGCGCCTGCGCGTTCTCGAGCAGGCGCTCCGCGCCGAAACTGCGCTTGCCGATGGCCACGTGGACGATGCCCGCCTTCTCCACCCGGAACTCGACCTTACCCGCCTTGACCTCGCGCACCGCTCTTCCGATGTCGAAGGTGACGGTACCGACCTTGGGGTTGGGCATGAGACCGCGCGGGCCGAGGATCTTCCCGAGGCGGCCGACCACGCCCATCATGTCCGGGGTGGCGATGGCGGTGTCGAAGTCGAGCCACTGCTCGTCCTGGATCTTCTTGGCCAGGTTCTCGGCGCCGACGTGGTCCGCCCCGGCGGCCTCCGCCTCCTTGGCCTTGTCGCCCTTGGCGAACACCAGCACGCGGACGCTCTTCCCGGTGCCGTGCGGCAGGACGACCGTCCCGCGCACGTTCTGATCCGCCTGGCGCGGATCCACCCCGAGCTTCACCGCCAGCTCGACCGTCTCGTCGAACCTGGCCGCGCCCTCGGCCGCCAGCAGCGCGCGGATCGCCTCGTCGAGCGGATAGCGCCGCGCGCGGTCGATGCGCGCGGCGGCCGTCTGGTAGCGCTTGCTTCGCTTCGCCATCGTCGCCCCTAAACCACGTCGAGGCCGAGGCTGCGGGCGGTGCCCTCGACCGTCTTGATCGCCGCCTCCAGGCTGGCCGCCGTCAGGTCGGGCATCTTGATGCGCGCGATCTCCTCGACCTGCTGGCGGGTCACCTGGCCCACCTTCAGCTTCCCCGGCTCGCTGGAGCCCTTCTCGATCCCCGCCGCGCGCTTCAGGAGCACCGCCGCCGGCGGCGTCTTGGTGATGAAGGTGAAGGAGCGGTCGGCGTAGACCGTGATGATGACCGGGATGACGAGCCCCCCTTGGGCCTGCGTCTGAGCGTTGAACGCCTTGCAGAACTCCATGATGTTCACGCCGCGCTGCCCGAGCGCCGGCCCGACCGGCGGGCTCGGGTTCGCCTGCCCGGCCGGGATCTGGAGCTTGATCTCCGCGATGACCTTCTTGGCCATGGGTCGTTCTCAGGCCTTCTCCACCTGCACGAAGTCGAGCTCGACGGGCGTGGCGCGTCCGAAGATGCTGATCAGCACGCGCAGCTTCCCCTTGTCCGGCTTGACCTCCTCCACCACGCCGTTGAAGTCCTGGAAGGGGCCGTCGATCACCTTCACCTGCTCGCCCTGCTCGAAGAGGACCTTGGGCTTCGGCTTGACCGCCCCCTCGGCCATCTGCTGCGTGATCTCGCGCACCTCGGCCTCGGAGATGGACGGGGTCGAGCTCGGATCGGTCGCGCCGCCGAGGAAACCGGTCACCTTGGGCGTCGACTTGACGATGTGCCAGGTCTCGTTGTTGAGCTTCATGTTGACGAGGATGTAGCCGGGGAAGAACTTGCGCGACGAGGTCTTCTTCTTCCCCTTGACCAGCTCGACCACCTTCTCCGACGGCACCAGGATCTCGCCGAACAGCTCCGGCTTGCCGAGCCCGCGGATGCGCTCCTCGAGCGCCGCCTTCACCTTGTGTTCGTAGCCGGAGTATGTGTGCACCACGTACCAGCTCCGCTCGTCCTCTGCCGTCATGACGGCTTGAGCGCCCATTGAACGAGCCAGGCAAGCGCCGCGTCGACCACCCCGAGGTAGAGCGCGACGATGACCACGCCGATGATGACGACCACCGTCGCCGCCTGCGTCTCCTTGCGGTTCGGCCAGTGCACCTTCTTGAGCTCGATCCAGCACTCCTCCAGGAACTGGCGGGAGCGCGTGACCGGTTGCTTGAGCGATTCGAGAGCGTTCATGGCGTCAGGACGCGGGTCAGGCAGGATTCGAACCTGCAACCCCCGGATTTGGAGTCCGGTGCTCTAGCCGTTCGAGCTACTGACCCGGCAGGCCGGGACCGCCGCCCGGCTCGCGCTCCTAGACCTTCCCCTCCTTGTGGAGCGTGTGGCTCCGGCACGCCGGGCAGAACTTCTTCAGGGCGAGCTTGTCCGTCGTCAGCTTCTTGTTCTTCGTGCTGGTGTAGTTCTTCCGCTTGCACCCGTCGCACACGAGCGTGATCAGATCGCGCATCTAGCTCTCCCGGCGCCCGAAGCCCACGACCGGATTCGAACCGGTGACCTCTTCCTTACCAAGGAAGTGCTCTGCCGCCTGAGCTACGTGGGCAAGCGGGAGACGGGAATCGAACCCGCGACCCCGAGCTTGGAAGGCTCGCGCTCTACCACCTGAGCTACTCCCGCGCCGCATGTTCTCGTCGTTCTGCCGTGGCGAATGGAGAGGGGAGGATTCGAACCTCCGTAGGCATTCGCCGGCAGATTTACAGTCTGCTCCCTTTGGCCACTCGGGTACCTCTCCGCATCGGCTCCGACTCCCGCGGCTGGAGCCGATGGTCGGAGTCGAACCGACGACCTGCTGATTACAAGTCAGCTGCTCTACCCCTGAGCTACATCGGCGGGCCACACCACCCCTCCGGCGCGAGCCAGCGTTCCAGAACTTTCCCGCGCAACCTCCTTGGCCGCGTCCCGGGCCGTGCGGCGGGACCCGGCAGTGGCGGGGAGCACGCCCCCGTCCGTGGATGACCGTAAACGCGCATTCTTACTCTCGGCAAGAAAGGCTGTCAAGGAACGAACGCGCGGAAACGGAGTTATGAACCGCGCCGCCGAGCGGTCAGCTCGTAGAGCGCGATCGCGACCGCCACCCCGACGTTGAGCGAGTCGATGCCGGGCGCCATCGGGATGTACGCCATGAAGTCGCAGGTCCGGCGCACGAGCGGTCGGAGCCCCTCGCCCTCCCCGCCGGCCGCCAGAGCGGGGCGGGCCGGAGGCTCCAGGCGCGCCAGCGGCGTCCCGCCCCGGGGCGAGAGCCCTACCAGCCAGAAGCCCGCCGCCTTGAGCGCCTCCATGGCCCGCACCAGGTTGGGGACCTGGACCAGCGGGAGCCCGAAGAGGAGGCCCGCGGACGCGGCGGCCACCACCGAGGTGACGCCGGCGCTCCGATCGCGGGGCAGGACGACCCCACCCACGCCGAGGGCGCGGGCCGTGCGCAGGATGGCCCCCAGGTTGCGCGGGTCCTGGATGCCGTCGAGCACGAGGGCGCTCGTGCAGCTCGGGGCGAGGAGCCGCTCGAGCGGCGCGTAGACGAAGGGAGGCGTGACCGCGACGGCCCCCTGATGGTGCGGCGAGCCGGCCAGCCGCTCGAGCGCCGCCCGCTCCCCGGTCTCCACCCGCACGCCGCGCGCCCGCGCGGCGGCGGAGACCTCGGCCTCGCGCGGCCCCCGTCCAAGACAGAGACGATCGACCGGCCCGCCGCTGCGCAGCAGCTCGAGCACCGCGTTCGCGCCGTAGACGACCAGCGGCGCCTCGGGCCCGCTTCGGGTTGTCCGGGGCCGGGTCATCGGCTACACGGCGGTTGTGGGAAAGATCGTCCACCGCTACGTCTTCCGCGAGATCCTGGTGCCATTCCTCTTCGGCCTCTCGCTGTTCACCTTCACCCTGCTGATCGCCCGCCTGCTCAAGCTGATCGAGCTGGTCGTGACCCGCGGGGTCCCGGTCCTGAACATCTTGAAGCTGCTCAGCTACATCATGCCGGCCTTCCTCGAGGTCACCGTGCCGATGGCGATGCTGCTCGCCATCCTGGTCGCCTTCGGCCGTCTCTCCGCGGATTCCGAGATGGTGGCGCTGCGCAGCTCGGGGTTGAGCCTCTATCAGCTGATCGCACCGGTCGCCATCTTCGCGCTCCTCGCCACCGCGGCGACCGCGGCGCTCTCGCTCTGGGCCCGGCCGTGGGGCAACCGCGCGCTCAAGACGGCCCTCTTCGACCTGGCCCGCGCGCGCGCGAGCGCGGGCATCAAGGAACAGATCTTCAACGACGACTTCCCGGGGCTGGTGATCTACACCGAGCACACCGACGCGACCAACGACCGCCTCCGGCACGTGCTCATCTCCGACGAGCGCGACAGCACCCAGCACAACACGATCTTCGCCCGCGAGGGGGCCATGGTCTCCAACCCGGCGACGCAGGCGGTGACGCTCCGCCTGCGCGACGGCTTCATCCACACCACCGACGGACGCGCGGGCACGGAGTACCAGACCCACTTCCAGTTCTACGACGTCAACCTCGACCTGCGCCAGATGATCGAAGGCGCGCGCCAGCGCGAGCGCGACCCCAAGGAGCTGACGCTCGCCCAGCTCGGACGGGCGATCGTCGCCAAGCGCGCGGCCGAGCTCCCGTTCATCCCGGAGCTGGTCGAGTACCATCGCAAGTTCTCGATCCCCTTCGCGTGCATCGTGTTCGCCCTGGTCGCCGTGCCGCTCGGCGTGCAGCCGGTCCGCGCCGCCCGCTCGCGCGGCTTCACCCTGAGCCTGGTCATGATCTTCGCCTACTACGTCCTCCTCTCGTTCGGGCAGGCGCTGGCCGAGCAGGCGCTCGTGTCCGCGGCGGTCGGGCTCTGGCTGCCGAACGCGGTCTTCGCGGCGCTCGGCGCCTACCTCTTCGAGCGCGCCGCCCGCGAGCGGACGCTGGACCAGCTCGAACGCTTGCAGAGCGGGCTCGCCGCCCTGCGCGACTGGCTGCTCGGGCGCCTCGGCGCGGAGGCCGCGCCGTGAGCGCGGCCCGGCGCCTCCTCCTCCCCGTCGTGGGCCGCCATCTCGTGCGCGAGTTCCTGGCGCCGTTCGCGCTCAGCCTGGCCGGGTTCGTCGTGATCTACATCACGGCCGAGTTCTTCGACCGCCTGGACAGCTTCCTGCGCCACGACGTCGGCAGCGGGGCGATCGTGCGCTACTTCGTCTTCAAGCTGCCGCTGGTGGTGACGCAGGTGACACCCTTCGCCGTGCTGGTCGGCGCCCTGGTCGGCCTGGGGCTCCTGGCGCGCCAGAACGAGTTCGTGGCGCTCCGGGCCTGCGGCGTCAGCGCCTGGCAGATCGCGACGCCGCTCCTCGTCCTCGCGGCCCTGATCAGCGCCGGCGCCTTCACCTGGAACGAGATAGTCGTGCCGTACAGCGCCCACCGCTGGCACGAGATCGAGAACCTCGAGATCAAGCGGCGCGGCCCGGCCAGCGTATTCGCGGGCCGCGAGATCTGGTTCCATGGGCGCGCCGGCTTCTACAACATCGACCGCGTGTCGCCGCGCAAGAAGACGCTCTGGGGCCTCGCCGTCTACCAGCTCGACCCCGATTTCCGGCTCACGCGGCTGATCGAGGCCGACTCCGCCACCTGGGACGGCACGCGCTGGCAGCTGAGCGGTGCGCGCACGCTCGAGTTCACCGCGGACGGCACGCGCCAGCGGCAGGCCGCGCCGCCCGGCTTCACCATCCCCGAAACGCTCGAGGACTTCCGCGCCGTGTCGGTCGAGCCGGAGGAGCTGAGCTACGGAATGCTGCGCCGCCAGATCAAGGACCTCCGCCGCAAGGGGGTCGACACGCACGAGAGCCTGGTCGATCTCCACCTGAAGCTCGCCTTCCCCGCGGCGAGCCTCATCATGATGTTGCTCGCCGTGCCCCTCGCGGCGGCCGGGACACGCGTCACCAGCTTCGCCGCGAGCGTCGGCCTCGGGCTGGCCGTCGGCTTCGCCTACTTCTTCCTGGTCGCCTTCACCCGCCCGCTCGGCCAGACCGGCTCGCTACCCCCCGCGCTGGCGGCGTGGACCGCCAACGTCGTCTTCGCGCTGGTCGGCGGCTTCTACCTACTCGGCACGGAGTGAAGGAGGCCCACTGGATGGACCCCCGGACCCGTTGGGGACGGCCCGAGAGGCCTCACGGCACCAGCGCGGGCGCCTCGAGCCCCGTGGTCTCGGGGAGGTCGAGAATCACGTTGAGGCACTGCACCGCCTGGCCCGAGGCTCCCTTGCCGAGGTTGTCGATGGCCGTCACCACGATCGCCTGACCCGAGGCGCCGTCCCAGCGCCAGCCGATGGCGCAGCGGTTGGTGCCGCGCACGTCCCGCAGCTCGGGCGGCGCGTCCTCGCCGCGCAGCACGACGAACGGCTCGCCGTCGTACGCGCCCTGGAAGAGCTCCGCGAGCCGCGGCCGCGCGCCCCCGGTGCGGACGTACATGGTGCAGAGCAGGCCGCGGCTCAGCGGCAGCAGGTGGGGCACGAAGAGGGCCCCTCGGGCGGCCCCCGCTGCGCGCAGCTCCTGGTCGATCTCTGGCCCGTGGCGGTGCTCGCCGATCGCGTAGGGCCGGAAGTTCTCGTTCACTTCGGCGAAGAGCTGGTCCACCTTCACGCCGCGTCCGGCGCCGGTGGTGCCGGACTTGGCGTCGATGACGACGGGCTCGCGCAGCAGTCCGGCCCGCGCCAGCGGCACGAGCCCGAGGAGCGCGCCGGTGGGATAGCAGCCGGGACAGGCCACGATGCGGGCCGCGCGCAGACGCGCCCGGTACAGCTCGGGCAGGCCGTACACCGCCTCCGCGAGCAGCTCGGGCGCCGGGTGGGGCGTGTACCAGCGCGTGTACACGGCCGCGTCGCGCAAGCGGAAATCGGCGGAGAGGTCGATCACGCGGCGGCCGCGCCGGACGAGCTCCGCCACGACCGGCGCGGCCGCCCCGTGCGGCAGCGCCGTGAACACGATCTCGGCGGCGGCCGCGACCTCCGCAGGCTCGGGCGCCCGCAGCGGCGTTTCCACGATCCCGGTGAGGAAGGGGTAGACGTCCGCGGCGCGCCGGTCGCGGTACTGCTCCGAGGAGAGGAAGGCGAGCTCGACGGCGGGATGCCGCGCGAGCAGGCGCAGCAGCTCCACGCCCGTGTAGCCGGTCGCGCCGAGCACGGCGACCGGCACGCGCGTCGCCGGCGCCCGGCTCGCCTCCATGGCCGCGCACAGTATGCGACGAGGGCGCCGGGCGCAACGACGCGCGCGGCCGGGCGGCGACTCAGCGCTTCGAGTACTGCGGCCGCTTGCGCGCCTTGTGGCGCCCGTACTTCTTGCGCTCGACCTCGCGCGGATCGCGCGTGACGAAGCCGGCCTTCCTGAGCGGCACGCGCAGCGCGGGGTCGGCCTCGAGCAGCGCGCGCGTGATGCCGTGGCGGATCGCCACCGCCTGCGCCGACACGCCGCCCCCCTGGACGCTCACGTCGACACGATACTGGCCGGCGGTCGAGGTGACCTCGAAGGGCTGGTGCACGATCATGCGCGAGGTCTCGCGCCCGAAGTAGGCCTCGAGCGGGCGCGCGTTCACCACGATCTCGCCTGCCCCCGGCTGGAGGCGAATGCGGGCGACGGAGGACTTCCGCTTGCCGGTCGCCCAGATGACGGAGGCTCGGTCGGGACTCATCGGCTTCTCACCTGCTCTCGGGCATCGGCACCGGCTTCTGCGCCTGGTGCGGATGGTCGGGACCCGCGTAGACCTTGAGCTTGGTCGCCAGGCGCCGGCCGAGGCGGTTCTTCGGCAGCATGCCGACGACAGCGTCGCGCACGAGGCGGATCGGATGCCGGGCCAGCACCTCGCCCGCGCGCGCCCGCCGCACGCCGCCCGGATAGGTCGTGTGACGGATGTACTCCTTCTTCTCGAGCTTCTCGCCCGTCAGCCGGATCTTGGCCGCGTTGACGACGACCACGAAGTCGCCCGCGTCGAGGTGCGGCGAGAACCCCGGGTTGGTCTTCCCTCGCAGCATCGACGCGACCCGGGAAGCGAGGCGGCCGAGGACCTTACCCTCGGCGTCGGCGACGTACCAGCGGCGCGCGGCGCGCGCCGCCTCGGTGCTGAGGCTCCTGGTGGTTCGGGTGAGGGACATCGGCGTCAGGCGCAAGGCAGCGACGGGACCCGCGGACAACCGTCGCTGCCGGGGTCCCGCCGCAAGTGGCGGGGCCGACGAGACTCGAACTCGCGACCTCCTGCGTGACAGGCAGGCGTTCTAGCCAACTGAACTACGACCCCGTGAATCCCGCAGCTCGGCACCGGGTGCTCCTAGCGTAGTGCCGGGCGTCTTGCAATCGGCGGCCGCGCCCACGGTGGCGTCGCGCCGCCGCGTCTCGCGACGGCAGGTTGAGCCAGCCGCGGTCGTCGCGCTAGAAGCGACCGGAGCCGGCCGAAACGTGCTCGGATGACCTGCCCGCGCTGCCAGCACCTGAACCGCCGGGAGGCTGCGTTCTGCGCGGAGTGCGGGGCGAGGCTCGCGATTGTCTGCCCCGGCTGCGGCGGGGCGCTCCAACCGGGCGCGAAGTTCTGCGACGCCTGCGGGAAGCCGGCCGCGGCGCATGCAGACGTCGCCGCGCGTAGCCCTCGCACCTACACCCCGAAGCACCTCGCCGAGCGGATCCTCACCTCGCGCGGCGCCCTCGAGGGCGAGCGCAAGCAGGTGACGGTGCTCTTCGTCGACGTGCAGGGTTCGATGGAGCTGGCGGCGCAGGTCGATGCGGAAGAGTGGCACCGGATCATGGACCGCTTCTTCACCGTCCTTGCGGAGGGGGTGCACCGATTCGAGGGTACGGTGAACCAGTTCACCGGCGACGGGATCATGGCGCTCTTTGGCGCGCCGCTCGCCCACGAGGATCATGCGCGCCGCGCCTGCTACGCGGCGCTGCATCTGGCCGAGGCGCTCGGGCGCTATGCCGGCGAGCTGCGTCGGAAGGGAGGCCTCAACTTCACCGTGCGCATGGGGCTCAACTCCGGCGAGGTGGTGGTCGGCAAGATCGGCGACGACCTCCGCATGGACTACACGGCTCACGGTCAGACCGTGGGGCTCGCGGCGCGCATGGAGCAGCTCGCCGAAGCCGGGCGAATCTACCTCTCGGAGCACACGGCCCGCCTCGTCGCGGGCCTGTTCCGTCTCCGGGACCTGGGAGAATTCACCGTGAAGGGCGTCCCCGCGGCGCTTCGCATCCACGAGCTGGAGGGTGTCGGCCCCTTGCGAACGCCTCTCGACGTCTCCCGCGCGCGCGGGTTCTCGCGCTTCGTCGGCCGCGACGAGGAGCAGGCGATGCTCGAGGCGGCGCTCGGGCGAGCACTCGCCGGTAGCGGCCAGGTCGTCGGCGTCGTAGCCGAGCCGGGGGTCGGCAAGAGCCGACTCTGCCACGAGTTCGCCGAGCGCTGCCGGGCGCGGGGCATCCCGGTGCACGAGGCGCACGCCGTCGCGCACGGGATGATGGTGCCGTTGGTCCCGGTGCTGGAGTACCTGCGTGGCTATTTCGGCATCGCCGGGCCGGACCCGCCCCAGGTCGCGCGCGAGAAGATCGCCGGCCGGCTCCTCCTGCTCGACCCCGAGCTGGTCGATGGCCTGCCGCTCCTCTTCGACCTCCTTGGCGTCCCCGATCCCGAGAATCCCATCCCGCCTGGCGACGCGGAGGAGGAGCGGCGCCGGCTCTTCTCGGCCCTGCGGCGCGTGGTGCACGCCCAGAGTCACCGCGAGCCGGGAGTGAGTCTGATCGAGGACCTGCACTGGATCGATGACGCGAGCGAGGCCGTCGTGGAGAACTGGGTCGAGGCAGTCGGTGGGACGCGCACCCTCCTCGTGGTGAACTTCAGGCCCGGGTACCACGCCGGATGGATGCAGCGGTCATACTACCAGCAGCTTTCGTTGCTGCCGCTCGGGCCGGAGGCCATGGCGGAGATGCTCCGTGAGCTGCTCGGCACGCACCCATCGGTGGCGGACGTCGCGCGGAGCATCCGCGAGCGTGCCGCCGGGAACCCGTTCTTCGTCGAGGAGATCGTGCAGGCATTGGCGGAGACGGGGACCGTGGTGGGCGCAAAGGGGGCGTACCGCCTCGCCGGCTCCACGTTTGCGCTCGCGCTGCCGGCCACGGTCCAGGCCGCGCTCGCGGCTCGTATCGATCGTCTGGCGGAGCGCGAGAAGGAGGTTCTCCAGACGGCTGCGGTGATCGGCAAGGAGTTCCCCGAGCCGGTCCTGCGACATGTGGCCGCGCTGTCCGAGGCAGATCTCGCGGCCACCCTGCGGGCGCTGGTCACCGCCGAGTTCATCCACGCGACGGCGCTCCACCCCGAGGCCGCATACGCCTTCAAGCACCCGCTGACCCAGGAGGTGGCGTACCACTCGCAGCTTGGCGACGGGCGTGCCCGGCTGCATGCCGCAGTGGCCGCCGCCCTCCAGGAGCTGCGCTCCGACCGACTCGGCGAGTCCGCCTCGCTCATCGCGCATCACTGGGAAGCCGCGGGCATGCGCTTCGAGGCGGCACGCTGGCACCGTCGCGCCGCCCTCAAGGTGTCGAGCATCCGCGTCGGAGGCTGGCGGCGGACCCGGGACGGGTGACCAAACCCGGCAGGCGCGCGTTATCGACCACCACCATCAGCCCGGTGCGGCGGACCTGACCGCTCGGACCGGACCAGCAGTGGGCGGTGCCGGGATCGAACCGGCGACCCCCGGCTTGTAAGGCCGATGCTCTCCCGCTGAGCTAACCGCCCATACCCCTTGGATAGGCGCAGTTACCGGCATCGGTCGCCGATCGCAAGCGCGCTTCTCCGCTGGCGTGTCAGGGGCAGCGGCACCACCTTGCGGCGCGCTCCCGGGTTGCGCACGTACGTGCGCGCGGCTGCGAGGCGCTCGCGGAGCTTCTCGACGTCGGCCAGGTTGTGATTCTGCCTCGCGCTCCCCCTTTGCTTTTCAGCTGGTCGGCGTTAGAACCCGTGCCGCGCGTGCCGAGCAAGCCCGTCCAGGTGCCGAGAGCGGCGCTCCTGATCGCGCTGGTCGCCTTCTTCGCGGGACGCCCCGCGGCGGTGAGCGCGTCGCCCGAGGCCGTCACCATCGTGCGGGACGCCTACGGCGTGCCCCAGAGCCGGTGGCGGATGCCGGCCCTCCTCGAGAGCTACCGGGACCTGGGCGCGATCAGCCCGCTCTTCGGGCCCACCATGATGGAGCGCGAGAATCGCGGCTCCTTCAACCTCGTCACCGAGCTCGGCCAGCCGGTGCGCGGCGAGATCATCGTTCCTCCGGCGACATTCACCGGGGCGGACCTGGGACACGAGCCGCCGCACCTGCGCGACCAGCTCCCGCTGTACGAGGCGTTCCAGTACCGCCGGCAGCCGTTCACGGAAGCGGACCTCGAGGCGCCGCTTGCCATGGAGACGATCCCGGTAACGAGGCGCCGCTGATTGCGGCGCGGGGCGCTCACGCGCCTTGCCGATGCTCCGCAGTCGGCGGCGAGGCGCGCGGCCTGCGGTGGGAGGCCGATGCTCCCCCGCTGGGCTGACCGCCCGCGGTCGGTGTGCGCGTGCCCGCCCGGCGGGCCCGCGAGCGTGTCAGTTGAGCTGGTCCTTGAGCGTCTTGCCGGCCTTGAACTTCGCCGACTTGGAAGCCGCGATCTGGATGGTCTCGCCCGTCTTGGGGTTGCGGCCGGCGCGGGCCTTGCGCGCCGAGACGGCAAACGTGCCGAAGCCCGAGATGTTCACCTTGTCGCCGTTGCGGAGGGCGGCGACGATGTCGTCGAAGATCATGTTGACGGCCCGCTCGGCCTGGCCTTTCGGCAGGTCCAGCTTGCTCGCCATTCCGTCGATCAGGTCGGCCTTCGTCATGCCCCCTCCCCTAAGTCCGGCCCTTGCGCGCCGGCCGCTTTAGCAACCGACCTGTGCGGTGTCAATGCGTGACGATGTCGGGCGCGTCGGGCGATCCCGCCGCCTGGAAGGTCGTCGGCATCTCCTCGGCGGGCGGTGTCCCGGGCCTCTTCGGGTAGTTCTCCGGGTCCGCGAGCACGAGCGCCTTGCGCAGCACCTGGTCCATGTGCTCGACGAGCTCGATCTCGATCGACTTGAGGATGACGGCCGGTATCTCCCGGACGTCCTTCTCGTTTTCCACCGGGATGAGGACCTTCTTGATGCCGCCCCGGTGCGCCGCCAGGACCTTCTCCTTCAAGCCGCCGATGGGCAGCACGTTCCCCCGGAGCGTCACCTCGCCCGTCATGGCGAGGTCGTGCCGTACCGGGATGCGGGTCAGCGCGGAGACCAGGGCGGTCGCCATGGTGATGCCCGCCGACGGCCCGTCCTTGGGGATGGCGCCCTCCGGGATGTGAATGTGAATGTCGATCTTCTGGTAGAAGTCGCGCTCGAGCCCGAGCTCCTCGGCGCGTGAGCGGACGTAGCTCATCGCCGCCTGCGCCGACTCCTGCATCACCTCGCCCAGGCGGCCGGTGATCAGGAGCTTGCCCTTGCCGGGCATGATCTGCACCTCGGTGGCGAGCAGCTCGCCGCCCAGGTCGGTCCACGCCAGCCCGGTCGCCACGCCGATCTTGTGCTCGACCTCCGCCTTCCCGAAGCGGTAGCGCGGCGGACCGAGATAGGTGGACAGGGTCTTCGCCGACACGCGGATGCGGGCGTTGCGGTCCTTCTTCACCACCTCGACCGCGACCTTGCGACACACGCTGGCGATCTCGCGCTCGAGGTTCCGGACCCCCGCCTCCTTCGTGTAGTGGCGGACGATCGACATGAGCGCCGAGTCGGAGAGGGCGATGTTCTCGGGCTTCAAGCCGTTCGCCTCCTGCTGCTTCGGGATCAGGTAGCGCTTGGCGATGTTCAGCTTCTCGAGCTCGGTGTAGCCCGCGATGCGGATGATCTCCATCCGGTCCTGGAGCGGGCGCGGGATGCGCTCGAGCGTGTTCGCGGTGGTGACGAACATGACCTTCGAGAGATCGTAGTCGACGTCCAGGTAGTGGTCGTTGAAGGTGCTGTTCTGCTCGGGGTCGAGGACCTCGAGGAGGGCCGACGACGGATCCCCCCGGAAGTCGGTGGACATCTTGTCCACCTCGTCGAGCAGGAAGACCGGGTTGCCCGAGCCGGCGCGCTTCATGCACTGGATGATCTTGCCCGGCAGCGCGCCGATGTAGGTGCGGCGGTGGCCGCGAACCTCGGCCTCGTCGCGCACGCCGCCCAGTGACACGCGCACGAACTTCCGGCCGGTGGCGCGCGCGATCGACTTGCCGAGCGACGTCTTGCCCACCCCGGGGGGCCCGACCAGGCAGAGGATCGGCCCCTTGGTGTGACCGACCAGGCTCTGCACCGCGAGGTACTCGAGGATGCGCTGCTTCACCTTGTCGAGGCCGAAGTGGTCGTCCTCGAGGACCTTCTCCGCGTCCTTGATGTCGAGCTTGTCCTCCGTGTACTCGTGCCACGGCAGCGAGATGAGCCAGTCGATGTAGTTGCGGACGACGGTCGCCTCGGCGGACATGGGCGACATCATCTTGAGCTTCTTCAGCTCCTTCTCCACCTTCTCGCGCGCCTCCGCCGACATCTTCTTCTGCTTGATCTTCTCTTCCAGCTCCTGGATCTCGTTCTTGAACTCGTCCTTCTCGCCGAGCTCCTTCTGGATCGCGCGCATCTGCTCGTTGAGGTAGTACTCCTTCT
>Ga0209266_1001368_pt1 | contig 16232 bp, 15 predicted proteins | sample GraSoiAngelo_132_FD_185889 | JGI IMG/M metagenome (GOLD analysis project Ga0209266, IMG submission 185889) | Grasslands soil microbial communities from the Angelo Coastal Reserve, California, USA - 14_0929_02_40cm (SPAdes) (version 2) | ecosystem: Environmental > Terrestrial > Soil > Grasslands ...
GGGGCTCGTCTACCGCCTCGGCCTGGTCGGGGGTGCGGAGCTGGACCCCCGCGTGCTCGTCCTCGCCGGCGTCGCGGTGGGCGCGTTCGCGGCGGCGATCAGTACCGCCATCGTGTCCCTGTCGGAGGCGACGGCGCTCCGCAACGCCTTCTTGTGGCTGTGGGGGGGTCTCTCCGGAGCCAACTGGGAAACGGTCCTCGTTCTATGCCTCTATGCCCCTCTGCCCCTTGCTGTTCTGTACGCCGCCGCGCGACCGCTCGACCTCCTCGCCTTGGGCGAGGAGCCGGCCGGTTATCTGGGAGTCGACGTCCGCGCCCTGAAGCGCTGGGTGTACGTCGCCGCCTCGCTGCTCACGGCGGCGGCGGTGGCCGTCTCCGGGGTGATCGGGTTCGTCGGCCTCATCGTTCCGCACATCGGGCGCCTCGTGTGGGGGCACCGGCACCGCGCGCTGCTGCCGGTCGCGTTTCTCGGCGGCGGGACGCTGCTCAGTCTCGCCGACACCGTCGCTCGCGTCGCGGTGGCCCCGCGTGAGCTGCCGGTCGGCATCGTCACCGCCCTCGTGGGCGTCCCCGTCTTCGCTCTGTTGCTACGCCGATGGACCCGGACCTGATTCTCGCCGCCCAAGGCGTGCGCTACCGCTATCCCGGCGCCGGCGGCGACGCCCTGGCCGGCGTCTCGCTCACCGCCCGCCGCGGAGAGCTCGTCGCCGTGCTGGGGCCGAACGGCAGCGGCAAGACGACGTTGCTCCGCGTCGCGTTGGGCGCCCTCGTGCCCGCGGCGGGGAGCGCGGTGGTGAGCGGGCGACCGGCGACGGCATGGACCCGGCGCGAGCTCGCGCGCCTCGTCGGCGTCGTGCCGCAACGCGAGGAGACGGTATTCCCCCAACGCGTGCGCGAGGCGGTGCTGCTCGGTCGCTATCCGCATCTCTCGATGTTCGGCGCCGAGCGTCCGGTCGATCATGAAGCGGTGAACCGGGCGCTGGCGCAGTGCGACGCCGCCCACCTGGAGACGCGCTGGCTGTCGACGCTGTCCGGCGGCGAGCACCAGCGCGTGCGCGTCGCGCGCGCCCTCGCCCAGGAGCCGGTTCTGCTGGTGCTCGACGAACCGACCATGTCGCTCGATCTGCGACACGAAATGGAGCTGTTCGAGCTGGTGCGGGGGCTCGCGGACCGCTCGCGGCTCGCCGTCGTGCTCGTCACGCATCATGTCAACCTCGCCGCCCGCTTCGCCGATCGCGTGCTGCTGCTCGACGCCGGCCGGCCGGCCGGCGAGGGGACGCCCGGAGCGGTGCTGACCCGTGAGACGGTGGAACGCGTCTTCGCGTGGCCGGTGGCGATCGAAACCTATCAGGGTGCTCCACAGATGATCCCCTTGCGCAGGAGACCGCCCGTATGACTCGAACCGTTTTCGTGACGGCGCTCGCTGTCGCCCCGTTAGTGCTGCACGCCCAGGAGCCGGTCGATACGGCGCGCTTGGGCCCGATCGTGGTGACCGCCGACCGTCTGCCGATCCCGGCGGCGGCGGTGCCGGCCGCCGTCACGGTGCTCTCGGGCGCCGCGCTCCGGGCGCAGGGGATCCGCACCGTCGCCGACGCCCTGCGCACGGTGCCGGGCGCGACGGTCGTGGCGAGTGGATCGTTCGGCGCGCAGACGTCGTTGTTCGTGCGCGGCGGAGAGAGCGACTACGTCAAAGTGCTGATCGACGGCGTGCCCCAGAACCAGCCCGGTGGCGCCTACGATTTCGCGCACCTGACCCTCGACGGCGTGGACCGCATCGAAGTCGTGCGCGGGCCGGTGAGCGTGCTGTACGGGTCGGATGCCGTCGCCGGGGTCGTGCAGATCTTCACGCGGCCGGGCACCGGCGCCCCGCGCCCTTCGGCGGCCCTGCGGGCGGGCACGTTCGGGACGACGGAAGTCTCGGCCGGCCTCGACGGTGGCGGCCCCGCGTTCGGCTACGCACTCAACTTTTCCCGGTTCGGAACGGACGGGATCTATCCGGTCAACAACCGCTACCGCAACGTGGTGGTGAGCGGCCGGCTCGCCTGGCGCACGGACCTGCTCGGTGACCTGGGGCTGTCGCTGCGTTTTGGGGACGACGTCTTCCATTACCCGACCGATGGGGCCGGGAACATCGTGGACACGAACCAGCGCCAGACGACCCGTAGTCCCAGTGTGGGGCTCGACGCGGGCCGGTTCCTCTCCTCACGGCTGGAGGTGCGGGTCAACGCCGCGTACCACGAGGACGAGGTACGCTTCGACGACGAGCCCGACGACTCGTTGGATACGGGACCGTTCGCCTCGTATCACAGCCGCGACCGGATCCGTCGTGTCTCCCTCGGCGGGCGCTACAATCTTCACGTCGGCAGCGGGACGATTCTCACCGGGGGCGCCGAGGTCGAGTGGCAGCGCCAGCGCGGCACCACGCTGGACACGGCGCGGCGCACGGGCGCGGTGTACGCCCAGGCCGTTGCTGGATTGGACCGGGCGATCTCGATCACGGCAGGTGCGCGGCTCGAGGACAACGAACAGTTCGGCGCCCACGCCACGGGACGGGCGGGGGCGGCGTGGCGCGTCGCGGCGGGGACGCGGCTGCGGCTCTCCGCCGGAACCGGGTTCAAGGAGCCCACCTTTTACGAGAACTTCGCGACCGGGTTCGTGCGGGGAAACCCGAAACTCGAGCCCGAGCAGTCCACCAGCTGGGAAGTGGGTGCCGAGCGCGAAGTGGCCGCCGGCGTCGCCGTTGGACTTACCTACTTCGACCAGCGGTTCCGCAACCTCGTGCTCTACTCGTTCACACCGGTGGGTCCCGACTCGCTCAACTACATCAACGTGGCCCGCGCGCTCGCCCGCGGCGTGGAGGTGACCGTCACCGCTGCCGTCGGCGCCGGTCGCACGCTGAGCGCGGGATACACCCGGCTCACCACCCGTGTGCTGACCGGCGGTCCCGATCCGGCGTTCGTGGCGGGGCAGGCACTGCTGCGCACGCCACTCGGCGCCCGCGGGATGATGTCGCTCGCGACCCGCTACGTCGGCCGCCGCGACGACTTCGACTATGGAGCGTTCACGCGGGTGACGCTGCCCCCCTACACCCGGACGGACGTCGCGGGGGAATACCGGCTCGCGCTGCCCGGCCTCACGCTCACTGCGCGGGTGGAGAACCTGTTCGACACCCCGTACGCCGAAATCAAGAACTTCCCGGCGCCGCGGCGCACGCTGCTGATGGGAGGCAGGTTGAATTAGCTTTCCTGGCATGTCCCTTGTGGCCACGCCGGCGGTGGTGCTGCGAACGTATCGCTACAGTGAGACGTCCAAAGTCGTGCGGCTCGCCACGAGGGACCTCGGCGTCCAGAGCGCGATCGCCAAAGGCGCGACCCGCCCCCGCAGTCCGTTCGGCGCCGGCTTGGAGTTATTGAGCGAGGGCGTCGCCCAGCTCTACATCCGCGAAGGCCGCGAGCTGCAGACGCTCGGTGCCTTCGACGTCGTCAATCTGAGGCGCGAGCTGGCTCGTGACCTGGACCGGTTCGCCGGAGCGGCGGCCCTCGTCGAGATGGTGCTGCGGATGGCACCGCCCGCCCCCCTGCCGGCCGCCTACGATACCCTCCTCGCCGGGCTCGACGCCCTGGTGGCCTCCGAGATCGGCAGCGCCGACGCCGCCGGGGTGCGGGCGCTGTGGCGCCTGCTCGCCGTCCTCGGCTTCGAGCCCGCGCTTGGCGCGTGCGTGCGCGACGACACGCCGGTGAGCGGCGACCACCCGGCGATCTTCAGCGCCGGCGAGGGAGGGGTGCTGTGCGATCGCTGCGCCGCCGAGCGGCCGGACACCGCCCAGACCCGGCTAGCCGCGCGGGACTACCGCGATCTGGTCGCGCTGAACGACTCGGCGGTGCCGCTCCCCGCCCTCGACGCCAAGCACGCCGCCGCCCATCGCCGCCTCGTCGCCCGGTTCGCGCGCCACCATTCGGGGGAGGCCGACCGCTTCCCCGCCCTCGAAATCTGGGAGCGCCACGCGTGGCCCCCCTCATCCGCCCAGCCCGTCGCTTCGTAGTCGGCACCGCGGGTCACATCGACCACGGCAAGACGGCGCTGGTCAAAGCCCTGACCGGCGTGGATACCGACCGCTGGGAAGAGGAAAAGCGGCGCGGCATCACCATCGATCTCGGCTTCGCTCCCCTCCCGCTCGGCGATGGCGTCGTCGCGAGCGTCGTCGACGTCCCGGGGCACGAAGGGTTCGTGCGCAACATGCTCGCGGGCGCGACCGGGATCGACGTGGCGCTCCTCGTCATCGCGGCCGATGAAGGGATCATGCCGCAGACCGAGGAGCACCTCGCCATCGTCGAGCTGCTGGCCGTGCGCCACGGCGTTCCGGTCCTCACCAAGCGCGACGCGGTGGACGCCGAGTGGCTGGAGCTCGTGCGCGGGGAGGTCGCGGCGCGGCTGGCGCGCAGCCGCATCCGTTGGGAGCCCGCGGTGGCGACCTCGGCCGTCACGGGCGAGGGACTCGATGACCTGCGCGCCGCGCTGCGCCGCCTCGCCGGCGATCTCGCGGAGCGCCGCGCCGACGACCTGTTCCGGCTTCCGATCGACCGCGTGTTCGCCGTGGCCGGCGCGGGGACGGTCGTCACCGGCTCGACGTGGAGCGGATCGGTCGCCGTCGGGGAGGCCGTGCGTCTGCTGCCGCTGGACCGCGAGGTCCGGGTCCGCTCGATCGAGGTGCATGGGCAGGCCGACGACCGGGCGGGCCCGGGCCGCCGCACGGCATTGGCCTTGGTCGGCGTGGACAAGCAGGAGCTCGCGCGCGGGGACGTGGCAGTGACGGGCGAGGGCTGGGCGGCGACCACGGTGCTCGATGCAGTCGTCGAGCTGCTGCCGGCGGCGAGAAAGCCTGTCGTGTCGCGCACGCGTGTGCGCGTGCATCTCGGCACCGCTGAAGTGCTGGCGCGGGCCGTCCAGACCCGTGCCATTGGTCCGGGAGAGCAGGGGCTCGCCCGGTTCATTCTGGAGCGGCCCCTGGTCGCCCGCGGCGGCGATCGTTTCGTGCTGCGTAGCTTTTCGCCGGTGACCACGATCGGCGGCGGCGTGGTGCTGGACCCGTCCCCGCCCCGGCGCCCCGGCCGTCTGCGGCAGCGGCGGCTGACCGTCACGCAGTCGGCGGCGGAGCGCCTCGCCGCGTGGGCGGGAGAAGCCGGCCTCGCGGGCCTGCGCTCGCGCGACCTCCCAGTGCGGCTGGGCATCTTTCCGGGAGATGTGAGCCGTGTCGTCGCGGACGCGGGCAAGGGTGTCCTATCGTCAGGGGAGTGGCTGATGGCGCGGGCGGCGCTGGCGGCCGAAGTGGACAGGTTGGCCGCCGTCGTGAAGGAGCACCACCACGCGCACCCATTAGACCCTGGCATGTCGTTGCAGGCGCTGCGTTCGGCGGTGGGCGGCCCGGGACAGGAAGAGGTCATAGATCAGGTGCTGGACCTGGGGGTACGAAAGCGCGCCTGGGAGATCGCAGGAAGCGTGGCGCGGCAACCGGGGTGGAAGCCCGCGGTCGATGGGGGAGTGAGCGCCGCACTGGCGCAACGCCTCGGTGAAGCGCGCTGGCAGGTGCCTACTGTGACGGAATTGGAGCGCGAGTTCCCCGACAATCCCGTGCGCGCGTTGCTGGCGCACCTCGCGCGAGGCGGCGGTGTAGAATCCGTGGACCAAGAGCGGTACGCGGCGAGCACCGCGCTCGCGGAGTTTCGCACGGCGCTCGAAGCCGCGCTGGGGCAATTGGGATCCGCCACGCCGGCCCAGCTCAAGGATCGCTTTGGGCTGACGCGCAAGTATCTGATCCCGCTGCTGGAATGGGCCGACCGGCGGGGCATTACGCGACGCGAAGGGGACACCCGGGTGCTGGCGGTTCGCTTGACAGCCGGCCGCGAAGGCGCCTAACTTCGGTCATTCTCACTGCTTGAAGGAGCTTGGGTCAGGAGCCTTTACGTCAGACCAGGAGTGGTAGATGAAGCGGTATGCCTGGGCGGTAGTGCTGGGGCTCGGGCTGGTGGCGGCGGGGACTGGTATCGCGGTGGGCCAGGGGAACAACCCGGCTCCGCCAGTTGAGTTGAGGCAGAACTACCCGAACCCGTTCAACCCGGCAACGACGATCCCGTTCACCTTGGGCGGGGAGTTGTTCGCCAACGGCCACGAGCCGCGGGTCTCGCTGAAGATCTACAACGTGCTCGCGCAGCTGGTCGCGGTGCCGATTCTCCAGGGCACGGGCGACCCGCTCGATGGGCGCGCCCTCACGTGTTCGAATCCCTCCGGCTGTTCGTTCACCGCCTATTGGGACGGCAACGTCGCAACCGGCCAGCAAGCGGCGTCCGGGATCTACATCTACCAGCTCACCGTTGATGAGCGTCGGTTCACCAAAAAGATGATCATCATGAAGTAAGCCTAAGCTGAGGAGGCCGTCATGAAACCATTAGCCTTCGCCGCTGCCTTCCTGTTGCCTATCGCGATCGTCGGTAGCCAGCTCCACCTGCGCGCTACCAATTCGTACGATTCCGAAACCACACGCATCCGCACGCGTCTCGCCGCGGTCGAGCAGCAGCTTCGACAGACGGATGTCTCGAGACTGACGTCGGCACAGCGGGCGGCCCGCGCGCGCAACCTCGACGTCCTGCACGAGTATTGGGTTCGCGCCGTGTTTCCCAAGAACACCGACTTTCCCGGCCAGATGATGCCGTACTTCGTGGATCGCTACGGGACGCGCTGCGCGATGGCCTATCTCATCGAGCAGTCGGGACACGGCGATCTCGTTGCCCGCGTGGCGGCCACCACCAACAACGCCCGCATCCGCGACCTCAAGTCGGACCCGGAGCTCGTTGCGTGGCTGCGGGACAACGGACTCACGGCGGCGGAGGCGGCGCACATTCAGCCGCAATATGGCCCTCCCCCCCTGCCCGTCCCGGTGCAGACGGCGAGTGAGGGCTACAAGACCACCACCGGCGTGGCGGTGGGAGTCAACGTTGGCTCGGTCGTCCTCAACGCCGCGCAGATCGGTTTCGGAGCCCGGGGCAACGGACTCCTCGGGATCGTGACGGGCGCCGCCGGGATGGGGGCGGGCATGTCGAATCTCAACCGCTCCGGCCAGCGCTTCAACCTCGGCCTGCTCAACACCGGGATCGGCGCGGCATCACTGGTCCTCGGCGTCTACCGGTTCGCCGGGGCACCACGGGCGCAGCCGCGCGCCAGCGTTGCTCCATGGATCGGTGGGGCAACCTCACCCGGAGTCACGGTGAACGTGACCTTCTAGGGTCCTGGCGCGCGATCAACAGGCGGGGGCTCGTCGCCCCCGCTTTTGTTTTGACTTTCCCTCTGTCAAATCGGCATCTTTAATCCGGCACGGACGTTGCCCTGTGCCCGGAGTGCCATGATTCGACCTGAACGACTGACCATCAAGGCCGCCGAAGCTCTCCAGCAGGCGGCCGCTCTCGCCCGTTCCCGCGGTAACCCCGTGGTGAACGACGCGCATCTCTTCCAGGTGCTCTTGGACCAGGAAGAGGGCATCGTGGTCCCCCTACTCCAGAAGACCGGGCTCAACGTCACCCAGCTTAGGGCCGAGACGGCGCGCGAGTTGGAGCGGTTCCCCCAACAATCGGGCGCCACCGCCGAGCCCACCATGTCGCGCGAGCTGTCCCGCGTGCTCGACCTCGCCGACGAGGACGCCAAGGCGCTGGGCGACGCCTACGTCTCGACCGAGCACCTGCTGCTCGCGCTTGCGGACGAGAAGGGCACGACGGCGCGCCAACTGCTCTCGGCCGGCAAGGTGGGCCGGGCCGAGCTGCTCGCCGCCCTGGAGGGCGTGCGGGGGTCCCATCGCGTGACCGATCAGGAGCCCGAATCGAAATACCAGGCCCTGGAGCGGTTCACGCGCGACCTCACCGAGCAGGCGCGCAAAGGCAAGCTTGACCCGGTGATCGGCCGCGACGAGGAGATCCGCCGCGTGATGCAAGTGTTGTCCCGCCGCACCAAGAACAACCCCGTCCTCATCGGCGAGCCCGGGGTCGGCAAGACGGCGATCGTCGAGGGGCTGGCGCAGCGCATCGTCCACGGCGACGTCCCGGAATCGCTCAAGAACAAGCATCTGATCGCCCTCGACCTCGGCGCCCTCATCGCCGGCACCAAGTACCGCGGCGAGTTCGAGGAGCGCCTGAAGAGCGTCATCAAGGAGATCACGGAAGCGGAGGGCCGGTACATTGTCTTCATCGACGAGTTGCACACCCTCGTCGGCGCGGGGGCGGCCGAAGGGGCGGTGGACGCCTCGAACCTGCTCAAGCCGGCGCTGGCGCGCGGCGAGCTGCACGTCGTCGGGGCGACGACCCTCGATGAGTACCGCAAACACGTCGAGAAGGACGCCGCGCTGGAGCGCCGCTTCCAGCCGGTGTTCGTGGGTGAGCCGTCGGTCGAGGACACGATCGCGATTCTCCGCGGGCTGAAGGAGAAATACGAAGTCCACCACGGCGTGCGGATCACGGACAACGCGCTGGTCGCCGCCGCGACGCTCTCGCGCCGCTACATCGCCGACCGGTTCCTGCCCGACAAGGCGATCGACCTGGTGGACGAAGCGGCGAGCCGGCTACGCATCGAGATCGACTCGTTGCCGCAGGAGATCGACGAGGTCGAGCGGAGGATCGTCCAGTACGAGATCGAGCTGGCCGCCCTCGCGAAGGAAAAGGACAAGGCGTCGAAGGAACGCCGCGAGCGGGTCCAGCGTGAGCTCGCCGAGCTGCGCGAGCAATCGACGGCGATGAAGGCGCAGTGGCAGGCCGAGAAGGAGACGATCACCGGGCTCCAGGCCAAGAAGGCCCAGCTGGAGCAGCTGCGCATCGAAGCCGACCAGGCGACGCGCCGCGGCGACCTCCAGAAAGCCGCGGAGATCACCTACGGGCGCATCCCGGCGCTCGAGAAGGAGATCGCGGCCGTCGAGCAGCGACTCGCCCAGATTCAGAAGACGAGCAAGTACTTGAAGGAAGAGGTGGACGCCGAGGACATCGCGGAAATCGTGGCGAAGTGGACCGGCATCCCCGTCGCCAAGATGCTCGAGTCCGAGCGCGAGCGGCTCACCAAGCTCGAGGACGAGCTGGCGCAGCGCGTGATCGGCCAACCGGAGGCGCTCGCGGCGGTGGCCAATGCAGTGCGGCGCGCGCGCGCCGGCCTTCAGGACCCGAACCGGCCTACGGGCTCCTTCATTTTCCTCGGCCCCACGGGCGTGGGCAAGACGGAGACCGCACGGGCGCTCGCCGAGTTCCTGTTCGACGACGAGCGTGCCATGGTGCGGCTCGACATGTCGGAGTACATGGAGAAGCACGCGGTGGCGCGGATGATCGGCGCGCCGCCGGGTTACGTCGGCTACGAGGAGGGTGGCCAGCTCACCGAAGCGGTGCGCCGCCGGCCGTACGCGGTGATCCTGTTCGACGAAATCGAGAAGGCGCACCCCGACGTCTTCAACGTACTGCTGCAGATCTTGGACGACGGCCGTCTGACCGACGCGCAGGGCCGCACCGTGGATTTCCGCAACAGCGTGCTCATCATGACGTCCAACATCGGGTCGCAGCACCTGCTCGAGGCCGGCTCCGGCGGCTGGGAGCAGGCGGAGACCAAGGTGCTGGAGATGATGCGGCAGACGTTCAAGCCGGAGTTCCTGAACCGCGTGGATGACGTCATCATCTTCCGGCCACTCGATCACGACGATCTGGCCAAGATCGTGGACCTGCAGATCGCCCGCGTGGCGAAACTGGTCGAGGACAAGAAGCTGCGCCTCGAAGTCACGCCCGCGGCCAAGCAGCTCATCATCTCCGAGGGCTACGATCCGGTGTACGGCGCCCGCCCCTTGAAGCGGGCCATCCAGCGGCTGTTGCAGAACCCGCTCGCCATGGCGGTGCTCGAGGGGCAGTACCACGAGGGCGACCGCGTCCGCGTCGATCGGGACGGGAACCATCTCAAGTTCGAGCGGATTCCATCGGGCGCCGAGCCCGTCCGCGCGTGACGCGCAAGGCTCCTCCGGTCTCGGCCGCTGATCAGGCCGGGATGGAGGCGGCGCTCGACGAGGCGCGCAAAGCCGCCGCGAGGAATGAGGTCCCTGTCGGCGCCGTGATTCTCCGGAACGGCGACGTCTTGTCCACGGCGCATAACCAGACGGTCGCCCGCCGCGACCCCACCGCCCACGCCGAGCTGCTCGCGATTCAGCAGGCCTTGCAGGTCGTGGCGAGCGACCGCCTCGAGGACTGCACCCTCTACGTCACGCTCGAGCCGTGCGCACAGTGCGCCGGAGCGATCGTACTGGCTAAGGTCGGGCGACTGGTGTTCGGTGCGTACGATGAGAAGGCGGGGATGTGCGGGAGTGTGGGGGACCTGGTGCGGCACCAGAAACTCAATCACCGCCTCGAGGTTCAGGGTGGGGTGATGGAAGAGCCGTGTGGCGACCTCCTCAGCGAGTTTTTCCAGGCGAAGCGCTGAGCGCGTCGATCGCGTGAGCGATCTGGCTGTCAGAGACATACGGCGCCGGCCCCAGCCGCAGCACACTACCTCGATAATCCGTTGACACCCCACGTTCCTTGAGCGCCGCGCACAGACGCTCGGCATGGGGTGTGCGCAGTGCGAGAAAACCTCCCAATGCTGATATGGGGACCGACCGGTCACGATCGATGAGTTTTGGGTCGAGGCCCAGATCGTCGAACTTCGTCGCGAGCAGCCCCACCTGGTGCTGGCTCAACTCACGCAGTCGCTCTGGCGTGAGCTTCTGCTCGTCGAAAAACGCGAACACGGCGGCCGCGCGGTAGTGACTGGTGGGATCGTACGTCGCTCCGGCGAAGCGGGCCGGCCCCGCGCCGTAGCGCACCGCTCCCTCCTTGGGCACCTCGGCCAGATCCGCGAACTCGCTGAACCAGCCTGTCACTAACGGTCGCAAGGTTGTGTCGGCCGGGAAACGCAGAAACGCATTCCCGCCGCCGAGCTGGCAGTACTTGTAGCCGCCCCCGACCACGTACGCGGCCTCCAATCCCTCCTTCCGCAACGAGAACGGGACGACGTTGAGCGCGTGATAGGCATCGACCAGCAGCTCAGCGCCGGCACGCTGACATGCCGTGAGCACTGCGCCGAGGTTCGGCACGATGTGCGCGTTGGCGTACAGCACCGCCGACACGAGCACCGCCGCGGTGCGGTCGTCCACGGCGGCCCCCAGTCGCTCGGCCAACGTGGCCGCGGGCTGGGCAGCCACCTTCACCACCTCGATCCCCTCCTCGGCGAGGCGATCCAGCTGGCGCCGGATCGTATGGAATTCGCCGTCGGTGGTGACCAGCCGCGGCCGCTGTCGCAGCGGCAGTGCCGAGAGGAACCGCACCACCAGCTCGTGGGTGTTGGCCCCCAGGGCGATGCGCTGCGGCGCGTCGTCCAACAGCCGGGCGAACCCCCGCCGCACCATCTCCGCCTGGGCGAACGCCCGCTCCCACATGTCGTCCACCAGCTCGGCGGCGTCGAGCCAGGCGCGCTGTTGGCTCTCGAACCCACAGTCCGGCCACGCCTGATGCGAATGCCCAGTTAGCAGGATTCGCTCCGTGACACGGAAGCGCGTGTAATGGCGGGCCAGCGCCTCGGGCTCGATCACCCCTCTACCGCCTTCTACCGCCCTCTACCGCCCTCGATCTCACAGATCGGTGCGGATCGCCCAGAGATCGGGAAACGCCGGCTGGTGCAGCGTGGTCCGCAAGTACTCCGCGCCCGCTGAGCCGCCGGTGCCACCCCGGGTGCCTATAGTGCGCTCCACCATCTTCACGTGCCGGTAGCGCCACTCCTGGAACCCTTCGTCCAAGTCCACCAGCCGCTCGCACACCTGTGAGGTGACGGGGTCACGTCGGTACACGTCGACTAAGACACGCTGCAGCTCGGGCGACGGCTCGATGGGCCGCGTCGGGTCACGGGTGAGGAGCGCCTTCGGGACGCCATAACCGTTCTGCGCCAGGCAGGCGAGAAACGCGTCCCAGAGCCCCGGGTCGGTGTAGCGGGCCTCGAGGCGCCGACGGTGGGGGCTCTCGTCAGGATAGCGGTCGATCGCGGCTTGGGCTTTCTTGCCAAGCACGAACTCCAGCTCGCGGAACTGAAACGACTGAAAACCGCTCCCCGACTCGAGGCGGTCGCGGAACGACAGGAACTCGAGCGGCGTCATCGTCTCGAGGATGTCGAGCTGCGCGACCAGCACCTTGAGAATGGTGAGGATGCGCTTGAAGGTGTGCATGGCGCGGGAGCGGTCGTTGGCGCGCAGCAGCCCCTGGAGATAATCGAGCTCGTGCAGCATCTCCTTGAACCACAGCTCGTACACCTGGTGCACGATGATGAACAGCGTCTCGTCGTGCTCGGGACCGGGCTTCTGCAGGGCCAGCAGCTCGTCGAGCTGCAGGTAACTCGAATAGGTGACCGGAGGGGAGGGCATGGCGGGGAAAGTCGCCCGTCCCCCCGGCTTCCGGCAAGCGGCGCTAGCGCTGCCGCTCCTGCCGCTCCTCCAGCTTCGCGATCAGCTTCTCGATTTCGGCTTTGAGGCGCTTGAGGCCAGGCAGCATCCTCGGCTCCAGATCACGCTCCAGCTTCTTGCCTTCGTCGAGGAAATCCTTGAGCAGGTCACGGACCCGGTCGCCCAGCGCACGCCAGGTAGGCGTGGGCTCGGGCTCGGCCGGCTCCGGGCGTTTGGTCGGAAGGGTGTTCACGGTATCTCCCAGTTTAGGCGATGAGGGATGATACGAATGCCACCCGGCTCAGGGTTCACCCGTGGCGAAACCGTTGCGCCCCCCTTAATTACTACCGTCTACGCGTCTATGCCTCTGGTAGTTTGGATGGGTGTCCGAGTGGCTGAAGGAGCCGGTCTCGAAAACCGGTATGCCCGTAAGGGCATCGTGGGTTCGAATCCCACCCCATCCGTTCTTGAGGCTGGTTTGCGGTTCCCAGACGCCAAGTTGCAAGTGGATAGGTGGCCGAGCGGCTGAAGGCACGCGCCTGGAGAGCGCGTAAACGGGTAACCGTTTCGTGGGTTCGAATCCCACCCTATCCGATACCTTGAGAGGCATAGAGGCATGGTTGATTCCGATGCTGTAATCGGCGCGCTCTGCGCCGCCGATCCCAAGTTCGCGCCGCTGATCGAGCGGGCCGGGCCCTATCGCCTCCACGTCGAGCAGCTGTCGAGCCCCTTTCAGGCGCTCGCCGAGTCGATCGTGTACCAGCAGCTCACGGGCAAGGCCGCGGCGACGATCCACGGGCGGCTGGTGGCGCTCTTCCCGGGAAAACGTCTTACTCCCCTACGCCTTCTCGATACGCATCATCGCCGTTTACGCAGTGCTGGTCTTTCCCGGGCCAAGGTCCTGGCCTTGAAGGATCTCGCCGCGAAGACGCTCGATCGCACCGTCCCGACGCTCGGCAAGCTCCACGACATGCCCGACGCGGAGATCATCGAGCATCTGACCGCCGTGCGGGGCATCGGGCAGTGGACCGTCGAGATGCTGCTGATCTTTCGGCTGGGGCGACCCGACATCCTCCCCGTCACCGATTACGGCGTGCGCAAAGGCTACGCGCGCTTCTTCGGCGGCGGCAAGTTGCCGAGCCCGAAATACCTCGCGCGCCGCGGCGAGCGCTGGCGGCCGTACCGCACCGCGGCGGCGTGGTACCTGTGGCGGGCGAACGAGCTCCCCGGCAAGAACGGCGGCCGCGCCGCGCGGTGAGTCCGTTCTTCTTCGGCTCCGTCGGCTACGTCAGCATCCGCTCGGTGCTCGCCGGCGGCCAGATCGTCACGCTGTTCCGCTCGGGGGGCGCCGTCTGGGCCGTCCTCGCCCAAACACTTTCCGATGCCGCGCTCGCCCTATTCCCCCTCGCCTACACGAGCCCGTCGCTGCGCGCGGCCCTCGGCTGGTGGCCGCTGCCACTGTTCGTCTTCGCCCTGGTCTGGGAGATGTGGCAGATCGTCGCGGGGATGGCGGAGGCGGAGCCCGACGCCGGGGAGACCCAAGGCGGCGATCCCGTGACCGTCGCCGCGAAGGAGGTGGCCGGAGGGTGGCGGCCGCTCTGGCACCTGCTGTTCGTGCTGCCATGCGTCGGGGCCGGCGGCTTTCTCGCCTTCGAGGTCGTGGCCCCGGACCAGTGGGTGTTTCCGAGCAGTCTGCCGGCATTCCGATGCGAGCCGGCCGTGCTGCATCCGGGAGACACGCTCCATCTCGTCATGCCGCGCCGGCACGGCGCCGAGCTCGGTGTCTACACGCCAAGCGGTCGCTTCCTCTATGTGGTGCCATTTCAGGCCGGCAGTGCGCTGCCCCAGAACCGTGGCGGGTCCTTCGCGTATCAGCCGTCGTGGACGCTGCGCGTGGCGGCTGGCACGGCCAGCCCCTCGCCGGACGGCGCTCGTGAGCCCATCTTCTCCGACACCGGTGTCTACCGCTTCCGCATCAGCGAGGAAGCGGAGCTCTCCGCATCCCTCATGTGCAGCGTACGGTACCTCAAATGAACCCGACTGAGCTGGCTCAGAAGCGGTGCGTCCCTTGCCGCGGCGGCACCCCGTCGCTCCCGGCGGAGAAGGTAAAGGAGTACCTCGGCGCGGTGCCGCAGTGGACGGTTGCCACGGACGGCAAGCGCATCTCCCGGACGTTCACGTTCAAGGACTTCGTGCAGGCGATGAAGTTCGTGAACAAGGTGGCGGACGTCGCCGAGGGGCAGGGCCATCACCCCGACATCCACATCCACTGGAACAAGGTCGATCTGGAGCTGTGGACGCACGCGATCGGGGGGCTGCACGAAAATGATTTCGTGATGGCCGCGAAGATCGATGGATTGACGTGAGCGGACAGTGGCCGTAGCGATGTCTAAAAACTGATCGACCACCCAAGCGCCGGTGTGTGGCGATGCTCCGAGTTCGCACCGAGCTGCACCTGGTCTGTAGGGACTGCCTCCCACCGCTCGCTCCCCTGCAGCGCTCCCACGACGGTGCCGACGAACAGTCCGCTGCCGGCGCCGCCCACCCCCAGCACCAGGAAGATCCACCCGCAACCCATCTCACTGGTCTTACAGTCAGCTGTCCCCAAACCGGTGACCGCGGCGGCAACGGCGAGCCCGGTCCCCGCACCGATCAGGAAGCCAATCCCCGCTCCCTTGAGCGCTGCTGACTTCCGCCCGGCGCTCACTTCGAGTCCGCTGATCGCCGCCCGCGGGATCGGTCTTGGCGGTCGTCCAGATTCGAATCGCAGGAACAGCGTGTCTCCACGAGCCAGCTCTACGGTCCCCACTTGCCGCCGCGGTCGCAGGCCCTTGGTCGACACACGGACACGGGCTCCAGGCGCGAAGCGCACGTCCCCCGTGCCTAGCTCTACGGGGAGGGCGGCAGCCATTCTGTCCCCAGCAACTACGAGTGGCGCACCGGGCTCGCGCACGTAGGAGCGCCGCCATCTGGGAACGAGCGCCCCCACTCCGGCACCCAGCGGAGCGCCGAGGGCCGCGAACAAGGGGATGAACTCACAGTTCTCGGAGAACACGCAGAGTGCGGTGCCCGTGAGCGCGCCGGCGCCCGCGCCCGCGAGCGCGCCAAGGCCGGTGTGATGGCGGCGAATCCAGAGCGTGTCGATCTCTGCCAACGGGAGGATACGCACGACCTCTCGCCCGCCAACGGAGGCCAGGGGACGAAACAACAGGCGGTTCTCTTGTCTCCCGACGAGGAGGGCAGTCTGGCGTTGGAGCTGGGCCGTCGTGACCCGAATGGTTTGGCCGGCCTGGAGCGAGGGGAATTCGTGGGGCGGTGCGGAGTCTTGGGCACCACTGCCGGTCGATCCGACTACAGCGGCAAAAGACCACACCAGAAGGAGAGCAGGCATCCGAGCTCGTTGGGAAAACCGGAGGCGCCAAGGTACGGGCGCATTCCTGCTCCGTCAAATCGGCGTGCTTGCCCCCCTCGGCGGTTCGCGCAAGCATTTGAGCACATGCCCCAGCCCGTGCTCATCGCCGCCGAACTGAAGAACCTCCTGGAGCCGGCTGATCTCGCCGGCCTCGACATCGCGTGGCTCAGCGCCCACCAGCCCACCCCCAAGGGCGACTACGTCGCCATCATGCCGCTGCTCTCGCGCTGGGTGGGCGGCACCGAGTTCAAGCACCTTCCCTCCCTGAAGATCGTCGCCAACTGCGCCGTCGGCTACGACAACGTGGACGTCGTCGCCGCCGAGCTGCGCGGCGTGATCGTCACCAACACCCCGG
>Ga0209266_1001369_pt1 | contig 16228 bp, 16 predicted proteins | sample GraSoiAngelo_132_FD_185889 | JGI IMG/M metagenome (GOLD analysis project Ga0209266, IMG submission 185889) | Grasslands soil microbial communities from the Angelo Coastal Reserve, California, USA - 14_0929_02_40cm (SPAdes) (version 2) | ecosystem: Environmental > Terrestrial > Soil > Grasslands ...
CCCTGAACGGCACTAGGTTCCGAACATGCCGACGGGTACGGTGCAGGTACGGTTCTTCGCGCGCTACGCGGAGCTGGCGGGGTGCGAGACGACGGCAGTCGCCGTTCCCGTCCCCGCGACCGTGGCCGACGTCGTGCGACGCGTGCGCGAAGCCATTCCCGGCGCGGTCGCGCTGCCGGAGCGACCGCTCGCGGCGGTGAACATGCGGCACGTCAAGCTCGACGCGCCGGTAGGCGATGGGGACGAAGTCGCGTTCCTGCCGCCGGTCGCCGGGGGATGACCTACCTCACCAAAGACCCGATCAGCGTCGGCGCCCTCCTCGCCGAGGTCGCCGCGCCTCACTGTGGCGGCACCTGCCTGTTCCTCGGCACGGTGCGCGACGCGCCGCAGGACGGCGGCGTCACCGGGATCGAATACACGGCCTACGAGGCGATGGCGGTCGCGGAGTTCGACCGCCTGCTCGCCGAGGTGCGGCGGCGCTGGCCGGACGCGCGGCTCGCGGTACGCCACCGCTTGGGCCTCGTCCCCACCGAAGAGGCGAGTATCGCCATCGCTACCGCAGCGCCGCATCGGGCCGCCGCGTTCGAAGCCTGCCGCTACGTGATCGAGGAGGTGAAGAAGCGCCTCCCCATTTGGAAAAAGGAGCTCCGCGCCGATGGCACCGCCCTGTGGGTGGACCCCGAGGGGCGGCCCGCGGTCGTGGGACCGGAGGGAACACCGTGATCCGCGACCGCTTGGCCCGCCCGCTGGGCAGCCTCCGCGTGTCGGTCACCGACCGCTGCAACCTGCGGTGCCGCTACTGCATGCCGGAGGCGGAATACGTCTGGCTCCCCAAGTCGTCGCTGCTGACGTTCGAGGAGATCGCGCGTCTCACGGGCGTCTTCGCCGGGCTGGGCGTGACGAAGGTACGCCTGACGGGCGGCGAGCCGCTGCTGCGGCACGAGCTGCCGACGCTGGTCACGCTGCTGCGCCGCGACGCGCGCCTCGCGGACCTCGCCATGACGACGAACGGGGTGCTGCTGGAGCGCTTCGCTGCGAATCTCAAGGCCGCCGGGCTGGGCCGCGTCACCGTGAGCCTCGACACCCTGCGGCCCGAGCGGATGCAGGACTTCGCCCGCAGCGGACGGCACGCCGACGTGCTGGCGGGGATCGCGGCTGCGCGGAGCGCCGGCTTCGAGCGCGTGAAACTCAACACCGTCGTCGTGCGGGGCTTCAACGACGACGAGCTGGCGGACCTGATCGCCTTCGGCGAGCGGCACGGCGCGGAAGTGCGGTTCATCGAGTACATGGATGTGGGCGGGGCGACGCGGTGGTCGCCCGACCAGGTGGTGAGCCGCGCCGAGATACTCGAGCGGCTGGCGGCCCGCTACGGCCCTATCACTCCCGTCTTCGACAAGGACCATCCCGCCGCGCCCGCCGAGCGGTTCCGCCTGGCGTCAGGGACGACGTTCGGGATCATCGCGTCGGTGACCGCCCCGTTCTGCGCGAGCTGCGACCGCAGTCGCCTGACGGCGGACGGGACATGGTTCCTGTGCCTCTACGCCGAAAAGGGCGTCGATCTGCGGGAGCCACTGCGCGCCGGGGCGAGCGACGCCGAGCTCACGGCCCTGATCCGCGCGACGTGGGAAGGGCGCGCGGACCGTGGCGCGGAGCAGCGGCTCGGGGTGCGAGAGCGGGGCGCGTTGTATCCCATCGCCGCTCTGCGCGCGGACCCGCGCCGGGAGATGCACACGCGCGGCGGGTGACGCTACCTTTAGCGACCCTCTAGCAGGACCGTCTCTCCGATGCTCCAGAAGATCACCGTGGTCGGCGCCGGCAACGTCGGGGCCACGACCGCGCAACGGCTCGCCGAGAGGGAGCTGGCGCGCACCGTCGTGATGGTGGACGTCATCGAGGGCGTGCCCCAGGGGAAGGCGCTCGACCAGTGGGAGTCGGCGCCGATCGAAGGCTTCGACACTCGCGTCGTGGGCGCGAACGATTACGGCCCCGCCAAGGGCTCGGACCTGTTCGTCGTTACGGCGGGCATCGCGCGCAAACCCGGGATGAGCCGCGACGACCTGGTGCGCACCAACGCCGACATCGTCAAGCAGGTCGCCCAGCAGATCAAGCAGTGCTCGCCCAATGCGATCGTCGTCGTCGTCTCCAATCCGCTCGACGTGATGTGCTGGGTCACGAAGCAGGTGACCGGATTCCCGCGCGAGCGCGTGATCGGGATGGCGGGGGTGCTCGATACCGCCCGCTACCGAGCGTTTCTCGCCGAGGCGCTCGACGTCTCCGTCGAAGACATCCAGGCGATGGTCCTAGGCGGCCACGGCGACACCATGGTGCCGCTCACGTCCTACACGACGGTTTCCGGCATCCCCGTCACCCAGCTGCTCGACCAGGCAACCCTGGACACGATCGTCGATCGCACGCGCAACGGCGGGGCGGAGATCGTCGCCTTTCTCAAGACCGGCTCGGCCTATTACGCGCCGTCGGCGGCTGTCGCCGAGATGGTCGAGGCGATCGTCAAGGACAAGAAACGGGTGCTGCCGTGCGCGGCGTGGCTCGAAGGCGAGTACGGCCTCACGGGGATGTACTGCGGCGTGCCGTGCAAGCTGGGACGCAACGGGCTGGAGAAGATTCTCGAGGTGCAGCTGACGGCGGCGGAAACGGCGGCGCTGAAGAAGTCCGCCGACGCGGTCGAGGAGACGATGGCGGCGGTGCAGCTGTAGCCAGGTCCGCGGTTTGTACCCACTCGGTGTGTTTTCGTACCTTCTTGACACGAGTGTTCCCCAGATCACCATTCGCCACAGCGGTCCGATCCTATCCTTAACTGAAGGGAGGAGCGCATGTGGCCACGTCGAAACGCTGGAAGGGCACCGAGTACCGTACTGTTCGTTCTGGCGATCCTCGCCGGAGCATGTCGCGATTTTTCGGGACCATCCGTTGCGAGTGTCCCGCAGCACGACTGGACGCCGAAGCTGAAGGGATTGCTCTCAAGGTCTGCCGCCGATCTTGGGCAGGCCGTCGCCTTGTGGCTCCAGGACGCTGACGCTCGGCAACGGCTGCTGCAAGCGATACGATCCTCGGAGTTCCGGGAGGGCAAGGTGTCTTGGAACGAACTCGTGCAGCGGGAGGGTCAGACCCTGCTACCGCTGCTGCACAGGAACGATGATCAGGGAGCAGCGGCCACCCGAGCGATTCACTCGGTATTCCCAGACCTCGAGGTGTACTTTCCCATCCCAGCACACCGGGCAAGCTGGACAGGTGGCGAGAACCTGCTCGTGACCGTTTGGCTTGGCGGGGACCAGCCGCTGGAAGGGTGGGTCGCGTACGACCTGCGTGGGAAGGCCGTGCACCTCTTAGCCGACGCGCCGCCAGCCATCCCGGTTCTTGTTCTGCACCGTCCGGAGGGTTTCATCCCTGCACGGGCTCCTCTTGCCAACCAAGAGTACTGCCCGCCGGAGCAGGATGGTTGCGGGGGCGGTGGAGGTGGTGGCGGCGGCGATCCTCCGCCGATTACGGGATATTTCATGACATCCTGGGCAATCGACGGTGCCTATGACGGTCCGTTCGGGGGACTCCCGGAGTTCGAGATCTTCATCTACCACTGGACCGGCCAGTGCGTTCCCGTGAACGATTGCACCAACCCCGGCAATCAACCTGTCAAAGACGGCGATTATCGCTGCGCGAGCGGTGACTTCCCGTCGGGCGACCTCCACGACTGGTACTACAATGACCCACCAAATGCACATTCTGGCGAAGTCATGCTTCTCGACAGCTATGAGGCGTTGACTTTCCCGTCTTGGGCACCGTCGGCGGATCGCACCATGCTCCTTGTCACAGAAAACGACGACGGCCCGGGATGTTATCCTGAACACGCATTCCCCACAGCGTGGGGTAGTAGCGAGCTGAACAGTGACGATTACATCGGACAGGCGTTGATCACTGACCTGAACTCCCACGGAGATGTGGGGTTCTTCGGATATGACTATCAGGCCCACGCGATAATGAGCTTTCTGAGGCGCAACTAGCGACAGAACCCGGGGGGCCGCTGGCCCCCCGGCCGCTCCGGAGGTGGACATGTTCGATCCTGTCGCACTCCGCAGAGTCGCATGGCGCGCGTTACCCTTTCTGGCCGTGAGCGCGCTGTCATGCGGCGACATTCAGCCCACCGCCCCAGCGGCCGACCAGGTGATCGTTCAGGTAGTGCTCAGCACGGCAACAACAGAACAAGAGATGTGGATCGAGCGGATGCACGCAGTGAGTGGTCAGGGCATTGACCCGGGACCACTTCCGCTTACAGCCCCCCCGACCCGTATCGAGGTACGCAACGACTTCGGTTCCGTCTACACCTTCGTTGGCGACAGCACGAACTCTATACGCTTCACGGCGGCCTTTACACCGGTCGGGGGACAGCCATACCATCTCCTGATCGATGTGCCTGGGCGCACCATCACCGGCACGGTCGTGGTGCCTGGGTCCGTTCAGATTGTGGAGCCTCCGACGGACACGCTCGACGTCGGACCGAACGACGTTGTGCTAGTACGGTGGACTTCCCCATCGAGTAGGGACTTCGCATGGATCGAGACGGCCGACTCCACGGGGTCGGCGTTCCCAGTAGGGTCCCTGACTCAAGACACGTCATTGACAATACCGGCTGGCTTGTCAGTGACCCATCCCTATCTCTGGATCCTCGCCATGGATCCGGCAACTGCGGCGTTTTACGACGCGGAGCGGCAAGGGCTGGACCGATGGAAGGTGACCGGGAATCTCCACGGCGCTGTCGGGGTCTTCGGGGCATTGACCGCAGACCGCCTCTACATACGCGTCAATTGAGCCGGCGAGTCGTTGCGGTTCTTGCATGCACGGTCCTCCTGCCTTCTGAAGCAGAAGGTCAAGCCGCTCCCGTACGCGGCTTGGTGACGGCCGTGGAAAACGGACAACCGGTTGCCGTGGCCTCCGTCATCGCATTGCGGAGCGGCACCGCAGCGGCGGCAGACCGATACGGGCGGTTTACGATCTGGGTCATCGCCTTCCCGGACACCTTGGTGGCGCGCATCATCGGCCGGAGTCCGGACACCGTCGTGGTCGAATCTCACCCGCCGGGCGTAGTGGCCCTGCGACTCAGGCTCTCGGCGATTCCGGTCGCCGGGGTAAACGTCTACGCGGAAGACCGGCCCGGCACCGAGCTCCCCGCCGGCACCTGGAACATGACAGGCGCTTTGCTGGCGTCAGTCCCGAGCGCGATCGAGGGGGACGTTTTGCGCAGCCTCACGCTCGTACCCGCGGTGCGGTATAGCAGCCTCTTGTCCGCCCAGCCGATGGTTCGCGGGACGGATGCAGGGGGCGTCGGCTTTCGACTCGACGGGTTTACGCTCATCAACCCCTACCACATCGGGCGGTGGTTGGGGGCCGTGACGCCGTCGGCCGTTCAAGGGGTCAGCGTCCGCACTGCCCCCCTGGATGAGGATCTCGGGGACGCCACCTCGGGAATCGTGGACGTGCAGTTGCGCGAGGGGGGTGACTCGCTCCACGGCGGGGTGCAAGGGAGTTTCGCCACAGTATCGGCGTGGGCGGGCGGGAGCACCGCCGGACAACGTTGGTTTGTCGCGGGCCGCGGCGCTTACCTCGACAACCTCCCGATTACCGATGATGACGACAAACGTGGGTACGGGATGCACGACCTGTATGGCCGGTTCGCCCTCCAGCGGGGTGGGCGCCCCGTTGTACAAGTGACGATGTTTGCCAGCGGTGACCGACTCGGCGAGATCATGCGGTGGGGCAATAGCCTGGTCGGCGTGCGTGCCCCCTTCACCATCGGCAGCGCCTATCTAGAGGCGTGGGGAGAAGCCAGCACCTTCTACGAGAAATTTCGAGGCATCGTCGTTCACGGAGGTCATACCGACATCGACAACCGATTCACGACAGTCGCAGCAGGGGCCAAGGCGGCGGTGACGGGAGCGTCCACCACCATGAACCTTGGAGCCGAGGTGCGCCGCCGACACATCCAGGATCTCCTCACTCACGCACCCTCAGAGGACCTGAGCATTAACGTGACCCCGTTAAGCCTCGCGGTCTTCGGCGCCGTTGAGCACCGGGTTGGCCCCCTATTCGCTCGTCTTGGAGTGCGCACCGAGACCGACGGCCGCGTCACGGCCGTCCAGCCGATCGGGCGAGTGGGCCTCGCCCTCGGGGCTGATTGGAGCCTGCTGGTCGCGGCCGGACGGAGCGAGCGCCTTTATCAACTGATCGCAGATCCACGGCCGGAGCCGTCCCTGGTTTTCTCGGATTTTTGGCGTCCCGCCGGGCGAGGGGGCACACCGGTTCCCCGCGGCGATCACCTCGCGGTGGAACTCGATCACAGTATTGCGCGAACCATGCTGCTGCGGGCCAGCGCGTTCCACTCACGGTGGCGAGGGGTCGGGGAGGTCAGACCCCTCGTGGTTGATACCGGTCTCCAGGGCTTCTTTCGGTACGGGCACGCGCGGGTGTACGGGCTCGAGACGGAGCTGTCCGTGTCCCGAGCGCGATGGAGCGTCGATGTCTCCTACCTCCTCTCGTGGTCGCGCCGCCAGTGGAGCGACACATCCTCGGACACCTGGTGGAGCCACGACCGTCGCCACCAGGCCCGCACCATTCTAGGGGTGGAGCTGGGAGGCGGCTGGCGCGTGATGAGTCTCGGAGAGCTGGCCAGCCCGGAGCCCCTCACGCCGATCATCGGACTGGTCACGGTGGGATCGGTAGGGGTCGGCGGCGTCGCGCGGGATACGTTTTTCGACCGAACCGCCATGGTGCCCGGAGCGGAGAACACCGCTCGAGGAGGCTGGACTGGCCATTTCGACCTCGCGGTCAGCAAAGAAGTCGGAGGTCGTGGCCGCGTGCGCGGCGTGGTAGGCCTGTCAATCCTGAACCTCGCCCTAACTCGCGTTACACAGCTCGTGCCGGTCCTGGACGGCCTCCGCGGAGTCGCGTATCGACCGGCGGTCGACCTGCCTCCGATTCCCACGCTGACGTTGAAACTGGAATTCTGAACTAGCCTCTTCCAGCAAGTGAGGCCTTCAAGAAGTCCCGATTCAGTCTTGCAATAAAGTCGATCCGGATCTCCTTAGGGCACGCCGCCATGCACTCGCCGTGATTGGTGCACGCCCCGAATCCTTCGGCGTCCATGCGCTCGACCATCCGCACCACCCGTTCGGGGCGCTCGGGCTGCCCCTGCGGCAGCACGCCCAGGTGCGACACCTTCGCCGCCACAAACAGCATCGCGGACGCGTTGGGGCAGGCGGCGACGCACGCGCCGCAGCCGATACAGGCCGCGGCGTCCATCGCCAGGTCGGCGTCGCGCTTGGGCACGAGCAGGCTGTTCGCCTCCGGTGCGCTCCCCGCTCGCACGCTGATGAACCCGCCTGCCTGGATGATGCGGTCGAAGGCGCCGCGGTCCACCACCAGATCCTTCACCACGGGGAACGCCCGCGCCCGCCACGGCTCGATCCAGATCTCCTGACCGTCGGTGAAGTGGCGCATGTGGAGCTGGCAGGCCGTGGTAGCACGCTGGGGGCCGTGCGGCCGGCCGTTGATCACCATCCCGCAGGAGCCGCAGATCCCTTCGCGGCAGTCGTGATCGAACGCGATCGGTGTTTCCCCGCCGTGGATCAGCTCCTCGTTCAAGACGTCCAGCACCTCGAGGAAGGACATGTCGGGGGAGACGTCCTTCACCTCGTAGCGCACGAAGCGTCCCGCGACCGCCGGACCCGGCTGCCGCCAGACGTGCAGGCTCAGGTGCATTACTTGTAGCTCCGTTGCGCGAGGTGCACGTACTCGAATTCGAGCCGCTCCTTGTGCAGCGCGGGAGGGGCACCCGCGCCCTTGTACTCCCACGCGGCGACGTACGCGAAGCGGCGGTCGTCGCGACGCGCCTCGCCGTCCGGCGTCTGGTACTCCTCCCGGAAGTGACAGCCGCACGACTCCTCGCGATGCCGCGCGTCCGCGCACATCAGCTCCGCGAACTCGAGGAAGTCGGCCACGCGCCCCGCCTTCTCGAGCGACTGGTTGAAGTCCTCGCCGCTGCCTACCACCCGCACCTCACTCCAGAAGCGCTCGCGCAGCGCCCGCACCTGCCCGATCGCCTCGGTCAGGCCGTCCGCCGTCCGGGACATGCCGCAGCGGTCCCACATCAGCGTGCCCAGCTCGCGATGGAACTCGTCCACGGTGCGGCTGCCATTCACCGCGAGCAGCTTCGCGACCCGCGCGGCGACTTCGGCCTCCACGTCGCGGAACGCCGTATGGTTCACCCCCACGGGCTCGAGCTTCGTTTGAGCCAGGTAGTCGCCGAGGGTGTAGGGGAGCACGAAGTACCCGTCGGCCAGGCCCTGCATCAGGGCGCTCGCACCCAAGCGGTTGGCGCCGTGGTCGGAGAAATTGGCCTCGCCGATGGCATAGAGACCGTCCACGCTCGTCATCAGGTTGTAGTCGACCCACAGGCCGCCCATCGTGTAGTGCGGCGCGGGATAGATGCGCATCGGCGTCGCGAAGGCGTCTTCGCCGGTGATGCGCTCGTACATCTCGAACAGGTTCTCGTAGCGCTCGACGATGCCGCCGCGGCCCAACCGCTCCACCGCCTCGCGGAAGTCGAGATACACGCCGTTGGCCAGCGGTCCCACGCCGTGGCCGCCGTCCACCATTTCTTTGGCGCGGCGCGAGGCGACGTCGCGCGGGACGAGGTTGCCGAAGCTCGGATACAGCCGCTCCAGGAAGTAGTCGCGATTCTCTTCGGGAATCTCAGCCGGTGGCCGCCGGTCGCCCGACCGTTTCGGCACCCAGATGCGGCCGTCGTTGCGCAGCGACTCGCTCATCAGCGTGAGCTTCGACTGGTGGTGCCCGGAGGGCGGGATGCAGGTCGGGTGGATCTGCGTGAAGCACGGGTTCGCGAACAGCGCGCCGCGCTTGTGCGCGCGCCAGGTGGCGGTGACGTTGCAGCCCTTCGCGTTCGTGGACAGGAAGAAGACGTTGCTGTAGCCCCCGGTGGCGAGGACGACGGCGTCGGCGACGTGGCCACTGATCGCCCCGGTCACCAAGTCCCGCACCACGATGCCGCGGGCTTTGCCGTCGATCACCACCACGTCCAGCATCTCGGCGCGCGGGTACATCGTGACCTGGCCGAGGCCGATCTGCCGGGCGAGGGCCTGGTAGGCGCCGAGCAGCAGCTGCTGGCCGGTCTGGCCGCGCGCGTAGAAGGTGCGGGACACCTGCGTGCCGCCGAAGGAACGGTTGGCGAGCAGACCGCCATACTCGCGGGCGAACGGCACGCCCTGCGCCGTGCACTGGTCGATGATGTCGACGCTGATCTGAGCGAGCCGGTACACGTTGGCCTCGCGGGCGCGGAAGTCGCCGCCTTTGACGGTGTCGTAGAACAGCCGCCAGATCGAGTCGCCGTCGTTCTGGTAGTTTTTGGCCGCGTTGATGCCGCCCTGGGCCGCGATGGAATGGGCGCGGCGCGGGCTGTCCTGGAAGCAGAAGCAGGAGACCCTGTACCCGAGCTCGGCCAGCGTCGCCGCCGCGGAGGCCCCGGCGAGCCCGGAGCCCACCACGACCACGTGGTAGCGCCGCTTGTTCGCGGGGCTCACCAGCTTCAGGTCGAAGCGGTGCCGGTCCCATTTCTCCTGGATCGGCCCGCCCGGCACCTTCGCGCGCAGCTCCATACCTAGCGCAACACTCCGGCGAGCACCGACACCGGGATCGCGACGTAGCCGAGGGTGATCGCCGCGGCGACGGCGCCGGCGACGCCCCGCCGCCAACGGTCCACCGGGGCGCGGTGCAGTCCCAGCGTCTGCAACGCGCTCCACACGCCGTGGTAGATGTGGAGGCCAACCGCGAGCATCGCGACGACGTACGCCAGGGCCACCGGCCACGCATGGAAGCTGGCGAGCACGTTGTGGTAGACGTCGCCGGGGACGAAGTCCGGGTTCACGGTGCCGAACGTGAAGTCGAGCAGGTGGTAGATCACATACAGAAGAATGATGACGCCGCCCCAGCGCATCGTGCGGGCGGCGTAGGTCGTCTCCGTCGCGGCGAGGGCGTGATACCCGACGGGTCGCGCCGTCAAGCTGGCGCGCGTCACCAGGGCCGCCGCCCAGATGTGCGCCAGCACCGACGCCAGCAAGACGATCCGCGCCACCCACAGGAACTGGCTGGGCCCCAATATGGGTGCGCCGATGGCGCGCAGCCCCGCGGCGTACGCGTTGAATTTGGCCGGGCCCTCGAAGACCTTGAGATTGCCGAGCAGGTGGGCGACGACGAACAGGAACAGGATGAGCCCGGTGACCGCCATGATCGCCTTCTTACCGACGAGCGAGCGGAAGAAGGTCTGCCAGCGGCTCATCCGAGCTCCAATCGTAGGGGTTGGGACGGTCGGATGATACACGCGGGCCGGGGAAGCCAGCAAGGCAGCGGGTGGTATCTTCCCCACCTGTGAGACCCACCGTCGTCGTCGTCGGCGCCGGATTCGGCGGCTTGCGCGCGGTGCGCGCGCTGCGCCGCGCGCCGGTGGAAGTCGTGCTCGTCGACCGGCACAACTATCACCTGTTCCAGCCGCTCCTCTATCAGGTCGCGACCGCCGGGCTCGAGCCCGAGCAGATCGCCCGGCCGGTGCGGGCCATCCTGCGCGGCCAGAAAAACGCGGACTTCCGGCTCGTCGAAGTGACGGGGCTGGACCTCGCCCAGCGCCAGCTCGTGACCGACGCGGGGCCGATTCCCTACGACTACCTCGTGCTCGCCGTGGGCGGCGAAACCAATTTCTTCGGGCTCGACGCCGTGCGCCGCCACGGCTTCGCTTTGAAGGACCTCCCCGACGCCCTCGGCATCCGCCACCACGTGCTGCGCAGCTTCGAGCAGGCGGTGCTCGAGCCCGACGCCGACCGCCGCCGCGCGCTGCTCACGTTCGTCGTCGTGGGCGGAGGTCCCACCGGGGTCGAGATGGCGGGGGCGCTCTCCGAGCTGATCCGCCTCGTGCTCGCCCGCGACTACCCCCGCCTCAACATCAAGGACGTTCGCATCCTGTTGCTGGAGGCGGCCGACCGGCTGCTCGGCGGGTTCCCGCCGCGTCTCTCCGAGGCGGCGGCGCGCACGTTGTGGCGCAAGATGGTCGAGGTGCGGCACGGCGCCGCAGTCGCCGATTACGATGGCGCGGTGGTGCGGCTGCGGGGCGGGGAGGTGATCCCGGCCCATACGCTGATCTGGGCGGCGGGAGCGGCGGCGGTGTCTCTCACCGGCCGACTCGGCCTGCCGACGGCCAAACAGGGCCGCATCACGGTCGAGCCGACGCTCCAGGTGCGCGGCCATCCGGAGGTGTTCGTGATCGGGGACGCGGCCTATCTGGAGCACGACGGTGAGCCGCTGCCGATGATGGCCCCGGTCGCAATCCAGCAGGCGGAGACGGCCGCCGGGAACATCGCGCGCCTGGTCCGGGGTGAGACGCCGCGCGCCTTTCGCTATCGCAACCCGGGGACGCTGGCCACCATCGGACGCAACGCGGCGGTGGCGCACATCCGCGGCATCGCGTTCACGGGGTTCCCGGCCTGGGTGGTGTGGCTCGTGGTCCACCTCATCCAGATCATCGGGTTCCGCAACAAGCTGTTCGTGCTACTCAACTGGGCGTGGGATTACTTCTTCTATGAGCGTGCGTCGCGGCTGATCACCCCCCGCTGAACGGCGGACCACCCCTTCCCAGCCACAGTCCAGGCACCACGCGTGTTGCAGCGCGGGGAACAGGCGGCTGGCAACGCCGTGAGTGATCGGCAGGAGGTCGGCGCGGCAGATGGGGCAGGCGAGCCCGCGCGGCACCAGCAGATAGGCGAGCAGCGCGGCCATCGCGAAGCGCAGCACCACGGTCGCCAACAGCACGATCACGATCAGGATCTCAGAGTCCATTCCGCCCTCCGGATCACACCACCCATGTCGAATCTGGGGTTCGGGCGCCCGCGACGCAACGCAGCGGAGCAGCCCCGGCGGGCGTATTGTTGGGGCACCTCGACCGCCGTCACCACCCTCACCCCGGGAACCCCGATGCGACCGTTCTTCCCGCTCCTCGCGCTCGCCACGCTGCTGGCCGCGCCCGCGCGCGCCCAGCAACCCGCCCGCCCCGACACCGCCCGCGCCCAGCGTCCCGGCGGGCAGGCGGAAGGCCCCAAACCCTACGCCGAGGTCATCACGAAGGCGGCGACGACCGATTCCGGCGTCTTCATTATCCATCAGCTGGGGGACAAGCTGTTTTACGAGATCCCCCGGTCGATGCTCGGCCGGCAGTTCCGGCTCGTGGTCGACCGCCGCGGCACCATCCGTGGCGTGGGCTACGCCGGCGAGCAGATCGCCGCCCGCGTGGTACGGTGGGACCGGATGGGCACGCACGTGCTGCTGCGGATGGTGAGTTTCGCGATGCGAGCCGACTCGACGCTGCCGGTGAGCCGCGCGGTGGACCTGTCCAACACGCCGCCGATCGTCAAGAGCTTCGACATCGCCGCGTGGAGCCCGGGAGATTCCAACGCGGTGATCGAGGTGACCTCACTGTTCACCAGTGACGTGGCCGAGCTCAACGCGCGCCAACTCGGCGTGCGCCCGCGGCGCTTCGATCCGGCGCGGTCGTTCGTGCAGCGCGCCCGCAGCTTCCCGATCAACGTCGAGGTGACCGCGCTCCAGACGTTCGAAGTGGATTCGATCCCGGCCGCGGCCGGGTCGGGCCCCGACCGGTCGCTCAACTCGATGACCATTCCAACGAACTTCTCGATGGTGCTGCTCCCCGAGCGGCCCATGGCGCCGCGGCTCTGCGACAACCGCGTCGGATACTTCTCGGTGAACTACGAGGATTACGGCGCCGACGTGGACAAGGTGCCCACCCGCTGCTACATCACGCGCTGGCGGCTCGAGCCCAAGAACCCGAGCGCGGCCGTCAGCGATCCCGTCAAGCCGATCGTGTTCTATCTCGATCCGGCGACGCCCGAAAAGTGGGCGCCGTGGATCATCAAGGGGGTGCAGGCGTGGGAGCCGGTATTCCGCGCCGCCGGATTCTCCAACGCGATCACTGCCCGGCGCGCGCCCACGCCGCAGGAAGACCCTGACTTCGACCTCGACGACGCGCGGTACTCGACGATCCGCTGGCTGCCGTCCACGATCGAGAACGCCTACGGGCCGCACGTCAACGACCCGCGGACGGGCGAGATCCTGCAGTCGAACATCGGCTGGTATCAGAACATTACCAGTCTGCTGCAGGCGTGGTATTGGGCGCAGGCGGGGGCCGTGGATCGCCGCGCTCAGCGGATGCCGCTGCCCGACTCGTTGATGGGCCAGATGGTGGCCTACGTGGCCACCCACGAGGTCGGGCACACCCTCGGCCTGCCGCACAACCAGCTGTCCTCGGGCTATTACCCGGTGGACTCGCTGCGCAGTCCCACGTACACCCGCAAGAACGGCACGTCGTATTCGATCATGGACTACGCGCGCAACAACTACGTCGCGCAACCCGGCGACGACGTGGAGCTGATGCCCAAGATCGGACCGTGGGACTATTACGTGATCGATTGGGGGTACCGGCGCATCCCGGGAGCGTCCACTCCCGACGCCGAGCGACCCCAGCTCGATTCGCTGGCGCGGCTGCAGGACGCGCAGCCGTGGCTGCGGTTCGGCAACCCCGACGGCATCGATCCCCGCACTCAGACCGAGGCGTTGGGCGACGATCCCGTGAAGGCCACGCGGTACGGGCTGGCGAACATCAAGCGCCTGATGCCGACGCTGATTCCGACGACGACGACCGATAAGCTGGACGACTACTCGCTGCTCGAGGATTTCTACGACCGTCTCATCGGCCAGTGGTCGCTCGAGATGAATCACGTCGCGGTGGTGGTGGGCGGCGTCTACCGCCACGAGAAGTATCCCGACCAGGCGGGCGTCATCCACACGGCGGTGCCGCGCGCCGGCCAGGCCGAGGCGGTGCGGTTCCTGAACGAGAACGCCTTCACCACGCCCCTGTACTTCCTCGATCCCGAGGTGCTGCGGCGCATCGAGCCGACGGGGTTCGTGGATCGCATCCGCTCGCGCCAGACGGCCCTGCTCAACACGCTGTTCCAGGATCAGCGGCTTTCGCGCCTCGCCGAGCAGGGCGCCACGCTGCCCGCGGGGCAAGCCTACACGCTGGCGAGCCTCGTCGGCGACGTGCGCCGTGGCATCTTCTCCGAGTTGACCGCCGCCCGGCCCGCCGTGGACCCGTATCGCCGCAACCTGCAGCAGGCGTTCGTGGATGTGATGGACCGCCTGATCAATACGCCGCTCGTGACGCCGCTGCCGCCGAACTTCACGCCGTTCCCGGGCTTCACGCCGCCGCCGCCGCGTCCCCCCGACGCGCGCGCGCTGGCGCGCCTCGAGCTGCAGGACATGCAGCCGGTGCTGCGGACGGCGCTGGCGCGCACCACGGACCGCACCACGCGGGCGCACCTGATCGACCTGCAGGCGCGGATTGACCGGATCTTGAATCCGCGCTAGACCGAGGTTTACGGTCGTCGGTTTACGGTGGGCGCACCAGGCCGTGGTCGAGCGGCAGCTACCCTAAACCGATAACCGAGAACCGTAAACGAATGAGAGGCCAGCGCTGGCGATTCGTGACGTCGCAGCGCAGATTGAGCCGAGGGGGGTACCCGATGTCCGACAATAGCGATCGTATGCGCATCGTGATCTGGTACGCCGCCTGGGCGACGGTATGCGCCGCCGTGGCGGGCATTGTCGTCTCGCTGGTGCACACCTGGTTCTTCAGTTACACGCCAACCCCGTCGGCCCGGGTCGGGACCCTGATCGAGGGCATCGAGACGTCGCTGGCGCTCGCGGCGGGGCAGGGCGCGGTCATTCTCGTGACCGGCAGCCTGCTGGCCCAATTCGGGCGGGGGCTGCAGGGGACGGTGTTGCTGGGCCTGCTGCTCGGCCTGTTCGATTTCGTGATGTATTTCCTGCAGATGGCGATTCCGAGGCTCGAGCTGGGATGGGTGCCCGATATCGCAATTCTGGTTGTAGTGACGGTGCTGATCACTCTGCTGGGAGCGCGGGGCGCGGGGACTACAGCTTCGGCAGCGTAATCCCTCGCTGTGCTTGGTACTTGCCCTTCTTATCCTTGTAACTCACGGCGCATTCGTCGCCTTCGTCTGCGGTGAAAAACAACACCTGGGCGATCCCTTCGTTGGCGTAGATCTTCGCGGGCAAGGGCGTGGTGTTCGAGATCTCCAGCGTCACGAACCCTTCCCACTCGGGCTCGAACGGCGTGACGTTGGTGATGATGCCGCAGCGCGCGTAGGTGCTCTTCCCGACGCACAGCGTGAGCACGTTGCGCGGGATCCGGAAGTACTCCACCGAGCGGCCGAGCGCGAATGAGTTGGGCGGGACTACGCACACGTCCCCGGCGAACTCCACGAACGACTTGGGGTCGAACTGCTTGGGATCCACGATCGCGGACAGCGCGTTGGTGAAGATGCGGAACTCGGGCGCGACACGCATGTCGTAGCCGTACGAGGAGACGCCGTAGGAGACGACGCCGGTGCGGACCTGTGCTTCTTCGAACGGCTCGATCATCTGATGGGTCTGCGCCATGCGCCGGATCCAGCGGTCGGATTTGATCGACATGGCGGCGAATGTAATGGCGCCATCGACACTTACGCCACTCGTTCGGTTGACAGCGCCCTGGGGCCGGGATAATTTCCGTCCGACTACGTGAAATTTTTCACGAACTCCATGCTGCGGCCCTACCTCCCGTTCCTGCTGCTGCTCCTGTTCGTCGTCGCCAACGCGGCGGGCATGATCGGGCTATCGCACTTGATTGGGCCCAAACGCCCCACCCCCCTGAAGGACGCGCCGTACGAGAGCGGCATGCCGCCGCTCGGCTCGGCCCACGAGCGCTTTTCGGTCAAGTTCTACCTCGTGGCGATGCTGTTCATCGTGTTCGACATCGAAACGGTGTTCCTGATCCCCTGGGGCACGATCTACTTCGGCGGGGCCGGTGGAACGCTGCGCATGGGGTTCCTGCTGGTCGAGATGCTGGTGTTTCTCGCGATTCTCGGGGTGGGATACGTCTACGTGTGGAAAAGAGGGGCGCTGCAATGGGATTGAAGGCAGAAGACGTCAAACCGATACGTCGAACAGAGACGTCTAACGACTTCGTTGGACGGTGTCGTTCGACGCCTTTGTTCGACGAGGTTAGAAGTCGTCAATGAAGCGAGTA
>Ga0209266_1001375_pt1 | contig 16180 bp, 16 predicted proteins | sample GraSoiAngelo_132_FD_185889 | JGI IMG/M metagenome (GOLD analysis project Ga0209266, IMG submission 185889) | Grasslands soil microbial communities from the Angelo Coastal Reserve, California, USA - 14_0929_02_40cm (SPAdes) (version 2) | ecosystem: Environmental > Terrestrial > Soil > Grasslands ...
ATCCGTCGCGGGGAAGGGGATGTGCAGGAAGAAGCCGATGCGCGCCGCGGGGGCCAGGCGGCGCAGATGGTGCGGCACGCGCAGCAGCTGATAGTCGTGCACCCAGACGAGATCGGCGGTGCGGGCGTCGGTGGCCGCCGCCTCGGCGAAGCGCTCGTTCACCCGATCGTACGCGCCCCACGTCGACGCATCGATCTGCGTCCGGCTGACGAAATAGTGGAACAACGGCCACAACGTGCTGTTGCAGAACCCCTCGTAATACTGCGCCACCTCACGCGGCGACAACGGCACGGGACGGTAGCTCACCCCCGGGGGGCCGTCCGGCAGCGGCGGCGCCGTCGCCGCGCCGTCTTCGGCGGGCACGCCGGGCCAACCGATCCACGTGCCGCCGCGCCGGGCGAGCACCGCCTCGAGCGCGCTGACCAGCCCTCCCGGAGCACGGGTGAAGCGGGGACCATCAGGGGAAGGCTCGGCGACGAAGGGGAGGCGGTTGCTGATGACGATGAGACGATGTGGGGCGGAGCCGGTGGGGGAGGCCGGCGGACCGTGAATGAGCGAGGCGTCACCGTGCAGCATAGCGTGTACTCTTACCTCATCGCCACCTGTTGACAAGGCGCCACGGCCGGGGAGATTCAGGAATCATGCGCTCGTCCGCCGTCAGCGCCGCCTGTCTGCTCCTCGCCGGCCGGCTCGCCGCCCAGGCCGCGTGGGTGCCACCGCAACCGCCGTGTGACATCACGCCGGGGTTCTTTCGCCTCAATAGCGTGCCCGTGAACTTCAGGATCGCGGCGCAGCAGCCCAACCAGCGGGACCACTTGCTGGCGCAAACCTTCGACGTCCTGACCCGGTCGATCCGCGACGACCACCAGGACAGGAACCCCGCCGCCTGGTACTATCTCGGCCGCTACTACGTGGAGACGGGCAACGCTGCCGGGGCGGACACCGCGCTCGCCAAGGCCCAGGTCCTGGCCCCGCAATGCAAGCAAGACATCGCGGGGTACCGCGCCCAGCTCGGGGGGGACGCCTTTCAGAAAGGCATGGCGGCATGGCAGGAGGGGAAGGAAGACTCGGCCGTGGTGCTGCTGCGCGGCGCTGCCCACATCAACCCGGCGAGCCCCAAGCCGCTGTATCAGTTGGGCGCGTTGTTCGCGAGCCGCAACGACCTCGACTCCGCGACCGCGTATTTCCGACAGGCCGTCGCGGCCAGCGCCGGTGACACGGCGTATCAGGAGGCGCGCCGCGACGCGCTCGTCACGATCGCCCGCATCAGCGTACGCCGCGCCCAGGCGGATCCCGCCGTGCAGCGGGGGCAGCAGCTGCGGCTCAGCCGCGACTCGCTGGCTCCGCTCATCGCCAATGATTCGGTCGTGCTCGATCGCATGAAGCAGTCGGCCGGCTCCCGGAGGGCCCGCGGCGCCCGGCTCAGCCCTGCCGACCAGCGTGCGTTCAGCGGCGACTCCACCGCCCGGGAAGCAGCACTGGCACGAGGTCGCGCGGCACGCGCGGCTCTGGAGCAGGCGGCTGGCGGCGACAGCGCCGCCATCCGCGCGGCGTACGATCCCGCCATCGCCGCCTACCACGATCTGGCAACCGCCTACCCGACGAGCCTCGATGTGGCCCTGACCTTGGCGGGGTTGTATGCGCAGAGCGGGCGCGCGAGCGAGTCCCTCGCCGCGCTCGACGCCTTCTTCGCGCGGTCTGGGGACGTCGCGGCCGATACGCTGTTCACCCTGGGCGAGCGCCTGGTTCGCGCGCGGCTCTTCGCCCCGGGAATCAAGGCCTACTCCCTCGGCCTGCGGAAGAACCCCTACCACCGCCAGGCGCTCTACGATCTGACATCGGCGTACACATCGACCCGCGACACGACCAACGCCACCACGACGGGGCGCCGGCTGTTCGCGGTCGATCCCCTGAACAGCGCCGCCCTGCGCCTCATCGCCCAGGCGTGGAGCGCGGGGGGCCGGCGCGATTCCGCGCAGCGGTACCAGGCGCGAGCGGATTCGCTGCCGGTGGACATCACCGTGTCCAGCTTCGTCCCCGACTCCGGCGGGTACATTCTCACCGGCGTGGCTGCCAACCCGCGATCCGGTCCCTCCCGCCCCATGCGCCTGAGCTTCGACTTCCTGGACGCGCAGGGGAGCGTCCAGGCCACCCGGATGGTGGACATTCCGGCCGTCCCGGGCGGGCAGAGCAGCGATTTCCAGGTCCGCGCCAGCGGGCCGGGAATCGTCGGCTGGCGCTACCGACCTTCCTAAGCGATATTTAACGCCGCCCAAGTTCCGGCCCACATTGAGGTTGCACGGGCCGGGCTCATAAACTCCTTTAAGGGCTGGCGGTATCGTGATTCGCGTAACGGCAGTGGCGCCAGATTCGCTCGGCGCGGCATTGGGTCTCACTCCCGGGTCGGAGTTGTTGTCGGTCAACGGCCGGGAGCTCGGGGACTTTCTCGACTGGGAGTACCTGACCGCCGACGATGCGTTCGTGCTGCGGGCGCGGACGCCGTCCGGAGAGGAGGTCGAGTACGACGTCGAGCGCCCCGAGGGGTTACCGATGGGCGTCGCGCTCGAGGCGCCGCGCATCCGCCGCTGCGCTAACCACTGCGACTTCTGCTTCGTGGACGGCAACCCCCAGGGCCTCCGGGACGCCCTCTACATCCGCGACGACGACTACCGGCTCTCGTTCCGCTACGGCAACTTCGCCACGCTGACCAACCTGAAGCCGTGGGACGTGGACCGCATCGTCGAGTACCGTCTCTCGCCGCTCTACGTCTCGGTGCACGCGACCGATCTTGTGGCGCGGCGCTGGCTGCTGCGCAACCCCGAGGCGCCGGACATCCTCGACCAGCTGCGCTGGTTCGGGGCGCGGGGCATCGCCTTCCACGCGCAGATCGTCCTGGTCCCCGGCGTAAACGACGGGTCACAGCTGGTCCGCTCGCTGGGTGACCTGTACGCCGTGGGCGACCCGGTCCTCTCGGTGTCGGTCGTCCCGGTGGCGATCACCGAGTTCAGCAAGCACCACCTAGTGCGCGACCCGACGCGCGAGGAGTGCCGGGCGGCGCTGCGGGTGGTGGGGGACGTCGCGGCGCGTGCGCAGGCGGAGCGCGGGCGCCCGTGGTGCTTCGGGGCCGACGAGCTGTACCTCAAGGCCGATGTGCCGCTGCCGCCGGCCGCGTGGTACGGGGAGTTCGACCAGCGGGAAAACGGCGTGGGCGCCGTCCGCTATCTCCAGAACCGGATCGTCGCGGCACAGCCGCGGCTCGGGGAAGGGGACTGGCACGGGAAGCGCATCGCGGTGGTGACCGGGACGGCGATGGGGCCACTGATGCCGCTGGTCCTGTCCCCGCTCACCGCGGCGACGGGCGCCGCGTTCGAGTTGTTGGTGCTGGAGAACACGTTGTTCGGCGCGTCGGTGACCACGGCGGGCCTGCTGCCGGGTGCCGCCTTCCTCGCGGCGCTGAAAGACCGCGGCGATCTGGACCTGGCGCTGCTGCCGGCCGAAGCCGTCAATGACGACCTGCGATTCCTGGACGATATCGATGCGCGGGAGCTGGCCGATCGCCTGCCGGTTCCGGTCACGTTTTCGTACGACTTCGCCGATGCGCTGGCGGGCGAAGGGGTGCCGGTGTGAGCACGGCCACCGTCGCCATCGTGGGGCGTCCCAACGTGGGCAAGTCCACGCTCTTCAACCGGATCATCGGGCGGCGCGAGGCGATCGTGGACGCGCGCCCCGGGGTGACCCGGGACCGCCACTTCGCGGCCGCGGAGTGGAACGGTCGGCGCTTCTGGCTGGTGGACACCGGTGGCATCGTACCGCACGCGGGGGATGCCTTGAGCCGCGCCATCCACGGACAGGTCGAGGCGGCGATCGCCGAAGGCGACGTGGTGCTGTTCGTAGTGGATGTGGTCGATGGCGTGACGCCGGCGGACGCGGAGATCGCCCAGGACCTGCGGCGGGCGGGACGGCCGGTCCTGCTCGTCGCCAACAAGGCCGACCTGCTGCCGGACGACCACCGCCACCTCGCTTTCTACGAGTTGGGGCTCGGGGATCCGCTGCCGGTGTCCGCCGCGATCGGGAAGAGCAGCGGCGACCTCCTCGACCGTGTGGCCGCCATGCTGCCCGAGGCGCCCCCGGATGAGGATACCGAGACGATCCCCGTGGCGGTGGTGGGGCGGCCCAACGTGGGGAAATCGAGCTTGGTGAACCGGCTGCTCGGGGCGGAGCGGGTCGTGGTCGCCGCCGAGCCCGGGACCACGCGCGACGCCATCGACACTCCGCTCACCTACCAGGATCGGCGCCTGGTGCTGATCGACACGGCCGGCCTGCGCAAGCGCAGCCGCGTCGAGGACGAGCTCGAGTTCTACTCGACCCTGAGGACCGCGCGGGCGGTCGAGCGCGCGCACGTCTGCATCCTCGTCGTCGACGCCACCGACGGGATGCACGCGCAGGACCTGAAGATCGCCAATGACGCCTGGGAGCGCGGCGCGGGCATCATCGTCGCGGTGAACAAGTGGGACCTCATCGAGGAGAAGGACACCAACACGGCGGTGCGCGGTGAGGACGTGCTCAAGGCCAAGGCCCCGTTCCTCGAATACATCCCGTTCGTGTACGTGTCGGCGAAAACCGGCCAGCGGGTCTCCCGCTTGCTCGATCTCGTGCTCACGGTCGCCGCCGAGCGGGGGAAGCGGGTGCCGACGGCCGAAGTCAATCGGGTGCTGGAGGCGCTGTTGCAGCGGCAGCAGCCACCGCAGCCGGTTGGGGAGCCGGTGCGCCTGTTCTACGCCTCGCAGATCGGCACCGCGCCACCGCGTTTCGCCATCGTAGCGAACCGCCCCGAGTCGATTCCCGAGTCGTATGCCCGGTACCTGGTCCATGGGTTCCGCGAAGCGTGGGCGTTCACCGGCGCGCCGCTCGACCTCAAGTTCCGCCGCCGGCGGGGGCGAGGGTGAGCTGGCTCCCCTGGCTCGCCGGCGCGTACCTGCTCGGCGCCTTTCCCACGAGCTTCGTCGCGGGGAAACTGGCGCGGGGGATCGACCTGCGCGCGCACGGCAGCAAGAACCTCGGCGCCACCAACGTGTTCCGGATGCTCGGTTGGAAGTACGCCGTTCCCGTGGCGCTGGTGGACGTGGCGAAGGGCGCCGTCCCCGTCGCCTGGTTCGGCGCGTGGTCGGGGTTGGGCGCCGCGTGGGCGGCGGCATTTGGAGCGACCGCTGTGCTGGGGCACATGTTTTCACCGTTCGTCGGTTTCAAGGGTGGGAAAGGGGTCGCCACCGCGGCCGGGATGTTCCTCGCCCTCGCCCCGCTGGCGGTAGCGATCGCCCTGCCGGTGTGGGGCCTGTGCCTGTGGCTGACGGGTTACGTGTCGGTCAGCTCCATGGTGGCGTCCGTCACCTTCCCGGTCTGGGTCCGCCTGACGGAGCCTCTGGCGCAGCCCGCCTTCTACGCCAGCCTCGCGCTCGCCGCGCTCATCGTGTTTTCTCACCGCGCCAACATCCGGCGGCTATTTGCGGGCACCGAGAGCCGGTTCCGCACGCGCAAGGAGATCCCCGCATGACCCGCGTGGCGGTGATGGGGGGCGGCGCCTGGGGCACGACGCTCGCGGACCTCCTCGCCCGCAAGGGGGAAGAGGTCACGCTCTGGGCCCGGGAGCCGGAGGTGGTGGCGGGCATCGCTCGCGATCATGTGAACGCCGTGTTCCTGCCGGGCGCCCCGCTGTCCCCGGCGATCCGCGCCACGAACGAGATCGGGGCCGCCGTTCGCGACGCGGAGGTTCTCGTCTCCGCCGCGCCCTCGCACGCGGTGCGGCCGGTGATGAGCGAGGCCGCCAAGGCCGTGGCGGGTCGGCCGCTCATCGTCAGCGTGTCCAAGGGGCTGGAGCCCGAGCAGCTGCAGCCGCTGTCCTGCGTGCTCGCGGACCTGTTCGGGGCCGCCGCCGCGATCGCCGTGCTCTCAGGCCCGTCGTTCGCGGAGGAGGTGTACCGGCGCCAGCCCACCGCGGTGGTCGCCGCCGCGCGCGACGAGGCCGTGGCCCGGCGCGCGCAGCAGGTCTTCGCCACCGCGCAGTTCCGCGTGTACACGGCGTCCGACGTGATCGGGGTGGAGCTCGGCGGCGCCCTCAAGAACGTCATCGCGGTCGCCGCGGGGATCCTCGAAGGCCTGGGGTTGGGCTCCAACACGCGCGCGGCCCTGATCACGCGCGGCCTGGCGGAGATCACGCGATTAGGGGTGGCGTTGGGAGCGGACCCGCTGACTTTCGCCGGGCTGGCGGGAATGGGGGACCTGATCCTCACGGCCACCGGCGCGCTGTCGCGCAACCGCAGTCTCGGCGTCGCGATCGGGCAGGGGCGGACGCTCGAAGCCGCCCTCGCCGGAAAGCAGTCGGTCGCCGAGGGCGTCAACACCGCTCGGGCCGCGGTGGACCTCGGCCGCCGCCACGGCGTCGAGCTGCCGATCGCCGAGCAGGTGACGGAGATCCTGTTCCGCGGCAAGGCGCCGCGGCGGGCCATCGCCGACCTGATGGAGCGGGACCTCAAAGCGGAGCAGTGGCGGTGAGCGTCCCGCATCCGGTTCAGGAGTTCTTCTCGATCGGGGAGGTGTGCCAGCTCACGGACCTGAAGCCGCACGTCCTGCGGTACTGGGAGAGCCAGTTCCGGTTCCTGAACCCGGCCAAGAACCGATCCGGAAACCGCGTGTACCAGCGCCGCGAGATCGAGCTCATCATGCTCGTCAAGCACCTGCTGTACACCGAGAAGTACACGATCGAGGGCGCGCGCCAGAAGATCGAGCAGTACCGCCGCAGCGGGGAGCTCAAGCCGGAAGCGCGGCGGGCGCTCGCCACGGAAACGGTCCGGGACCTGAAGACCGAGATCAAGGCCATCCTGACGATTCTCGAGGGGGCGTCGGCGTCGAATGCCGGGTCGCGCTGACGCGCCTCGCGCGCTCGCGCTCGTCATTCCCGCGTACCGGGCCGTCGCGTCGGTCGGCGACGTCGTCACCCGGGCGCGCCGCGTCACGCCGGGCGCCCGCTGCTACGTCGTGGACGACGGATCGGACGACGGCACGGCGGCGGCTGCCCGCGCCGCCGGCGCCCAGGTCCTGAGCCACCCGACCAACCGCGGGAAGGGCCTCGCCCTCGCGACGGGGATCGCCCGCGCCGTCGCCGACGGCGCTGCAGTGCTCGTGACCCTCGACGCCGACGGGCAACACGTGCCGGAGGAGATTCCGAAACTGATCGAGCCGGTCGCCCGCGGCGCCGCCGACCTCGTGCTCGGCGCGCGGCCCCGATCGGGTCGGATGCCGCTGGGGCGACGCCTCACCAACTGGCTGTCCGCCGCCCTCGCCTCCCGGCTCGGCGCCCCCATCTCCGACGCGCAGACCGGCTTCCGCGCGTTTACGCGCGCGCTGGCCCTCGCGGTGCAGCCGTCCGAGTCTCGCTATGACTACGAGACGGCGTTCCTGCTCGGCGCGCTGGCCGCCGGCTACCGCGTCGCGTCGGTGGCCGTCGCCACGGTGTACACCGGCGAACGCAGCCACTTTCGCTACGTGGCCGATACCTGGCGGCTGGCGCGGGTGTTCTCGCGCTACGGGCGGCGCATCGTCCTGGGCGTTGGGGGTGGTCAGAGCATATGAAGATCCTGATCTCGAACGACGACGGCATTCTCGCGCGGGGGCTGGAGCTGCTGGCGGGGGTGTGCGCGGAAGTGGGGCAGGTGACGGTGGTCGCGCCCGACCGTGAGCAGAGCGCGACCTCGCACTCGCTGACCCTGCACCGGCCGCTGCGGGCGATCCGCCGGGCGGATGGCGCGTTCCAGGTGGACGGGACCCCGACCGATTGCGTGCTGCTCGGCCTGGGCGCTCTGCTGTCCGAGAAACCGGACTTTGTGATCTCCGGCGTCAACCACGGTCCCAACATGGGCGAAGACGTGTTGTACTCGGGCACGGTGGCCGCGGCCATGGAGGGGCTGGCCGCGGGCATCCCCGGCATCGCGTTCTCATACGGCAGCTTCGACCTCGAGCACATGGAGAGCCACCGCGACGGGCTGCGGCGGCTCATCGAGCGCATTGTCCAGGTGAAGGACTTCCCCGAGGAAACCCTGCTCAACATCAACCTCCCCCCGATCCCCGGCGCGGATGTGAAGGGGGTGCGCGTCACGCACCTGGGCAGCCGCGTGTTCCAGGAGGAGATCGCCCGCCTGAAGGACCCGTGGGGGCGCGAGATCTATTGGATCGGGGGAGGGCACGCGAAATGGTCCGGCGACGCCGACTCGGACTTCCAGGCGGTGCGCGACGGATACATCTCGCTCACGCCGCTGCACGTGGACCTGACGAATTACCAACTGCTCGAGGTCGTGGACGGGTGGTTTCGCGGGGACTAGGGGACAGCTTCGGCGGCTACCGCACGCGGCTCGCCGAGACGCCGCGGCACCTGTTCGTGCCGGAAGCCGTGCGCCACCGGGCCTACGAGGACGCGGCGCTGCCGATCGGCGCGGGCCAGACGATTTCCCGGCCCTTTACCCAGGCCCGCTACCTCGAGGCGCTACGGCTCACGGGTCGGGAGAAGGTGTTGGAGGTCGGGACCGGCTCGGGGTATCAGACGGCGTTGCTCGCCGCGCTCGCCGCCCAGGTGTTCAGCGTCGAGCGCGTGCGGGCGCTGGCCGAAGCCGCGCAGCGGGCGCTCAGGGCGGCGGCCGTCGCCAACGTCTCGATCCTCATGGGCGACGGCACGCTGGGGTGGAGCGCGTATGCTCCGTACGACGCCATCGTCGTCGCGGCCGGGGGACCCGAGGTCCCGCCCCCCCTGGTGGAGCAGCTGGCGCCCGGCGGCCGGATGCTGATCCCCCTGGGGCACGGCACCGGCCAGACGCTGACGTTGGTGGAGCGCTCCGGCACGAGGGGGGGGCAGGGCGAGCTGCGCCACACGCCACTCGGAGACGCCCGATTTGTTCCGCTGGTCGGGGAGCACGGCGTCGATGCTTGAACACTTCATCCAGTGGCTGCTGGACCGGTTCCGCGACCTCGGCTACCCGGGCATCGTGGTCTTGATGGCAATCGAATCGTCCATACTCCCGCTCCCCAGCGAGCTGGTCATGCCGCCGGCGGGGTACCTTGCCGCCAAGGGTGAGATGAGCTTCGCGTTTGCGGTCGCCTGCGGGGTGCTCGGCTCGATCCTGGGGGCCCTGGCCAACTACGGGCTGGCCCTCTGGCTCGGTCGGGCGTTCGTGCGCAAACTGGGGCGGTACGTGCTCATCTCCGAGCGCAGCCTCGACCGCGCGGAGCGGTTCTTCGCGGATCACGGGGAGATCAGCACGTTCCTGGCGCGCATGCTCCCCGTGGTGCGCCACCTGATCTCGCTGCCGGCCGGGCTGGCGCGGATGCCCCTCCCGCGGTTCGTGCTGTTCACCGGTCTGGGAGCGGCGGTCTGGTGCACCATCCTGACGTGGATCGGATGGTTCATCGGGAAGAAGGAAGACCTGCTGCTGAGCGCCCTGGACGACGAGGCGAGGCGCTACGCCGGCCGGGCGGTGGTGATCCTGCTCCCGGTGTTGGCGGTCCTGGCGACGGCGTACTTTGTGTGGTACCGGCGTCGGACCGGGCGCGGCAGCGGCTGAGCCATGGCGCGGGCGCGGTTCGTGGTGCGGGGAAGGGTACAGGGTGTCGGGTTCCGGTGGTTCGTGTGGCGCGAGGCGGGACGGCTCGGCCTCAAGGGCGTGGCGCGGAACCTCGCGGACGGAACAGTCGAGGTTCTGGCCGAGGGCCGGGACGAGGCGGTGAGCGATTTGGAGCGCGTGCTGCGACAGGGTCCGACGGCAGCTCGCGTCGATGGTGTTGATAAGTCAGATCTTCCACGTGAAGTCGCTCTACCGAACTCCTTTGAAACCGATTAGTTGACTATCCATGGTCGATACGACGGTCAGCGCCATTCAATCTGCGATCCGCGATGTGCCCGACTTCCCCAAGCCGGGCGTCGTGTTCAAAGATATCACGCCATTGTTGATGGACGCGAAGCTCCTGGCCGCGACCGTGGAGCGGATGGCTGCTCCATACCGTGACGCGGCCGTCACGCGCGTCGTGGCGATCGAATCCCGCGGTTTTCTGATCGGCGCTCCGATCGCCGTGGCGCTGCGGGCCGGACTCGTCCCGATCCGCAAGCCGGGGAAGCTGCCCGCGGCGCGTGAGCGCGTGGAATATGCGCTCGAGTATGGCACTGACGCCGTCGAGATGCACCGGGACGCGCTCGAGGCGGCGGATCGGGTGCTCATCGTGGATGACGTCCTGGCCACGGGCGGCACGGCGGAGGCCGCGGGACGACTGGTGCGCGCCCGTGGAGCTGCGCTGGTGGGATTCAGCTTTCTCATCGAGCTCGCGTTCCTGGGCGGCCGCAAGCGCCTCGGCGCTGCGCGGATCGAGGCCTTGCTCCGATACAGTTAAGTCCGCTAAGTTTCACAGGTTACGCCCCTGTAGCTCAGGTGGATAGAGCGGCGGTTTCCTAAACCGTAGGCCGGGCGTTCGAGTCGCCCCAGGGGCGCTGGGGCTGGGTGTCGTACGAGTGCACGGGCGCGAGGCGAGGAACGAGACGAGATGACGACTTCGGTGAGGACGGCGGGGCCGGCGGCGGCTGGGACGGAGAACCCGATCCTCGCGGCGCTGAATGGGTGGATCAAGGGTCACCGGCAGGCCGTCTCGTGGCTCGTCACCCTGATGATCCTCGGCGCCGGCTTGGGTGCCTGGAGCCTGATGTCGAGCCGCCAGACTGAAGCGCGCGCCGCGCGGGACCTGGTCGGCGCGCGCTTGGCGTTCGAGTCGCGCAACTATCCGCTCGCCGGGAGCGAGCTCTCCAGGATCGCGGAGAATTACTCCGGCACGCGGGCGGCCGAGGAAGCCACGCTGCTGCTGGCGCAGGTGCGCCTCGTCCAGGGACAGAGCCAGTTGGCGGTCGAGCAGCTCGCCAGATTCGCTCCAGGTGCCTCCCGCCAGTACAAAGCCCAAGCCTTTGGTCTCCTCGGCGCCGCGTATGAGAATCTGGGGCGCCCCCGGGAGGCGGCGGCCGCTTACGAGGCAGCGGCGGCGGCGTCGCGGATGCCGTTTCTCCGCGCGCAGTACCTGTCGGACGGCGGTCGGGCGTGGGTGGCGGCGGGGGACACAACCAGGGCGCTGACAGCCTACCGGGAGATCGTTACGAAGCTGGACTCAACCGGGACGGTGGTGGAGGCCAAAGTGCGCATCGGGGAGCTCACGCGGGGGGCCGGCGTGCGGTAGATATGCAGTGGCGTGCGACTTGGCCTACTTCGTATAAGAGATGTTATGTTAAGTTGAGATGTGCGTGAGTGTGGACAAATCGGTCAGCTTAGGACCCCCCTAAATACCAGCCTCGCCTCCCCGATCAGCCAGACATCTCCGTAATCTCCGCCAGGACGGCGAGTTGCCCGGACTTCCAGACGTCGGCCGCTGCGCGTGTGGATGACCGTGGGCAGAGGGGAAAGTTCCCAGGCGTCCAGAGCGCACGCCGCAGCTACGGATCCCGTCCCACACGCCAGCGTCTCGGCCTCCACCCCTCGCTCATAGGTCCGCATGCGCCAGCCGCCGGCATCCCCGGCTGGGCTCAGGAAGTTCACGTTAGCCCCCTCGGGCCCCAGTGCCGGGTGCGTGCGCAGCTCCCGCCCCCGTCCCATGATGTCTATGCGGTCTACGTTCTCCACCACGAGCACAAGGTGCGGGACCCCGACTAAGCCGAGGGCCAACCGGCGCTCACCGGCACCCAGAAGGATCTGTTCCACCGCCCGCGGGGCGGCCATGGGAGCGAGTCCCAGCTCGGCTTGATCGGGCGCCGGCGCGACGCGGCTATCATAGGTGCCGGCGTCGGTTTCGAGGCGCATGTCGCTCGTGCCGGCCAGCCCCAGGCGGCCCGCGAGGCGTGTGCTGCACAGGGCGGCGTTGCCGCACATCGCCGCTCGTGACCCGTCGCTGTTGAAGTAGATCATCCGAACGCTGCCGGGGGCGGACCCCGGCAACAAGAACACGACCCCGTCCGCGCCGACGCCGGTCCCCCGCGCACAGGCCGCACGGATGTCGCTCGTGCTCCACTGCTCCGGCGCGGAGACCCGCCCGTCCACCATGACGAAGTCGTTGCCCGACCCCGTCATCTTGTAGATGGGGAGGCCGACTAGATGCGGCGAAACCAGGCCATCAGCCGGAGCCGCGGCACCATCCACACCGCTTCCCGCACGATGGCCCGATTCATCTTGCTCTGCCCCTCGGTCCGGTCGACGAACACGATGGGGATTTCCGCCAGCTTGAATCCTTTTCGCCATGCCCGGACGCTCATTTCGATCTGAAAGGCGTAGCCGTTGGAGCGGACCTGCGTCAGGTCGACGCCCTCCAGGACGCGCCGGCGATAGCACTTGAAGCCGCCGGTCAGGTCCCAAATCTTGAGCCCGGTGACCCACCGAGCGTACACGTTCGCAAAGTACGATAACAGCAGCCGGCCCATCGGCCAGTTGACGACCGTGACCCGCCCGGCCAGGTAGCGGCTGCCCAGCACCAGGTCGGCGTCCTGGACGGCCTTGAGAAACTCCTTTAAGTGCGCCGGGTCGTGGGAGAAGTCGGCGTCCATCTCGAAGAAGTAGGCGTAGTCCCGCTCGAGACCCCACTTGAACCCCGCCAGGTAGGCGGTGCCCAGCCCCTGCTTCGCGGTGCGGTGCAGGATGTGCACACGCGGGTTCTCGGCGGCCAGCGATTCCCCCAGCTGTCCGGTGCCGTCCGGCGAGTTGTCGTCCACGACGAGAACCTCGAGCCTGGGGTCCTGCGCGAGGACCTGGGGGACGAGGTTGGACAGGTTTACTGCCTCGTTGTAGGTGGGGATGATGACGAGGGCCTTCTCAGCCACCGGCTCCCCTTCCGTGCCGACGGCGTGCCAGGGGCGGTGCCACCAGCCCCGCCAGGAGCACGAGGAGCGAGGCCCAGGTGATCCGCAGGCCCAGCCGGTAGTCCCGGGGCGCGTACACGAGGTCCACCCGCTGAGCCCCGTCCGGCAGCGGAACCAGCATCAGCGATTGATCTCCACGCAACACCTGGACGGGCCGTCCGTCCGCGGTGGCCTGCCAATCCTTGTACCAGTTCTCACTGACGAGCAGGTAGCTGCCGGCCGGGACGGCGGGGGCGATCGTGATCGTCATCTTCCCCGGGGCCCAGGCACTCACTGTGGCCCGCGACGCGCTGCGCGGCGGCATGCTCGTCACCGGCAGCGGGTTGTAGTGCTGCGTGGTATCGATCAGGGCCAGGCGGTCGAGATCGAGACGCGGGTCGAGGAGCGTCGGCACGATCTCCGCAGGTGCTGCCTTGGCGACGGCGGGGACGACGCGCGCGTATGGCGGCACGGTGTCCGCTTCGTAGAGAAAACCGTTGCGGCCTTCGGCACTGGCGACTGGCCCCAGCACGCGGTGATAGCCGGGCGGTCGCGCTGAATCGGGGAGGATCAGGCACCGCACGGCGAGGAGCTTCCAAATCTGTGGGCTGCCTGCGAAGCGCCACTGGTTCTTGCCACCCATCAGCTCGTCGAACGCGGATAGTTCATTGCCGTGATAGCCGAGGACCTGGGGGACATCGTGACGCATCAGGACCGTGCCGGAGTACACCCCGAAATCGAGCACGCGGTACGGCAGCGGCGTGGTCTTGAGACGGGCCACGATGGGATCGACGGCGTACAACTCCTGTTCGGGCCGGCTCCACTGCCAGAACCCCCTGTCCGCGCGCCACAGGTCGGCCCCGACGAAGAGCGTGAGCAGCACGGCGAAGGCCCAAACCGGAATGCGCCGATCCAGGAACGCCAGCACCAGCGTGGCGATGACCCCGAGGGCCAGCGCGCTGCCGATGGCCCCCCAGCGGATCCCCGCTTCGGCCTGCGCCACCGCCTGCGGCGCGCGGATGCCGGCGGCGTTGACCAAGTCGGGGTGGGCGGCGGCGTAGGCGTTCGCGATAGCGCCGAACGTCCCGGCGATGGCAAGCAGCGCCAAGACGCCGGCAGCAGTCAACGCCGCCACCGCGGACCGCCGCCCTTCCCCGCGCTCAAGGCGTTCGGCCCCCGCGGCGGCGAGCACGGCGGTGGCGAAGAGGACGACGAAGGTGGCCATCCCCGGCGCGCGCGTCTTGCTGACGTAGGGGACGAGGGTGTACCACAGGCGATAGAAGGGCGTCGCGCCCCCCAAGGAGACCAGCAGAAACAGCCCTGCGATAACGGCGAACCATCTGACGAGGCGGCGACGCGGACTGCCGAGCCCGAACAGCGCCAGCGCGATGACGGGGAGGCCCAGGTACTCACTGTGGAGCTTGAGACCGTTCGGTCCGTAATACGTCTCTCGAGCTCCGGCAAACCCGGACAGGAACAGCTCGGGCACGTGGATCCAGGGCACGCCAAACGACGCCGACCACTCGAACCCGCCGGCCTCGGCGCGTGGCGAGTACGGGATGTAGTGGAAGAAGGGCGATACCTGCATCATCGCCAGCCCGAACCCGATGGCGACGGCGGCGGCCGCCAGGGCGAGCCCAGTCCAGCGCTGGCGCGGCGTGAGGCCGTGTGGCTCGCCGAACGTCAGATACAGCGCGAAGATCCCCGCCGCGAGGAGGCTGTACTGGGTCGCTTGGTACTGCGGCGACAGGAGAGCCAGGCCAACCGCAAGTCCCAGCAGCGCAAACCCTTCCCAGCGGCGTCGCCGGATACCGAGCACCAGGCCGATCAGCATCAGCGGCAGCAGCGCCGTCACGAACAGCTTGCCGTCGTGCCCCATGCTCACGTACGTCCCGATGACGCCGCCCAGCTGATAGGCCGTCCCGCCCACCACCGCCCCGAGCCACGAGAAGTCCAGCATCCGCAACAGGGCGTACATGAAGAGGCCGGCCAGCAGGTAATGCACCACGAACGCCAGATTCATCGCCGTGACTGTCGGCAACACCAGCCGCAGCCACGCCGTCGGATAGAACAGATCGCCGAACCCCGCGAAGACCGGCACGCCGCCCATCATCTCCGGATTCCACAGCGGCGGGTGGCCGGTCGCGCGCCACTGCTCCGCACCCCAGTAGCGGATGGCGTAGCCGGTGCTGTGCTGATCGCTCCAGGGCCCCGCCAGAAATTGCCCGCTCCACATCGGCAGCGACAGGATCGCGATCCACAGGCACAGAAACCCGAACGCCGCGAGGTGCGGGTAACGGGGGGAGTAGGGCGACGGCGGGGCGACGGTGAGGTTCGGTTGGCTCAACCGCGAGCTCCAATTCTGGTGACGAGAAACGGCACGGCGGCACCCAGCTCCGTGATCGTGAGCAGCACCCGCGAGGCGACCGCCAGCGCGACGGCGAGCTTCCACCCCAGCGGCCCCTGCAGCACCAGCACGAACACCGACTCGCGAGGCCCGACGCCGGCCGGCGCGAACACGGCCACGAGACCGACAAGATACGACAACGTGAACACCGCGGCCGCCTGGCTCCAGGCCAGCGTTGCCTCCGGTGTTAGTCCACGCGCGAGCCACTGAAAGGCGAGGCCGTACGCGGCCCAGGCGACGACGTTGGCCGCGAATGCGGCCGCCATCGCGACCGGGGGCACCGGTTGGAGTTCCGGGACGGAACGCGGGAGCAGCCGCTGCAAGCGACGCAAGGCCGGCGGCCAGCTCAGGACAACGACCCCCGCCAGTGCCGCGGCGCCCGCCATCGCGGTCGCCGTCACGAGCCAGGTGCCGACACCGGCAAACGCGGCGGGCGCCACGACGGCGACCAGCACCACGCCGCTCGCCAGCGCCAACGCCTGGAGCAGGATCGCTGCCGCGACCGCTGCCGCCGGCGCCACCCCAGCCTGCTGGGCCAGGTATGCCGCCCCGGCGACCGACCACACCTTTCCCGGAATGTACTTGCCGAGGTTCGCGAGCATGCAGATGCGAGCCGCGGGGAGCCACGCGAGCCGCTGCTGCATCGCGACCACAACGCGTCGCCACGCCTCGACGAGGAGCGCATACGACAGCCACACAACCAAGAAACTTCCCAACAGCCACAAGGGAGACACGACCCAATGAACTTCCTGCGCGCGGAATGCCGTCCAGTTTCGCGCCAGTGCGCGGATCGCGAGGCCGATCACTCCGATCGCGAGGGCTCCCTGCGCGACCCGCCACGCGCGGTGCCTAGCCACGGTCCTCCCCTACCCGCT
>Ga0209266_1001383_pt1 | contig 16137 bp, 14 predicted proteins | sample GraSoiAngelo_132_FD_185889 | JGI IMG/M metagenome (GOLD analysis project Ga0209266, IMG submission 185889) | Grasslands soil microbial communities from the Angelo Coastal Reserve, California, USA - 14_0929_02_40cm (SPAdes) (version 2) | ecosystem: Environmental > Terrestrial > Soil > Grasslands ...
AGCACCTGATTGAAAGCGTCGGTGAGCGCGCCCAACTCGTCCGCCCCGACCTTGGGCGCCCGCACGGAGTAGTCCTGGCGCGCGGAGACCGCCGCTGCAGCGTCCGCCAGCGCCGTAATGGGCTGCGAGATTCGTCCCTGCAGCAGCGCGGCCAGGACGTACGCCGCCAAGAGCGAGATCGCCAAGACGCTCGCGCCGATGGCCACCGAAAGCCGCAACGTGCGGGACACGGCTTTGAGATCGGACTTCAAGTACAACGTGCCCAGACGCGGATTCCCCGCCTCCGCCACAGGCTCGAGTCCGATAATGTACCCGCGCTCGAAGCGGTACCCGTCCATCTCTGGGCTCGCGGGCAGGGCGTCGTCTGGCAGGTCCGCGGGATACCTGGTGAATAACCGGCCGTCCTGGGTATACAGACCCGCCGCTATTATGTGCGGCTCGGCGCGTAGCGCGGAGAGGATTTCCCTCGCGTCGGCCGCGTTGGCAAAGGCCAGCGCGGCGGTGCTATTGGCCGCGAGGACGCGGCCCAGCGTCGCGAGGTTCGCCACCGTCCTCCGCCGAATGGTCAGGACCTCGTAGGTCGCGAACGCGGCCGAGGTCAGCAGCAGCACCAAGCCGCTGATCACCAGGAGGATCGCGGTCAGCTTCTGTCTGATCGGCCAGTCGCGGAACGCCATTCTCAGGACCTGGTCGGCGTGACGATCTCGGCCACCCGCAGCAACTTGGAGCTGATCGTCAGGTGTGCCGCCTGCGCCGCCTGCAGGTTGATCTTGAGCCGAATGCGATTGCTCTCGGTGACGAAGCGGATCATGCCTCCGCGCTCCGCAAACGCTTCACCATCACTAACGGTCAGGATCGGCCGGCTCTTGAGAGTCGCGAGAATCTCGTCCACCCGGTCCCCCTCGGACTGACTGATGAACAGGATGTCACATGTCTTGATGTCTTCCACCCGTTTAAAACGACGCACCACGAATGGCCGCGCGCCCCGGTGTTCCCCGCGCACTGTCGCTTCCAGGAAGCCACCGAACGGATCGTCCCCCAGCACGCCGATAACCAGCGGCGCCTTGGAATCCGGTACCGCTTCTGGCGGCCAATCGACGAATTGCGCGAAGTTGAACAGGAACACTGCTTTTACCTGATACTCCGGGGCGCGACCGCCTTGCGCGGCCAGGCCGGCCCCCACCGTGAGCACCAGAGCGGCCGCGCGGAACCAAGCGCCGGGCACGCCCCACACGCCGCGCGGCTTGCAGGCTCGGAGGACGATCGCCTTCAGAAATGCCATTCAACGCCCCCAAACACGCCGCGTTCGATTTCGCGACGCGTCGCCCCTGTCCCAAACTCGGCGTGACGATCATGCAACAGGTTCTGCCCCACGAGGGACAGGCCCAGTGTCCGCGTCGGCTGCCACGTAAGCCGGGCATTCAGCTCGGCATAGTCGGGGACCTGTTGGTTGGTGATGCTGGCGACGTAGCGCAACACGCCGCCGAGTCTCAGCTGCGCGGGCAAGTCTGCCGACGTAGCGACGATGAATTGACGCTCCGGGTCGTGCGATTCGGCGCTGCCGCGCGTCGTGTCGGTGCTCCCGGGGCTGGCCCAGATGTGGACGCGCAACTCCGTATAGCCGGCGCGCACACGCCAGCGACCCGAGATGCGATAGTCCCCGGTCAACTCCGCTCCGTAGGACTCGCCCTCCTGCCCGTTTCCGATGACGATGGGGAAGGGTGCAGGCGGATTCACCTGTTCCAGGCTGCGCAGCCCATGGTAGCGACTGTAGAACGTCGCGACAGAGAGGGCGAGCGCCCCCTGCTGGCGACGGAAGCCCAGCTCGTAGGCCAGCTCCTCCTCGGACCGCGAGCAAGTACGGCGGTTGACCGGGGGCAAAGAACTCTCGATCAATTCGTGAGGGCGTTCTGAGGGCCCGGGAGACGGCGGCCCAGAGCGTCGCCGGCGGACTGGGGGTCCAGTTCACCCGACCGCTGGGCTGGAACTCGAAGCCCGTGTAATCGTTTTGCTCGAGCTTCGTGCCGAGTGACACGTGGAGCCGGTCAGACAGGAATGCGATTTCGTCCTCTACGAACCCCGTGAACCACTGGCGCGCGACGTGTGACGGCAAGAACGCCAGCGCCGACGTGTTAGCGACGCGATCGTTGATCAGCCGGTAGCCGAGCCCCCAGACCACGTCATGCCGGGTGCCCAGCAGCGCATGGTGCTGGAGGTCGACGTCGTAGATGTCGAGATTCTCGCCAAACGTGCCCGGAATGTCGCGGTGAGTCCGGTCGTAATACAGTTGAGCCTCGATACCGGCAGTCGCGGAGACCGTATGCGACCACTTGCCGACCGCGTTGCCGCCACTGACAGCGATGTCGCTCGGGCTCGGTTGGCTGATCCGACCGTCGTACAGATCTCCATGGAGCGTAACGCGGTTGCTCGCCGCATCCCAATCCATCCGAAAGCCGCCCTGCTCCATGTGCCAGTCGTCGGGGGCGTCCTGGCCGCTCGGCAACACCGTCGGATCGCGCGCGAATCCCTTGCCGTAGACTCGATAGTGAGCCTTGGAGCCGAGCGCCCCTCCGTAGCGCGCGGTCCCAAAGCCGCGTAGCTCCGTGCCACCCCCGCCCGACAGGAACAGCCCCTGCGTCTCCTTGGCGTCGTTGGTGATGACGTTGATCACCCCGTTGACGGCATTGGCCCCCCACAACGTCGCGCCCGGCCCGCTGATGACCTCGATCCGGTCGATGTCCGAAAGGGCTACATCCTGCACGTCCCAGAACACCCCGGAGTATAACGGCGTATAGATCGTCCGTCCGTCGACGAGCACCAGCAGCTTGTTGGCCGTCGTGCTGTTGAAACCGCGCGCGCTGATGGCCCATTGGCGTGAATCGATCTGCGCGACCTGCAGGTTCGCGGCGAGGCGCAGTGCCTCGGGAAGGTTCGATGCACCGGAGCGACGAATGTCTTCCTGAGTGATGACCTGGATCGCCGAGGCGGCGTGCGACAATCGTTCCGCACGCCGGGACACCGACGTCACCTCGATGTTCATCAGTTGATCGATGCTCAGTCGCTTGAGCGCCCCAAGCGAGTCGGGTTGCTGGGCGAGCGCAGACCGACCGAAGCACACCAAGCCCACGATCACGAGCGCGGACGTCGTGGCCCCCTGCCTCACCTCAGCCATGCTTCGGATCCTTTCGGTCCATTGACGGGTGGGTGCTCGCCCCCCTGGGACGCGAGACGCTAATACCTAGGGGAACTTTGACTTACCAGTCAAGATGCCAGCACACCCAACCACGGAAATAGGGCGTTTTTGCGGCACGGGCGGGCGAAATTGCGACAAACCACCGGCGCGACGCTCCATTTGCCCTGCGAGTTGCCGGACCACAAACGCGCTAGCTTTCCGGCCGCTATGCGATGGGGCATCGGTGCGTTGGGCGCCGCGCTGCTCGCCGCGGTACTGCTCGACGCCTTCGAGACGATCATTCTGCCGCGCCGCGTCAGCCGGCGGTTCCGGATCACGCGCCTGTTTTACCGCGGCACCTGGCTCCCCTGGCGCGCAACCGCGCGGCTGCTCCCTGCGAAGCGGCGCGAGGCGTTCCTCAGCTTCTTCGGGCCCCTCTCGCTCCTCGCGCTCCTCAGCGTGTGGGCGATCGGCATCGTGCTCGCGTTCGGGATGGTTCAATGGGCGGCTGGGTCGGCGCTCGCCATGACCGGAGGATCACCTGGCTTCGGGGCGGACCTCTACCTCAGCGGCACGACCTTCTTCACGCTCGGCCTGGGAGACGTCGTGCCGCGGACGGCACTTGCCAAGGCCGTGACGGTGATCGAGGCGGGCACGGGGTTCGCCTTTCTCGCGAGCGTGATCGGGTACCTCCCGGTGATCTACCAGGCATTCTCCCGCCGCGAGGGTGCGATTTCGCTGCTGGACGCGCGCGCCGGCTCGCCACCGACGGCGGGCGAGCTGCTGTGGCGGCACCGTCAGGACGGGCAACACGAGGCGCTCCGAGAGCTGCTGCACGAGTGGGAGCGCTGGGCCGCGGACGTCCTCGAAAGTCATATCTCGTATCCGGTGCTCGCGTACTTCCGCTCCCAACACAACAATCAGTCCTGGCTCGCCGCGCTGACGACGATCCTCGACGCGAGCGCCCTCGTGATCGTAGGCCTCGAGGGATGGTGCGTGCGCCAAGCCGAGTTGACCTTCGCGATGGCGCGACACTCCGTGGTGGATCTGGCGCAGGTCTTCAGCACGCCGCCGACCGCGCCGCCGGCGGACCGGCTCCCGGACGAGGAGTTCGCGCGCTTGCGGGCGCGGCTCGCCGACGGTGGGATGCGGCTGCGGGACGGGCAGACGGCCGAGCGGCTGGCGGACCTGCGGCGGATGTACGAGCCGTACGTCGTCGCCCTGGCGGCGTACTTGGCGGTGCCGCTCCCGCCATGGGTGCGGACGGCGGAGCGGCCTGACAACTGGCAGACGAGTGCATGGGATCGCGGGCGGGTCAGCCCGCGTCCACTTCTAGCGCCTAGGCGCGGCGCGCGGACCTGCTCGGGACGTGGGGCTTTGCCTCGTACAACAGCCGGTCCGCGACGCCGAGCAGCACCTCGACCGTATCCCCGTCGCGCGGATACTCCGCGACACCCGCACTCACCGACAGCTTTGGATGCTCGCGGTCCGCCGCCAGTCGTTCCGTGATGCGGGTCGCGACCTGCCAGGCTGCCGCTTCCGTTGTCTCGGGAAGGATCAAGGCAAACTCGTCGCCGCCGTAGCGGGCCCCCGTGTCGATGGCGCGGGACGAAGCCCGCATCGCCTCGGCCAGGCGACACAGCGCCCGGCTCCCGACGAGGTGGCCGTGGCGGTCGTTGATCTTCTTGAGGCCGTCGAGATCGAAAAACAGGATCGCGAACGACCGGCCGTTGCGCTGCGCCCGCATGATCTCGGCGTCGAGCACCTCGATCAGCTGCCGGTAATTGGCGAGCCCGGTGAGGGGATCGCTCACGGCCAGGCGCCGCAGTTGCTCCTCGACGTGCTTCCGCTCCGAGACGACCACGGCCAGCGCCGTGGACATCACCGACGTGACGCCCATGAAGGCCTGCAACAGCAGGAGGGATTCGTTCTCCGAGTCCCGCACGAACGGACCGAACCCGTGCAGCGTGCCCCAGATGGCGATCACCGACAACACGACGATCGCCGTCGCCACCTCGCGCGGGCCGAAGCGGAACGCCGCCCACAGCAGGAACGGCATGCACAGGAACTCGAGCGGATAGTTCCGGATCCCCGGGAGGAGGGCGCCGCCGAACACGATCACGCCGGCGGCGACGAGCGTCGCGACCAAGGCGCCAGCCTCGAGCAGCTGGCGTCTGCTCCAGCCGAGCCGGGGGTCCGCCGTCCACAGCAGCAGGACCGGCGCGACGATGAGGGCGCCGACCGCGTCTCCGAGCCACCACGTCAGCCAGATGGATCCGTAGTCCGCCCAGCGGGCGAACCCCGCCACGGCGAGGGTGGTGATGCCGATCGTGGGACTGACGGTCGTGGCGAGCATGCCAGCGAGGATGGCAAAACGGAGCGCGTCCCGCGCGCGCACGAAGGCCCGGCTGCCGGCGGCGAAGCGGGTCACGAGGTAGGCGCCGACCACCCCCTCGAGCGTGTTCCCGATGCTGATGCCGATTGAGGTCGCGACCGTCCCCGCGGTCGTCAGGTTCACGAGAAACGCGCCGCACAGGATGGCCGGCCACACCTCGTAGCCGAGGGTCAGGAACGCTGCAAGGGCGATCCCCGTCGGCGCCCATACGCCGGTTGCGCTGGCGTGCACGAAGGCGAGCCGCAGGCCAAGCTTGCCGGCGACGAGATAAACGATGGTGAGAGTCAGGAGCAGCGCCAGATGGCGCAGCACCAGCCGCGTCCGGTTCACCGCATCACCTCCGTGGCTCGTCGAATGCGCGGATCCATGCCCCGGCGTGCTCCGCCTGGGCAAGCCGTAGCGCCCTGCGTGCGTGCGCCAGCATGTTCTTCGGCTCGAGCGGCGTGTAGCGCACGTTCCCGACGGCGACGTAGCCCGCGCGCAGCGCCACGCCGGGCGCCAGCCGCGCGAATCGCTCCGCGAGCTTCACCGCGCCCCCGCGATCGGTGCCGGGCGCGACGACGGCGAACTCCGCGGCCCCGGTACGGCCGATGGCGTCCGACTGCCGGCCACCGGAAGCCAGCGCCCGCGCGAACCGTTCCTCCGCGTCGGTCGCCGGCCCCAAGGCCACGCACGCGAGTCCCGCGTGGTGGTGGAACGCCTGCAGCGTGAGCTCCCGCGCGCGGTGCGCCAGGCCGCGCACGTCGTACAGGCCGCTCCCCGCGTCCCGCAGGCTCTCGAGCCCAGCGCGGTCCGCCTCGCGTTTAGCGAGCACGAACGTGTCGAGCGTGGCTACGAGCTCCTCCTCCGCCGCCCCGAGCGGCGACGTGAGGAAGCCCCACGTCCCGGCGCGCAGCGCGTCACGATGCTGCCGCGGCGTCGGTTGCTCGCGCGTGGCGACCAGCACGGGAGTGCTCACCCCGACCTCCCGGTCGCCGCGAAGCTCTCGGCTCAACGCGAGGCCGCCCGGGTCGGACGGGGCGGCGTCGAGGATAATCACGTCGGGACGCACGCGCCGCGCCAGGGCAACAGCGCCACTGAGCGCGTGGGCCCGAAACACCAGGTAGCCACGTCGCGCCAGGATGCCTTCGACGTCCCAGGCGGCCCCTTCGCGCCCGCCGGCGATCAGAGCCGCCGGCGGCCGCAGTCGGGCGGCCCGGTTGCCCGCACGCGATGATTTCATTACGACCGTAGTGCAGTATCGTTGTTCCGCTGTTGTCGTCCAAGCATATGCCGCACCGCACCCCGCGCGGGGGTGAGCGATATCACGGACGTTCCGGTCGCGCGATGGAGTGGTGCGGAAGTGATTGCCGCGCGGCCGGTTACGTCCAGCACCCGGCGACGGCACAATGCAGGGTTGGGTTCACCGGCTCGCCAATCGGGTGCACCGCGGCGCGACCCGGTGCGCCCGCGCGACGCCCTAGTGTGCTGCTACAGTCCTACCGTCAGCCCGAGGCGCGCGAGCGACTGTTCGATCGGCACGCTCGCTTTCGCGCCGCCGGCGGGGTTGGTCTTGCGGTCCAGGCGCTGGAAGGAGTAATCCACCTGGGCGCGCACGTGGCGCGACAACTCGAGATCGAGGCCCAAGCCCAACTCGAGGGCCAGCGGTGCGGTGCCGCCGCCTGAGAACTGCGCGCCCGCGAGGTAGTCGCCCCGCAGCCAGATGGTGGCACCGGGTCCGAGGAGGTAGCGCGTGCGGGCACCCACGCGCACCGCACCGAGCGACTGCGCGGCGAAATCCGAGTCTGGCGAGCGCTGCGTGAGTCCCACCTCGAAGCTCATGTAGTTCAGCGCATCCCACCGCAGCCACCCGTCGATCTCGGTAGCGCGGAAACTCTGCGTCGCGGCGCTCCCGGACGCGGGCTTCATCTGGATCGACACGATCGCGGCATCGAGCGTGAAGCGATGCCACGTCACCCGGGCCGACGCCCCGGGGCCGACGCCGCTGTAGCGCAGGCTGGACGCGACTTCGCGATACTCGGCCACGGCGACCGCCGGCCCGAGGGTCGCGTGCTGCGCCGCCGCGGACCTGGTGCAGAGCCCCAGCAAGAAGCCGCCCAGCGCCAGGGCCCTCACCGCGCGCTTCCGGTCTTGGGCAGGGGCACGACCGTGAGCTGGACCTGCTGGCGCCGCTTTACGTTCTCCTTCGCGATGTCGGCGTTGCGCTGCGACAGCTGCTCGCGCAGCAGCCGGTTGTAGAGGATGTTTGCCTCTGCCGGCCGCGGTGCCGGCTTGCGGAGCGTCATCACGAAGCCCGCGGCCAGCGTCACGACGCTTACGCCGATCAGCTCGCGCCCCGGTGCGGAGCCCAGACCGTCGTTGTTGAGGGCGAGCGCGCCCGCGGCGGCGCTGCCCGTGAACAGGAACGCTAGTCCCAAGGGGCGCCAGCTCTGCGGCGGCACCTCGGTCTCCGGCAGCTCCTTGTAACCCGGCAAGCTGGTCAGGTGCGGCAGCGTGTCCACCGGACTGTAGGTCACCCGCAGCGACCGCGACGCGGAGAAGGTGTTCTGCCCCGAGGTCGCTTCCACCACGATGAGCCACGTCCCGGACGGGACCGGATCGCCGTTCGGGAGTCGGGCGAGCCAGCGCACGTTGACCGCTCCCGTGAGGACGGCGGAGTCGACGAGCAGCGAAGTCGAGCCGCTCACCGCGCGCACGCGGACCCGCGCCGGACTCGTCACCGTGAACCGGAGCGGCACCGCGCCCTGCCCACCGATGAACCGCGCGCTGTCCGCCTGGAGCTGCCGCACCACGAGCACCTGTCCCAGCGCCGAGTAGAAGAGGCTCGTGATCTTGGGGGACACCTTGTTGGGGTCGAGCTGGCGATCGGGATCGAGCAGGATCGCCTGCTTGAAGGCGTCCACCGCCTTCACCTGCGAGTCGGTGGCGCTGTAGCTGAAGCCGAGCAGCTCGTAGGCGCGCGCTTGATCGGGCCCGGTCATGCGCTCGCTCAGGGCCCGCCGTGCGAGCGTGATCGCGCGCGCGAAGTCGAGGTTCTCGTACGCCTGGATCGCGGCGCGCAGCGTCGCGTTCTGCGGCGCGGGCGCCGCCTGAGCACGCACGGCCGCCGGGATGCCCAGCGCCAGCATCAGGAGCAAGCCGCTCGAGCGCATGGCCCTCATCACTCGGGCAAGAGCGTGTAGCGTTTCGGCACGGTGTTCCCGGCGTCCACCTGGACGCGCTCAGTCACCGACCGGTACCCCTCGCGCACGACCTTGATCGTGTGCGCGCCCGCAGGGACGGCGTAGCGCACGACGGGTGTCGGGCCGACATCCACGCCGTCGACGTACACCTCGCCGTACGGCTCGGCATTCACCGTGACGTAGCCCTGTTGGCCGGCGGAAGGAACGGTCACCGGCTGGCGTCGATCGATCCGGAAGGGACGTTGTGGGACCCGCACGGTGTCCGAGACGCGAACGGTGTCCACCCGCGTGGCGGCGGGCTGCGACGCCGGCTCGGGCGGCGCTGCCGTGCCCCGCCCGAACACCAGGTATCCTCCTACGGCCGCGACCGCGACCAGCGCGGCGCTCACGAGGAGACCGGTCTTCGACTTGCGCGGCGCCGCACCCCGCGCCACAGGGAGCGGCGTCGTGGGCGCCGCTGTCACCTCGGTCGGCGCCTCCGGAGTGGCGCCGGCGCGAGCCCGCGCCGCGGGCCGGGTAGGCGGGCGCGCCGGGCCCGCTGCCACCACCGGCTGCTCCGGCCACACGGCGGTCGCGAAGCTCTCCATCGTCGCGAACCGCTCGCCCGGGTCCTTCGACATCGCGCGCCCGATCGCCGCGGAGATGTGGTCGGGGATGTCGGCCCGGAGCGACTTGGCCTGCGGCGCCTGCTCGAAAATGTGCTTGTAGAGAATGGTGTGCACCGAGTCGCCGCTGAACGGCAGCGCGCCCGTGACCATGCGGTACCCGACCACCCCCAGCGAGTATTCGTCGGCGCGTCCATCCACCGTCGCCCCCTTCGCCTGCTCGGGCGCCATGTAGTGCGGCGTACCGATGATCATCCCCGTGGCTGTGAAGCCGGTGGCCGCCTGGAGCGCTTTGGAGATTCCGAAGTCGGTGAGCATCACGCGCCCGTCATGGTCGAACATGATGTTCGCCGGCTTGACGTCGCGGTGCACGACGCCGCGCTGGTGGGCGTGCCCGAGCGCGCAGGCAGCCTCCCACAGCACCCGCTGGATGTAGTCGGCGGCGAGGGGCTCCTTCTGCTCCAACACGTCCTCGAGCGACGTCCCCGAGATGTACTTCATCACGAAGTAGTTGAGGCCGCCTTCGCTCTCGACGCGGTAGATCGGGATGATGTTCGGGTGGTCGAGCTTGGCGGCGGTCTTGGCCTCCTGCTGGAACCGGCGCACGACCTGATCGTCCTGGGCGATGTCGGGCGGCAGCAGCTTGATCGCGACCTCGCGCTCGAGCGTGAGATCGTGCGCGAGGAACACCGCGCCCATCCCGCCCTTGCCGAGCATCCGCTCGATCTTGTACTTGCCCTCCACGAGGCGCTGGAGCCGCTGGAGCAGCGCCGCGGCGCTCGTGGTGCTGGTCGGTCCACCACCGCCGGACTGGTCGGCGCCGCACACCGAGCAGTACCGGCTGTTCTCGGGCACCGGCGTATGGCAGCTGATGCATTCGACCGTGCCGTTGGTCATGGGCGCGGGCTCGGCAGGAGGAGGGGTGCCTGAGCGGACCGCTGCCGCACGGTGCTAGCGCCGGTGGACAGGGGCGGCGCGGGGAAGCTTGTGCTGCAGGAACCGAGCAGCGGCGCGGCGCATATCTCGTACATCGTGGCCGTCCCCGCGAAGTCGACCACCACCGCGTAGTAGCTCCCCGCAGCAAGCCCTACGACCGTGCGGTTTACGTCCGAGCCCGCAGCGGTGTCCGCCATGATGATCGAGAGAGACGGGTCCCCGGGATTGGGCACCTTGACCACGTAGAGATCGAGGTCTTTCAGCGAGTCGGGGTGGACGCCCGGGAACGCGTGGAGCCGGAACTGATAGTTGCCCAGGCTGGCGACCGTGAAACGGATCCAGTCCACGTCGTGCGGGTTCTCGATCGCCAGCGTGTCGCGAAACGGGACAGCGAACACCTGACGAGAGTCCGCGGCGTTACACGAGTTGTCGTCCTCGTGACTGTCCGCCGGTAGCTCGCTCTGGTACCCGGTGATCACCGTCAGCCCGTAGCGTCCCTGTGCGGTATAGACCGCGACGGCATCCAGGAAGTCGTGGGGCAGGCTCAGGTTCTTGAACGCCACGATCGTGGAGTCCGCGGGTGCCTCATCCGGCATGGAGGTGGAGGGGGAGGCGGCGGGGGCCCAGGGGACTCCGTGACAGACGTGCGACTTGGGACCGAATGTCCAGGAGTCAGGACCGATGGTGTAGGTCTGTTTCGCCGGGTCCCAGATGAGCGAGTCGGTGAGGAAGGTAGAGAAGGTGCGAGCGATCTGTGGCGCACTGAGAATGATCGTCACGTCGCGCGCCCCCGCGTGCGTAAAACGGTACCAGTCCGACCCCGCAAGCGCGGGACGCTTGATGGGCTCGAACGCGAGGGCCGGATTCGTGAACTCGAGCGTCGGAAACACGGCGAACGGCGGCGGCGCGTTCAGGCTGATCGTAGTAGGTATGATGTCGTTCGGCTCAAAGAGATCCACCTCGGTGACCCGGGTGGTGTCGCCGTGAAAGAAGCCAAAGATGCCGTTGGGGCCCGAAATCCCGAGGAAGAACAGCGTGTCCGTATGGGCGGGCGGCGGTACCCACCACTTCGAACGCTCGGTGCCGCCCGCGAACTGGGTGTCCGCAAACGGCACCCGGATGAGCTGGGCGCCGGCGAGCGACGCCGAGAAGATCGAGTCGACCCCCACGCCGTAGATAGACAATATCTCGCCGTACTTCACGCCCTTTGGCCGGAGACTGTCGATCTCTAGCGGGGCGGCCACCCGCAGCGTGTCGGCCGCCGCCCGCGCCTGCTTGTCGAAGTTCGCCGCCGCCGCGGTGATGATCACGGTCCCGGACGTCACGCCGACGATGTGACCGGCGCCGTCCACCGTCGCGACGCTCGGGTTGCTGCTGGACCAGACAAATACGACGTTCGGGATCGGCTGGGAATCGCCTGGCCCGACCATCTGCCAGGCCCGTGCCGTGGCGACCGTGTCCTCGCCGCGGAACAGGATGGGGATCTTGGTCAAACTGACGTGCACCGACGAGTCGCGCTCGGTCGGAAAGACGCAGGTCGCGGCGGTTGCGCCGCTGCACAGTGCCACGGCCAGCGTGATCGGGGGTCCGGCTCGCATGTGCGCCAATCCGGCGAAGGCCGGCCCCAATCTACTAGAGACGCCCCCGCCGCTTCAAATCGAGGTACTGCGCGACCACCGCCTGGGCCGCGCGTTGGGGCGCGACGTCGAGCACCAGCACGCCCGCTCGCCGCATGTGCGTCAACGCTTCCTCCCGCGCGTGTAGCAACTCCTCGGCTGCAGCCTTCCGGAACGCGTCGCGGGGCTCGCGGGGGCGCAGGGCGGCGACGGCGTCGAGCTCGGGGTTGCGGAGGGTCACGGCCAGGGGGAGGTGGCGAGGGCGCAGCGAGCCGACGCTCGCCACCAGGGCCTCGGAGGCGAAGCGATCGATCACATCGGTGAACAGCACCGTGAGCGCGCGCCTGCGGTTGCGCACCGCGAGATAGCGGAACGCGCCGGGATAGTCGGGCTCGACGAGACGCGGCTCCACGACCGCGAGCACGTCCACCACGCCCTTCAGACCGCGCCGGCCGCGTTCGGGGGGGACAAAGTGCTGCACGCCGTCGGCGAACGCCATGATGCCCACGTTGTCGTCGTGCTGCGTCGCAGTGTAGGCCAGCTCAAGCGCCGCCTGCACCACGTAGTCCATACGGGCGACGCCCGCGATCTCCGCGGTCAGCAGCCGCCCCGTGTCGAGCACGAGCAGCACATGCTGGCGCCGCTCCGCTTCGTACTGCCGGGCGATCACCTTGCGGCGCCGGGCTGTCGCCTTCCAGTCGATATGACGGATGTCGTCGCCCGGCACCCACTCCCGCAACGACTCGAACAGGCGTCCCTCGCCCAGCCGGCGGACAGGCGTAACGCCCGGCTCACGGCGCCGCCGCGGCTGTGCCACCGAGCTGCGGAGCCGCACCGACACGAGCGGCGGGTACGCCACCGCGTCCCACGGGAGAGCGATCCACTCTCGCTGCCGGCCGAGCCCGAGCGGGCCCGTGCTGTCTGCGACCATCGCTCCAGCCCGCTCGCGGCCCCGACGTACAGGCATCACGGGAAGCGTCTCGCGGGCCTCGCCGCGTGGGCCGACCGACACGCCCCGCGGGCGTTGCGTCCCGCCCAGGATGTCCGGCCGGACCTCGCGCACCCGGAGCCGGAGCCGCCGGCGCGAGCGGTTGATCCAGCGATAGACGACCGTGCCCACCCGGCCGACCGAGAAGGCGGGTGCCACTTCGCGCTGCACCACGAGATCGGGCGACCCGGGACGGACGGCGCGGCTCGCGTCGAGCCAGATGCCCAGCACGAGCGCCAGGTCGGCGACCAGCATGGCGTCGAGCGCGCGCGGCGCGCGGAAGCCGAGCACACCGACCACCGACAGGGCTGCGCCGAGCGCCAGCGCGCGCCGCGTCGGCAGGATCACGTCGTCGGCACCTCGGTCTTGTCGAGCACGGCCTGGAGGGCGGCATCGGGCGTCACGCCTTCGAGCTCGAGCTCCGGGGCGACGCTCACGCGGTGCCGCAGCACCGCTGGCGCCATCCCCTTTACGTCGTCGGGGATCACGTAGTCGCGCTCCGCGAGCAGCGCGCCAGCCCGTGCGGCCTTGAGCAGCGCCACGCCGGCGCGCGGGCTTGCCCCCAGCGTGAGCGACGCCGCCTCGCGCGTCGCCCGCACGATGGCCGTGATGTAGGCGGTGATCTGGGGCTCCACCCGCACCGCCTCCACGGCCCGGCGCAGCCGCTCGAGCCCGGCGGCATCGGTCACCGCGGTCACCCCGTACGTCGCGGGCCGGTCGGCCTCGAACCCCCCGACATAGCGCGTGAGGATCCCCTGCTCCAACCCCGCCGCGGGGTATCCAATCAGCACCTTCATCATGAAGCGGTCGAGCTCGGCTTCAGGGAGCGGATACGTGCCCTCGAACGGTAAAGACGTCGGAGAGGGGGTGCGCCGTGCCGTCCACGGTGACAGTGCGCTCCTGCATCGCTTCGAGCAACGCGGCCTGTGTCTTCGCGGGGGCGCGGTTGATCTCGTCCGCGAGCACCAGATCGGCAAACACCGGGCCGGGCCGGAAAGTGAATTCGTGCGTGCCCGAGAGCAGCGAAATGCCGGTGATGTCCGCGGGCATGAGGTCAGGGGTGAACTGGATGCGTTGAAAGCGGACCTGAAGGGCGAGCGCCAGAGTCCGCACCAGCAGCGTCTTGGCAGTGCCGGGCACGCCCTCCAGCAGCACATGGCCGCGGGCGAGTAGACAGATGAGCGCCTCCCGCGTCGCGCCGTCCTGGCCGAGCACCACCAGCCGCACAGCATCTAGGATGCGTCGCGCGTCGTGCGCGGGCGAAGCTCCTCCCACACGTCCTCCACGGCTTGGGCGGCGGCGAGCACCCGCTCCACGCCCCCGGGTTCGCTGACGGACCGCTCGAGGCGACGTACCGCGGCGCGGCCGCGCGGGGTCGGCAGGGCCAACTCGAGCGCGGCGAGCCACTGCCGCTCGCCGCCAGGCGGCGTTCGCTCCCGCCCTGTCCGAGAGAGGCGCCGCCGCAGCCCCGCGACCGTGAGCTGCAGAGCGGTGTCGACTCCCGCCGCGCCCTCGAGCCCGGCGGCGAGGGCCTCCAGATGCTCGAGCGGCGAGCGGCGGCGCCGCTCCACGGCGGGTCGCGCCGGGCCGAACCGCACCGCCGCTACGGCAAGCGCGACAAGGAGCACACCGATGAGCTGGAGCAGCGCCCACCCGCCCGGCGTGCTGACCAGCCAATCGAGCGTCGTCGCAGCCAGCGACACCTCCTCGCCGAAGCCCTGGTGGTATTCGTCCCAGACGATCAGGCCGGGCTGCGCCGGCGTCAGCAATGGGGCTACGAAATACGGCACGCTCCCCTCACGCCAGGCGCTGTTGCGGAAGTAGCCTTGGTCCGCCCAGAGGACGATGCTGCCACCCCCCGCGTAGCGCAGTCGCAAGGCGACGGGACTCCCGTCCCGCGCCGCAAGCAGCGTGTCCCGCGCCGACGGCACCAGCAGCCGGCATTCATCCACGTTTGATTGCTGCTCGGCGGCGACCACCGGCTCGAGCACGTTGGCGACCGGAGGGAGCCCGAGCCCCGGCCGCGGGGGGAGGACGCCAATGGTGTCGTCGAGAAACGGGCTCGGGGCATGGCGCGGGCGCCACCCGGCGCAGCGCGCGATACCTCCGCCACCCGCCGCAGCGACTACCGAGCCGCCCGTGTGGGCGAAGCGCGCCACCTGCGCGAGCTCGGCCGGGAGCAGCGGAATGACGGGACCCAGCACGAGCAGCACCGCGGGGCGCCGCGCCGTGGCGCGGGTGAGTTCGAACAGCGGCGCGCGGCGCCGCTCGACCGGGAAACGGAGCCGAGCGAGCACCTCGTACAGGGCCTTGCTCCCGCGCGGCCCGCTGAGGAATGCCGAGGTCCGGTAGTCCACGTCGGGCGGCGGCGTACCGTGCCTCAGCCCCGCGATGGCCGCGACCGTCACCGCCCCCGCGAGGAGCAGCACCCACCACAGCTCAGTGCGACGCGACATGCAGAGGCACCACGTCGGCCGCCGCCCCGAATGCCCGATACGCGTCCCCGTCGCACGGCACCGCGCCGAAGAGATGCCGGTACAGCTGGCCGACGAGGTCGGCGAGCGATGCCCGCCCCGCCGTGTCGAGGCGCGCTTCGACCACGTACTCGGCGGGCGTCTTCGCTGGATGGAACGTGAGGGCTCGAAGCGCGTCGAGCTGCAGCACGACCGCCAGGAACCGGTGCGCCAGCGCCTCCGGGTAACGGCCCAGGCGCGCCAGCTCCTCGGCGCGCTCCAGGTGTGCGCGCGCGTCCAGGCGATCGCCACCTACACGGGCAGGGCCCGCCGGCTCGGTGCGGACCGTGGGGCGCGTGATGCGCCACACCACATAGCCCATGTGGACGACGAGTCCGACGAGCAGCAAGGCGAGTCCGATCGCGAGCAGTCGGTACGTAACAGGGTGGGCGCGCCCCAGGCCCTCGAGCAGCGCGAGCAGCCGGTGCCACAGACCGAGCAGCCAGTCGAGTGGGTTGCGAGTCGCCACCCACCGGTATTCGGGGCGCGCGAACACCTCGTCGAGCGCGCGCCGGAGCGAGTCCGGCGGAATGCCGCTCAGACGATCCCCAGCTGCTGACCCAACACCTGCAGATCGAACGCCTCCCGCCGCACGCGCAGGTCGTAGTACATCAATGTGAACACGCACGCCAGCAACGGCGTCATGATAATGGGCAGCAGCGCGGCCAGGACGGCCGCGATCTGACCCACGACGGGGTAGCGCGCCGCGACGAGGTCCCGCACGCCCGAC